>Ga0184632_10000091_pt1 | contig 26855 bp, 27 predicted proteins | sample PLM31_50_b1_FD_133153 | JGI IMG/M metagenome (GOLD analysis project Ga0184632, IMG submission 133153) | Groundwater sediment microbial communities from an aquifer in East River, Colorado, USA - PLM3-1_50_b1 | ecosystem: Environmental > Terrestrial > Soil > Riparian zone | place: USA: East... | reverse complement strand
GTCCCACACGAGCGGTTTGCGCGTCGCGCGATCGCGCAGGTAGTAACCGTTCGACCCGACGAGATAGGGCGACGCGGTGTAGCGAGAGAGGAACGCTACGTCGAGCTGCTGGCGCGGAATCCCGTGCAGCAGCGTGTGCACCAGTGCGTAGAGAAACGCGGCGTCGGTCTTAGGCTTGATCGGGACCCACTCCGCGGAGCAGGCGCCGGTCACCGAGAGATGCGGCTCGACCTGCACGCGTTTCATCCCGCGGATGCGGGCGTTGGCATGGCGCCAGACGCCGACCACACCGCCGGATGCCTCGACATTCGCGCCGCAGGAGATCAGGTAATCGGTGAGCGGCGTGTCCGGAGAGACCGTGAACGCGCGGTGCCAGAACTCGCCATAGAGGTGCTCGGAGTGATAGCACTTCACGCCCTGCCCCGACCCGAAGCCCATGTCGACCGGCCCCCAGGCCGCGAGGAATGCGGCAAACGTGCCCATGTACGACTGCGGCGTGCCGGCTCCGCCCAGACTCACGGCAAGCCGCGGATAGCCCGAATCGTCGGTCAGCCCCTGCTCGCGCACGCGGTTCAGCCGTTCGGCGATCAGCCCGAACGCCTCGTTCCAGCCGATCGGCACGAAGCCGGGGTCCTCGTCGCGGCCCTTGCGCGGGTTCGTCCGCTTCATGGGCGTCAGCAGGCGATGCGGGTTGTACGTCTTCTGCACCAGCCCGTACGCTTTCACGCATACCTTGCCACCGCCAGGGTGCACGTCTGCCGCGCAGAAATTGGGCTCGACCTCGGTAGCGACGCCATCGACGACCTTGACGGTGAGCAGATCCGGACCCGCGACGCACTGGTAGCAGTACGTCGGAACGCGGCGAGTGCGGTCGCGTAAGGCGCTCACGCCGCGGGCCTGGTCACGGAAAGAAAGGCCCCGATCCGAATCGGTTCCTGGCCGGACGCCGGGCCGACGGCGCAGATCGCACCGTCGAACGCGATCGCCGCGACCAGCATCGGCACACGGGCCCTCCAGGTGACTGCCATGGCAACCTCTCCTCCAATCGGTTGAATAATGCATTGTGGTACCGAAATGCGTTTATTGGATTGATCTGCGTCATCCTTTGAACGCGGTGACTGCGGTCGCGCAAGGCGCTCATGCGAGCCCCGCCTTGGCCGCCTTGGCCGCGAGCCGCGCCTCGGTAGTCTTGACGTCGACAATGAAGCGGTGGTGCCGGCCACGACAGATCAATTCGATTCCGTCGCGACCCTCGACATCCAACGCGACGGCACGGCCCTTGACCTCGGCGACCGTCACCTTGAGCTCGACCGGCATGCCCATCAGCGTCGCGGCGAGATGATCGAGCTCGATTCGCGTGCCGACCGAATCCTCGCCCGGATCGAGGTGCGACAAAAACAGCTCGCGACAGGCAATCTCGATGTCGCGCACGAGCATCGGCGTCGCATATACGCGCGCCTTTTCGCCCATGAAGTCGATCGTGCGCTCGCGGTCGACGGTCAATTTCGAGGTTGCGGTCACGCCTTGTGCAAGTGAAGCCTTCATCGGTTCTCCAGGATCGCTCGTTGGTTGTCGTTCGCGGGTCGCATGCCGTTCATAAGCCGAGATAGGCCTGCTGCACTCTCGGATTGCCGAGCAGCTCGCCGCCACTGCCCGATAGCGCGATGTGCCCGACTTCGAGCACATAGGCGCGATCGGCGATCGCCAGCGCCGCGCGTGCGTTCTGATCCACCAGCAGGATGGTCGTCGCCGCGTCCTTGAGCGAGCGGATGATCGCGAAGATCTCGGTCACGATGCGCGGCGCGAGCCCCATGCTCGGTTCGTCGAGCAGCAGCAGCTTCGGCCGCGTCATCAGGGCGCGGCCGATCGCCAGCATCTGTTGCTGCCCTCCCGACAGCGTTCCGGCCGTCTCGCGCCGCTTTGCCGCCAGGATTGGAAACAGCGCGAACACGCGCTCGAGCGCGCTGGCGATCTCAACGGCCGGCCGCACGAACGCGCCGAGGCGCAAATTGTCTTCGACCGACAACGGGCCGAACACCTGCCGCCCCTCCGGGACTTGCACAATACCCATCTTCACCCGGTTCCGCGGTGACGCGCGCGTCACGTCGGAACCCTCGAAGCGCACGCTGCCTCCCGCCGCCGGCTGCACTCCGGAGAGCACGCGCAGCAACGTCGTCTTGCCCGCACCGTTGGCGCCAACGAGCGCGACCAACTCGCCGTGCCCCACGTGGAGATCGACGTTGGCGAGGGCGGGGATGCGCCCGTAGCGGCTCGACAGCGCGGCGACCTCAAGCATGGCCGGCCTCCAACGGGTCAGCCGCGCCCAGATAAGCCTCGATCACGCGCGGGTCGGCGCGGATTTCCTCGGCCGTTCCTTCGCTCAAGCGGCGTCCGTAGTCGAGAACCAGGATGTGATCCGAGACGCCCATCACCAGGCGCATGTTGTGCTCGACCAACACCACCGTCGTGCCCATTGCGGCGAGCCGCTTGATCAGTGCGTCGATCTCCTGCGCCTCGGTCGGATTGAGCCCGGCTGCAGGCTCGTCAAGCAGCAACATGCTCGGCTCGCCGGCCAGCGCACGCGCGATCTCGAGACGCTTGAGCGCGCCGTACGGCATCGCCGCCGCACCGATCCGCGCGTAGCCTTCGATTCCGAGGAAGCGCAGCAGCTGCAGCGCGCGTTCACGGCATTCGTGCTCGGCACGCGCCAGGCGGGGAGCGTGCAGCAGCGCCGCCAGCAGACCGCAGCGCTCGCGCAAATGGCGCCCGGTCATGACGTTCTCGAGCGCGGTCATGTTGAAAAAGATCTGCAGGTTCTGGAACGTGCGTCCGATGCCGGCGGCAGCGAATTCGTGGGGCGGCGCGCCGGTGAGGTCGCGCTCATCGAAGACGATGCGGCCCGCGCTGGGCACATAGACGCCGGTCAGCAGGTTGAGCAGGGTCGTCTTGCCGGCGCCATTGGGACCGATGATCGAATGGATCGTCCCGGGATGGAGCTGCCACGAGAGATCATCGATGGCGCGCACCCCGCCGAACTCCTTCGACAGGCGCTCGACACGCAGCGCGCTCATCGGGCCCCCCGGCGCCAATAGCCGGCCAGCGTCGGCACAACGCCAAGCGGCAGGAAGATCATCGTCAACATCATCAGGGCGCCAAAGACCACCATTTCGTAGTCCTTCAGCAGCGTCAACACCTGCGGCAGCACGGTAAGAATCGCGGCGCCGACCACGGCACCGAACGTCGACGCCATGCCGCCGAACACGACCATCGTCACCAGTTCGATCGAGTGCAGGAACGACGCCTTGGCCGGCGTTATGAAGCCGGCGTAGAAGGCGGTGAGCCCGCCGGCAACGGCCGCAAAGACGGCAGAGACGACAAACACCATGAGCTTGTGCCGGGCGCTGTCGATGCCGGCCACTTCGGCGGCGATTTCCGACGTATGCAGGGCGCGCAGCGCACGCCCTATCGGCGACTCGATAAGGTTCTGCGCCAGCCACACCGCGAGCAGCAGGCATCCGCCGACGACCCAGTACCAGGTGCGCTCGCCCTGAACAACGAGCCCGAACAACGCCAGTGGCGGGACCGGCATGCCGTCGGGCCCGCCCGTCAGTCCGTCCTCGGTGGAAATGACGATCGAGACAATGATGCCGAGCCCCAGCGTCGCCATCGCGAGGTAATGTCCGTGAAGCCGGAGAATGGGACGGCCGACGACGAACGCGAGCAGCGCGACGCCCGCCGTTGCCGCAACGAGCGCGGCGAGCGGCGGCCAGCCGTACCGCGAGGCAAGCAGCGCCGAACCATAGGCGCCCAGCCCGACGAAGCCGGCGTGGCCTAGACTGATCTGACCGGCATAGCCGATCAGCAGGTTCAGGCCGACGCAAACGATTGCGTTCAGGCCGACGATGATCGCGACATCGTAGAAATAATTGTTGCTGATCGCCAGCGGCGCGAGCGCGATGACGAGCGCGAGCAACGCGATTCCGCCGGTGCGGGAGCTGGCCCACCAGGGGTTGGTTGCGTCCTGACGCCTAGACGCGAACACTTTGCAGGGCGCCAAGGATTCCACGGGGTCGGAAGAAGAGGACCACGAGCATGATGAGGAACGCGACGACGTCCTTGTAGGCGGACGAGACGTAGCCCGCAGACAGGCTTTCGAGCAGGCCGAGAACGAGTCCGCCGACGATCGCACCGGCGAAACTGCCGAGGCCGCCCAGGATCGCCGCCGCGAAGCCCTTCAGTCCCAACATGACGCCGACGTCGTACGACGTGAACGTGATCGGCGCGATGAGCACGCCCGCGATCGCGCCGAGCGCGGCTGCCAGGCCGAAGCTCGCGAACAGCACCTTGGCGACGTCGATTCCGACGAGTTGCGCGGCAAGACGATTGTGCGAGGTGGCGAGCATCGCCTTGCCGAGCAGCGTCCGGCCGAAAAACCACGACAAGGCGGCGACGATGACAACCATTGCGCCGAGAACCCACAGGCTTTGCGGCACGATGGTCGCGCCGAGCACGGCAATCGGCCGGTCGCCTGAAAACGGCGGCAGCGGATGGATTGCCTTGTCCCAGACAAGCTGCGCGAGGCCGCGCAGGAAGATCGACGCGCCTATGGTGATGATGATCAACGTCACGACGTCTGCGCGCGGTGCGCGTTCGACCGCCAATTTTTCCAGCAGCAACCCCACGATGGATGCAATCACCACGGCACCCGCAACCGCGATCGGCATCGGCACGCCGGTCGCGACCAGCGACACGGCGCTCATGCCGCCGATCATGACGAACTCGCCTTGGGCGAAATTGATGACGCGGCTCGCGTTGAAGATAATCGAATAGCCCAACGCCACCAACGCATAGACGGAGCCGGCGGTCAGCCCGCCGGCGAGGAACTGGGTCCACTGGCTGTCCATGCACAGCCCTCCATCGATTACATTGCGGTCTCTTTTACGAGCACCCAGCCGCCGTTGCGCACTTCGAGCATCCGGAACGCGGTGAGATCGAGCCCCATATGGTCGGCACTCGACATGTTGACCACCCCGGCCGTACCGATATATCCGCGCGTGCTCTCGAGGGCGTCGCGCAGCTTCGCCTTGTCGGTGCCGCCGGCCCGCTTGATCGCGTCAACCGCCAGCATCAGCCCGTCGTAGGCGTGGCCGCCAAAGGTTGAGACGTCGGACTTGTACTTCGCCTCGTAGTCTCGCTTGTAAGCAACGACCACCGGCTTTTGTGCATCGCTCTCGGGAAGGATATCGGCGACCAGCAGCGCTGCGGCGGGAAGACGCACGCCTTCGGCCGCGTCGCCGGCGAGCTTGATGAACTCCTTCGAGGCGACGCCGTGCGACTGATAGAGCGGCGTGGTAAGGCCGAGTTGCTTGTAATTCTTGGTGACGATCGCCGGCCCCTGTCCGAACCCGCAATTAAGCACCGCCTGAACGCTGGGCGTCCCCTTGATCTTGGTGAGCTGCGCGGTCATATCGGTGTCCGCTGCGCCATAACTCTCGTCGGCGACGATGTCGACGCCGTATTTGCCTGCAACTTTCAAGCATTCCCCGCGCATCGACTTGTCGAAACCGCCGGCGCCGGAGATCAACGCGACCTTGGTGAGCTTGCGCCCGCGCATGTCGGCAAAAATTTTCTCGCAGGCCATGCGGTCGGTATGTGGCGTCTTGAACACCCACTTCTTGGTCGGCTCGACGATTACCACCGCTCCGGCCAGCGACACCAGCGGTACCTGCGCCTGCTCGACCAGCGGGACCGCGGCCATGGTCGTGCCCGTGGTCGAACCGCCGACGATGATATCCACCTTGTCCTGCTCGAGCAGGCGCTTGGTGAACGTGCGTGCCTTGTCGGCGTCGCCACCGTCGTCGTAGACGACGAGCTGCAGCTTGCGGCCCGTCACGCCGCCGGCCGCGTTTATACGCTCGATGTACATTTCGAGCGTCTTCTGCTCCGGATCACCGAGAAACGCCGCCGGCCCCGTTACGGAAAGAAACGCCCCGATCCGAATCGGTTCCTGCGCGGACGCCGGCACGACGGCGCAGATCGCACCGCTGAACGCAATCGCCGCGACCAGCATTGACACACGTGCCTTGCAGATGACTGCCATGGTAACCTCCTCCAGTCGGCTAGATGGTGTATTCTGGTACCGGAATGCGATTATTGAATTGATCTGCGTCATCTTTTGAAGCCGACGACGACCACCAAACCAATGCGACGGAGCGCGGGCCGCCGGACGGCCGGCGTCCGCGCCCAGGCCCCCGCACCCCCGGATCCCATCGTGGTCCGGCCGGTGCGGCGCGGCGATCTCGCCCAGATCATCGCCATCGATGCCACGGTGACCGGACTGGAGAAGCGCGACTACTGGCGATCGATCTACCGGCGTTATGGCGACTCCGGGCACCTGGAGCGGCAATTCCTCGTGGCGGATACCGGGGAGCGCGTCGTCGGGTTCGTCATCGGCGAGGTACGCGACTGGGAATTCGGGTCTCCACCCTGTGGGTGGGTCTTCGCGATCGACGTCAATCCCGACTCGCGGCAGGCCGGCATCGGCACGCGGCTCCTCGACGCGATTTGCGCAAGCTTCCAGCGCGCGGGCGTACGCAAGGTACGCACGATGCTCGGACGCGACAACACGCTGATCCTGTCGTTCTTTCGCAGCCAGGGCATGATGGCCGGGCCGTTCATTCCGCTGGAGATGGATCTTGGGACCTGACGGCGGCGTTTCGATCCGCGTGGGCGCGGCGCGATGAAACTGCAAAAGAACACTTCGCTTGCGCTCTACAGCGTCCTCGAATTCGCGGCCGATCCACACCGCCACATCTCCGCAGCCGAGATCGCCGATAAATACGGCGTTTCGTCGCATCATCTGGCCAAGGTTCTCTCGGACCTCGCCCGTGCGGGAGTCGTCGAGTCCGTCCGGGGCGTGGGCGGAGGCTACCGCTTCGCCGGCAACGCCCGCCGGCTGACGCTGATGGACGTCATCCGCACCTTCGAAGACCTGTCGCCGGCAGCCGCCGACCGGCGCGAGCCCGGCGAGCGGACCCCCGTGGGCAGGGCGCTCGGCGCAGTGCTGTCCGAGATCGACGAAATCGCCAAGGCGACCTTCAGCTCGATCACGCTCGCCACGATGCTGCGGTTGATCGAGCGACAGCAGCGCAACCAGGCGGAGTCTCAGACGCGGTCGACCAACAATCGTGCGTCCGGCAGCGAATCTCGCCGCGGAGCGAAGCCAAAGCCGGCCACCCGGACCTGAATCGTGTAGCCACGGGGGTTTGTTTGTCGCAGGTACCTTGATTCATATCAAGCGGAGTCGTTCATGGTTCGGTATCTGCCCGAGCCATGGCGGCGAAACGCTTTGGTTGACACGGATCAAGGCCGGTTCACGCACGCTCTCGCACAGTAATCACCACCATGCCGTCGTGCATGGGCAAGAGAGACGGGACGGCAGATGCAGCTCGTTGGCAGAACAGCGATCGTCACAGGAGCGGCCCAGGGCATCGGCGCTGCCGTAGCCCGGGCTTTTGCGCGCGAGGGCGCGCAGCTGTGTGTCGTCGATCTCACGCCTGAGCGGGCACAGGCAGCCGCGGCGGGACTCGGTGCCGGCGGCGAGAGCGCGCTCGCTGTCGGCTGCGACGTATCCCGCCACGATCAGGTGGAAGCAATGGTCGCCACGACCTGTCAGCGCTTCGGCCGGGTCGACATCCTCGTCAACAATGCCGGCATCGTCCGCCCCGCAATGCTGCACAAGATGACCGAGGCGCAATGGGACGAAGTCATAGCCGTGCATCTCAAAGGGAGCTTCAACTGCCTCCAGGCAGTGGCGCCGGGCATGATGGAGCGGCGCTACGGCCGCATCATCAATGTGACCTCGACCGCCGGGATGCTCGGTACCATCGGCCAAGTCAACTACAGCGCCGCAAAGGCGGGAATCGTCGGGCTCACGATGTCTGCCGCGAAGGAACTCGCGAAGTTCGGCATCACCGTCAATGCGGTCGCACCCGGCGCCGCGACGCCAATGACCGAGACGATCCGTACCGACGAGCGCTTCAAGGCGAAGTATCTGGAGCGCATTCCGGCAGGCCGCTGGGCGGAACCCGAGGAAATCGCTCCGGTATTCGTGTTCCTAGCGTCGGATGGCGCGAGCTACGTAACCGGACAAGTGCTGGCCGCGGACGGCGGCTTGACCATGCGCTAGCGCCGGCAGACTCCCATGCGAACGGTACTCAGACTCCGAGATGCCGGTGCAGCAGGTCCGGCTGCGACAGCAGCGTCGCACTGTCGCCTTCGAACACCACGCGACCCTTCACCAGGATCACGCTGCGGTTGGCGATCGCCGTCACCGCAGCGTAGTTCTTGTCGACGATCAATGTGGCGATGCCGTTCTCGCGGATCTCGCCGATGATGCGCCAGATCTCGCGGGCGATCTGCGGCGCGAGTCCTTCGGTCGCCTCATCGAGGATCAGCAGGTCGGGATTGGTCATGAGCGCGCGACCTATGGTCAGCATCTGCTGCTCGCCGCCGGAGAGCTTCCAGCCGCCGTTCTCGAGCCGCTCCGCGAGCCGCGGAAACGTGGCCAGCACGCGCTCGTAGGTCCAGTCGCGCCGCCCGTCCGGGCCGGCACGCGCAGCCATCATGAGGTTCTCGTGCACAGTGAGGTTCGGGAATATCCCGCGACCCTCTGGCACATAAGCGATCCCCTGCCGCGCGATGAGGTAGGGCTCGGCGCCGGTCATCGGCGTCCCGCACACCCAGACCTCCCCATGGCGCGGCTTGACCAGCCCCAGCATGCTGCGGATCAGCGTACTCTTGCCCATGCCGTTCCTGCCCATCAGCCCGACAGTCTCGCCGCGGTCGATGCGAAAGTCGATGCCGTGCAGGATATGGCTCGCGCCGTAATACGCGTGCAGCTCGCGCGCCTCGAGCAGTGCGTCGCTCATGCCATCGTCCTCTGCGCAATCACGTTCATGAGGCTGCCGCGGCGGCCGTCCCGTCGCCGAGATACGCCTGCCGGACCGCCACGCTTGCGTGGATCTGGGCCGGTGGCCCGCTTTCCAGTACCTGGCCGCTCACCATCACGGTGATCGTATCGGCGAGCGCGAACACGGCATCCATGTCGTGCTCGACCAGCAGGATCGCATGGTCCGGTGCGAGTTTCTTCAGCAGTTCGACCATTCGCCCGGCCTCCTCCGCCCCCATGCCGGCGAGCGGTTCGTCGAGGAGCAGCACTTCCGGGGCCGTGGCGAGCACCATCGCAATCTCGAGTTGCCGCTGCTCGCCGTGCGAAAGTGCCGCCGCGACGCGGTTGCCGCGCCCGTCCAGCCCTGCCGCTTCGAGCGCGCGCCGCGCGGCGTCGCAGACAGGTGCGTAATCGAATGCGTCGGCGATGATGTGCAGCGCACGCGGAGTACGCGACTGCGCGGCAATGCGGCAGTTCTCGAACGCGGTGAAGCCCGGGAAGATGTTGGTTTTCTGGTAGCTGCGGCCGATGCCGATGCGCGAGCGATGGTCAGGGCTCAGGTGCGTGATGTCCTCACCCCTGTAGCGAATAGTGCCGGCCGACGCATGCAGCTCGCCCGACAGCAGGTTGATCAGCGTCGTCTTACCGGCGCCGTTGGGGCCGACCAACGCGTGCAAGCGGCCGCGGTGGAGCTCGATCGTCACGTTGCCCGCGGCCATCAAACCGCCGAAACGGCGGGACAATCCCTGGGTGGCGAGGATTGCGTCACTCATCGCCGGATTCGCCGATGAGCGTGCGCTCGAAGCGATTCATCACGCTCGCAAGCCCTCCGGGAAGGAAGATCACCAGCAGGATGATCGTCCCGCCGAGCAGCAGCTGCCAGTGCGTGGTGACCGACGAGAAAAGCTCTTGCAGCGCCACGAACGCGAACGCGCCCACGACCGCGCCATAAAGGCTCCCAAGCCCACCCAGGATCAGCATCAACAGGACGTTGCCTGACTGGTGCCACGACAAGAGCTCGGGATTGATGAAACCGAACTGCAACGCCGACAGGTAGCCGGCGAGTCCGGCCAGCGCGCCGGCGATCGCGAAGCTCGCGAGCTTGTAGCGATACACCGGGAAGCCGAGCGAGCGCATCCGCTGCTCGTTGCTGCGGATCCCCTGCAGCGCGCGGCCGAACGCCGAGCGCAGCAGCAGGCGCAGGAAAACGAATACGGCGAGCATCGCCGCGAAGACGAAATAATAGACATGCGCCGCGTTGGCAAGATCGAAAGGCGTGAAATCGCCAATCGCGGCGACGGGCTTGAAATTCATGCTGATGCCGTCGGAGCCGCGGCCGAACTTGGTGTCGTGGAACACGAAGTAGAACATCTGCGCGAACGCAAGAGTCACCATGATGAAATAGATTCCCTTCACCCGGACGACCAGCGTCCCGACGGCGAGCGCCGCGAGCCCCGCCAGGACGATCGCCGCCGGCAGCGTCAGCCACAGGTTCGCAGCCTCGTACTTGGGCGCCATCAGACCGAGCACGTAGGCGCCGATGCCGTAGTACGCGGCGTGGCCGAACGACACGAGCCCGGTATAGCCGACCAGCAGGTCAAGCGAAAGCGCGAAGATCGCGAGGATCATCACCTTCGTAACCAGCTCGGTGTAGAACGTCGCGCCGGCGAGCGGGAACAGCGCGAGCATCGTCAGCGCGGCCAGCAGTGCAAGCGTCTTCCGCTTCACGACGCTACCCGGTGTCGCACCCGAGGCATCCCGTCAGACGCGCCGGAAGAGGCCTTCCGGTCGCCACAGCAGGATCGCCGCCATCAGCAGATAGACGATCACGCCCGCGGCTTCGGGAAGGAGCACTTTGCCGAACGTGTCAGCAAGGCCGATCAGTAGCGCGGCGACCAGCGCACCCCAGATCGAGCCGATGCCGCCAATGACGACGATGACGAAGCAGATGATCAGCACGCCGGTGCCCATGCCGGGATACACCGACGAAACCGGCGCCGCGAGCATCCCGGCAAACGCCGCGAGCGCAACGCCGAGCGCGAACACGAGGCGGTAGACGAGGTTGATGTTGAGTCCCAGCGACTGGACCATTTCCCGGTTCGAAGCGCCGGCGCGGATCATCATTCCCAGCCGCGTGCGCGCGATCAGCAGGTAGAGCAGTACCGCCAGCAAGATACAGACCGCCGACATGAACAGCCGGTAGACCGGATAGGAGAGCGTGGCGGTCAGCGGGATCGACCAGTTGAAAATATCCGGAATGGCGACGCCGTGTACGTCGTTGCCGACGATGAGGCTGCGCAGCTCCTCGAACACCAGGATCAGCCCGTAAGTAAGCAGCACCTGCTCCAAATGGTCGCGCTTGTACAGATGCGAGAAGAGCGCCCACTCGAGGAACACGCCGAGCGCCACCGACAGCAAGATGCCCAGCACGATCGCGATCAGCAGACTGCCGGTCAGCGAGGACAGCGAGAAGGCCATGTACGCGCCGAGCATGTAGAAGCTGCCATGGGCGAGGTTGATGATGCCCATGATCCCGAAGATCAGCGTGAGCCCGCTGGCGACGAGGAATAGCAGCAGCCCGTACTGGACGCCGTTAAGGAGCTGGATTGCGAACGAGTAGAAGTCCATCGGGCGCCGCCGGCGGGTCCCAAAAAAAACACGCGCGGGCAGGCACGCTGCCTGCCCGCGCGGAATATTACAACGTTCTCAGAGCTTGCAGCCGCGCGGCGGATCCGTCAGGTTCTTGACCGCGACACCAACCACCTTGTTCTCCTTGCCTTCGACCTTGCGCAGGTAGATGTCGTGGATCGGGTTGTGCGATTTGGTAAGCGCCATGGGCCCGCGCGGGCTGTCGAGCTTCGCCGCTTCCATCGCCTTCACGAGCTCGGCGCGCTTCGAAGCGTCACCCTTGACCGCGTTCATCCCGACGATGAGGAGTTGCGCCGCATCATAACCTCCTACCGCGTAGACGTCGGGCTCGCTCTTATACGCCTTCATGTAGGCGGCACGAAACGCGTTGTTCTTCGGATTGTTGAGGCCGTCGCCGTAGTGCAGCGTCGTCAAGAGCCCCTGCGCCGACTCGCCTTGCGCTTCGAGCGTGCCGTCGGTGAGGAAGCCGGGGCCGACCAGCGGAATCGTCTTGTTCAGGCCGGCCCCCGCGTAGTCCTTGACGAACTTGACCGCGCCGCCGCCGGCAAAGAATACGTAGACGACGTCGGGCTTGAGCGCTGCCATCTCGGTCAGGTAGGACTGAAACTCGACCTGCGGGAACGGCAGGAAGAGCTCCTTCACGACCTTGCCTCCGCCCTGCTCGAACGCCTCCTTGAAGCCGCCGGTCGATTCCTTGCCGGCCGCGTAGTCCCAAGTCAGCGTAACGGCCGTCTTCTTCTTCTGCTCGGCCATCACCTTGCCCATCGCGATGCCCAGCTGAGAATTCGAGAACGACGTGCGGAAGATGTTGGCGGCGCACAGCGGGCCGGTGATGTCGTCGGCCCCGGCGTTGGGAATGATCAGCAGCGTGTTGTTGTCGCGCGCGGCCTTGGCCATCGCCAGCGCGACCCCCGAGTGCACCGAGCCGACGAGCACATCGACCTGGTCGCGCTTGATCAACTTGTTGGCGTTCTCGGGCGCCTTCGCCGGGTCGGACTCATCGTCGACGGTAAAATACTCGACGTCACGCCCGCCTACCTTGCCGCCTTTCTCGTCGATCGCGAGCTTGAATGCGTTGGTGATCGAAGTACCTAGCGCGGCGTACGTGCCCGTATACGGGAGCATCAGCCCGACTTTGAGCTTGCCCTGCTGCTGCGCCTGCGCGGGCTCCCCGGCAAGCATGACCCCCGCCGCCGCGACAAGCGCGGCCACAAGGACGCCCAAAACGCGGCGCCGTGTGCTGCCGCAACTCGAACACTGCTGGGTTTGTTTCATGGCAGATTCCTCCTGTGGATTTCTGCTGCTGTGTCGGAAGCGCGAGCGAGCTCTGCGCCACCCTTGGATCTCATGCCGCACGCTGGCGGAGCTTGAAGCGCTGAATCTTACCCGTGGCCGTCTTCGGCAGCTCGTCGATGAACTCGATCCAGCGCGGGTACTTGTAAGGCGCAAGACGCGACTTGACGTGCTGTCGCAGTTCCTCGGCCAGCCCTGCCGACGCGGCTTGGCCCGCCTTCAGCACGACGTACGCGACCGGCTTGATCAGCTTTTCCTCATCCGCCTTGCCGATCACCGCGGCCTCCAGCACCGCGGGATGGGTGATAAGCGCCGCTTCGACCTCGACCGGCGAGACATAGATGCCGCTGACCTTGAGCATGTCGTCGGTTCGACCCGCGTAGACGAAAAAGCCTTCCCCATCGATCGAATACTTGTCGCCGCTCCGGGTCCACGGGCCTTGAAACGTGTCGCGGCTCTTCTGGCGGTTGTTCCAGTATGCCATCGCACTCGTCGATCCGCAGACCTGCAGTTCGCCTACCTGTCCCGGCGCGACCGGGAGCCCGTCGTCGCCAACGATCCTGAGCTCGTACCCGGGCACCGGCGTGCCGCTGGTCCCGTAGCGTACGTTTCCCGGGCGATTCGACAGGTATATATGCAACATTTCGGTCGAGCCGAGGCCGTCGAGGATCTCGACGCCGAAATGGTCCGTCCATCGTTTTCCAAGGTCCGCCGGCAGCGCCTCGCCGGCCGAGGTGCAGACGCGCAGGCGGAGTTGGCCGCGCTGGGGGAGCTCCGGGCTCGCCAGCAATGCGGCGAAAAGCGTCGGCACGCCGTAGAAGATCGTCGGCTGGTACCTGGTGAGTCGCGCGAAGACGGCGGCCGGCGTTGGACGTTCGGCCATCAGCACCGTAGTGGCGCCGACGGAGAGCGGAAACGTGAGGCCGTTCCCGAGGCCGTAAGCGAAAAAAAGCTTCGCCGCGGAGAAAACGACGTCGTCCTCGCGGATGCCCAGAATCGGCCAGGCGTAAAGCTCGGCGGTCGTGATCAGGCTCGACTGCGCGTGTACCGTCCCTTTCGGCGCACCCGTCGATCCGGACGAATACAGCCAGAAGCACATATCGTCCGCCGTCGTCGCGGCAGGTGCAAAGCCGACGGCGGCTTCCGCGAGCAGGCTCGAAAATGAATGGTGCCCACCGGCCGCCTTCTGGTCCTCCGCGCCGCAAACGATAACGTGCTTGAGCCGCGGCAGCCGGCCGAGCAGCGAGGCAAAAACCGGCAACAGAGGCGCCGACACGATCAGCGCGTGCGCGCGGCTGTCGCGCAACATGTACTCGTAGTCGGCCGTCGTGAGCAGCGTGTTGGCCGCGATGGGCACGATGCCTGCCTTGATGCAGCCGAGGAACGCCGCGGGAAAATCGATCGTATCGAGAACACACAGGAGCACGCGCTGTTCCGACTCGAGGCCGAGGCCGACCAGAGCATTGCTGCAGCGATTTACCCGCTCCGCGAGTTGTCCATACGTGTAACTTGCGCGGTCGTCGATGTAGGCGATCTTGCCCGCTCGACCTGCCTGAAGGTTGCGCTCGATCAGGTCGTGCGCCGCGTTATAGTCACGCGGAATGTCGATTCGCGGCGGGCTCACCCGGTGATCGGCCGTGCTGAGTCCCAACATCAACAGCTCCTCCTGCGTTCTTGATTATCGCGTCCCGCAGCCGTTGCTCAGGCCCCGGTGAATTCGATCTTGCCCTTGGGCAAAAGATACAGCACGAGTGCTTTGCCCTCGCTTACGGTCGGGCAGTGCGCGCTCCCGGGACCGTAGACGAGCCAACCGGCGCCGCGCCCATCGAATTTTGCCGATCCACTGAGCGGCATGATCATATCGATCTCGCCCTCGGGGTGGCGATGATGGGGACCCGCAAGGTTCTCCATCTCGACGACGTCGACGCTGAATCCGTGGCTCGCCTCACCCGGCTTGACGACCCGGCCATACTTTATGCCGCCGCCTTCGCGATTGCACATCCATCCCGCCGCAATGCCGGCCCGACAGGCGTCGGCCACCGATCGAAACAGCGCGCCATCCGGCGCAAACTTCCGATTGAGGTCCGCTTCCAGGGTGGCGTCGAGCATGCGTTCGCCGATCCACCTTGTAATTGGCGCAACTAAGGCCGCAAATTCGTTCGATGTCACGGTGCGCGCTCCTCGGAGACTTTTTCTCGTGTAGCACTTTAGGTCGTAGTAGTTCTAGTGTCAAGCATAATAGAACATGTTGAGCAGCGATGCGTAAGGGTATAGCGAAGAAACACTCCATGAGTCGCGAGGAGGGTACCGCCTGCGCACGCAATATCCACTTGACCTATATCAATCTTATGCATTATATTTCCCACCTTCGAATCAAAATTCATACAAACGATGGGCACATTGACCGAAGCCGCAGCGCCCAGCGCTCCGCCGGCGGCACACGCCACGGAGGACACGAATCTCCTCGCCCTCATCGGCAGGCGGGTTCGCGAAACGCGCGAGCGCCATGGCATGGCCCGAAAAAATCTCTCGCAGAATTCCAAAGTTTCCGAACGCTATCTGGCCCATCTCGAGGCGGGCGAAGCCAACGCGTCGGTGCTCCTTCTGCACAGTGTCGCGCGCGCTCTGGGGATGCCGCTGACCGAACTGATCGAGCCGCAGGAAAGCTCGGTCGAGCAGCGGTTGATCCGCCGTTTCCTTGACAACCTGCCGGAACGCCAACTCGAAGACGTCGTGTTCCGGCTGATGCACGACTTCGGACCGGAAGCGGCCGCGCGCAAGAGACGCGTCGCGCTGGTGGGACTGCGCGGGGCGGGCAAGACGACGCTGGGCAGTGCCCTTGCGGACGATCTGCAACTACCTTTTGTGGAACTCGATCGCGAGATCGAACGCGATGCCGGGATCAGCTTGAGCGAAGTATTCTCGCTTTACGGCCAGACAGGGTACCGGCGCATCGAGCGCCGCTGCCTCGAGCGCATCATTCAGAGCAACAAGCAGATCGTCATGGCGGTCGGGGGCGGCATTGTCTCCGAGCCGGAGACATACAATCTGCTGCTGGCGAACTGTTTCACGGTGTGGATCAAGGCATTGCCAGCAGAGCACATGGCGCGAGTCGTCGCCCAAGGCGACCTTCGCCCGATGCAGGGCAGCGCCGAGGCGATGGAGGATCTCAATCGGATCCTCAAGGCACGTGAACCCCTTTACCGGAAAGCCGACGTGATCCTGGACACCGTCGGCGAACCCCCCGAGCAGAGTCTCGCCAAGTTGCGCCAAGCCGTGTCGGCCTGACGCTCGCAACGGAAAATCAGGAGAACCGCATGTTGGAGGCGTCCGCATCGCCTGAACTCGGATCCGGGGCTCGGGAAAAGCCGTTTTTGACGTATGACACGCATCCCGACCGGTACGCGCACTGGAAGCTTTCCTGCGCTGATTCCATCGCAACCCTCACGCTGGACGTCGACGAGGATCGCGGGATCAATCCGGGCTACAAGCTCAAGCTCAATTCCTACGATCTGGGCGTCGACATCGAGCTCGCCGATGCCTTGCAGCGGATCCGCTTCGAGCATCCGGAGGTGCGCTGCGTCATCGTCACCAGCGGTAAGGAACGCATCTTTTGCTCCGGTGCGAATATCTTCATGCTCGGGCTTGCCACGCACGCGTGGAAAGTCAACTTCTGCAAGTTCACCAACGAGACACGCAACGGCATCGAGGACTCGAGCCGCCATTCGGGGCTGAAGTTCATCGCCGCGTGCAACGGTACGACGGCAGGCGGTGGCTACGAGCTCGCGCTCGCGTGCGATGAAATAATCCTGATCGACGACCGCTCCTCCGCGGTAAGCCTGCCTGAAGTGCCACTGCTGGGCGTGCTGCCCGGTACGGGCGGCCTGACGCGCCTCACGGACAAGCGCAAAGTACGCCGCGATCACGCCGACATCTTGTGCACGCTGGTCGAAGGCGTTCGCGCGCCGCGCGCCAAAGAGTGGCGCTTAATCGACGCTTCTGCCAAGCCGCAGCAGTTCACGGAAAACGTGCAGCGCCGAGCGCTGGAACTCGCAGCACAGAGCGACCGGCCGGCGGACGCGAAAGGCGTCGCGCTCACGCCGCTCAAGCGCCAGGTCGACGGCACAGGCTATCGCTACGAAAACGTCGCCGTGCGCATCGACCGCAAGGCGCGCAACGCGACGATCACGGTCAGCGCTCCGATGTTGCCGCAGCCGGACGAGCCCGAGTCGATTCTTACTCTCGGCGCCTCGTGGTGGCCGCTCGCCATGGCGCGCGAACTCGACGATGCGATCCTGCTCCTGCGCAGCAATGAGCCGGAAATCGGCACTTGGCTATTGAAAACGGCGGGCGATCCGGCGCTCGTGCTCGCCGCGGACGCGACCCTCGAGCGGCACGCCTCCGACTGGTTCGTCCGCGAGACGACCGGCATGCTGCGGCGAACGCTGGCGCGGCTCGACGTCACGTCGCGCACGCTTTACGCGCTCGTGGAGACGGGCTCGTGCTTTGCCGGCACGCTTTTGGAGCTTGCGCTCGCCGCCGACCGCGGTTACATGCTCGCGCTGCCGGAAGGCCACGCCGGCGCACCGCAGGCCGCGCTGTCGGCGATGAACTTCGGAGCGTACCCGATGGTGAACGGGCTTTCCCGCCTTGCGGCGCGGTTCTACAACGACGAGACGCCGATCGCTCGCGCGAAAGGAGCTGCTGGCCGCGCGATCCTTGCCAGCGAGGCGCTCGAGCTCGGCCTCATCACCGCCGCGCCCGACGAGCTCGACTGGACCGACGAGATCCGGATCGCCATCGAGGAGCGCGCCAGCCTGTCGCCCGACGCGCTGACCGGCATGGAGGCGAACCTGCGCTTTGGCGCCGTCGAGACCATGGAAACACGCATCTTCGGCCGTCTTTCGGCGTGGCAGAACTGGATTTTCAGCCGCCCGAACGCGGTGGGCGAGACTGGCGCGGTGCAGGTATTCGGCACCGGCAACAAGGCGAGATTCGACTGGAAACGCGTCTGACACGAGTCCCCGCCGCCAACATCACCCCCCGAAAAACCCGGAGCATTCATGAGCATCGACTACAGCGAGAAGATCCCCAATAACGTGGAGCTCGCGAGCAACAGGACGCTGCAACGCGCCCTCGAACACTGGCAGCCCGAATTCCAGAACTGGTGGGCTGACATGGGGCCGGAGGGGACGAGCACCGCCGACGTCTATCTCCGCACCGCGATCAGCGTCGAGCCCAAGGGGTGGGCACATTTCGACTACGTGAAGATGCCGGATTACCGCTGGGGAATCTTCCTCACGCCGGCCGAAGCCGGGCGCAAGGTGAACTTCGGCGCGCACAAGGGCGAGCCCGCATGGCAGGAAGTACCGGGCGAATACCGGTCGAATCTGCGGCGCCTCATCGTCACGCAGGGCGACACCGAGCCGGCCTCGGTAGAGCAGCAGCGGCATCTGGGTCTCACCTGCCCCTCTCTGTACGACCTGCGGAACCTCTTCCAGGTCAACGTCGAGGAAGGCCGCCACCTGTGGGCGATGGTATACCTGCTGCACGCGTATTTCGGACGCGATGGCCGCGAGGAAGCCGAGGCACTGCTCAAACGGCGCTCGGGCGATGCCGACAATCCGCGCATTCTGGGCGCGTTCAACGAGAAGACGCCCGACTGGCTCGCGTTCTTCATGTTCACGTATTTCACCGACCGCGACGGCAAGTACCAGCTCTGCTCGCTCGCCGAATCCGGCTTCGACCCGCTGGCGCGCACCTGCCGCTTCATGCTGACCGAGGAAGCGCACCACATGTTCGTTGGCGAGTCCGGCGCAGGCCGCATCATCCAGCGCACCTGCGAAGCGATGGTGCAGCACAAGGTCGACGATCCGGCGAAGATCCGCGCGCTGGGATTGATCGATCTGCCCACGATCCAGCGCTACCTCAACTTTCACTTCAGCGTGACGATGGATCTGTTCGGCGCCGACGTCTCGTCGAACGCCGCGACGTTCTACTCGACGGGGCTCAAGGGCCGCTTCGAGGAAACCAAGATCGACGACGATCACCTGTTGGCCGGGGCGACCTACCCGGTGCTCGAGGTCCGGGAAGGGCAGCTCGTCACGACGCAGGCGCCGGCGCCGAACGCGCTCAACGAAAAACTGCGCGACGACTACGTCAAGGACGCGCTCGCCGGCATCGAACGGTGGAACAAGATCATCGAAAAGAGCGGCATCTCGTTCCGGCTGAAGGCGCCGCACAAGGCATTCAACCGCAAGATCGGTCCGCTGTCGGGAGTCCGCGTCGATCCCGGCGGCAACGTCGTGAGCGAGGCCGACTGGACCCACCAGCATCTGCACTGGCTGCCGTCGGAGGCGGACCGTGCATTCGTCGCGTCGCTGATGGGGCGGGTCTCCGAGCCCGGCCGCTTCGCCAACTGGATCGCTCCGCCGGCGCGCGGCATCAACAACCATCCGATCGAGTTTGAATACGTCCGCTTCAACTAAAGCGGCGCCTGCCGGAGAGAGAACGCGATGAGCGGAAGCCAAGCGTCGGTAGAGGTGCTGCGCCAGCATCTGATCGACCCGGAGATCTGCATCCGCTGCAACACGTGCGAGGAAACGTGCCCGTCGCACGCGATCTCGCACGACTCGCGCAACTACGTCGTGGACGCCGCGAAGTGCAATTTCTGCAATGACTGCATCTCACCCTGCCCGACCGGAGCCATCGACAGCTGGCGCCAAGTGGACAAGGCAAGACCGTATACGCTGACCGAGCAACTCGGCTGGGACAGCCTCCCGGCGCAGACCGAAGTCGATGCCGGCGCTACCGCGGAGACGCCTACCGAGGTGGCGCGGATCAGGTCCGTGGCCACCGCCGGCCAGGGCGGGGAAGCCTTTCCGCCGTGGTCGGCCGCGCATCCTTACGTCAATCTCTATGCGCCGGAGAAGCCGGCGATCGCGACGGTCAGCGGCAACTTTCGCCTGACCGCGGACGACGCCAGCAGCGACATCCGGCATATCGTGCTCGAGTTCGGCGGCGCCGCGTTTCCCGTGCTGGAGGGTCAGACGATCGGAATTCTGCCGCCGGGCCTGGATGCTTCGGGCAAACCGCATCACGTGCGCCTGTACTCGGTCGCGAGCCCACGCGACGGCGAACGGCCACGCTACAACAACTTGTCGCTGACGGTGAAGCGCGTTACCGAAGATCACGCGGGCAAGCCCGTCGCCGGGGTCGCCTCCAATTATCTATGCGATCTCAACAGGGGCGATCAGGTGCGCGTTGTCGGTCCCTACGGCGCGACGTTCCTGATGCCGAACCATCCCGGCTCGAGTCTGCTGATGGTCTGCACCGGCACAGGCTCGGCACCCATGCGCGCGATGACCGAGCGGCGGCGGCGGCGCATCGCCCTCAAGGAAGGCGGCGAGCTCATGCTGTTCTTCGGTGCCCGAATCGCAGGAGAGCTCCCGTACTTCGGGCCTCTCCTTAAGCTGCCGAAGGATTTCATCGACATCAACTTTGCATTCTCGCGCGTTCCCGGCCAGCCAAAGAGCTACGTACAGGACCGGATTCGCGAGCGGAGCGCGGACGTTGCGCGGCTGCTCGGCGATGCAAACTGCTGCGTCTACATCTGCGGCTTGAAGGGCATGGAACAAGGCGTCGACGAAGCGTTTCGCGACGCATGCCGGGCGCACGACATAGATTGGAACGATCTGCGACCGGTGCTGCGGAGACAGGGCCGCTACCACGTGGAAACCTATTGACCGGAACCACGTGGCGCTTGCGTACGATGAGCTGAAGGCAGCCCACGTTGCGAGCGCGGCGGCGAGCCTGGCGCTGTTCGTCCTCCGCGGTGCATGGATGATTGGCGCACCGCACAGGCTCAAGCGCCGCTGGGTGCGAGTCGTGCCGCACGTCATCGACACCGTACTCCTGGTCTCCGCCATCGCCCTTGCCGTCATGATCGGCAACTATCCGGGAACCCATGGCTGGCTGACGGCCAAGGTCGCGGGGCTCTTCGCCTACATCGTGCTCGGCAGCATCGCCCTCAAGCTTGGACGAACGCGAGGCGTGCGCATAGCGGCATTCGCTGCCGCGCTCGCGATGTTCGCGTACATCGTCTCGGCGGCGATAACCAAGTCGCCCGCCGGCTTCTGGGTGTTGTAGTCCGCAAGTATTCGCTCGCGCCCACACCGATTCCACCGCGTCGGTCCACACGAAGGTCGCAACCGAACTATCTTTCGGCCCATCGGCGAGCTACGGTTGCGCAAAGATACTATCCACGCTTGCGGGAGAGGAGAAAATCGGCCATGGCATTGATCGAGCCCAGATTGTCGATGTTGATCTCCTCCTGCTTGAGCGGGAAATCGTAGGTCTGCTCGTACCAGACCACGAGTTCCAGGATTGCGGTCGAGTCGAGGTAGCCCGTGGCAGGGATGATGTCGGCATCGCCCAGGCCACTGGCGTCGATATTCAGTGCCTTGGCCAGGTCGATAACCTTGGAGCGGATGGCCGACTTGACTGCTTCTCGATCCAGAGGCACGGGTGAAGAGCTCGTCACGCGGGCGGTTGCGTAAGCGCCTGCAGCACCTGGACGACGTCGAAACCGGACAGCAGCCGGTGGTCGTAGGTCGCGCCCAATACCGCGTCGCCCGAACCGCGCGACGCCGAATGGGAAACGATCAGGCTCGTCGCGGGAGCCAATATGGAAATGTGGCGGCTCACGTTCCACCGCGCCATGCTGGAGAATGCGAGCGTCGCTCCCGAGGATTCCGCGGACCGGAGTTTGTGCGCCATCGCGTGACGCTGCACTTCGCCGAGCGCGTCGATGAAACGGGCCGCATTCATCTCTTGCGCGCCTTGCACAACCGCGAGGTAGAGGGTTTGCCCGGCCTGGACGGTGAACCCGAGGTTGACCGCATGGTACTCATAGCGTCGATCGTTGATGGCGGTGGCGTTGATGCGCGGGGTGGTCTTGGCGAGCTCGACCAGGCGGAATGCAATCAACGGGAGCAACGGTGAGAGCAGCAGCTTGTTTTGCTGGGCGTAGCGCGCTGCGTAGTCGTTCCATGGTTGTGGATCGTATTCGATCTCTAGGTACGCGGCCGCAGCACGATCGCGATGCCACAGCACGGTGAAAAGCATCCCGCGTTCTTCGGCGGATAGATCGCGATACTCGCCCGGCACGCTTGGTGCCTGTTCCGGCGTTGGCCGCGGGCTAGGCCCGGCTGTCTTGACCGGTTGTCGCTGTGTCGCCAGCCACGCCTCGATGTCGGCGACCGTCAATCGCGCGCCAGCGGCCGGGATCACATTGGCACCGAGACCCAGCTCGCGCAACATGGCTTGCGCCTTCGCGGTAGGACGATCGGTTCCGCCTGCGGTGCCGCGGGCAGTCGCTGCCGGCGCTTGTTCGGGGACGCGCTCGGTGGCGATCTCGCCGAGCCAGAGCAGCACCGAACCGACGCTCGCTGTCTCTCCCGCTCGATGGAGTATCTTCAACACATAGCCGTCGCGCTCCACCGGCACGTCGAGCACCGCCTTGTCCGTCTCCACGGCGCCGACGATCTGGCCGCGGGTAACGAAATCGCCCTCGCTGACGCCGAGGTCGACGATCCGAACGCTGTCATCGTTATTGTTGACGCGCGGAATGTGCAGCGGGCTGGCCATACGTTCTTCCCGAATTCAGATCATGCCCAGGACCTGCTCGACCACCCGTGTTTCGTCCGGCAGGATCTGCCGTTCCAGACTACGCGCCGAAGCGATCGGCAACGGCGGTGCGCCGATGCGCAGCACCTTGCCGCCGTAGCCGCGCTCGAGAAGGCAGGCGGCGATCTCGGCCGCGATGCCGTACTGGTGATGAGACTCTTCGACCATCACGATGCGCCTGCGCGTCAGCAGGTGGCTGATCAGCGTGCCTCTGGGAAGGGGAGCCAACAGCGAGGGCACGACGATCTCCACTGCAAGCTCCTCTTCGTCCGTGAGCCGCTTGGCGGCTGCCTCCACTACCGGCAGCATGCCGCCGTAGGTTAGCAGTGTGATGTCCGGGTCGTCCTCGCCACGGCGCAGCGTGGGAAATAGATCGGCGGCCACGTCATCCGCGGCGACTGGCAGTTCCACATAGTCCGCCGGGTCCTGCTTTTCCCCGTAGAGCAGCTTGTGTTCCAGAAAGAGCACCGGGTACGCCCAGCGCAGAGTGGCGTCGATAAGCAGGCGGCCAACGTCATGACGGTGGCTACCATACACGACGGTGAGGCCGGGCACCGATGCGAACAGATGCTCTGGGCTCTGGCTGTGGGTCGCACCGTAACCTCGCCGGCCGCCGCACGGCGCACGGATGACAAGCGGCACCATCATGTCGCGGAACATGCCGGGAAACTTCACCGCATGGTTGTAAATCTGATCCATGCACAGGGTGAGAAAGTCGGCGAACATCACTTCGGTCACCGGCTTGAAGCCGGTAAGCGCCAGGCCGATCGAGGCACCGGTCACGCCAGCCTCGCTGATCGGTGTAGAGAGTACGCGGCCGGGAAAGTCGGTCGATAGGCCTTGGGTTACCTTGAATGCACCGCCGTAAGGGTCATGCAAATCCTCTCCGAGCAGAAGCATCTCGGGGATGGTCTCCAGCAGGCGCCGCAAGGCCGCATTGATCGACTGGCGCACGTTCTTGCCTGCAGCAGGCTCGACGTAGCTCACGCGCGCGTCGACGGGTGTGGGAGCGCTGAATATGTGCTCGGGCACTTCGCCGTACACGGCCTCAAGCGACGCTTCGGCTCGCGCCCTGATCTCGTCGATAAAGCCGGCGTTGCGCGCTTCGATGCGGCCGCGCGTCGCGTCGGGCAGGCGGCGACCCAATGCCGCGAGGGGATCTCGGCTGCGAATTCCGGCGAGTTCCTCGACCGCGCGTAAATCATCGCCTTTGCTGTGCGGCCCCATGCGGCGGGTATCCAGAACAAGAAAGCCGGGCCGGCCTGCCGTACGTACTTCGGCCACAACAGCGGCTACCTTGGCGCAGAAATCAGGGTCGTCGTCAGCGAAACGCCAAGTGGCGAACCCGAAGGCCGCACCGCGTTCCTCGATGCCCCCGCCGATAGTCTCCCGGGTGTACGTGGTCTGCGCGATGCCGTTGTTCTCCACAACTACCAATAGCGGCGCACACCATACGGACGCCAGGTTCATGCTCTCGTAAACCAATCCCTGACCAAGCGTTCCGTCGCCGATCATGGCCGCCACCAGCGCCCCACTGGCCTTCTTCTTGCGCGCCAGGGCGAGCCCCGCGCTGATCCCCATCATTCCCGCCTGCACACCGTTGCTGTGGAAATGCCGCCATGCCAGGTGCTGGCTACCCCCGCGCCCGCGGCACACGCCGGCCTCGCGTCCCATGATCTCCGCTACCAAGCCGAGGAAATCGCCGGAATAGGTTAGAAAGTGTCCATGGTTGCGGTGGTTCGACAGCACTGCATCCTCGGGGTGGTCGAGCGCTCGCACCACGGAAAGGGCGGTGATCTCCTGGCCGAGGCAAGTGTGCGTGGTGCCGGAAACCAGGCCGCGAGAGAACTGGTCTAGGATCAACTGCTCGGTGAGCCGAATGAGGTGACCATAGGCATAGAGATCGTTCGGATCCAAGCCGATAAGGGGTCTGCCCTGGTCGTCGCGGGTGAAGCCGGGAATGTCCAGCACGCGCGAGCGGGTTGACACGTCGACGCTTCGCAGAGTGGTTTCGGCAATCGTCACGATGGAGATATCGGAGCAATTCGGAACGTTGGCATCCTGGCCTCGGCGTGGCCTGCGCAAAGAGGACAATTATACTTGGGGACCCTGTGCAAAAGCCCTGCATGACCCAAGCAATGAACCTGCCAACCCTCGAGCCGATTCGGGATGAAGATCTGCCCGAGTTCTGCAGCTTCCTTACCGAGAACCTGCATCGCGAGCGAAGTGCGGCGGCCTGGGCCGAGGCGTTTCAGCAGAAGTGGTGCTCGACCAAGCCCAACAACGGCTTCCTGATTCGCCATGAGGGACGCATTGTCGGTGGGATCGGCGCCATTTACGCGGAGCGACCGGTGCATGGACGCACCGAGCGTTTCTGCAATATCACCAGCTGGTGCGTGCTGGACGCATTCCGCGCGCAAAGCATGCGGTTGGCGATGGCGCTCACGGGACAGCCCGGATTTCACTACACCGACTTGACACCCACCGAGGTAGTATCCAGGACGCTGCAATTCCTCAAGTTCAAGCCCATGAACGAGCGTCACGCTATCTGGCCCAATCTGCCGTGGCCATTCGCCAGACTCGACGGAGTACGCGTGGTGACCGAGCCCGAGCAGATCGGGCGACTGCTCGCCGCGGCCGCCGCCAAGGCTTACCGCGACCACTGCCATCTGCCGTGGCTCGGGCACGTGGCTGTGGGTCGGCCGAATGCATGGTGCCATGTCGTGTGGAAGCACACCCGTTTGAAGCGAGTCACCGGTGCGATGATCCTGGCTGTAAGCGATCCGGAGCGGTTCCTGGACTACCGATGGGCATTCGGCAGCCATCTGCTGCTGCGCCACGGTCTGCCCTACACGCGTGTTGAATCCCGGTTGTTGCCGCGAGTGCCGACGCTCTGCATCGAACTCTCCGGGTACCGCAACAAGGTCTTCAAGAGCGACACCCTGACGGCATCGGACATGAGCAATCTGTACTCGGAACTGGCCGCCCTCGACCTCTGATCGGCGAACTCCCGTCTCTACCGCGACATGGAACGCGAGCTCATCCACCTACCGCCGGAAACGCGGCCCATCCTCACGGTAGTGGTCCACACCGAAGAGGAATTCGATTGGGGCAAGCCGCATGATCGCCACGCGACGGGCGTGGAACACATGCGCCACATCGGTCGCGCCCAGGAGATCTTCGACGAGCATGGCATTGTGCCCAACTACGTCGTCGACTACCCCATCGCTTCGCAGGATATCGCGATCCGGCCGCTGAAGTCCTTTGCCGACACCGGACGGGCGCTGATCGGCGCGCACCTGCATCCATGGGTATCGCCGCCCTACGTGGAGGAAGTTAATGCCCGCAATTCCTACCCGGGCAACCTGCCGCGCGCTCTAGAGTCGGAGAAGTTGGAGAGGTTGACGGAGCAGATCGCGGAGTCGTTCGGCGCGCGCCCGCTCACGTATCTCGCCGGGCGCTATGGTTTCGGGGCCAACACGGGGGCGATACTTGAGGAACTTGGCTACCAGGTGGACATCAGCCCGGCAGTGCCGATCGACTTCTCGGCCGATGGCGGTCCCGATTATTCGGGATACAGCAGCCATCCGTACTGGTTCGGTGAAAAGCGCAAGCTGCTTGGCCTCCTGGGTACCGGGGGCTATGTCGGGTGGCTTCGGGCCGGTGGCACGCCGTTGTACAGGGCGGTGACCAGCCCCGCCATGCGACGCATCAGAGCGGCCGGCGTGTTCGCTCGCCTCAGAATGGTGGAGCGCATCCGATTGTCCCCCGAGGACTACAACGAGCCGGAGATGCGGCGTCTGACGCACACCTTGCTGCATGATGGCGTACGGGTGTTCGTGTTCAGCTTCCACTCTCCTTCGGTGATGCCCGGCGGTACCCCTTACGTACGAAATCAAACCGACCTTAACCGATTCCTGGCCAAATGCCGGCGTTATTTCGATTACTTCAAGAAGCAGCTGAACGGCGTCGCCATGACGCCAATCGACATCAGGGATGTGCTCTCGAACGGTGCCGCTCCGACTCGATAGTTATCGAAAGCGGGAAACGGCTCCGTCATGCACAGGGGAGGGTTGGATTTGCGAAAACATCGAGCGGGCGATCGATGTTCCTTGCGATGATCCGCCGGATACAAGCGGTCGTATGCGCATTTCAGGTGCAGCACAAGGATGTGCTGCTGTTCCTACTGGCCGTAAAGTCATTCGCGCAGCACGTCAGCAACTCTGTTAAAGGTCAACCCTGCTGGGCAAGTTCGCACCTCCAGGGAGAATTGGTT
>Ga0184632_10000090_pt1 | contig 26873 bp, 20 predicted proteins | sample PLM31_50_b1_FD_133153 | JGI IMG/M metagenome (GOLD analysis project Ga0184632, IMG submission 133153) | Groundwater sediment microbial communities from an aquifer in East River, Colorado, USA - PLM3-1_50_b1 | ecosystem: Environmental > Terrestrial > Soil > Riparian zone | place: USA: East... | reverse complement strand
TCGAGACGTTCATGCGCCGGCCCGACGAGGTGCTCTCCCGCCTTCACCTGCTCGAACACGCGTGGGACTTCGCGTACGACAACAAGTCGAACATCGTCGACGTCTACATACGCCATCTCCGGCACAAGATCGATCGGCCGTTCGGCCGGGCCTCGCTCGAGACGGTTCGAGGCGCGGGGTACCGGCTGCGCACCGACAACGGGGCGTGAACCGGGCGGCGCCGATTCGGGTCCGGGTCGCGGCGGCGTTCGCCGTCACGATGGCGGTCGTCCTCGTTCTCGCCGGAGGCATCCTGTACGTCCGTCTCGGGCAACACCTCGCAATCGCGATCGACAAGCAGCTGCAGGTTCGCGCGCAGGATCAAGCGGTCCTCGTAGAGGCGCCGGGCGCGAGCGTCGGGGAGACGGGCAGCGTTGTCTTCTTCGATGAGGGAGAGAGCTACGCTCAGCTGATCGACGCCAGCGGCCGGGTGCGCGAGGCGAGCCCGTCGCTCGAAGGAGCGGGATCGCTGCTCACCAGCGACGAGCTGCAACGTGCGCTCGAGGCGCCCCCGGACGAAGGGATCTTCAGCAACCGGAGGTCGGTGCCCGGGCTCGACGAGCCTTCGCGAATCCTCGCCACGCCGGTGATGTACGAGGGGAAGACGCACGTGCTCCTCGTTGGACAGACGCGCGAGGAGCGCGCCGAGACTCTCCGGAGCCTTCGAAACGAGCTCCTCGTCGCGGGCCCGCTCGCACTCATCCTCGCCACACTGTCGGGTTACGTCCTCGCCGGGCTTGCGCTGCGCCCCGTCGACTCGATGCGCCGTCGGGCCGCGTCCATCTCGGCGGAGACGCCGGGCGAGCGGCTTCCGGTCCCGAGGACAGGGGACGAGATCGAGCGTCTGGGACGGACCCTCAACGAGATGCTCGGACGCCTCGAGGCGGCGCTCCAGCGCGAGCGCGAGTTCGTCGCCGACGCGGGCCACGAGCTCCGGACGCCGCTCGCGCTCCTCCGCACCGAGCTCGAGCTCGCGCTGCGACACGGGGGCTCGCCCACCGAGCTCCGCGAGGCGATCCGGTCGTCGTCCGAAGAGGTCGATCGGCTGGCTCAGCTTGCGGAGGACCTCCTGCTCATCGCCCGCTCCGAGGAAGGGCGGCTCGCTCTGCGCACGGAGACGCTCGACGGTGGGGCGCTCCTCGACTCCGTTGCGCGACGCTTCGAATTGCGCGCCCAGGAAGCAGGCCGTCGGCTCAGTGCGGAGGAGGCGGCCGGCCTCGAGCTCGTCGGCGACCGGATCAGGCTCGAGCAGGCGCTCGGGAACCTCGTCGAGAATGCGCTGCGCTACGGCGCCGGCGACGTGGGACTTTCGGTCGCGACCGAGAACGGCTTCGTCCAGCTTCATGTCACGGACGAGGGGACCGGCTTTCCGCCCGAGTTCCTCGAGCGGGCATTCGAGCGCTTCACGCGCCCGGACGCGGGACGCACCCGGGGCGGCACGGGCCTCGGGCTTTCCATCGTGCGGGTGATCGCCGAGGCCCATGGAGGTTTGGCCGTGGCCACGAACAGGGCCGGCGGAGGGGCCGACGTGTGGATCGCTCTGCCTGCCGGCCTGCCGCCTGGAACACGGGAGCCGACGGCCGAGTCGTCTATCCGGTGAAGACGCGCTCGAGCTCGTCGACGAGCTCGAGTCCTCGGATCGCCTCGGCCTGAACCTTCTTGGCGGCGCCCGAGCGAAGCCCGGCCATCGTCCGGACGTGCCGGTCGAACGCGGCTGCCTCCTCCCCGCCACCTGCGGCTCGAACCTTCGGCCGAACTCGTGGCCACGTCGCCCGAAGTCCCTCGACGGCGACTGTGACCTTCACGGACTGGCGGGCGAGCGAGCGAAGCTGCGCCTCGCGATCGAAGTAGTCGAGAGCGAGGATCAACGGGGGGACGCGGTTCCGGAAGTGCGCGTAGAGGTCCGGCATCAACTGGGAGACTCCGTTCGCGGCGAGCGCGATCTGCACGAACGGCCCGTTCCGAGCGACTCGCGCCAGGCGGTTCGTGCGACCTTCGAGCTCTCTCACCTTTCGTGCGGGTACGCCTGACGCGGTGAGCGCCGTCGCAGCGGGGCCGTTCGCCGATGCCTTGACCTCTGCGGCCGCGGAAGTCGCGCTCGAGCGGTCTCCGGCCAGGGCGTAGTCGACGATGTCCTCGGCGCCCGACTCGACGTCCGTCAAGACGTCGGGTAGCTGGGTCTTGATCGGCGCGGCTCTCGCGTGCGGAACGTGCAATGTGCGAGTTCGCGGCGATGCCCTGCCGGGGCCTACAAGACTCACGATTGCCCCTGTCAGCAGGAGGAGCACGACGGGCGTTCGACGTCGCGGCACGATGCGGTCCCCGACGCCTCGCGCTATTCGTAGCGCAGCGCGGCGATCGGGTCGAGCCGCGCCGCGCGGCGCGCTGGGTAGTACCCGAAGAAGATCCCGATAGCGAACGACACCGAGAACGCCAGGATGAGCGACGGTACGCTGACGATGGTCTGCCAGCCGGCGAAGACGCCGATGAGGCGTGTCGCTCCGATGCCGGCGAGCACGCCTGCGATCCCGCCGAGGACGCTCAGGAAGAGCGCCTCGATCAGGAACTGCATCTGGACCTTCCAGGGCGTCGCGCCGACCGATTTCCGGATCCCGATTTCTCGGAAGCGCTCCTGGACGGACACGAGCATCATGTTCATGATCCCGATCCCGCCGACGAGCAGCGCGATCCCGCCCAGCGAAAAGGTAAGCACCCGAAATGTCGTGGTTGCTCGTTGCGCCTCCCTGATGATGCGCGCCTGGTCTTCGGCCGAGAAGTCGTCGGGGTACGAGTCGGGGAGCTTGTGCTGTTCGCGCAGCAGGTCTTCGATCGCTCCGATCGTGGGCTCGATGTCGGCTTCGGTCTCTACGCGGAGGTCGACGTGCACGACGTTGGTGCCTCCCAGCAGTACCCGAGTCACGATGGGGAGTGGGACGAAAATCCGGTTGTCGAGGTTCTCGTCTGCGAGCGCACCTCTTCGGGCCTGGACACCGACCACCTCGAACTCCTGGCTGCCGACACGCACCGTCCTTCCAATGGCGCTCTCGCCGGGGAACAACCGCTGCTCGGCATCGAGGCCGACGACCATGACGCTTCGCCCGAAGCTGACGTCCGCGCCGGAGATGAGTCGTCCGCGGACCACTGTTTGGTTCTGGACATCGGAGTAGGTGGGCGTGATTCCTTCGAGCCACGTGTTCGCTTGATTGCGGCCGGCTGAGACGACGATGCTCTCGATCGCCTGGTGAGGCGAGGTGGCCGTGACCGCCGGAAGCTGCGACAGCGCGGCGATGTCCTGCGGCGTGATCGTCCGGTCCGTGGCCGACTGCCGTATGCCGACGGTGATGAACTCGCCGTCGACCTTGATGACGTTGCCGCCGAGCCTGCGGATCGAGTCCGCGACCTCCTTCTGGGCCCCGGCGCTGACCGCGGTGACCGCAACGAGTGAGGCCACACCGATGACGACGCCGAGTGCCGTCAACGCCGCGCGAAACCAATTTGCTCGCAACGAGGCGAGCGCGATCCGGCTGTGCTCGAGCAGGGTCGTCATCCGACGGCACCAAGAGGTGCCGCCGACCTCACGCGCTCGGTCGACTCGTCGGCGACCACGAGTCCGTCGGCGAACCGGATGATTCGCGATGCGTGCTCGGCGACCTCGCTCGAGTGTGTGACCAAGACGATGGTCGCGCCCTCCTCGTTGAGGCGGCCGAGAATTGTCAGAAGCTCCTCGGCGCTGGCCGAGTCGAGGTTTCCGGTGGGCTCGTCCGCGAGGATCACGCTCGGCTCCACGACGAGCGCGCGGGCGATCCCGACCCGTTGCTGTTCGCCGCCCGAGAGCTGGTTCGGGAGGTGGTCGACCCGTTCGGCGAGTCCGACGCTCGCGAGGGCTTGCAGGACACGGCCGCGGCGCTCGGCACTCGGCACTCCCGCATAGACGAGGGGCAGCTCCACGTTCTTGTAGGCCGTCGTCCGGGGGATGAGGTTGTGCGCCTGAAAGACGAAGCCGATCCGCTCGCCCCGGACACGGGCGCGCCGCGTCTCGTCGAGCGCGGACATCTCCTGGCCGACGAGCTTGTAGGAGCCCTCCGTCGGCCGGTCGAGGCAGCCGAGGATCCCGAGAAGCGTCGTCTTGCCCGAGCCCGACGGGCCCATGATCGCGACGAACTCCCGCTCGCGGACGGCGAAGCTCACGCCGCGGAGCGCCTCGACCGAAACCTCGCCGGACCGGAAGACCTTCGTGACGTCAGCGAGCTCGATGACGGCCGGGACGGCGTCTCTGCTCATCGACCGGCGGCTCCGCTCCGACGGGTGTAGTGGCGGAGGAACGTGGGGGGACCTGGTGGTCCCCCCAAGGTGGTGGACTTTCTGAGAGCGAGGCTCACTCTTCCTCCACGGCCGTCACCTCCGGGAGGACGACGCGTGCGCCGGCCTTGAGCCCCTCCACGATCTCGATCCGCTCGTTGTTCTCGAGTCCAGTCTCGACCTCGACCTCGGTCTGCTGCCCCGACTCGTCGAGGACCATCACGAACTCCTGATCCGCGTCGTTCGTGCTCACCGCCTCGAGTGGGACTCGAACTACGTTCGCCTTCTTGGCGACCACGATCCGAACGCTTGTGTTCATGCCGGGCTTGAGGTCCTCCGTGTCCTCGAGGCCGACGCGGACCGGGAATGTGACGACCCCTCCCGTGTCTGTCCCTGTGAGCGCGACGAACTCGACCGTGCCTGGGAACGTCTCACCGCCGAGAGCATCGACGCTCACGACTGCCTTCATCCCCACCTCGACCTGCGCGACATCGAACTCGCTCAGGTTGACGTTGACAGCGAGATTGTTGAGGTCCGAGACCGACACGATGGCGGTCGTCGTGTCGACACGCGCGCCGTCCGAAACGTAGACGGCGGAGACGGTACCGCTCCATGGCGAGGTGACATCCAGCAGGCCCTGCGCAGCGCGAGCCGCAGACAGCCGGTTCTGGGCGGACTGGATCTTGAGCAGCCCGAGCCGAACCGGCAGTTCGGCGGTCGAGCCCTGTCCGGTCGACGCCTTGCGCATCGCGATCCTCAGAGTGCGGAGATCCGCCTGGGCGCGCAGGAGCTCGAGGTGGGCAGCCGATACGTCAGCCTGCGTCGAGCCCTGTCGAAGGCGCTTCCGCTTCTCCTGGGCGGCGACGAGCGCTTGCTCGGCGGAGGCGAGGGCCTCGGGCGAAGGAGGCGCCGCGGGGCGCAGGAGTGCGGCGAGGTCCGCCTGAGCTCGCTCGAGCTCGAGCTGCGCGGCACCGACGTCCGCGGAATCGGGCGGGCCGAGGAGCTTGGCCAGCCTCGCCTTCGCGGCGTTGATCGCCGACCGGGCAGCGTCGATTTCTCTCTGCGTCACCGGCTGCGTCCGGTCGCTCCGGACGAGCGCCTCGAGGTCCGCCTCCGCCTTCTTGACCTCTGCCTCGGCAGTGGCGACGGCAGCCGGATCCGGCGGCCCGGTCAGCCTGGCCAGGCGCTGCTCGGCGACCCTCACGGCGGTGCGGGCTGCCGTTAGCGCCTCGGCGGTCGGCGCCTGGGTAGCGGGTCTCAAGAGCGCGGCGAGATCGGCGCGCGCCTTCTTGACCTCGGCGTCGGCAACGGCGAGATCGGAACGCGAAGCGGGGCCGCGGGCGACCGCGAGCCGCTGCTTGGTGAGTGCGACGTTGGCCAAAGCGACGTCGAGCGCTCCTGTACGCGCCGACGACGGAAGCTCGAGCAGCGCCGTCTCGAGGTCGATCTGTGCTTGCGCCGCAGCGGAGCTCGCCGTACCTCCGTCGTCGACGATCGCCAGCGTCTGGCCGGCGACGACGCTCTGGCCGGGAGCCACGAGGACGTTCGAGACGGTTCCGCTCGCGCTCGGGTAGACGGCGTTCGCCGGTGGCGACGAGCCGCCACCGGTGGACGAGCTCGACGTGCTCGGCGTGCTCGGCGTGCTCTGGCCGGAGAGCCCGTCGACGATCTGTCCGACGCCCCCCACGGTCACGACAATCGGACCGCGCGTAGCCGTGGCGAGCGATTGCGAATCCTGTGCTTCAGCGTTCCCCTGTAGCCGCCAGACGCCCAACGCAACAAGGGCCGCGGCGGCAACGACGAGCCATATGAACGCCCGCCGCGATGGGCGAGCGTGGAGCCCCCAGCTTGTTCTCACCCTCCTCCTCCTCTCGACGTACTCCCTGAATATCGCGAAAGCTCGCCGAAACGTCAATGAAGACTCGCCTTTCGGCCAGCCTCGAGAAATTTGTTCGCGTCACCTATTGAACTCGGCCTCGTCATCTGTTATTAACGTGACCACTACCTCGTTCGGGGGAATCCGTTCGAGGGCACTGGGGAGAGGGTTGAAATGCGGCTAAACGCGGCCTGTGGGGCTGCATTTGCGGTAGCCAGGACCGGCGGTCCGGATCGACGCTGCTCGTGGGCGATGCCGCGGTACGCGGATACGCCAAGACGCCGTCCGCGGCGTCTGACGACCCTCTGCAGACGGCGGGGGCGCCGGCTCGGCGTCCTCGAAAACGGCGGCTCGACTCGGCTGGGAGGTCTCGAGACATGATGCGTTGGATCGTTGGAGTGAGCCTGAAGTTCAGGCTTCTGGTCGTCGCGCTCGCTACGGCGACGCTCGTTGTCGGCGTCTCGCAGCTCCGCGACATGCCGGTCGACGTCCTACCGGAGTTCGTTCCACCGACCGTCGAGATCCAGACCGAGGCCCTCGGGCTGTCGGCGACGGAGGTGGAGCAGCTCATCACGGTTCCGATGGAGCAAGACCTGCTCGTCGGGGTCGCGTTCCTCGACGACATCCGTTCCGAGTCGCTTCCCGGTCTGTCGCGGATCTTCCTCGTCTTCGAGCCGGGCACCGACCTCTACCGGGCCAGGCAGGTCGTCGCCGAGCGGCTGACGCAGGCGCACGCGCTGCCGAACGTGTCGAAGCCGCCGCAGATGCTCCAGCCGCTCTCGTCGACGAACCGCGTCATGATGGTCGGCGCATCGACGAAGACCCTCTCGCCTATCGAGATGGGCGTGCTCGCGCGGTGGACGATCGCACCGCGCCTGACTGGCGTCGAAGGTGTCGCCAACGTCTCAGTGTGGGGCTTCCGCGACCGGCAGCTCCAGGTGCAGGTCGACCCCGAGCGCCTCCGCGCTCAGGACGTCGGGCTGGTGCAGATCATCGAGAGCGCGGGGAACGCGCTCTGGTTCTCGCCGCTGACGTTCGTCGAGGCGTCGACCCCGGGCACAGGCGGCTTCATCGACACGCCGAACCAGCGCCTTGGGATCCAGCATCTGTCGCCGATCAACTCGGCGGAAGACCTGGCAAAGGTGAGACTCCAGGACACCGGCGCGAGGAACCTCACCCTCGGCGACGTGGCATCCGTGGTCGAGGATCACCAGCCGCTGATCGGCGACGCCAACGTCACGGGTGGCGACGGCGACCTCATCTTCGTCGTCGAGAAGCTTCCGGAGGCCAACACGCTCGAGGTGACCCGCGGGCTCGAGTCGACGCTCGCGTCGCTGGCTCCCGGCCTCCCAGGTGTCACGCTCGACGCGAACGTCTACCGGCCCGCGTCGTTCATCGACACCGCCATCGAGAACCTCACGCTCGCGCTGATCGTCGGCGGCGTGCTGCTGGCACTTGTCCTCGGGGCCTTCTTCTTCCGCTTCCGGACTGCTCTGATCGCCCTCGTTGTGATCCCGGTCTCGCTCGTCGCGGCCGCCCTCGTGCTTTGGCTGCTCGGGACGACGATGAACGCGATCATCCTGGTCGGCCTCATCGCGGCGATCGCCTTCGCGATCGACGACGGAGTCATCGGCGTCGAGAACGTCGCGCGGCGACTCCGCGAACATGGCCAGAAGCCGAACGGCAGGTCCACCGCGGTAGTGATCTTCGACGCGACGCTCGAGTCGCGCGGCGTGACGACTTACGCGACCTTGATCATCGCGTTGGCTCTATTGCCGGTGTTCTTCCTGAACGGCCTGGCCGGGTCATTCTTTCCCGACCTGGCCGGGGCGTTCCTGCTCGCTCTGCTCGCCTCGATGGTGGTCGCAATGACGGTCACCCCGGCGCTCGCGATCCTGCTCTTGCCGCGAGTCTCGTTCGAACGGGAATCCCCCGTCGTCGGCTGGTTGCACCGAGGATACGCGTCGGCTCTGGGGTGGATCGTGCACCGGCCCCGCTGGGCGTATGTCGCGGCCGGCGCGATCGTCGTTGCCACGTGCGCCTCGGTTCCGTTCATGTCGACGTCGCTCCTGCCGACGTTCAAGGAAGAGCAGCTGCTCCTCCGTTGGGACAGCGCGCCCGGGACGTCACTCCCGGAGATGAACCGCATCACGGCGCTCGCGAGCCGCGAGCTGCGCTCGGTCGAGGGCGTCACCGACGTCGGTGCGCACGTCGGGCGCGCAATCGGATCGGACCTGTCTGCCAACGCCAACACGGCGGAGCTGTGGGTCTCGATCGACACGTCGGCCGACTACGACGCGACCGTGGCTGGGATCAAGGACGTCGCGAACGGCTATCCCGGCCTGTCCCAGAGCATCCAGGCGTTCTCGAACGAGCGTGCGAAGGCAGTTTTCCCGGCCGCGGGCACGTCGCGAGACATCGTCGTCCGCCTCTACGGTGAGGAGCCGGACGTACTCCGCGCTCAGGCTCAGAGGGTGAAAGGGGTCGTCGCAGCCGTCGACGGTATCGCCGACGCGAGCGTCGAGCTCCCGGTCACCGAGCCCACGGTCGAGGTCGCGGTGGATCTGGCCAAAGCCGACGCGAAGGGGATCAAGCCCGGAGACGTCCGCCGCGCAGCCGCCACCCTGCTGGGCGGAATCCATGTCGGCAACCTCTTCGAGCAGCAGAAGGTGTTCGAGGTGGTCGTGTGGGGCACGCCCGAGACCCGCAACAGCCTGTCGAGCATCCAGCAGCTGTTGATCGAGACGCCGGACGGCCGGCGCGTGCGACTCGGTGACGTGGCGGACGTGCGCATCGCCCCCGACCCGACCGTCGTCAAGCGTCACGCGGTCTCACGGTACCTCGACATCGGAGCGACCGTGAGCGGTGACCGCGACTCGGTCGTACAGGACGTCGAGGGCCGGCTCGCAGAGATGCAGTTCCCGATCGAGTACACGACCGACGTGCTCGCTCAGGGCGGCCAGCCCACGGGCCGGTTGATCGGCCTCGCGATGGGAGCACTCGTCGGGATCTTCCTGCTGTTGCAGGCGTGCTTCGGGAGCTGGCGTCTCGCGACGCTGTGCTTCCTCTCGCTCCCGCTTGCCGTGACGGGTGCCCTGCTGACCGTGGCGATCGTCGACGGTGGCACGCTCACCTTCGGTTCGGCGATCGCGATCTTTGCGGTGCTCGGTATCGGTGTCCGGAACGGCGTATTGCTCATCGAGCGGTTCCGCCAGCTCGAGCGCGACGAGGCCTTCGGGCCGGCGCTCGTCCTTCGCGGAGCGCTGGAACGGCTGGGGCCGGTATTGACCACGGCGTTCGCGACCGCTCTCGCGCTCGCGCCGTTCGTGGTCCGCGGCGAGATCGCCGGGTACGAGCTCGCGCACTCGCTGGCCGTGGTCATGATCGGCGGTCTCGTCACTTCGACCCTGCTCACGCTGTTCGTCGTCCCGGTCGTCTACCTCGGCTTCGGCGCGAGCGCCGTACCCGAGCCCGCGACCCCGGCTACGTCGGAGCTTCCGGCCGATCTTGCTCCGCATTCCGGGTCGCCCGCACCCTCCGGCGTCGCCATGCAGCCGAACGTCCAGCCGGAGCCGAGCACATGAGCACACGCGAGCACAAGAGAACGGGCCAGTCACATCGAGCGCTTGGAGGAAGAGAGATGCGTCACCGGATTCGATGGATCGCTGCGATTGCGATGGTTCTCCCAATGTTTCTCGTGGCGTGTGGGGGCAGCTCGGGCTCCGACGAGGAAGCGATCGGTCCCGCCACGGTCGAGCTGATCGAGGGCACGGACCTCAGCAACGTCACGTTGACCGAGAAGGCCGCCCAGCGGCTGGACATCCAGACCGCGGCAGTGGCAGCGAACGGTGCGGGGAAGGTCATCCCGTACTCCGCCGTGCTGTACTCGCCGACGGGCGAGACCTGGGCCTATGTCAGCACCGAGCCGATGACGTTCACGCGTCAAGCGATCGTCATCGATCGGATCGACGGGAACAAGGCGTTCCTGTCGGAGGGGCCGGCGGCGGGAGCGAAGGTCGCGACCGTCGGAGTAGCCGAGCTCTACGGCGCCGAATTGGGCCTCGGTCAGTGATTCAACCGTCGACGAAGGGGAGGGGGAGTAGAGAGCCATGATGCGCTGGATCGTCGGTGCCAGCCTGAAGTTCCGCTACCTCGTCGTAGCGGCGAGCGTCGCGCTGCTCGTCGTCGGAGTCGCGACCATGCGCGACACGCCCGTCGACGTCTTCCCCGAGTTCTCCCAGCCCAAGATCGAGGTCCAGACCATCACTATTGGTCTGTCTGCGGAGGAGACCGAGGAGCTCGTCACCGTTCCAATGGAGCAGGCGCTCATCGGGCTGCCGGGCCTCGACACGATTCGCTCGAAGTCGGTCCCTCAGCTCTCGGACGTCGTGATGCTCTTCGATCGCGGCACCGACCTCCTGCGCGCGAGGCAACTCGTGCAAGAGCGTGTTACTGCTGTTACCCCGACCCTGCCGACCTGGGCGGCACCGCCGGTCATGCTCCAGCCGCTCTCGTCGACGAGCCGGGTCATGAAGATCGGGCTCACCTCGGACACCGTGTCCCTGATCGACATGTCGAACATCGCCTATTGGAAGATCCGGACCCGGCTCCTGCGTGTCCCCGGTGTGGCGAACGCGCCGATCTGGGGCGAGCGCTTGAAGCAGATGCAGGTTCACGTGGACCCGGCAGCGCTGAAGCGGCACCAGATCTCGCTCGTCACGATCATGGACTCGACCGCCGAGGCGCTCGACGCCGGGATCCTGCAGTACTCGCAGGCCTTCAACATCGGAACGGGCGGGTTCATCGACACGCCCAACCAGCGGCTGAACGTCCGACACGTTCTACCGATCTCGTCGCCGACCGACCTGGCAAAAGTGCCGATCTACAAGCAGAACGGCGATCGGATTCCGCTTTCCGCCGTGAGCGATCTGGTGTGGGATCACCAGCCGCTCACCGGCGACGCCGTGATCAACGACGGGCCGGGGCTCATGATCATCGTCGAGAAACTCCCCTGGGCGAACAATCTCGAGGTCACGCGAGGGGTTGAGCAAGCGATCGAGGAGCTCAAGCCCGGACTGCCCGGCATCGAGATCGATACGACGATCTTCAGGCCGGCCTCCTTCATCGAGCTGTCTCTTCACAACCTCACGCAAGCGCTACTGATCGGCGCGTTGCTCGTCATCCTGGTCATCGGCGCCTTTCTTTTCGACTGGCGCGCCGCACTCATCAGCGTCGTTTCGATCCCGCTGTCGCTCGTGGGTGCAGGGCTCGTTCTCTACGTCCGCGACACGACGGTCAACGTCATGCTCCTGGCGGGGCTGGTGATCGCGCTCGGTGTAGTGGTCGACGACGCGATCATCGGCATCCAGAACATCGTGCGACGTCTTCGCGAGCATCGGGAGACGGGGAGCACGGAGTCGACTGCGTCCGTCGTCCTCGAGGCCACGCTCGAGGTGCGCGGCCCTATCGTCTATGCGACGGCCATCATCCTCGTCGCGATGGTGCCCATCTTCTTCCTGCAGGGCCTCACGGGAGCCTTCTTCAGCCCACTCGCATTCACCTATGTCCTGGCTGTCGCGGCGTCCCTGGTGGTTGCCATCACGGTGACGCCTGCACTGGCGATGATCCTCCTCTCCAGGTCGGCTCTGAAAATGCGCCGATCGCCTCTCGAGCAGTGGCTGGAGGGTGGCTATCAAGGGCTTCTCTCGCGGATCGTCTCGCGACCGAAGTGGGCGTACGGCGTGGCGGGTCTCATCATGGCGGCCGGGATCGCGGTGGTGCCGTTCCTCGGACAGTCGTTGCTCCCCAATTTCAAGGAGCGGGACTTCCTCATGCACTGGGTTACCAATCCCGACACGTCCGGCCCGGAAGAAGTGCGAGTCTCGGTGCGCGCGTGCAAAGAGCTCCGGTCGATCCCGGGCGTGCGCAACTGCGGGTCCCACATCGGGAACGCATTTCTTGGAGACGAGCCCTACGGCCCGTACTTCGGTGAGAACTGGATCAGCGTCGACCCGAATGTCGACTACGACAAGACCTACGCGAGCGTTTCCGAGGTCGTCGCGGGCTACCCGGGACTCCAACGCGACGTGCAAACGTACCTGCGAGAGCGGGTCAAGGAAGTGCTGACGGGTGCCGGCCAGTCGATCGTCGTCCGCATCTACGGCGACGACCTGCACCTCCTGGAGGAGAAGGCGGACGAAGTGCTCGAGATGATGCAGGGGGTCGAGGGAACTCTGGACCCGAAGAAGGAACTCCATTCCTTCATCCCGCAAGTCCACGTCAAGGTCAACCTCGCCAAAGCCCAGCGCTACGGCGTCAAGCCCGGGGACGTGCGCCGAGCGTCGGCGACATGGATGGCGAGCGAGGAAGTCGGTGACGTCTTCGTAGCCGGTAAGGCGTACGACGTGCACGTGTGGAGCAAGCCTGACACGCGCGACAGCCTGACGGACATTCGCGCGCTTCCGATCGACACCGCGAGCGGAGTCGTGAGGCTCGATCAAGTCGCCGTTGTTCGGGTCGAGCCTGCGGCGAGTTCCATCTCGCGCGTCAACGCCACGCGCAAGATCGACGTCACGACCAACGTCGAAGGGCGCGATCTCGGATCCGTCGGGCACGACATCGAAGAGCGCCTCGAGGACGTCCATATGCCGATCGGGTTCAACGCGGAGGTCCTGGGAGAGAACAAGGAGCGGAAATCGTCGCAAGGGCGACTGCTCCTCTTCGGAAGCGGAGCCATGCTGGTGATCTTCCTGCTCCTGCAGACGTCGTTCGGAAGCTGGCGGTTGGCCACGCTGTCCTTCCTCACGTTGCCGATGGCTCTCGTGGGTGGTGCGCTCGCCGCGTACTTCACGGACGGCATCCTGTCGCTCGGCTCGCTCGTCGGCTTCTACACCGTGTTCGGGATCGCCGCTCGAAACGGGATCCTGATGATCAACCACTTCCAGCACCTCGAGCGGTACGAGGGCGAGGTCTTCGGGCCCGGCCTCGTGCTGCGGGGGGCGAAGGAGAGGTTGTCGCCGATCCTCATGACGACGCTCGCGGCCGGCCTCGCGCTCGTCCCGCTCGTCGTCGCGGGCAGGATCCCGGGGCACGAGGTCGAGTACCCGATGGCGATCGTCATCCTCGGCGGCCTCGTCACGTCGACGCTGCTGAACCTGTTCGTCGTGCCCTCGCTCTACCTCCGCTTCGGAAAGAGTTGGAGGCGCACCGACGGAGCTCTTCAGGCAGCATGAGAGGAGTCGTGAAAATGGAAGCGATCCGGCGAGTCGGACTCCTTACCGGAGCGGGACTTGCGGCACTCTCGCTCGCCGCGTCGGCGTCCATCGCCGGCGGCGTCTCCCTCGCGGGCTCGACGCCGCCGGAGGAGATCACGGCGAATGCCTACGACCGTGACAACTTCGGCAACTCCACGAGGATCGACAACAGGTGGTTCCCGCAGCAGCCGGGCACGCAGCTCGTCTTTCGCGGGACGACGACGGAGGGGAAGGAGACGATCCCGCATCGGGTGATCTTCACCGTCACCGACCTGACGAAGGAGATCGACGGCGTACGGAGCGTCGTCCTCTGGGAACGCGACTACAGCTCGGGCGAGCTCGTCGAGGCCGAGATCGCGTTCTTCGCCCAGGACGACGACGGCAACGTCTGGCAGCTCGGCGAGTATCCCGAGGAGTACGAGGAGGGCAAGATCATCGCGTCTCCGCTGTGGGTCCACGGGCTCCAAGGCGCAAAGGCCGGCCTCACGATGAGAGCCGTGCCGAAGACGGGGACGTCCAGCTACTCGCTGGGCTGGGGCCCCGCGGTCGGCTTCAACGATCGCGCGAAGGTGACGAAGACGGGGATCAAGACCTGCGTTCCTCGTGACTGCTACGGGAACGTTCTGCTCACGAGCGAGTTCAACCCCGACGAACCGGGCAAGTACCAGCTCAAGTACTACGCGCCCCGCGTCGGAAACGTGCGAGTGGGGTGGGCCGGAAAAAACGAGGATACGAAGGAGACGTTGGTCCTCGTCGCGGTCAACCGCCTCGGCGCCAAGGCCATGGCCCAGGCGCGTGCCGCCGCCCGCAAGCTCGAGGCGAGCGCCTACGCGCGGAAGAAGGTCTACGCCGAGACGCAGCCTCTCGAGGGCGACTGACCGCCTCGACGGTCAGTCGCCCTTCTCGACCTGCCGGCAGTAGCCCCTCGGGAGGAGACCCAGAGCGCACAGCTCGGGCTCCGGAGCTCGGATGGCGAATGCGCTACGGAGGTCGTCCGTGAACCAGACGTGCAGCATCTCGCTCTCTCCCTGAGTGAGGCGCGCGCCGGGAGGACACTTGCCGCTCGCGGGGGGTTTCAGGCCGCGACGCTCGCCCTGCTTGCAGACCACGTGCGAGTGCCAACGCGTTATCGGCCCGCCCGGGTTAGGGCCCCGCTCGCCGTCTCTCGTGCTCCACATCGCCCCGACGAGGACGAGGGGCCGTCCCGGCGCGTTCGCGTAGATGAGGGCCTTGGGCCGGCGAGGATCGAGGAGGACTCGGCCGCGGGGCTCCTGGGGTCGCTCCGCGTGGAAGTAGTGCACCGAGCTGTCACCGACCTTGCGGACTCTCGTTCGCGTGTCGTAGCCCGCGCGCTCGGCGGCCGGCACGTTGCGCCAGTCTCCCTTCGCTGCAGCGGACTCGAGTTGCGCGAGCACGCGGTGCGCTCGCGCGCGTTCACGTGGCGTGGCAAGCGTGACGTCCGGGTACTGGAGCAGGTGATCGATCAGCCCTCGCCGGCTCGACGCCGGCAGCTTCTTCGTGCCGGGACGGAGCCTGCATACGAGCGGAGGGCGAACAGTGGTACGAGAGACCGCAGTCGGCGCCTCTGTTAGCCTCAGTCGCTCGTTCGCCTGCCGGTCGGCTTGCTGCCCGCACCCGGCTGAGAAGCCCGCGGTCACGAACCCGAATGCGCTAGTGGCTACGACGACGCGGGCGGCAGCAACGAGGGAAACTCGAGTGCTCATATCGAAGGATTCTCCTTCGGCTCTTCAAGAACTGCTCAAGACGAGAGTACGGCCGCGGGCGGCGGCTACGCTGCCCCCGATGCGGCAGTTCCGTGCCTCCGACCTCTATGCGCCCACCGGCGACCAGCCGCGGGCGATCGCCGAGATCGCGGCCTCCGTCTCGGACGGCAACCGCTTCCAGACGATTCTCGGCGCAACCGGCACGGGCAAGACGGCGACGATGGCGTGGTCGATCGAGAAGCTGCAGCGTCCGGCACTCGTGATCGCGCACAACAAGACGCTCGCCGCGCAGCTCTGCAACGAGTTCCGCGAGTTCTTCCCCGAGAACGCGGTCGAGTACTTCGTCTCGTACTACGACTACTTCCAGCCCGAGGCCTACATCCCGCAGGCCGACCTTTACATCGAGAAGGACTCCTCCCAGAACGACGACATCGCGCGGTTGCGGCTCTCCGCGACCTCGTCGCTCCTGACGCGTCGCGACGTCGTGGTCGTGGCGTCGGTCTCTTGCATCTACGGCCTCGGCTCGCCGGACGAGTGGCGGGAGCGAGTCCTCATGCTCGAAGTGGGGGAGGAGCACGACCGCGACGAGGTGCTCCGCAAGCTGATCGAGAGCCAGTACGTTCGGAACGACACCGTCCTCGGGCGTGGACGCTTCCGGGTCAAGGGCGACCTCGTCGAGATTCAGCCCGCCAACGTCGAGACTGCGTATCGGGTCTCCTTCTTCGGCGACGAGGTCGAGCAGATCACGCACTTCGACCCGCTCACCGGCGAGGTCTACGCGCGGCTCGACAACCTCGTCATCTGGCCGGCGACCGAGTACGTCACGTCGAAGCCGACGATCGAGCGCGCGGTCGAGGAACTCCGCGCCGAGCTCGAGAAGCAGGTTGCGACGTTCGAGACGGAGGGACGGATGCTGGAGGCGCACAGGATCCGCCAGCGGACCGAGTACGACCTCGAGATGATGAAGGAGCTCGGCTTCTGCTCGGGGATCGAGAATTACTCGCGTGCGCTCGAGGGTCGGCCCGTCGGCTCGCACCCGTTCACGCTCATCGACTACTTCCCCGACGACTTCGTCTGCTTCGTCGACGAATCCCATCAGACCGTGCCGCAGCTCGGCGGGATGTACGAGGGCGACCGCTCGCGCAAGCAGACACTCATCGACTACGGGTTCCGGCTCCCTTCCGCGCTCGACAACCGGCCACTTCGGTTCGACGAGTTTCTCGGGAAGGTGAAGCAGCTCGTCTTCGTCTCCGCCACGCCCGGACCGTTCGAGATGTCGCGCTCGAAGGTGATCGCCGAGCAGCTCATCCGCCCCACTGGTGTCGTCGACCCCGAGGTGGAGCTGCGCCCCACCAAGAACCAGATCGACGACCTCCTCAACGAGATCCGCCACCGCGAGGATGTCGGTGAGCGCGTGCTGGTGACCACGCTGACGAAGAAGATGGCCGAGGACCTCACGGACTACCTGCTCGAGGCGGGAGTCCGCGCGCGCTACCTGCACTCCGAGATCGACACGCTCGACCGGATCGCGATCATCCGCGAGCTCCGCCTCGGCGAGTACGACGTCCTCGTGGGGGTGAACCTCCTGCGCGAGGGCCTCGACCTACCCGAGGTCTCGCTCGTCGCCGTACTCGACGCCGACAAGGAGGGCTTCCTGCGCGGAAAGACGGCGCTCATCCAGACGACGGGGCGCGCCGCCCGCAACACCGCCGGCAAGGTGCTGCTCTACGCCGACAAGCGCACGGAGGCGATCATCGGAGCGATGGAGGAGACGGATCGGCGGCGTGCCTACCAGGTCGCGTACAACGAGGAACACGGGATCACGCCCGAGTCGATCGTCAAGGGCGTCTCCGACATCTCGGAACTGCTCTCGCTCGAGTCCCCGCACGTGCCTTCCTCGCGCCGGCGGCGCGGGAAGGCAGAGGTGGAGGGGATGTCGCGCGACGAGCTCGAGAAGCTCGTGATCACGCTCGAGGAGGAGATGTATCTCGCCGCCGAGGAGCTCCGCTTCGAGTACGCGGCCAAGCTGCGCGACGAGATCAAGGAACTGCGGCGCGAGCTGACCGCTCTTGCCGAGGCCTGAGAACCCCTTTCACGATGAGCGACCAGGTCGCGAGGCGGCGATGGACGCCACGATGCCGCGTCCTCGGTTGCGCTCTTATCGGCTCGACATGGACGCTCCCTGCGTCACTTCCTCGTGTCCTCCAGCATCCGCCTCGCGACGGGCGATCATTCTGAAGAGCTTCTAAGGCGTACGGAGCCGCCGCTACGCTGGCCCAGGTGGGCGCGCTCGCACTCGTGCTCGGCAGCGGGCTGGTCGCCGCGTCCGCGGCCCTGTTCGCGTCCTGCCTGAGATTCCGCTCGACCGTCTCGTTCCTCCTCGCGACCTACCTCCTCGCGTCCGCGGAGATCGTGGCGCTGTCATTCCTCCTCTCAACCGGTCGCTGGCTCGATCGCGGACCATTACTCGTTGCCTTCCTCAGTGTGTTCGCGGTCGCCGTCGTCGTCTGGCGTCTCTCGGGCACGCCGAGTCCGGCGTGGCCGGCTGACCCGGCCGGCGTCGCCCGGTCGGTCGTGCACGACCGAGTCGTCGGCAGCTTCACCGCCCTCGCAGTGCTTACGCATGCGTACCTCCTCGCGAGTGCGCTGACCGTTCCGCAGGGCGTCGAGGACGCACTGCTGTACCACCTTCCGCGAGCCGCGCTGTGGAAGCAGCAGCACGCCGTGGCGTACGTCGCTGATGCGCCCGACGAGCGCATCAACGCCTTCTCGCCGAACGCCGAGATCGAGACGATGGCCTCGATGATCCTGAGCGACGGCGATCGGTTCGTGACGATCGTGCAGCTCCTCGCGGTTCTCTTCGCGTGCCTGGCGATCGTCGGGGTCGCGCGGCGGCTCGGTCTGAGCCTTCGCGCCGGAGTGTTCGGCGCACTCGCCTTCTCGACCTTCACGGTGGTCGCGCTGCAGACCCCGACCGCGCTCAACGATCTCGTCGTCGGTTCGCTGTTGATCATCTGCGCATATTTCGCATCAGGTACATCGCGGACAGAGTTCGCGCTGGCCGCGCTTGCTCTGGCGCTCGCGCTGGGTACGAAGCTCACCGCGCTCTTCGCGCTGCCCGCCCTCGCTCTCTTCGTGCTGTCGAGCCAGCCTCGGCGCCGCTGGCCGTCCGTCCCGCTGTTCGGTGCGGCCGGCCTTGTCGCGGGCTTCCTCTGGCTGGGGGTGAATCTCGCTCACACGGGGCGGCTCGACGCCGGCGTCGGGATCGACCGGGGCGGGTCCGCCGTCGAGCGGGTTCGGTTGTCGTTCTTGGATCTCCTGGAGCTGTCGGATGCGGAGGGCAAGGGCCTGCTCGAGTCGCCCGTTTGGGGTCTCGGAGCCTTCGTCGCAGCGCTTGCCGTTGCGGGCGGCCTGGCCGCGCGAAGGAAATGGTGGCAGAGTGGGGTGGCGGTTCTCGTCGGTGCGCTCTCGTTCCTCGCGCTGCCGATGCTCTCGGTTTGGGCCGAGGTGGCGGGTCGAGGCTTCGGGCAGGCGCGAGCGGCCGTCGGGCTCTCCGAGGCCGCGGCCGGCGGAGTCCCGGAGCGGCTCCTCGAGTCGCCGATGCACTCGTCGTACGGCATCGCCTTCGTGCTCTTGCTCGTCGCCGCAGGAGCGCTCGCCGTCGTCGACGTTGCGCATCGGAAGCTCCCCGCGAATGCGCTCGTGGCGCTCTGCGGCGTCCCCCTGACGCTCCTCGTCGTCGCGCTCACCCTTGCCTACGACCCGCAGCACATGCGGTACATCGTGTTCCCCGTGGCGCTCGCGAGCGCCGTTTTCGGTGTCGCGCTCCGAGTGCGGGTTCTCGCCTGGACCACCGTGGCGGTGAGCGCGGTAACGCTCCTGGTCTCGCTCGGGTACTTCGTCCCTCGTCCCGCTGGCGTCGCGTTCCTGCCCGAGAACCGCGAATCCGACCGGACGGCCCGCTGGTTCGTACAGGGAGGCGAGGGCCGCGGCAAGGGAGACCCTGAGGCGTTCCGGTTTCTCGAGCTCGAGATTCCCGCGGATGCGACGCTCGCGCTCGCAGTCCTGCGCGATACGTACCTCTACCCCGCCTGGGACGCGCGGCTTCGGCGGACGGTGCTCTTCGTCGGCGAGGACGGAACGATCCCCGGCGAGGCCGAGTGGCTCGTGATCGGCCCGCGGAGGACCATCGACACCGCCGGCTGGCGTCTGCAGCTCGCCACGGAGCGAGGCTGGCGGATTCTCAGGCGTTAGATGCTTGACCGGAAATTCACGCGGGCCGACTGACGGCCACGACGCGGCGCCGGCTCGCCACCTGCGCGCGTCGCACAGGCTTTCAAGCCTGCACGACGCGTACGTGCGGCGTCCGGCTTGGTCGTGACCGCCCTCGACTGCGCGCCAATTCCCGAAGATCAAGCATCTACTAGGCTGCACGCATGTGCCGGAACATCAAGACGCTCCACAACTTCGAGCCGCCCGCGACCGAGGACGAGGTCCGTGCGGCCGCGCTCCAGTACGTGCGCAAGGTGAGCGGGTCACAGAAGCCGTCGAAGGCGAACGAGGCCGCGTTCGAACGTGCCGTCGACGAGGTCGCGGCCATCACGATCGAGTTGCTCGGCGTGCTCGTGACGACTGCCGCGCCCCGCGATCGCGAGGTCGAGGCCGCTCGTGCGCGCGCCAAGGCCGAGAAGCGCTTCGGCCGCGCTGCCTAGTTCGGCGCGGGCTGCTCAACATCTCGGACGGAGTGCCGATACCTCTGCGGTGGCAATCCGCACGATTCCGCTGCTTTCGGCGGCTGCGTTCCTCGCGATCGTCCCAGGCGCGCTGCTCCATTTCGTCGGTCGGGAAAAGGTCTACATCGGCGGGTGGATTCACTTCGGCGGCGTGGCTGTCGGCGCCGGCGTCGCGACGGCGTGTGCCATTGCCCTGACCGTTGCCGGCGCGCGACAACGGGACGGGCACGCCGTGCTCGTCGGCAGTGCGTTCTCGGTCATGGCGGCGTTGCTGTGCCTGCACGGACTGGCGACCCCGGGCATCGTGGTCGGCATGAACGGGGTGGTCGGGTTCACCGGTGGGGCGACCCTGCCGGTCGGGGGTGCCATCCTCGCCCTCGGTGCTCTTTCGGCGCTTCGCCGCCCGACGGCCGTGAAGCCGCTTCTCTGGCTCCTCGCCTTCGGCGTCGTGTTCGTCGTCGGGCTCGGTCTCGCAGCCCTCGTGGAGCCGGCGCTCGTCCCGTCGGTGCCGGAGCCGCGGAGCACCGCTGCGTGGCTCGTCCTGATCGCGGGTCTCCTGTTCTACGTGCTCCTCTTCTGGAGGGCGCTGCGCACGTTCAGGCTCACGCAGCGGCGAGCGGATCTCCTCGTCGCCGTCGGGATCGTCTGGCTCGCCGCGGCGCTGCCGGCGGCGCTGCTGCTCGACTTCCGAAACCTCGGGTGGTGGCTGGGCCACGCTTTCGAGGTCGTGGGCATCGCTGCCGTCGGTCTGACCGTCGCTCTCGACCTTCGGCGGGGAGCTGCGCGCTCGCGCCCGCTGCTTGGCGACTTGACCGGCGCCGACCTCGTCGCGGAGGAGGAGGCGTTCCTCGGCTCCCACATCCGCGCCCTCCTCGTCGCTCTCGCAGATAAGGATGCGTACACGGAGGAGCACACGCGCCGGGTGGCCCTTCGAGCCGTCCAGGTCGGCGACGACCTCGGCCTCGCGCCCGAACGTCTGCGAGACCTCGCCGTCGGTGGGCTTCTGCACGACATCGGCAAGCTCCGGTGCCCGGACGAGATCTTGCGGAAGCCCGGGCCGCTGACGGGCGACGAGCATTCGGTCGTCCGCGAGCATCCCCAGGCGGGAAGCAGGCTCCTCAAAGAGCTCGGAGGCTTCGGCGACACCGTTCTGCGCGTCGTCCGGAGCCATCACGAGAGGCTCGACGGGAGCGGATACCCACAGGGGCTCTCCGGCGCCGGGATCGACCTGGACACGCGCATACTCGCCGTGTGCGACGTCTACGACGCCCTACTCTCGACCCGGGTGTACCGCGAGGCGTGGCCGCACGAACGTGCCATCGCGCTCCTGCGCGAAGGTGCGGGTACGACGTTCGACGCGCGCTGCGTCGACGCGCTCGAAAGAGTCCTTGCACGCGAGCGCAGCGATGCGCTGGCGTTCGCTGTCTAGCGCCGCCCGCAGACCCGACGGCAGATCCTCTACGCCGCGGCGCGTGTCTCGAGCTTGTCGCCGAGGTAGCGAAGATATGGCTGGGGATCGATCGGCCCGCCGACCACGCGCTGCACGGTCTCGGCGGGGGTGAACTTCCGGCCGAGCGCGTAGACGTTCTCGCGCAGCCACCGGTGGAGGTCTCCGAACTCGCCGCGCCCGATTTGCTCGTCGACGTCGGGGATCGCCGCGCGCGCCTTCTCCCAGATCTGCACGGACAGGACCGAGCCGAGGAGGTACGTGGGGAAGTAGCCGAACGCGCCGCCCCCCCAGTGTGAGTCCTGCAGAACGCCGAGCGAGTCGTTCGGAACGGAGACGCCCATGAGCTCCTCGAAGCGAGCGTTCCAGGCGTCGGGGAGGTCCTTCACCGCGAGCCTCCCCGAGACGAGCTCCTGCTCGAGCTCGAAGCGAAGGATGAGGTGCAACCCGTAGCTCGTCTCGTCGGCATCCACGCGGATGAGCGAGCGCCGAACCCGGTTGATCCCCCCGTGGAAGCTCTCGAGCGAGACGTCGCCGAGCTTCTCGGGGAACGCCTTCTGGACGCGCGGATAGAACCAGCGCCAGAACGGGAGCGACCGCCCGACGACGTTCTCCCACAGCCGACTCTGCGACTCGTGCAGCGCAGCCGAGGCGCCGGTACACAGAGGCGTGCGCTCGAGCGCAGGGCTCACTCCCCACTCGTACAGCCCGTGGCCGCATTCGTGCATTGCGGTGAACAACGAGTGGATGTCGTTCTCGGAGTAGCGCGTCGTGAGGCGAATGTCTCCGAGCCCGAACGTCGTCTCGAACGGATGCACCGTCGTGTCGAGCCGGAACTGGTCCCACGTGGCGCCGAACCGCTCGATCAGCTCACGCGAGAGCGCCGCTTGACCCTCGATCGAGAAAGGCCCGTGCAGGAAGTCATCCCGGTCGTCCGTCGCGCGCTCGCCAACGAGTGCGGTGAGCTCGGGCTCGAGGACTCCGAAGATCGCGCGTACCTCATCGGTCTTCATGCCGGACTCGAAGTCGTCGAGCAGGGGGTCGTACGGATCGTCGTACGGTGCGAAGCACTCGACGTAGCGGCGCCTGAGCTCCACGATCTGTTCGAGCCACGGGCGAAACGAGGCGAAGTCGGACTCCTCGCGAGCGTTCACCCAGATCTCGTACGACTGCGCCGCCGTTCTCACCAGGTCTGTCGCGAGCTCGACCGGCACGCGGCGAGCCTTTGTCCAGTCGCGCTTCGCGACCTGGATCAGGCACGCGTCGTCCGAGTCGGCGGGGAGCGACTCGGCGTAGGGCTCGAGCTCCTCGAGCAGCTCGCCCAGCCGCTCGTCGACTTCGCGCTCGTGAATGATCGCCTCGATTGTCGCGAGCTGCGCCGCCCGGCTCGGGCCTCCGCCCGGAGGCATCCAAACCGTCATGTCCCAGAGGAGCACACTCGCAATGCGCCTGAGATCCGTGAGTTTGCCCAGGCGGTCCTTGAGCTCGGTCAGGGCCGGTTCCATGCCGACGGCGGACTCTACCCGCGCCGAAAAGCGCGCTGCCCGATCTGGGCGAAGGAGTCGCGGTCCCGCGCAAATGTCGTGATCGTCAACGTCTCGGCCGTAGCGTCGTAGACGTTCAGGCCCTGCGCTTCCCCCTGCCGGTGCGGCCGCGGGCGGCCGAAGCCGGGGGCCGTTGCGAGGACGAGCGACCCTCGCTCCGCTTCGCCGCCGGCCTGGAAATCGGGAACGGTGGCGACCGAGGCCTGGTGCACGTGGCCGCCGAGCACGAGGTCCACGCCGGCGTCGACGAACGCGCGCAGGACCTCGCTGCGCCGATGGAGGGGTCGCTTGTGCGCGGCGCGCCACGGAGGCGCGGCAAGGTGATGGTGGAGAGCCACGACGCGGAGCACTCCGCCGGGCGCCGCGCGCACGCGTTCCGTGGCCCTCGTGAGGGATGCCTCGCTCAGTGCGCCGCCCTGCTGTCGCCACGGCCGCACCGAGTTGAGGCCGACGACGAAGAGATGGGCGTCGGAGAACTCCGGTTCGGCTGGTCCGACGATGCGCTCCCAGGCAGCGAAGGGCGACGTGAAGCGCGCCGGAATCGTGTACGGGATGTCGTGATTCCCCGGCACGGCGAGTAGCGGCACATCGAGTGCTCGGAGTCGCTCCGCCGCCCGCTCGAGCTCGGATCGCCTTCCGCGGTGCGCGAGATCGCCGGTCGCGACGACGAGCGTGGGGGGAAGTCGAGTCGCGAGCTCGCGTAGCGCTGCGAACGGCTCCTCCGCGTCACGTCGTCCGATGTGGAGGTCGGCGACGTGGAGGATTCGCGCGGTCACGGCCGGGGCAGGCTATACACTCGAAGCGTGGCGGACGAGTCGCCCGAGCTGTTCGACGACATCTATCTCGGTCTGCGAGCAGGCGGAGCCGTGCGGAAGCAGCGTCGCGGCGAGCCGCTGTCGGCCGAGGAAGAGGAAGCGATCGGACGCTGGCATCGCCTCTCGCTCGGGCGGAAGTTCATCGCGATCGGCGCGTTCGCCCTCGGCACCTTCGGGCTCGGGTTCACGGTCGGCGGTCTCATCTTCGGCCGCTGGCGCACCGCACGGCGCTAGCCCGGCGGAAAACCGACCCGCGGGCGCCTGCGAAGGACCAGACGCAGATCGATCAAAGGAGGACCGATGAGGAAGACGCTTGGCGTGGGGGCGGCAACGGCGCTCGGTTTGGCCGGGTTCGCGCTGGCCGGGTTCGCGCTCGCAGCCCCGCAGCGCGACACGTTCAAGGTGACCGCCAACCTCAAGGCTCGGTTCGAGGTACCGAAGCCGACGGGCGTCCCGACGGGTGCGACCGGTCTCTTCACAGGCAGGGCCGTGGAGATGGACTCGGACCGGGTGAGGCTTACCTGGCGCCTGACGTTCTCGAAGCTCTCGGGTCGCGCCGATGCGGCGCACATCCATGCCGGGAGGGTCGGGAAGGCCGGCGGCGTCATGCTCGCGCTCTGCGGGCCGTGCCGGAACGGTCAGCGCGGCTCTGGGACCATCTCGCACGCGCAGCTCCGCACGATCCGGGCAGGCAGGGCGTACGTCAACGTTCACACGGGCAAGAACGCCGCAGGCGAGATTCGCGGGCAGGTGAAGGCTTCCGAGGTCATCTCCGGCTCGGGTTCCGGCCCGCCGCCGCCGACGAGCCCGGACCCGACGTATCCCTACCCGTAGGTCAGACGCAGTCGTCGGCGGAGAAGTCCTGGTGCCCGCGGCCGGGCTGGCAACGCTGCTCTCGGAGCGCCGCCGTCAGGGTGTAGACGCCCGCGTCCTGCTCGAAGCCGAGCGTCCAGCGCTCGGCCCGGACGGAGTCGTCGAGCAGTCCGTCGAGCGTGACGACGACCGTCTGGGGCCCGGCGCCCTCGGCCGACGCCTTCCCTTCGATCGTCGTCGTCGTGGCCGTCCGCTCGTCCAGCCGGAGGAACTCGCCGGCCGCCATTGCCGCTGACCCCTCCCAGTGCTCGTCCACGTCGCCCTGGAAGCTCGCGAACCCGTCGACGGAGACCACGCCGCCGGGGCCCGGCTCTGGGGGGCCACTCCAGACGAGCTCGACCGCGGTGTCGGAGCCGCAGCCCGCAACCGCGAGAGCAACGATGGAGGCGGCGCACGCGACGAGACGCACGCCGCCTTTTGTACCTGCCCATTGTTAAGAGGCTCGGAGCGTCAGCGGCCGCGAGGTGGACGCTTTCGGGCGTCGTCGCGCGACCGGAATCCGCGCGAGCGGATTCCGGTCTTGCGCACAGTAAGAGCGTTAAGCGAATGCGGCGATCTGCTCGGTGAAGTACTCCATCTGGCGCTGCAGGCGCTCGGCCAGATCCGCGCCCACGACTCCGAAGCCGTCGACGATCAGAGTCGCCCGAAGCGAGAGCTGGTTGAACTCCTCGCTTACGCGCAGCGACGCGAGCTTCTCCGCGTCGCCGCGGATGAGAATGAAGCCGTTGAGATCGCCGCCGTGCGGCTCGAGGAAGACGGGCTCGAAGCTCTCGATCGCCCCCTCTTCCTGCAGGCGGCCGTAGTAGCCGAGCGTCTCGTTGAAGACTGCGAGCGCCTCGGTCTCGCGACCTCGGACGACCTCACCCCAGCCGATGAAGAGACCGGCATCTGCCATTTTCCACCTCCTTGACGCTGAAGCGCGGAGCATCGCAAGTCGGAGCCGCTGGCGCTATCGAACGTCTGTTCGACTCGGTAGAATGGCGTGCCCATGGCTCAAGCCGACGAGCTCGTCGTCCACGGCGCGCGAGAGCACAACCTGAAGAACGTCACCGTCCGCATCCCGCGGAACGCGCTCGTGTGCGTGACCGGGCTCTCCGGCTCGGGGAAGTCCTCGCTCGCGTTCGACACGATCTACGCGGAGGGGCAGCGCCGCTACGTCGAGTCGCTGTCCGCCTACGCGCGCCAGTTCCTCCAGATGATGGAGAAGCCGGACGTCGACTCGATCGACGGGCTCTCGCCTGCGATCTCCATCGACCAGAAGACGACCTCGCGCAACCCGCGCTCGACGGTCGGCACGGTGACGGAGATCTACGACTACCTGCGACTGCTCTACGCGCGGATCGGCAGGCCGCACTGCCCGATCTGCGGGCGCCCGATCGCCGGGCAGTCGCTCGACCAGATCGTGGAGCAGGTGCTGCAGCTCCCGGAGGGGACGAAGTTCACGGTCAACGCTCCGTTGGTGCGGGATCGCAAAGGCGAGTACAAGGACGTGCTCGAAGAGCTCCGGCGCGACGGCTTCACGCGCGTGAAGGTCGACGGGGAGCAGCGGCTGCTCGAGGAGGAGATCGCGCTCGACAAGAAGTTCAAGCACACGATCGAGGTCGTCGTCGACCGTCTGGTCATGAAGGCAGATCTGCGTCCGCGCCTCACGCAGTCGATCGAGACGGCGACCTCGCTCGCCGCGGGCCTCGTGGTGATCGACGTCGTGGACGGGGAGCCGACGACCTACTCCGAGAATCTCGCGTGCCCGGATCACGGCGTCTCGCTGCCCGAGCTCGAGCCGCGCGTCTTCTCGTTCAACTCACCGCACGGCGCCTGCCCGCGCTGCACGGGGCTCGGCTCCCAGCTCGAGATCGACCCGGACCTCCTCGTTCCCGACACGTCGCTCTCGATCAACGAGGGCGCGCTCGTGCCGTGGACGATCGGGAGTCAGAGCTTCTACGACTCGGTCATCGAGGCCGTCGCCGAGCGCTACGAAATCTCTCTCGACGCACCGTGGCGCGACCTCACCCAGGAGGAGCAGGATCGCTTCCTCTACGGCACCGACGGCGACCGTATCTTCGTCACCTACCGCAACCGCATGGGGCGGAAGCGGCAGTACACGATGGCCTTCGAGGGACTCGTCTCGAACCTCCAGCGTCGGTACAAGGAGACGGATTCGTCGCAGCAGCGCGAGCGGATCGAGGAGTACATGAGCTTCCGGCCGTGCCCGGAGTGCGGCGGCGCCCGGCTCAAGCCCGCGGTGCTCGCAGTGACCATCGGCGGGGACT
>Ga0184632_10000089_pt1 | contig 27016 bp, 25 predicted proteins | sample PLM31_50_b1_FD_133153 | JGI IMG/M metagenome (GOLD analysis project Ga0184632, IMG submission 133153) | Groundwater sediment microbial communities from an aquifer in East River, Colorado, USA - PLM3-1_50_b1 | ecosystem: Environmental > Terrestrial > Soil > Riparian zone | place: USA: East... | reverse complement strand
GGACGCCGGGCACGTCGGTGATGGCATTGAGGGGACCGGCGTCGCCGTCCCCAACCGCGATCCCGAGGTCGCGCAGCCGCACTAGCTGCCGAACGAAAGCGGCTGGCTGGTTCGCTCCTTACGCGTGATCTTCACGGCCACCCAGAGTGAGAGCGGCATGAGGACCACGACGGGGACGACCAGGAACAGGACCGCCAGGGGCCAGAGCACCACGGCATAGGCCAGCGCGCCGATCAGGGCCAGACCCACCAGCGAGCACCCGAACACAACCGCGGCGGTCATCCAGACATCGGTGACGCGTAGGGAGGACAGCTGCGAGACGAACCCGCGGCGGAGGCGGTAGCGCTTCGACTGGTGATAGCGGACGGTGTGCCGGGCGCGGCGCCCGAACTTGCTGACGAGCTCGTCCGGGACGACGTCCGGGAGCGAGAGCCCGGCTCCTGGCTCGGAACCCTCTTCGTAGAAGTCGGGGTCTTCCAGGTTCGCTGTCATCTCGATAGGGGACAGTTTCCCTCGTTCGGCCGATTTATGCCATCCGACTAAGGTCTAGGATGGGCAACCTAATGCCCGGGGTCGTTGAATTCGGATCGGATGCCGATAGGGTGGGTGATCCGGCACGCAACATCGTTGGCCCTTCCCCTCGAATGGGTGCGGATCCGGCCAGGAAGGAGGCCCCCATGTCGGTCGCCGACGTTGGTTTGTTCGGCTCGCAGGATAGAGAGGACCTGTTACATCCGGAGTTCACCAGGGTCCTCAAGGGCTATGACCCCGAGCAGGTCGAGATCTTCATCGCCAAGATCGCGGAGCATGTCGAGCGACTCGACAGAGAGCTTCGCACCACCCAGGATCAACTTGAGGCGATGCAGCGCCGCTACTCGACCGCGCGGGAGGAGGCTTACGGGCAGGTCGCCGCGAAGATGGCAGAGGTCATCCGTACCGCTGACCAGCAGGCAGACCGAATCCGCCGCGAGACCGAGGAACAGTCCGTCAGGCGGGTCTCGGATGCCGAGCAGCAGGCGGCACAGATCCGCCGGGAGGCCGAGACAGACGTCGCGAGGTTGCGCCAGGAGAGCGAGGAGCTGGTCGGCAAGGCCAATGCCGAAGGAGAGCGCATTCTTGGCGGCATCTCCTCCCAGAAGGCGGCCATGCTGGCGGAGCTTCGGACCATCCGGAAGCGCCTGGTCGGGGTCGTGGACCTCCTCGAGTCGGCCGCTCCGGTCGACGAGCCCGAGGTCCGGGGAACTTCCCGGACGGACCGGTCGCCGGGACCAATTGGAGACGCGGGCATGAGCGACCTCCTGGGTGACCCGGAGGGGTTCGACCTGGTTTTGCCGGAGATCCTGTCCCCCGAGGACGAGGAGTAGCGAGCAGCCCCCGATCCTGCCGACGGTTCAGCCAGAGCCTCGCCCAGCCGAATCAAAGGGTGAGACCGCAGGCAAATCGAACACGTTCGGAGGCACCGGCATGCCGGATCTATCGGCGCTGCTTCGCACCATGGTCCAGTACGGTGGATCGGACTTACACCTGTCCGTCGGACTGCCGCCATCGATAAGGGTGGACGGTGAGCTCCGGCGGCTGAAGGGTGAGCCGCTCACACCGGAAGACACGGCCGTGATGGCTCGATCGATCATGCCGGCCGACCGCCGTGAGCAGATGGAGCAGCAGAAGGAGGCCGACTTCGCGCACTCCATTGCCGGTGTAGGGCGGTTCCGTGTGAACGTCTTTCGTCAGCGAGGCTCGGTCAGCGTGGTCATGCGCCTGGTGAGGACAGGAAGCCAGTCCTTCTCAGACCTTGGTATCCCAGAGGTCGTTCGCACCCTTGCGGAGACACCTCGGGGTCTGGTTCTCGTGACCGGCCCCACCGGATCAGGCAAGACCACGACCCTGGCGGCGATGATCGACCACATCAACAACACCAAGCCTGTTCACATCCTCACGATCGAGGACCCTATCGAGGTCCTGCACACGCACGGCAGGGCAACGGTCAACCAGCGAGAGATCGGCGTCGACACCGACAGCTATGTGCAGGCGATGCGGGCCGCGATGCGCGAGGACCCGGATGTCATCCTCATCGGCGAGATGCGGGACACGGAGACGGTGGCGGCCGCCCTCGCGGCGGCCGAGACGGGCCACCTGGTGCTTTCGACGTTGCACACGAACGATGCGGTCGAGACCGTAAACCGGGTCGTGGACTTCTTCCCCGCGTTCCAGCAGCATCAGGTGCGGGTGACGTTGGCCAGCGTGATCCGCGGGGTGGTCTCCCAGCGTCTGGTCCCCAAGGTCGGAGGGGGTCGCATGCCGGCGCTGGAGATCATGGTGGCCAACGGCAGGATCGCGGAGCGGATCATCGATTCGAATCTCACCGCGGAGATCCACGCGATTATCGCCGAAGGCGACTTCTACGGGATGCAGACCTTCGACCAGTCGTTGCTGTCCCTCATCAAGCAGGGGTACGTCAGCGTCCGTGACGCGATCGACATCGCGACGCAGCCGCACGACCTCACGTTGATGATGGAGCAGGAGGGTCTGAACGCCTTCATCTGAGCGCTCTGCGCCCTAAAGCTTGGCCCACCCCCGCCAGAACCTGAATCGGACCCGTCCCTCCCTGTAGGCCAGTCGCGTCCGGATGAGCTGCAAGACCACGATGCCCAGGAGGGCGGAGACGAGGCCCACGCCGGCCGCCCTCTGGGCCATGTGGTCGCGAGTGGTCCTTTGAGCGACGGTGAGGTCGGCGCCCAAGGCGTGGCGAAAGGCCAGAAACGTCAGGGCGGCCGCACCGAGCAGTGAGAGCCACCACAGCCAGAGCCAAGGGCTCGTCCGAGCCCGCTTCCAGTCCGCCAGGTCCCGGTCGGTGTCTGTCGCCTTCCACAGCTCCCGCATGGCCAGCATGGGCAGCACGAGATTCGCGACCGGCACGAACCAGGACGCAACCGCGGCCAATGGTGGAAACCGCATCCCCTTTGTGGGGAGCGCGCGAGCGTTCGAATGCGCCTGGTACTGCCAGACCAACCAGGTCGAGGCGGCCAAGGTCCCAACGACGATGGTCGCCCAAGCAACGATCTGGAGCGCCAAGTGGTTGGTGTGTATCTCAGACGACGATGCGTATCCGACATTCGCCAAGCCGCGCAGCAGGGCCAGGTCAGCTACCAGGGTGTCCATCACCTGAGCGAGGATCAGGGCCAGAAAGCCGAGCAGCGCCGTGGTCGCCGCGGCCCATCCGCCCGCGTGGGGGTGCGGCACAGAGACAGACTCGTCGACCTCATCGCGCTCAGTGTCCACGGCCCTCGGGCAGCGAGTGGTCGAGCTTCGGCGCCAGCCACCACCTCGACGTCACCACCTTGTGGCGGGTATAGAACCTTACCCCGTCGGCGCCCGTGGCGTGCAGGTCGCCGAAGAAGGAGCTCTTCCATCCAGTGAACGGGAAGAAGGCCATGGGGGCCGCGACACCTATGTTGATGCCGAGCATCCCCGCTTCCGCACGACGCTTGAACTCTCGGGCGTTTGCGCCTGAGGTAGTGAAGATCGAGGCCGCGTTCCCGTACCGGCTTCGATTCATGATCCTGATCGCCTCGTCGATGTCGGCGGCGCGAACGACCGAGAGGATGGGGCCGAAGAGCTCGTCACGCCACAGGGCCATGTCCGGAGTAACGCCGTCGAAGATCGTAGGGCCCAGGAAGAAACCGTCTGCAGGCCCGACGCCCCGTCCGTCGGCAACCAGGGCGGCGCCCACCTCTTCGCCCTGCTCGATGTAGCCGACCAGCTCCTTCTTCCTCTCCTCGCGGATGACGGGGCCCATGTCCGTGGTCGGCTCCGCCCCGGGACCCACCCGCAGCCGGCCGACCTGATCCACGAGCTCTGAGACCAGAGCGTCGCCCAGGGATCCGACGCCCACTGCAACGCTGCCGGCCAGGCACCGCTGGCCGGCGTTGCCGAATGCCGACGAGATCAGGGCCGTGACGGTCCTCTCGAGATCGGCGTCGTCCATGACCACCAGATGGTTCTTGGCTCCGCCCAGAGCCTGAACGCGCTTCCCGCCCGCCGCCCCCGTCGCATAGATGTACGCGGCCACCGCGGCCGAGCCGACGAAGGACACGGCGTCCACTTCTGGGTGCGTGAGCAGGGCGTCCACGGCCTCCTTCGCTCCGTGCACTACGTTGAACACGCCCTCGGGGATGCCGGACTGTGTCAGGAGCTCCGCGATCCTCATGGACGACAGGGGTGTTCGCTGGGAGGGCTTGAGCACGAACGTGTTCCCGCAGACGAGCGCGAGAGGGATCATCCAGAGCGGCACCATGTTGGGGAAGTTGAATGGGGTGATCCCCGCGACCACGCCGACCGGGAAGCGAACCAGCTCCTCGTCGATGCCGTTGGCGATCTGGTCGAGGTTCGTCCCCATCAACAGAGTCGGCGCGCCGCAGGCGAGGTCGACGACCTCTATGGCGCGCTGCACCTCGCCTCGGGCCTCGGGCAGGGTCTTGCCGTTCTCCTGAGTGACCAGCCGGGCGAGCTCCTCGAAATGGTCCTCGAGGAGCCGCTTGAACTTGAACATGAACTGGGCACGGTCGGGCACCGGCGTGTCGGCCCACGCCGGGAAGGCGGCCCTGGCGGCGCTTATGGCCTCGTTTATCTCATCGGCCGTCGAATAGGGGAGGAGGGCGATCGTCTCCCCGGTCGCGGGATCCGGGATCGGGTCGACTTGGACATCGTCGGACCGCGTCTCGCGGAACCGCCCGCCGATAAGGCTCTCTACCTTCGTCGCGCTCATTGGCATTTCCTTTCCCCGATCGGAGGGTGCCTCGCCTAAGGCGTCTCGAGCCGGCTTCGCGGCACGAAGCGCCCCTGGCCTTCCTTGGCGTGGAACTCGCCGTTCTCCACGAGCACGCTCCCGCGCTGCAAGACCACCTCGGGGAGGCCCCATACCGGCATGCCCTCGAAGGCCGAGTAGTCGACGTTCATGTGGTGGCTTTCCGCCGAGATGATCCGTTCGTGATTCGGGTCGAAGACGACGACGTCGGCGTCCGAGCCTGGGGCGATCGTGCCCTTCCGCGGATACAGTCCGAACATCTTCGCGGGCGCCGTGGCCACCAGCTCGACAAACCGGTTGAGCCCGATCTTCCCCTCTCGGACTCCCTGGTAGATAAGCGTGAACCGGTCCTCGACCGACGGTAGCCCGTTGGGGATCTTGGCGAAATTCCCGATCCCAAGGTCCTTCTGACCCTTGAAGTTGAACGGGGCGTGGTCGGTGGAGACGATCTGGAGGTCGTCGTGCGCCAGCCCCGTCCAAAGCTCCTCCTGATGGTCCTTGGGGCGCAGAGGCGGAGAGCAGACGAACTTCGCTCCCTCGAAATCCGGGCGGGCCATGTCGTCCGCGGACAGGTAGAGGTACTGGGGGCACGTCTCGGCATAGGCCGGCAACCCACGGGCTCTCGCCTCCCGCACGGCGTTCAGCGCATCGCGCGAGGTCAGATGAACGATGTAGGCGGGCGCGCCGGCCAGCCCGGCGAGCGCGAAGACGCGGTGGACGGCCTCCCCTTCCATGGCAGCTGGCCGCGTCATGCCGTGGTACTTCGGGTCGGTCTTCCCCTCGGCCAGGTACTGCTGCACGAGGACGTCGATGGGGCCGCCGTTCTCGGCGTGCATCATGATCAGAGCACCACTCCGAGCCGCGCCCTGCATCGCCTTGAAGATCGACGCGTCATCCAGCATGAACACGCCGGGATAGGCCATGAACAGTTTGAATGACGTGACGCCCTCGCCAACCAGCTCATCCATCTCCCGCAGGACCTGGTCGTTGACTTCTTTCACGATCATGTGAAAGCCGAAGTCGGTGAAGGACTTCTGGGCTTTCTGATGCCAGAGGTCTAGACCCTGGCGCAGACCCTCGCCGGTCCCCTGGAGCGCGAAGTCGACGATGGTGGTCGTACCCCCGAAGGCGGCCGCGCGGGTCCCGGTGGCGAAATCGTCGGAGCAGAAGCTGCCGCCGAAGGGGAGGTCCATATGCGTGTGTGGGTCCACGCCGCCCGGCATCACGTAACGGTCGGTCGCGTCGATGACCTTGTCCGCGGTGGCATCGAGCGACGTACCGATCAGGGCCACCTTCTCGCCATCGATCAAAACGTCGGCCTTCGTGATCTCGGAGCCGGTGACCACCGTCCCGTTCCTGATGAGCGTCCTCATGGAGTCCCCTTCACGCCTAAGGCAGAAGCTCGGTCAGCTCGCCGTAGGTCTCCGGCCGGCGGTCACGAAGGAACTGCCACGTGTTACGAACCTCGCGGTTCATCTCGAGGTCCACGTCGTGGATCAACACTTCATCCTCGGAATCCGAGGCCTGGGCCACGATCTTGCCTCGCGGCGTGCAGAAGTAGGACGAGCCGTAGAACTTGTGGTGCGAGAGCGGCTCCTCGACCCCCACCCGGTTGATCGCCGCAATCCAGTAACCGTTGGCAACGGCGTGAGCCGGTTGCTCCAGCTCCCACAGGTACTTGGAGAGCGACTCGACCGTGGCGCTCGGGTTGAAGACGAGCTCGGCGCCCTTCAGCCCCACCTGCCGGGCTACCTCTGGGAAGTGCCGGTCGTAGCAGATGATCAGACCGATCTTGCCCACGGAGGTGTCGAACAGCGGATACCCGAGATTGCCGGGCTTGAAGTAGAACTTCTCCCAGAAACATGGACCCACGTGGGGGATGTGGGTCTTGCGGTACTTGCCCAGAAGCCTCCCGTCGGCCTCGATCACCGCGGCCGAGTTGTAGTACACGCCGACCTGCGCCTCCTCGTACCAGGGGACAACGAGCACCATGTTGTGCTGCCGGGCCACCTCGCGCATGCGGGAGATCGTCGGGCCGTCGTCAGGCTCGGCCGTCGCGTACCACTTGGGGTCCTGCTCGGCCGGGAAGTACGGCCCGTGGAAGATCTCCTGCAGACAGGAGATCTGGGCTCCCTCGGCGGCCGCCTTGGCGATCAGCTCGATGTGCTTCTCGATCGCCTCTTCCTTGGGCATGTTCGCGTTGCACTGGATGACGGCCGCTCTCACTGTGGTCATTCTCTTGAGACCTCCCTTCGCGGAACAACCCTATCGGAACGCCGGGACGACGCCCTTGCCGAAGCTTCGAATCACCCCCTCGGGATCGCTTCCCCATGCCGTGTAGATGTTGAAATGGTGGACCCCTACGGCCTGCAGTTCTCGCAGCTTACTCTCGCACTGTTCGACGCTCCCAAGGACGCAGAATCGGTCTACCACCTCGTCGGTGACGAACCCGGCGTGCTCCGCACCGACACGACCGTGCTCCTGGTAGTCGTAATGCTCGCGAGCCCTTATGTAGTCGATGAGCTCCTGAGGGAGATCCGTTGGCTCGTAGCGCTTGACCAGGTCCACTACATGGTTGGAGACCAGGGCGGGGAACCACCGGACCAACGCGCGGGCCTGTTCGATGTCGTCTGTTACGTAGGCGGGTGCGGCGGCCATCACCTTGATGTCCTCAAATCGGCGACCCGCCTCCTCGGCGCCCTCGCGAACGTATCTAAGGAACCATTCGATCAGGTACGGATCGGCGAGTTGGATGACGACCCCGTCCCCGACGCGGCCAGCCAGCCGGAGGGCTTTTGGCCCGTACGCTGCCACCCATATCGGGAGCGTCCCATGGGCCCACTTGAGCTGGACCGACGTGCCCTCGTACTCGACCTCCCGGCCCTGGGCCAGGTCCCTGATGAGGCGGATGGCCCATTCCAACCGCTCGATTGTCACGGGTGTCTTGCCGATTACGCGCCGGGCGCTGTCCCCCCGGCCGATACCCATGTCCATCCGGTCACCAGAGATTTCGTTCAAGGTGGCCATGGCGCTTGCGATCACGGTCGGATCCCTGGTCGCGGGGTTCGTAACGCAGGGCCCGAGCCGGACCCTCTCGGTGCTCGCCGCCATGAGGGCGAAGATCGGCGTGACCTCCTGCCACAGGACGTGCGAGTCCCACATCCACACGTGGGAGAACCCGTTGTCCTCGGCCAGCTTCGCGGTCTCGACCATGCGCGAGACCGGTGGGTCCGCCTGGAGAGTGACCCCGAAGCTCAGCCGCTCACTCACCGTTTGCCGTCACCTCGATGGTGGTCGGTTGGTAATCCGATCCGTTCACGTCGACGCCATCCGCCTTAAGGGCGTCCACCGCCGCCTGAGCCAGATCTGTTCGAAACGTGGCCGCCGGATCGGCGGGCTTCGCGATGAGGTCGTAGGTGGATGCTATGTCGTTGGTGATCTGGAACAGATCGGGGTCCATCACACCAATCCCCAGCGGCGCCGGCCAGATGAGCTTGTTGATCTCGTTCATCTGCCAGGTCTGGTGACCCTGGCCCAGCGTCGGCCCTGCCGCCAGCACGATGTCTACGCACTTCTGAAGGTTGTCCCGGCAAAATGCCCAGCCCTTGAACGAGGCCTTGAGGAACCGGGTGGCGATGTCCTGGTTATTGGTGTCCGAGATCCAGTCACCTCTGACGAAAACAGCATCCTCCAGCATCGCCGTGCCCTCCGCGGAGAGCGGAAGCACCGTGAGGTCGTCCAGCGTGGTGACCGGGAATGCCCCGCCCGGGCCCGTCACCTCAAGAACCTGAGCCAGCTCGTTGTAGGTCATCGCCGAGGCCGCGTCGACCTCCCTGTTGATGAACAGGCTCATATCGAATGGCTGGTCGACGATGGTGACCTGCGAGGAGTCGTTGGGGTCGATCCCGGCCTTGGTCAGTGCAGCGAACTGCTGGTACTGGTTCCCGCAACACCAGACACCGACCTTCTTGCCCTTCATCTGGGCGAAAGACGTGATGCCCGTGTCTTTCCACGCTATCTCGGTGACCCCGGAATGCGTGAACACCTGGGCGATGGTCACCAGGTCCACTCCCTGGTCGCGCTGCACGAGCGTGCTGGACGTCCAGTTGATGCCGATGTCGGCGCCGCCGCCGGCGACAACCTGCTCGGGGGTTATATCGGGACCACCCGGAAGGATAGTGACGTCGAGTCCCTCGTCCTCGAAGTACCCCTGATCCTTCGCCGCGTAATAGCCGGCGAACTGGGCCTGCGTGACCCACTTGAGCTGGAGCGTGACCTTCGTCAGCTCCGTTGGTGTCTTCTTGTCGCTGCTGCAGGCCGACGCCACCAAGCCCACGACGGCCATGACCGCGAGGGCCTCGACCCACCTTGCTCTCTTCATCGCCCTCCCCCTTTCGTCCTCCCCTTCGACGTGTCCTTCACCGCTCCTGCCGGCCGCGAACGGACGGGTGCCACCTTAAAGCGAAGCGCTCTATCAGCGCGACAGTCAGATACAGCCCTACGCCCAGAACGCTCGCGACCACGATCGCGGCCCAGGCCTGGGCGAAGCGCGCCTCAGCGGTGTTCTCCTTGATGAAGAGTCCGAGCGACGTGGTTCGTGACCCACCGAAGTACTGCGACACCACCGCCCCGATCATGGCCAGCACAGTGGCCACCTTCAGCCCCGAGAAGACGTAGGGGAGCGAGTTCGGGATCCGCACTCTGCGGAAGGTGGCCGCCTCGCCTGCCGCGTACGAGCGCATCAGCTCGATCGAGGATGGGTGAACCGAGGTGAGCCCCCGAAGCGAATTGATCATGACCGGGAAGAAGCAGATCACGGACGCGATGGCCATTTTCGACACTGGGTTCAAAAGCCCAAACCAGTTGTTGAAGATCGGCGCGAAAGCGATGATCGGGATCGCGTTTGCGGCGATCGCGTATGGGAGTACCGCCCTGCCCAGCCGTCGCCACCTCGCGAGACAGAGGGCCACCAGCATCCCCAGTCCGACCCCGATGGCGAAGCCTCCGAGCGCCACCTCGAATGTCGCCACCCCCCGGACCCGAAGAGTGTTCCAGTTCTGTCTCAGCGCTGTGATGATCTCGGTGGGTGTGGGAAGGATGAACTTCTGGATGTTCAGCGCATCGACCAGAATCTGCCACAAGGCCACTCCGCCGACGAGCACCACCGCCGCCGGGATCCAGTCACTCGCCCTTCGGCCCGCCCGCCTGAACATGCCGGGTGGAACGGGCTCGATGATCGCGCTCATCGCTCTTCCTCCGCGAGCATGAGGGCCTCTTCGCGGGCGGCCTCCCCGACGTCCAGCTCGGCTCCGGCCCCACGAAGGCGTCCGCGCACGAGGGTCACGAGCTCGAAGAACCTAGGCGCTACCCTGGTCTCGGCCTCCCGAGGCTGGGGAAGGTCGATGTCGACCACCGCCGCGACCCGGCCGGGACGGCTCGACATCACGACGACTCGAGTCGACAGAAACACTGCCTCCGTGATGCTGTGCGTGACGAAGACCACCGTGCTGCCGCTTCGCTCCCAGATCCGAAGCAGCTCGATGTTCAACCGCTCCCTGGTCATCTCGTCAAGCGCCCCGAACGGTTCGTCCATGAGCAGCAGAGCAGGCGAGAGCGATAGCGCCCGAGCGATCGAAACGCGTTGCTGCATGCCTCCGGAGAGCTGCCACGGGTGGTGGTCCTCGAACCCGGTCAGCTCCACCAGCTCCAGCATCTCCTGGACCCGGGCGGCGCGCGTGGACCGGTCCCACCTGAGCATCTCCAGGGGCAGGGCGATGTTTCGTCCCACCGTTCGCCAGTCATAGAGGACCGGATCCTGGAAGACGATCCCGTAGTCGCGGTCGAGCCTTGCCTGGTGCGCCGGCTTGCCGTTCACGAGGATCTCGCCATCGGTGGGAGCGATCAGGTCGCCGATGACCCGGAGCAGAGTGGACTTACCGCAACCGGACGGACCGATGAGGGAGACGAACTCGCCGGCCCGGACGTCCAGGTCGATCGAGGAGAGAGCGTCGACTGCTCTCCCGGCCCTGCCGGCGTATCTCTTGGACACGCCGCGGAGCGAGACGGCGACATCTGCAAGCGCGCTCATACCACATGCTCCGGCGCCCGGTGCACGACCAGACGCTCGGCCAGGGCAACCACCCCGAAGAACCCGATCCCCAGCAACGCGGCGATGATGTTCGTGGCCCAGAGCGATGACGGGGAGGTGACGTAGTACTGGTTGAAGTTCAGGATGGCTCCGCCAAGCCCGCCCTGGATGGAAGACGGTAGCTCGCCGATGATCGCCCCTACCACGCTGGCCGGCGCCGAGACCTTGAGTGCGGTGAAGAGGTACGGCATCGAGGCAGGCACCCGGAGCTTCCATAGCACCGACCATCGGCTCGCGGCGTAGGAGTTCATCAGCTCGTGGGCTCGTGGGTCTGCGGACCGCAGCCCTCGGAGCGTGTTGATCGTCACCGGGAAGAACGTGAGATAAGCGGCGATGATCGCCACCGAGAACAGCCCCCTGCCCAGCCAGATCACGACCATGGGCGCTATTGCCAGGATCGGCACGGTCTGCGAACCCACGATATAGGGAAGAAGTCCCCGTTCGAGCAGACGGGAGTGAGCGAAGGCGATGCCGAGCAGGAAACCCGTCAGGGCTCCGAGGACAAAACCAAGCGCCGCTTCCCTTCCCGTGAACAGCGCCGCCTTCAGCAGCACGTTCAATAGGAGAGGACCGTTTCGCCTGGACGGCCTGAACAGTTGAGCGACCATTTCGTAGACGGGAGGCATCGTTCGGTCGTTGACTTCGAAGGGCCACTTCAGGTCGAGCGCCACCCCAAAGGCTCTGAAGCCCTCCCATAAGACGACGAGCCCGAGCAGGACGGCGAAGAACACGAGCCCATTCGACACGGCCCGACTGAGCCAATTATCGGCCCCAGTACCTCCGCCCCCGACCATCCCGTCTATTGCACTCCCGGCCGATGGCCTGACGCAAACCGGTCGCGCGCTACTGTCGTCGGCCAGATACGCTTGCTCTGTGAAAGTTCGTTCGACCGTTGCCGGGATAGAGAAGGGGGAGCCAGAGCTCGTCGACACGACGAGGCAGAAAAGACCCCCACCGATCTTGGCGGTTGCCATGTACCTGCTCATCTCGATATTTCTCTTCGGGATCTCCGTCCTTCCCCATCTCACCCGGTCCTACCTGGGCAACGGCGCAGACCCCGGGGATCCGAACGCGTTCTTCTGGTTCCTAAACTGGTGGCCTCACGCGATAGGGCATGGGATGAACCCCTTCATCACCCACGCCGTCTACGCGCCGGAGGGAATCAACCTCACCACGGTGACCAGCGTGCCCGCCGCGAGTCTGGTCGCGATGCCAGTGACCCTCACACTTGGACCGGTAGCCGCGTTCAACTTGCTCATGCTCCTTGCACCAGTGCTGGCGGCCTGGACCGCCTTCCTTCTATGCCGGTACGTAACGAACTCATTCTGGCCATCTTTCGTGGGTGGCTATCTATTTGGATTCTCGACCTACGAGCTGGCGCACCTCACCGCCCACCTGAACCTCTCGATGGTGTTCCTGGTACCTCTGGCCGTACTTCTGGTGCTTCGCTATGTCAGGGGCGACCTGGGGCAACGGGCATTCGTCTGGCGGCTGGCCTTGGTTCTCTTCGTCCAGTTCCTGCTCTCCACCGAGGTGTTCGGCACGCTAACGCTGTTCGGGGCGATCGCGATCGGCGTCGCGGCCTTCGGAGGCGGAGCAGAGCTCAAGCGGCGGCTCAAGGACACTGGCTTCCGGATAGCATCGGCATACGGGATCGCCGCCGTGGCTATAAGCCCCTATCTCTTCTATTTCTTCAAGGGGCCGGTTCACGCCACGAACACGCTGTACGACTCCGACCTGGCGAACTTCCTGATCCCGACCCAGATAACCGGGCTCGGGGGCAAGGCACTGGCCTCGGCCTCGGCCAAGTTCGCCGGCAACTACGCGGAGACCGCCGCCTACGTGGGCCTACCGCTGCTCGTCTTGGCCGTTTCGTTCGTGAGGGAGCGGCGCCGGTTCGCAGGCGGGCGCCTCTTGTCGATCATGCTGGTGGTGTTGGCCGTGGCATCGTTGGGGTCGGCCCTGCGGATCAGGGGCCTCAGGACGATCCCGTTGCCGTGGGCATTGGTCAAGCCCCTGCCGCTCATCGGGTTCGCGCTGCCTGACCGGTTCACTCTCTACATGTTCCTCGTGCTCGGTCTCATTGCCGCGATATGGCTAGCCACGGCTTCGAACACGTGGTTGAGCTGGAAGAAGTGGGGTCTCGTTGCCGCCGGCGCTCTGGTCCTCCTTCCCAACCTTCCGGGCGGATTCTGGAGCGGAACGACGAACGTGCCGCCCTTCTTCGCGGAGGGGATGTACAAGACCTACCTCACGCCCGGTGAGACCGTCCTCGTCATCCCGGCGGGCCGACCCGGGGCGGACAGCCAGCTCTGGCAGATCGACTCGGGCATGTACTTCCGCTTGGCGGGTGGCTATCTGACAAGGGACACCCCTCGCGGCCTCCTCTGCTTACCCCTGGCCAAGGCAGTGCTGACCAGCGACCTCGAGCGCTATCCCCTCGGACTCGAGGCCCCGGGAGAGCTCAGAGCACTGCTCGCCAGGCGGGGCGTCCAAGCGGTTCTCCTTTACGGCGAACTTGGAGAGCCCTGGCGCCCGGTGTTGGCCCAGTTGGGGCTGCGGGGGCTCGATGTCGGGGGCCTGACCCTTTACCACGTGCCGCCCGAGATGATCGCTCCGCCAGCGCAGGGCCTGTTACCTCCACCCTCCAGGTGCGGCGCGGACGTCGAACCCCTCGCAGAACGGCCGAATCGCTAGTCGCGTAGCAAGAATCTGCGCTCTTTAGTTGGCCAGCACGAGCTGGCCTTCGTAAGGACCTCGTCCCGTAAGGCATGCCGCGCCGCAGTGGGCCGCCAGGGCCAGGGCCTCGTCGATGTCGAGGCCGTCGCCGAGGCCGAACGCGAGCCCGCCCGCGAAGCTGTCGCCGCAACCATAGGAGTCGACCACCGGGCCGGGCACCGGGGCCGCCTCGAAGACACCGGACCTACCGTCGGCCGTGAGGTACCTGCCGCCATCAGCTCCGGCCGTCCATACGGCTAGCCCAGGCGGCGGGTCGATATCCCCTGGCGCGTAGCGTTCGCCCTCATCCTTGTCGCTGGCCACCAGCGCATCGAGTGCGGCCCCCACGCGCGCGAGCTGTGGAAGGACCCGAGCGGTCGCGATCAGAGCCCGTGCAGCGCGAGCTCGCCTGAGGGCCAGGTCGTCCCCGGCCGTGAAGTAGACGGCGTCCGCGCCGTCCAGGAGCTCCCACGCAAGCGGGTCCTCGCCCTTGGGGCCCAGCCGGTCTCCAATGACCGTGATCGTGCGCTCACCGCCCGAGTCGATGTGGGTGAAGGCGCGACGTTGGGGTGTTGCCCGAAAGACCGTCTCGAGCCTCGGGCCGAGCTGCTCGAGCTCGCGACTGGCCCGCCGGCCGAGGTCATCGTCCCCGAGGGCGGTGAAGAGCGTGGCCGCGCCCGCAAGCTTGGAGATCTGCACGGCAGCCACGGCGCCGCCCCCTCCGGGAAGCTCCCAGGACTCCAGGGCGTGGACGATCTCGCCCCGCCGAGGCACGCGCTCCACTCTGGCGAATTCGATCCATTCGACGTGCCCTACGACGGCTACCCGGCGCTTCATCCCCGGTCCGGCCCCGTCAGCAGATTCAGATGGCGTGGCGTTCCTGGTGCGCGTCGATCCGGGCCGACAGGCCATCGATCCTGCCATCCAACCTGGCGCTCAGTGAGTCGATCCTCTCGCCCAGCGCGTCGATCCTGCCACCTAGCGCGTCGATCCTGCCGCCGAGGTAGAAGAGGCTACTGAACAGCGTCGCCGCAAGAAGCCCGATCGCCGTCCACGCCACAGCCGCCATCTGGCGACTGTAACACCGAGGCGCTGGCCCGACTGTGACAGTTCTCACCTGGGGGAGATTCTCAAGAGGTCAGCTGGGCGGCCAGGGCCTCGGACTCGGTCACAGGGCGCTGGCACACGAAGCCTTCGCACACGTAGGCGGTCGCGCGCCCGTCGAGCTGCGGCCGATCCTGGAGTAGCGGGATGGTCGAGTCGCTAGGTCCCACAGCGAGCGCGACGTTGGGCAGGAACCGGCCGTGGATTTGGGCGGCGAGTCGCCGCGTGTCCTCGGCCTGTGGGTCCCCTACGATCGCGACCTCTTTCGGCTTGGATAGATACAGGTCCAGCGCCGAGAGAGCTTGCCCAAAGGCGGAGGGAGCCCGGCTCATCAGATCCCGAACCAGCCGGATCGCCGACAGACCGGCGCGCTCGTACTCGGCTTCCCCTGTGAACAGGGAGAGGCGCTGGAGCACATCCGCCGCCACCGAGTTCCCGGATGGGACCGCGCTGTCGAGCAGCTCCTTGGGCCGGATCACGAGTGCTTCGGCGTCCGAGCCCGTCTGGAAGAAGCCACCAGCGTCTTGGTCCCGGAACAGCCGGAGCATCTCGTCGCCCAGCGCACGCGCTTCGACGAAATAACTTGAGTCGAAGGTCGTCTCGTAGAGCGTCAGGCAGGCCGAGGTCATCAGGGCGTAGTCATCGAGATATCCAGGTCCCCCCGCGCGGCCGTCACGCCAGGAGCGAAGCAGTCGGCCATGCCCGTCGCGCATCCGGGCCAGGACGAAGTCCGCAGCCGCTGCCGCCGCCATGATGTAGTCCTGGCGACCGAACATCCGCCCGGCCTCCGCGAGGGCAGAGACGGCCAGCCCGTTCCAGGCTGCAAGGACCTTGTCGTCCGTCGCCGGCCTGACCCTGCTTTCTCTTGCATCGAACAGGGCCTTACGCGCTTCCTCGACGGGAAATTCTCGCTCCTCGGGTATCCAGAGCACGTTCTGCCCGCCCTCCCAGTTGCCATCCGGGCTCGCCCCGAAGTAGCGGGCAACGTCCACGCCGGCCAAGGCGACCAGCTCATCCCATGTCCACGCGAAGAACCTTCCCTCCTCTCCTTCGGAGTCGGCGTCCTGGGAGGAGAAGAACCCACCCTCTGAATCGCGCATCTCGCGGAGGAGATAGTCGAGGGTCTCCGTGGCCACCCGTCGGTATGGCTCTCGGCCCGTGACCTGCCAGGCCCGCGCGTACGTCCTGGCCAGCTGGGCGTTGTCGTAGAGCATCTTCTCGAAATGCGGGACCTGCCATCTCTCGTCGACCGAGTAGCGGTGGAATCCGCCCCCGATCTGGTCGTAGAGGCCGCCGGCCGCCATCCTGTCCAGGGTGTGGGTCACCATGTGGAGGGACCCTTCGTAGCCGCGCACGTCGCAGCGCAGAAGGAACTCCAGGGTCGAGGGCTGCGGGAACTTCGGCGCGCCCCCGAATCCACCCCATCTCGGATCGAAGGCCCTCCGGAGGCCGGCGTGGGCGAGGAGGAGTACCAATTCGTGGAGCGGGTCTTGCGATTCCCGAGCTCTCGATGCATGGGCTATACCCTCGATCACGCGCTGGCCCTGCTCGAGGGCATCTGCCCGGCGCTCGCGCCAGGCCTCGGCTAGCGCACCGAGGACACTGGTGAAGGCCGGCAGGCCATGCCTGCTCTCCTTCGGAAAGTACGTGCCGGCGTAGAACGGCGTGCCCGTAGGAGTGAGGAAGACCGTCATCGGCCATCCTCCGGATCCGGTCATGGCCTGGACGGCGTCCATATAGATAGCGTCGAGGTCGGGGCGCTCCTCGCGATCGACCTTCACGCAAACGAAGTTCTCGTTCATCAGCCGAGCGGTCGCCTCGTCCTCGAAGGACTCGCGCTCCATGACGTGGCACCAGTGACAGGCCGCATAGCCGATGGACAGGAGGATCGGCTTGTCCTCGCCCTCGGCCCGCTCGAGAGCCTCCGGCCCCCACGGATACCAGTCCACAGGGTTGTGCGCGTGCTGGAGGAGATAGGGGCTGGTCTGGCCGGCCAGGCGGTTCGCGCGACCGTGGTCTGTCACGAAGAAAGACTACGCGCCGGTCGCTTGAAGAGCGCCATCAACGAGCCATCGCGCCGGCCAGCCGGCGGATTGGGCCCTGGAGCCTGTAGGCTCGCGCCACCTCGTCGACCTTGGCCTCTTCGCGTTCGCTAGTCCACTCCTTTAGCTCGACATCCGTGCGTATGGGGACGAGGACCAGCATGTCTGTCAGATAGTCCGCCGCTTCCCTGATCGCTGCTCTTAGCGACGGCGAGCGTTGCAGCTGGGCCCCCTTCCTCCGTTCGGCCTTCGCGTCGGCGACCAGAGACGGAAGGTCGGGATACGCCTCGACCAGCAAACGAGCGGTCTTCTCTCCCACTCCCCGGACGCCGGGGAGGCCGTCCGAGGGATCGCCCCGGAGGATCGCGAAGTCGGAGTAGCGGGAGGCAGGGACTCCGTACTTGGCCAGGACCCCCGCCTCGTCGAGCACCCGCAGCTCGCTCACGCCTCTCACGGTGAAGAGGACCCGTACGGCCGGGTCGCGCACCAGCTGGATCAGGTCGCGATCCCCGGTCACGATGTCGAGGTGCTCGCCTCGGCGTGCCCGGGCGACGATGACGCCGATCGCGTCCTCGGCCTCCCACCCTGGCGCCTCCGCCTGAGGCAATCCCAATGCGTCCAGGGTCTCGCGCAGGATCTCGAACTGCTGTGGCAGCCATTCGGGATCGGGCTGCCGGTTCGCCTTGTAGCCAGCGTAGATGGCGACACGGGGAGCCGGCCGCCAGTCTGCATCGTAGACGTGGACGGCCTCATTCGGCCGGTGGTCCGCCAGAAGGCGGGCCGTCATGTCGAGGTAGCCGTGCACGGCGTTCACGGGCCTACCGTCCCGGCCGACCACCGAGGCCGGCATCGAGAAAAAAGCCCTGTACATCAGGCTCGATGTGTCCAGCAGGAGACGGTGCGTCACCGGCTGAACGCTAGCGCAATCGGAGATACGCCAAATGAGCGGTACACCTGTACCATGCTGCTCCCACGCGAACGCGGAGAGGAGACAGCATGAGCTCGACCCGAAGGCTGAGCACCGTTTCGCTCGCGATCCTGATCGCTGGCGCCCTGACCAGCCTCGGGTCAGCAGCAGCATCGCCGCCCAAGCTCCGCGACGCCGTCAGCGCGGTGCCGACCAACATCAACATCAGCAGGCAGCAGGGTAACCAGTCGGAGAGCACGATCGCGATAAACCCGTTGAACCGAATGCAGATGACTGTGGTCTCGAACGAGGAATCGATCGCGGGCATGTTCCACGGCTGGTCGACAGACGGCGGCAGGACTTGGAGCACCGATGTGATCGCCGACGGGGACAATCTGGGTAACGCCTGCTGCGACCCAAGCCTGGCCTCAGACAGCTACGGGAACATATTCCTCACGTGGCTCTCCTCGAATATCCAGGTCTTCGTGGCGCTGTCCACGAACGGCGGGGCCTCGTTCAACAAGATCGCCGCAATCTCGCCCGGGCATTCCGAAGGCGCCTCGGCCTTTCCCGGACGGGGCGCCGCGCGCCTACCGGGCGGCGACCAGCCTTCAGTTGTCGCGGGCGAGAACTCGGTATGGGTCACCTACACCGCCAACAACAGCAACATCGTCGCCCAGGGCGCCAGCGTCACCGGCTTGGGGCAGGTCGGCCAGTTCGGGCCGCAGGAGGTTCCCAGCGCGGGGCACAAGACCGGAGGCTACGGCGATGTGGCGATAGGACCGAGCGGACAGGTCCTGATCGCCTGGCAGGACCCGACGGGCGGAGAGGGACCTGCCACCGTGTTCCAGGCTCTCGACCCAGATGGGCTCGGACCCCAGCCGATGGGACCGAGCACTCCGGTCCTGGTATCCAATGTAGGCGGTTTCGACTACATCCCCGCGCAAGCCGGCCGGTCGGTGGACATTGAGGTGAAGCTCGAGTACGACCGAACGGGTGGTACGCGCGATGGGCGCGTCTACCTCTTGTGGACGCAAGAGGTCGTGAACGAGAACGACGACATGGAAATCATGGTCCAGTTCTCAGACGACGACGGATCCGCCTGGAGCACCGCGGTAAGGGTCAACGACGACCCCGGGACCAATAGCCAGTTCAATCCCCGCATGGCCCTAGATCCGACCAGCGGGTTCGTCGCCGTGGCGTGGTACGACTCCCGGAACGACTTGGGCGACCACGGGCCCGGAGACACGAACGGCCACCCGAACGACGACGCCATGATCTACGGCTCCTTCACCAAGGACGGGGGCCTCACGTTCGCGGCAAACCGGAGGATCTCAAAGGGCGTGTCGAACTCGGCCGACTCGAACAACTTTATCGACTACGGCGACTATGAGGGGTTGGCCTACTTCGGCGGCGTCTACTTCTACGTCTGGGCCGACAACTCGAACAGCACCGGCGACAACCCGGACGGCAAGCTCAACGAGCTGGACATCTACACTGCCCGGGTTCGGGCGCGTTAAAAGGACGAGACAGAGAGAGGCGCGTGCGCGGACCGCGCTGGACCGCTGGGGTCGCGGCGGCGCTCCTCCTGCTGGTGGGCACGCCGGCTGGGGGAACGCCCGCTGCTCACGTCGGCCAAAACGTAAACATCAGCCGAATGTTCGGCAACCAGAACGAGACCGCGGTGGCGATCAACCCGACCAACCCCGACAACATCGTGGTCACCTCCAACCTCGAGTCTTTTCGGGGCCTGCTCGAGGCATACAGCTTCGACGGCGGATCGACCTGGACCACGCAGATAATCGCCGATGGGACGAATGAGCTCGGCCTCGCTTGTTGCGACTCGAGCCTGGCCTTCGATTCGTTCGGGAACCTCTTCCTCACTTACCTGTTTCTCATCGATATAAGGCTCCCTGTCGCCCTGTCGACCGACGGAGGCGTGACATTCGAGCCGCTGGACAGGATCGTGCCTAGATCCGGCGGCCGCTCAGCACCTCCATCGCGGGCGCGCGTGAGCGTCCCCGACCAGCCGACCATCGCCACCGGCCCCGGGAGCGTGTGGGTGACGTATACGGGCGGTGTCGCGATCGAGGCGGCAGGCGCGCTGGTAGAAGGCCTCGGGCACGTCAGACCTTTCCACGAGCCCGAGGTCGCAGTGGGTCACCGGCGGGGCCATTTCGGCGACATCGCCATCGGGCCCGCGGGACAGGTCCTGGTGGTCTACCAAACCGTCTCGGGCGAGGGCCCGAGCAAGATCATCACGGACCTGGACCCCGATGGCCTGGGACCAGCGGGATTCGACCAAGCTCGGCTTGTGATCGTCACGAATGTCGGCGACTTCGACGTCATCCCGGCAGCAGCCCGAGTGACCATCGACTCCGAGACGGGTCTGGCGTGGGACAGGAGCGGCGGGCCGAACGACGGCCGCGTCTTCCTTCTTTGGACGCAGGAGACCCCCGACGAGAGCGACGACACGGAGGTCCTGGTCCAGTACTCGGACGACGACGGCGACACGTGGAGCGATCCCCTTCGTGTGAACGACGATGTGGGGACCAACAGCCAGTTCATGCCAAAGATCGCCCTGGACCAGTCCACCGGAAACCTGGCCGTTGCCTGGTACGACTGCCGGCTCGACCTGGGGGCGGGCGGACGCGGGGACACGAACGGCATCCGGAACGACGATGCGCTCCTGTACGCATCGGTGAGCCGCGACGGCGGGGCGTCTTTCGCTCGGAACTTCCACGTGGCCGCTCGAGTCTCGAACTCAGAGGACGCGGGAACGACTCAGGATTTCGGCGACTACGAGGGCCTGGCGTTCGAGGCTGGAAGCTTCTACCCGGTGTGGGCGGACAACTCGAACAGCACCGGAGACAACCCGGACGGAACCTTGCACCAGTTGGATCTGTACACCGCCCGGGTCACGGTCGGCTAGAGCCTACTTCCCCTTCTTGCTTTTCTTCGCGGCTCGTTTCTGCTTGATGTCCTTCTGCGGGGCCTTCTTGCTGGCCTTGCTCCCACCCTTGTCCTTCGTGCCCACGACCGACCTCCCTCCACTCGTATAGCCAATTCTGGTCGCGCCTTTCTTATCACACGGCGGTGTCTGTCGATGGTAGCTTCGCCGGTCCGGCCATGCGACCGCGCATAATCGCGAGCGTGGGAGCGGGCAGGCAGGCGGCGGCGAGAACGGGGAGGGTCGGTCTCTGGTGCCCCCAGCTCCAATGGCAGCCGGCGGCTCGCGAGCAGGAGGCCGTCGCCGAGCTGGAGGGTCTTGGCTACCCGGTGGTCTGGATTGGGGAGGCCACGGGGAAGGAGATCCTGGCTCACGCCGGCCTTCTCCTGGCCGGGAGCAAGCGGATCGTGGTCGCCACGGGGATCGCCAGCATCTGGGCCAGAGACCCGATGGCCATGGCCAACGGCGCCCGCACCCTGGCCGAGGCCTACCCGGGCCGGTTCGTGCTCGGGCTTGGGGTGAGCCACCCGTTCCTGAACGAGCCCAGGGACCGAATGTACTCGCGCCCGCTGGCACATATGGCCGGGTATCTGGAGGCGATGGACAGGGCTCCGTTCGTCGGCCCGGCGGTCGATGCCCCGCCCCGCGTGCTGGCCGCGCTCGGGCCAAAGATGCTGGCCCTTGCCCGAGATCGCTCTGCCGGCGCGCATCCGTACTTCGTGCCCGTAGAGCACACTCGACTGGCTCGGGGCATCCTGGGACCGGATCCCCTCCTGGCCCCCGAGCAGGCCGTGGTCCTAGAGCATGACCCAGAGCTGGCCAGGGCCATCGCCAGGCGCTACCTCGCCACCTATCTGCCTCTGGCGAGCTACGCGGCCAACCTTCGCCGCCTAGGCTGGGCGGAGGACGAGATTTCAGGAGGTGGAAGCGACCGGCTTGTGGACGAACTGGTCGGCTGGGGCAGCATCGACGCCGTCCTGAGCCGCGTCCGCGAGCACCTGGACGCCGGCGCCGATCATGTCGCCTTGCGGCTGCTGGGTGAAGACCCTCGCGTCCTGCCGACGCGCGAATGGGCAGACCTCGCGGCTGCCCTCAAGGCATCAAGTCTCTTTGTCTGAGGCAGCGAGCAGCCGCGCCAGGCGTTCGGCGGCGATGTTCCCGCCCGAGACGATCACACCGACGCGCTTGTTGGCGCATGAGATACGGCCATCGATCAGCGCGGCCACCCCGACCGCCCCGCTCGGTTCGGCCACCACCTTCATCCGTTCGAACAGGAACCGCATCGCGCCCAGGATCTGGCGGTCGGTGACAAGCACGACATCGTCGACCAGCCGCCGGTTAACCTCGAAAGTGAGCGCGCCGGGCGTGATGGCCTGAAGCCCGTCGGCGATCGTGGCAGGAACCGAGGGAAGGCTGACCCGAGTGCCCGACTCGAGCGAAAGCTTCGTATCGTCTCCCTCGGACGGCTCCACACCAAAGACCCTCACCCTCGGCGCCAGACCTTTGGCGGCCGTGGCCGAGCCAGCGATCAGCCCGCCGCCACCGACCGGGACGATGAGGAGATCGATCTCTCCGACGTCCTCGATGAGCTCGAGGGCCGCGGTCCCTTGCCCCGCCATCACCGACGGGTCCTCGTAGGGGGGCACCAAGGTCATGCCCCGATCGGCGGCGAGCTGCGCCCCAAGCCGCTCGCGGTCCTCGTGGTGTCGGTCGTAGAAGAGGATCTCGGCGCCGTAGGACCTGGTGGCCTCCAGCTTCTCTTTGGGGGCATCGCTCGGCATCACGATGACGGCACTGGACCCGAGCAGCGCGGCGGCGATCGCGACGGCCTGAGCATGATTCCCCGAGGAGTACGCGGCCACGCCCCGCGAGAGTTGTTCCGGGGAGAGGCAGGAGATCCGGTTGTACGCCCCTCGAAGCTTGAACGATCCACCTCGCTGGAAGGACTCGGCCTTGACGAAGACGCTGGCTCCGGTGGCTCGATCGAGAGATGCGGAAGTCAGGACTGGAGTCCGGTGCGTTACTCCCCGCAGACGTACTGCAGCTTTCCGGACGTCGACCAGGGTCAGGATCTCAGGCCCCGACGCGGTCCTTCCATCGCTCGATCTCCTCCGCGAATGCCCGGTCCTGCTCTTTCCGGGCTTGAAGCATGGCCTCGTCGATCCTCTTGGCCGCCTGGCGCCTTCGCTCCAGCAATTGCTTCTTCGACCGGTCGCGCGAAATTCTTCCGAAGATCAACCGAGTACACCTCCTGGATTCCTCGAATGCGGACCTTACCTCGATCCACCCGCTTTAGTCGAGTCGAATCGAGTCTGACGAGGATTCGGCGCCGCGTGACGCGCCTGGAGCGTCTGGGCCAGGTCCATTGTCTCGGGAGATACGGCGCCCTCAGACAGATCGTACGTCTCACCGAACCTCGCGAGGATTGCCTCCAATGCGTCCTCCCACTTCAGCCCCGGGACCTCATCTTCCAGGCTGCCCGTCGTCGCCGGATCCCAGGCGATCCCCAACGCCTCGTACACGGGAACGAGTACGTCCCGAACCCGGTCGCTGCCGCCGACCACGACGACCCCTCCCACGTGCGCGGCCCGAGCGACGAGTCGCTGTCCGACGCCCACGAGCTTCCGTTTCCCTCGTGCGTTGACACTGTGTCGGCCTGGGCAGTACTCCCCCGGCACCTCGCCGACCCGAGCGTCGACGCCGAGATCGCGAAGCGCGGCGGCCATGATCGCCCCGACCTCAACGAAGCGTTCTTCGGTCCGCTCCGGAGGCGACCGGTCGGGGATGGCCCAGGAGAAGGCGATCGTCTGTTCGTCGAAGACGGCTGCCCTCCCGCCCGCGAGGCGCTGGACGGACCCGAATCCCCGCTCTGCGGCCATGGCAATGGCACGCTCGTAGCCCTGCGCGTGCCGGTCCTTGGGGCCGAAGGCGACGATGGGGCCGGGCCGATGGAGCCGGAGCGAGGCCGGCTCCAGCCCATCGGAGACCAGCCGGAGTATCGCGTGCGACACGGCCGTGTCGAGGGTCGGGGGCGATATAAAACCCTCTCGTAGTAGTCGAAGCGTCCGCACCGCGCGCAAGACGCTACCCGGTTCGGCCGATGGAGGAGAGTCCCCCGGGTGGCGAGTGTCTACTTCCATCGAAGGATTGACAGCCAGCCGCGTGTTTGCCACCGTCGAGGCGGGCTCGGGCCTTCCCAGGCATGGAGAAATCGACAGGTCAGATGGCAGGCGGCAACGTGGCGGGGTCGCTCCGCTTGCGTCTGCTCGTGGCCGTTGCGCTCGCACTGATGGGGAGCGCAACCGGCGGGGCACCCACGTCCCCCTCAGGAAGCCAAATCAGGGACGCGAGCGGAATGGCCTCGCTTACCGCGGGCGTCCTGGCGATATCGGTCGGATCTCCTCAGTCCGTGGAACGGCCCATCCCGGGGACCCAGTGCGCCGTTTACCCCGCCGACAACATCTGGAACACCGACATCTCTAGCATGCCGATCCACCCCAAGAGCGGCGAGTGGCTGGCCTCGATGCAATCCGACATGACGCTTCTGCACCCGGACTTCGGGGCGCCGCCTTACGGGATGCCGTTCGCGGTGGTGGACGACTCCTACCCCAAGGTATCCATCGACTTCGTGTACGCGGGTGAAAGCGATCCTGGACCGTATCCCTTTGGCCCAGACATCCCCCTGGAGCAAGGCTCCGATGCACACGCACTGGTGGTGGACAGGGACACGTGCGTTCTCTATGAGCTTTACGCGGCCAACTGGAACAATGGCAATCCGAAAGCCGGTAGCGGAGCCATCTTCGACCTGGGCTCCAATGCCCTCCGCCCCGATACCTGGACCTCGGCCGACGCGGCAGGTCTATCGATCCTCGGTGGGCTCGTCCGCCTCGACGAGGTCAGGGCAGGCCTCATCGCCCACGCGATCAGGTTCACGGCCGAGCTCACCGATTGCAGCCATTTCTGGCCGGCCCGACACGACGCCGGGACGTGCGACTCCGCTTACCCGCCCATGGGCGCCAGGTTCCGGCTCAAAGCTAGCTTCAGCCTGGCCGGGTTCAGCCGTCCGGCGAAGGTCATCTTGCGGGCGATGAAGCGTTACGGCCTGCTCCTTGCCGATAACGGGACCAACTGGTACTTCCAGGGCACCCAGGACAACCGGTGGACCGACCAGCTGCTCGACCAGCTCAAGACCGTCCCGGCCTCCGAGTTCGAGGCCGTGGACGAGTCGGCCTGCATGGTGGACCAGGACTCCGCTCAGGCGATCTGCCCGTAGCGTTTGCGAATTCCCGGGTGTACTGAAAAGATAACTGGCCGTCGGTTCCGGGTGGAGCCCGTCGAATCCACCCCCGGTCCTAAAGGAGGGATCCCTTGAGGAAACGCCTCTCAGTCATGCTCGCAGCAGCGCTGCTCGCCGTGGGTCTGATCGTCGCCATGGCTCCTACCGGAGCGGCGACCACCGGCTCGATCAGCCCCGGCAAGTTGGCCGCGATGAACTACCTTCGCACACACGGTTACTTCCCGCTCCGCGGTGCCGACGTGCTGGCGAAGGCCAAGGCACATGCCGCCGCCGTCAACGCGGCACGGCACGCCGGTCAGGCCCCCGCCGCTGCCGCCCCCGCCGCTGCCGGCGGCGCCGCTCCGATAATCGGAGCGAGCTGGCAGGGCGTCAGCAACCCGGGCGTCAGCCCGCCAGATACCAACGGCGCCATAGGGCCTAACAGCTACATTGAGATCATCAATCAGAACCTCGCCATCTACACCCGTGCCGGTGGGTTGATCTCCACCGCGACCCTGGCCACCCTGACCGGCGATGCCGGCTTCTTGAGCGACCCGATGATCCTGTGGGACCCCCACAGCCAGCGCTTCTTCTACAACGTCTGGGACGTGGGCGACTCCAAGATGGACTGGGGGTTCAGCAAGGACGCCAACCCCACCACCATCCCGGGGAGCTGGTGCAACTACATCAGCAGCTTCGGCTACACCACGCAGGATCTTCCGGACTACCCCAAGCTGGGCCAGACGAGGGACTTCCTGCTGATCGGGGTGAACCACTACACGAGCCCGCAGTTCATGCATGCGGACCGGACGGACCTGCTCTGGATCAACAAGTACAAGGACCCCGACCCAGTCACGACCTGCCCGTCCGGGTCGACGTTCGGGTCCGGCATATTCAAGGACCTGCGGAACGAGGACAACACCATCGCATTCACCCCGGTGCCGCCCATCGCGACGGACACGAGCGGGATCACATTCGTCGTCACGAGCTCGGACATCGAGTGCCCGGACATCTGCGGCACGGGAATGCTGATCACAGTCCATGCCCTGAAGCCCGACCCGAACAACCCGCTCGTGCCGAAGTTCAAAATAAAGGGCCAGTCGATCACCGTGGGGGCCTTCGAGCCTCCACCGGACGCACCCCAGAAGGGGACGACTGACTTGCTCGACACCCTGGATGGACGGCTGACCCACGCCGTTTCGGGCAAGGATCCTACCCAGGGGAACAAGCTCGCGATCTGGGTGGCCCACACCGTTCTGGGGGGTGCGGGGTCTCAGATCAACTGGTACGAGATCAATCCGCTACCGGTGCAGAACCCCAGCCTGTTCCAGTCGGGCACGGCGTCCTCTGCCACCCTGTGGGTGCACAACGCGGGCATCTCCAACGACCGAGCGTGCGACCTTGTCGGGTGCGCGCACGGTGACTCCATGGTCCTCGGATTTAGCACGTCGTCCGCGGCGGCCTTCCCGGCGTCCCAGATGGTGTCGAAGATCGGGGCTGGCGCACAGTCGGCCTTCGTCCTCGTGAAGCAGTCGGCGACGTTCGATAACGATTTCACATGTGCGCCGGTGTGCAGATGGGGCGACTACGGAGGCGCCACACCCGACCCGACGAAGAAGGGCGGGGCCACCGGCGAGGTGTGGCTTACCAATGAATGGACGAACGGGACCAACCAGACCTGGAACTGGGAGGCAACACCGTAGCGGCTATTGGAGACAGTTAGCCGCGAGCTCGGAAGGGGCCGGCCTCCTCAGGGAGGCCGGCCCCCTTAGCTCATGGGGTGTCGTGAGCTCGCCTTCCTGATAGCCTTCTTTCTCGAATCCATGAGTAATCCTCCCTGGGGAACCAGCTTCGGCCGCCGCGTGCCTCGTCGCAGGCGCTTTGTTGCGGGCTTCATAGCATTGGCTAGTCTGGGCATTGTGGCTATGGCCTCCAGCTCGGCCAATGGGGCGACCCGTGGATCGGGACTCCCCGGAGGGGTCACGGCGAAGAAGACTCCCTTTCAGGTCTGCCCGGTCGACCGACCCCGTCGCTACGTAGACGACTTTGGCGACTCCAGGTCTTCGC
>Ga0184632_10000088_pt1 | contig 27043 bp, 19 predicted proteins | sample PLM31_50_b1_FD_133153 | JGI IMG/M metagenome (GOLD analysis project Ga0184632, IMG submission 133153) | Groundwater sediment microbial communities from an aquifer in East River, Colorado, USA - PLM3-1_50_b1 | ecosystem: Environmental > Terrestrial > Soil > Riparian zone | place: USA: East... | reverse complement strand
CTGGGGTTGCCGAGATTGATCGGACCGGGGAAGTCATCGTTGCCATGCATGAAGCCGACAATGGCGGTGACCAGGTCGTCGACATAGCAGAACGAGCGCGTCTGGCGCCCCTCGCCAAAAATCGTGATTGGATGCCCGCGCAGCGCCTGGACGATGAAATTGGACACGACGCGCCCGTCGTTGGGATGCATCCGCGGCCCGTAAGTGTTGAAGATGCGGGCAACCCGGATGTCGAGACGGTGCTGACGGTGATAGTCGAAGAACAAGGTTTCCGCACATCGCTTGCCCTCGTCGTAGCAAGAGCGGAGCCCGATGGGGTTCACATGGCCCCAATAACCTTCGGGTTGCGGGTGCACCGCAGGATTGCCGTAAACCTCGCTCGTCGACGCCTGAAAGATCCGCACGGACAGGCGCTTGGCCAGGCCGAGCATATTGATCGCACCGTGGACGCTGGTCTTCACTGTCTGCACCGGATCGTGCTGGTAGTGAATGGGGCTCGCGGGACATGCGAGATTGAAGATCTCGTCGACCTCCACGTACAGCGGGAAGCAGATATCGTGGCGCAGGACCTCGAATCCTGGATGATTGAGCAGATGTGCAATATTGCGCCGCGAGCCGGTGAAGAAGTTGTCGACGCAAATGACTTCGTGGCCATCGCCGAGCAGCGCGTCGCACAGGTGACTCCCGATGAAACCCGCGCCGCCCGTTACAAGGATTCGCTTCACGTCCTGCCTCTCGCCCTGGCCGTCATCGTAGTGGAATAGACCGCGTTACGTTGCCAGTGTATGGCTTGCCGGTCAACCGGACCGCTTGGACCCGACGCATGGGGCCGGGAGTGACCTGCGCGGCTGCCTCCATCGAGGCAAGGTCTGCACGCTGCGTAGTCAAGCGCTGACATGGGTACACGAGTGGTGTACCCATGCACCACACCAAAGATGCGGATTCGACGTTTGGGCTTCGCGCGCTGTGGTGTACATTGCCGGCCGCAAATTTCTGCTCCGATCAGCGTGCGCGCCGGCGTTCGCTTCCATCGCGACGCAGCAAGGACGGTTACAATCAGCGCAAAAGGACTCAATTCGCATGCGCATTGGAGCGCTGCCGCGTTCGGCCATGACTAATCGCCAAGGCGCACTGCGCATCATAGGCATTCTTGTCGTCGTTGCGTGCCTGGCACGCGTCGTCCATTTGAATGCTGATCCTTCCGTGTCGACGTGGATCGGATATGTCGCCGACGAAGGCCGCTGGAGCGAGACTGCCCGCAATGTCGCGCTCTTCGGGACCTCCGAGGGATCGTCGAATGCCCGGGTCCATCTCTTCCTCACCCCCGGTTACCAGGCCGTCAACTACGTCGTCTTCCGGATGTTTGGTGTCGACTTCTGGTCGGCGCGACTATTCGTCGTGGTGTGCGGAATCCTTACGCTGGCAGCGGTGTTTTTCGCCCTTCGCCGCCACGTAACCCCATTCGCGCTGGCACTTGGTGTCGTGATTCTTGGCTTCGAAGCTAACATGCTCTCGGAAAGCCGGATGGCATTGCCCGAGTTGCCATCGGTCTTTTTTTGCCTGCTTGCGTTTTTCGTGTTGATGCTCGGACAGAAAACTCGATGGAATGCGTTGATCGCGGGCCTTCTGGCCGTTACCGCGGTATCGATGAAAGGGACAACCTTATTGGCCGTGCTCATTTTTCCATTCCTCGCCTTTCTTTCGTCGGAAGGGCAGCCCGCACGAGAGAGAAGCATGCGCATGCTCCTGTTTGTGATCGGATTCGCCGTTCCGGTTGCGGCCGGCCTGAGCATCGCCATGGTTCTCGGGCTCGTCGATCCGGAGGGAATCGCCGGTGCCGCCCGGACCTACAGGTGGTTCTGGGCCGTAGTCGGGCCGTACACGGTGTTGATGCGATTTTTCGATTCGGCGGAATTCGAGGCCCGCAACTTGATGCTGCTCGGAGCGTGGTTTTGCTCATGGGTATGGTTCCATCGCGGCGTGAAGGAACGTCCTGTCGCGAGCAAACTCTATCTGGCGTCCGGCGCATGGGCAGGTTGGTGGTTGGTCATGTGGTCGGCCAATACCTACCTTCCGGGTCGGTATCTCGTGCATTTCATCGTGCCGGCGACCATCCATATCATGACCGGGCTATCCTTGGCAGGAAACGACTTGCCCGAACGCATCGCCGCGGCGTTTCGCCGGCGCCGCGGAATTGCACGGGCGGTGTCACTTGCATGGCTCCTCCTTCCGAGCGTGATTTTCCTCGCCGCCGTGGCAACCGGGCTCGTCGAGATTGGTGGTTGGGACAGTGCGAGCCTTTCGCTGCGGATTGCTATGATCACAATGCTCACCGGCGCACTGGCGAAGGCGGTCTGGCGACGCGTAGTGAACGCCGATGTGATCGCGGCGTTCCTCCTGTTTCCGGTTCTGATGACGCTGATTTGGCTCGGAGCCCGTGAACTCGGCGTCGTTCGTCACTTCTGGACATTTCCTTCGGGAACCACGCTGGCCGTCTGGATGGTGGTTTCTTTACTGGCCTTCGTGGTGTGCCTTGCGCTTGCACGCCAACTATCAAGCTCATATCGCAGCAGCGTGGCGCAAGCGGGCATCGTCGCGGTCGTGGCCACGATCCTGTTCGCGCCAGGCGCGCCTGCGATACTGTGGCCGACCTATTCGATCCGTGACGCGTCGCTCGACTTGCAGCAGCGGTTTCCGGCGACGTCGAAGATGCGCACGTTCAGCGCGGAGTCGCTGTTTCTCGCGAACAAGCTCAAGTTTCGTGCGCTTGGGCACGACGAGCCGCGTTACGACGGGATCGTCGTGTTCGAGCATGGCCTGCAGTCGCGCAAGTTTCTCGCATCGACCCGGGCGGCAGGCCTCGACCGGGTCGAAGACTACCCAATAACCATCAGCCCGAGATATGAAACGGACGAAAGCAGGTACGGACCAGCGAGCATCGGCGTTTACAAGCCCAGATAGCGCTGGTCGGGGTCAGCTTGCGCTGCCGAGCCTTGTCTTCATGCGGGAGACGTAGTGCGCGGCGGTGGCAACCGCGAAGGCGGCGCTGCTGTACGCGTAGTAAAGCTGGTGAAACAGGAAGGCGCGTGCGGCGAAGAACGGTCCGCGCGTGCGCGCGAAGAACGCAATGAAGCCTGCATTGGCGGCGACCAGGATCGCGGCGAGGATCGCCACCACGCCCCCACTGAGCCAGCCTATCGCCCACGCGAGGATGCCGGCAATCATGGCCAACGCCAGGATCGCGCGCGCGCGTTCGCTCTTGCCGAGGTTCAAGTCGTCGGTGACATCCTTGCGCTCGAGCATCAATCGCGACCACGGCAGCGCGCGTCGGAAGATCTCGGTGTGCACGAGATTCACGAAGCGCCACTCCTTCAAGTGCTTTCCTTGCAAGCTGCGCTCGAGCACGATGCGGCCGCCCGCATCACCGAGGCGGTACCCAAAATCGATATCCTCGATCGACGGATAGCGGTACCGCTTCGCATCGAAGCCGCCGAGCTTCAGGAAAACACCGCGCTCGACCGCACCGCAGCCTCCCCAGAACGTGGAAGCGCGCGCCTTGCCACGGTGATGGTAGTAGTGGTGGACAAGATTCTTGTACTGCGAAAGAAAATTTTCGGCCGCGGGTCGGTCATCATAGGAGCCGATAACCGCCGTGGCGCCCGTCCGTGCGAAGGTCTCGCGCAGCACGCGCGCGGCGTCCTCCGCGGCGACGACATCGGAGTCGACAAACCATAAGTAAGTACCGGTTGCCACCTTCGCGCCCAGGTTCCGCGCGGCGCCAGGTCCTCCTTGGGCGTCCATTGCAACGAGGCGAACGGACGCATGACGACGCACGATCTCGGCCGAATGATCGGTGGACCCGTCGTTGACGACAATGATCTCCGCAATCTCCCCACGTTCCCGCATGGCCAGCAGGGGAGCGAGGCAACGCTCGATCAGCCGTTCGGCGTTGTACATCGGAACGATCACCGAAATGCCAGGAGCAGCTTCATTCTCTGACACGCTATGGGCACCTTTCGGGAAGCGACACCCGGCACGGCAATGCGAGGCATGTCGACCGGCGCTGGGGCAAGGTTACACCACGGAATCGTGCCGCAGCGATCACGTTCGGCTGCTAGTATTCTCCTCTCATGCTCGATCGGACTCCCGAAAGGCCGCCGATGCGCGTCGGTGTCGAGGCGTGTACGTGGGCCAACCGCCGCGGCTATGGCCGGTTCACGCGGGAACTCGTGTCCGCGATGGTGGCGCGGCATCCGGAGCATCGCTTCGTCCTGGTCGTGGACAGCCACACGGCAGGCGAGTGCTCCTTTCCCGCCGGTGCGGAGACGGTTGTCGTCGACACGGTGGTGCAACCGACGAAGGCCGCAGCCGCCGAGGGGTCGCGCAGTCTGCACGATGTGTGGCGGATGAGCCGGGCGCTCACGAGCGCGCGATTCGATGTCGTGCTGTTTCCCACCCGCTACACATTCGTGCCGTTGTTGCGCCGGACGCCCGCCGTGCTGACGATCCACGATGCCACGGATGTCAAGCAGCCGCAGCTGCTTTTTCCGAACTGGCGCTCGCGCCTGTTATGGCGGATGAAATCGCGGCTGGCGATCATGAGGGCGGACCGGATCGTCACAGTCTCGAATGACGCGCGACGACAAATTGCCGCTGCCTTTGGCCTGCATGAAGCATCGATCGCCGTGGTGAGCGAGGGCACCGACGCAGGTTTTCGGCCACGTCCTGGCGACAACGCCGTAGAACAGGTCCGCGATCGGTATCGACTGCCGCGTGATGCAAGTCTCATTCTCTACGTCGGCGGCATCAGTCCGCACAAGAACCTCGACGCGCTGCTGCGCGCTGCGGCGATCGTGCGCAAGGACGAGCCCAAGGGCTGGCACGTGGTTCTGGTCGGCGATTACAAAGGCGACAGTTTCCTCGGCTGCTACCAGGAGTTGACGGCGCTCGTGCGTTCGCTCGCGATCGACGACCTCGTAACGTTCACGGGATTCGTTCCTGATGACGATCTCGCACTGCTCTACAACGCGGCGACCATGCTCACGCTCCCTTCCAAGGGGGAAGGATTCGGCCTCCCCGTCGTCGAGGCGATGGCGTGCGGGTTGCCGGTCATTGCCAGCGACCGGAACTCGCTTCCGGAGGTATTGGGGGGCGCGGGATTGCTCTTCGACCCTGATTCCGATCAGGGGCTCGCGGCGTGCATCCTGAACCTGCTGCGCGACCCCGATCTGCGCGCGGATCTGCGTGCACGCGGGCTCGTCCGTGCAGCCGCGTACACGTGGAGTGCGGGAGCGGACACGATGGTGCGTGTGCTCGAAGATGCGGCCGGAAAGCGGTGAGCGCCGCCGGGCCGTCCCAAGGCGCGAATTGCGCCCCCTTTGGGGGCAGCGCAGCGGCGACAGCCGCAAGCGTGGGGGTCCAATGACCGGCGCGCTTCGGTTCTGCCTCGTCACGACCTTTTATCCTCCGTACCATTTTGGCGGTGACGGGGTCTTCGTCCATCGGCTTGCCGGCGCGCTGGCCCGGAGGGGCCACAGCGTGGACGTCGTGCACTCGGTCGATGCGTATCGTCTCTCACGCCCCGCACCGCAGCCTGGCTTCGAGGAGACCGAAGGCGTGCGCCGGCTGCCCCTCGAATCGTTTTCGCCACTGGCGGCTACGCTGCTGTCGCATCAGATCGGCGGGCCCGGTCCCTATCGCCGCCGTCTTAGGGAATTCCTGGCGCCAGGTCGGTATGACGTCATTCATTTTCACAACGTTTCGTTGGTCGGCGGCCCGGCCGTCCTTCGCTATGGGGACGGGATCAAGCTCTACACGGCCCACGAGTACTGGCTCGTTTGTCCAACGCATGTGTTGTTCCGGTTCAATCGCGAGGCGTGCGTCAGGAAGACCTGTCTCGCGTGCACGCTGCACGCGAGGCGGCCGCCGCAGCTGTGGCGGTCGACGAATCGCCTGCAGGACTGCGTAAAGCACCTCGATCGGCTCTTGCTGCCGAGCCGGTTCGCGATGGAACGGCATCGCGCCGATGGCATCGATGCGCCAATGCACGTTTTGCCGAGCTTTGTACCGGTCCCCCGCGAAGACATCATGCCTCGCGCAGGCGAGCCCTATTTCCTCTTCGTAGGCCGGCTCGAGAAGTTGAAGGGCCTGCAGGACCTGTTTCCGCTCCTACGCGAGTTTCCCAAGGCGCGGCTGCGAATTGCCGGCACCGGAAACTATGAGCAAGAGTTGCGCCGTCTTGCTGCTGGATTGCGCAACGTGGAATTCCTCGGTCAGGTTCATCCTTCCCGGGTGACTGAACTCTATCGCGACGCGCTGGCCGTGCTGGTGCCGTCGCTTTGCTATGAGGTGTTTCCATTGGCGCCGGTCGAGGCGATGGCGCACGGCGTTCCGGTGATCGCACGCCGCATTGGCGCCCTCACCGAAGTGGTCGAGGAAAGCGGCGGCGGCATCCTGTTTATGACGCCGGCAGAGTGTCGCGCCGCCATGGAAAAGTTGCTCAACGCTCCCGGGCTGCGCGCGGAGCTCGGCGCGCGTGGCCGTCATACGGCGCTTGCCCAGTGGACCGAGGAAGTCCACATCGCGCGCTATCTGGAACTCGTCGGTACGCTGCGCGAGCAACGCGCTCGCCTGCGACAATGTGGAACCTAGAGCCGAGAGCGCTTGCGTAGGGTGGTCGGTGACGGCCCAGTGCGACCTAGTCGGGCTGGAACTTGCTCTCGTAGTTTTGGCGCAGCGCCGCGTCCTGCTCGTCCTTGCGCAGGTAGCAATTGCCGATGGCAAGGATGTCGATCTCGGTCCCCATGAAGCACCGGAATGCGTCGTGCGGGGTGCAGACGATCGGCTCGCCCCGTACATTGAAACTGGTGTTCACGATGACCGGGCAACCGGTGAGCCGCTCGAACGCCGTGATCAACGCGTGATAGCGGGGATTCGTGTCGGAGTGAACGGTTTGGACCCGCGCCGAGTAGTCGACGTGCGTGACGGCCGGGATTTCGGAGCGCGCGACGTTGAGCTTCTCGATGCCGAACAACGCGCGCTGTTCGTGCGTCATCTCCTTGCGCCGCTGCGCTACGACGTCGGCAACAAGCAACATGTACGGACTGTCGTGGTCGAGCTCGAACCAGTCGGCCACGCGCTCGCGAAGAACGGAAGGGGCGAATGGGCGGAACGATTCGCGATATTTGACCTTCAGATTGAGGATTGACTGCATCGTCGGTGACCTTGCATCACCCAGGATCGACCGGGCGCCCAACGCGCGCGGCCCGAACTCCATCCTTCCCTGGAACCAGCCAACCGCCTTGCCGTCCGCGAGGTCGCGCGCGCAGGACGCGACGATCTCCGCGTCCTCGAGCACGCGGAAGCGTGCGCCGGCCTCGTGCAGCGCAAGCTCGCACTCGGATTGCGCGAAGCTCGGACCGAGAAACGCGCCCTTCATCCGGTCGCCGGTACCGGTCGGTTCGGAGCGCGGCTGTCCCTTGTATCCGTGATACGCGAAGAGGGCGGCTCCAAGCGCACCGCCGGCATCGCCTGCGGCGGGCTGGATCCAAAGATTCTTGAACTTGCCGTCACGCAATATCTTGCCGTTCGCCACGCAATTCAGCGCGACGCCGCCGGCGAGGCACAGATTGGCCGCGCCGGTCTCCTGGGCGATCGAGCGCGTCAGGCGGAGCACGACTTCTTCCGTCACTGCCTGAATGGACGCGGCGAGATCCATCTCCCGTTGCGTCAGCCGTGTCTCGGGGTTGCGTGGAGGGCCGCCGAAGAGCGCGTCAAAGCGGCCATTGGTCATCGTGAGTCCGGTGCAATAGTTGAAGTAGTCGAGATCGAGGCGGAACGTCCCGTCCGGCTTCAAATCCATCAAATGATCGAAGATGAGTTGCGCGTATTTCGGCTCCCCATAGGGCGCGAGCCCCATGACCTTGTACTCGCCCGAGTTGACCTTGAACCCCGTGTAGTACGTGAAGGCCGAATAGAGCAGCCCGAGCGAGTGCGGGAAATGAATCTCACGGCGGACTTCAAGGTGGCTGCCGACGCCGTGTGCCAACGACGTCGTCGCCCATTCGCCGACCCCGTCCATCGTCAGGACCGCGGCCTCGTGGAAAGGGGAGGGGAAGAACGCGCTGGCGGCGTGGCTCAGATGATGCTCGGAGAAGGTCAGGCGCCGTTCGAGATCCTTCGTCTCGCCGAACTTGGCGAGTTCCTTCAGCAGCAGGCTTTTGAGGAAAAGCTTCTCTCGCAGCCAGACCGGAATCGCCATGCTGAACGATTGGAAGCCGCGCGGCGCGAACGCGAGATAGGTCTCGAGCAGCCGTTCGAACTTCAGCAGGGGCTTGTCGTAGAAGGCGACGCAATCGAATTGATCCAGCGACGCCCCGGATTCGCGCAAGCAATACGCGAGCGCGTGAGCGGGAAACCCGGCATCGTGCTTCCTGCGCGTGAAGCGCTCCTCCTGCGCTGCGGCGACAACCTCGCCGTCCTGCACGAGCGCGGCAGCACTATCGTGATAGAAGGCCGAGATCCCGAGTACGCGCATCGCCTGCTAGAACAGTGTGTAGATGAACGGCGCGACGGCCGATCCCTGGGCCAGCACCAAGAGCCCACCGAGCAGGAACATCACGATCAGGATCGGCAGCAGCCAGAACTTCTTGCGGGCGCGCATGAAACGCCACAGTTCCATCAGCAGACTCATGACGCCCTTGGCTAGAACTGGTTAGTGAGGCTATCGGGCGGTGGTCCGGGCGGCTCCCGGTCCACCCAGTAACTGCGCGCCTCACGGTCGAAGCGAAGGCGAAGCGGGTCTCTGCCGACCGCACGCTGCAACCATCCCATCGGCGTGATCACGACGAAGAACATGATCCCCAGCACTATCGGGCTCACGATCCTGTGCAACAACAATCCGAAGCGCGTCCAGAGCCGGTTGAGCGGGGCCAACAGGGCCGGGCGCAGTAACGCGGTGGCAAGAAACATCGCGCCAACGGCCAGGCTCCACAGGCGAACGCCACCGCCGAAAGCCAGCGGCAGGACGCCGATGACCAGAAACACAACCGCAAAGACGATCCCGAAGGCCCGGTCGGACGAGCTTTGCGCGATCTCGTTGCGGTCGAATGATTCGTGGCCCATCGCTACAGTCGAGTATAGAGGATGTCCGAAGTCTATCGCCTTCCCGGCCGTGGCCGTACATTCGACCTTTGGCGAGCGTCAACGCATATGCGCGAGCTGCAAGGCAGCCTACGCAGCATCCGTGCAAATTACATCCTTAGCAATGCGACAGCGCGCATCATCTCGTCCCAGATGGGGTGACGCGTCATGTTGGCTGCCGCGCAGAATCCGAGGGCGGAACCGGGCACCGCGATGAGAAGAGTGACGAGGATTTCACTCGAGCGCCATCCCAGGGCGATCGACGCGGCGAGCGGAACCGCAGCCGCGGCCAGGGCGATGACTGCGCTTTTCCCGAGGGTTTGCGAAAGGCTGGTCCAGTCGAATCGCACATGGTCTTTTGCCGTGTACAACCACAAGCCGCTCGATATCGCGGCGGCGGGCACCAACAGCTGACTTAGCGAAAGTAATCCGAAATAGGCCCCGATGCCGGCGCAGGTCACCCCGACGCCGGTCGACAGCGCGGCGACGCGGAGCACCTTGATCACTGCGCCGGTGGCGAGCATTGGCGCGAGACAGAAATATACCGGCACGGCGAGGATCATCGCCGCCGCAAGCCATCGCGTGGGGTCGACGGCCAGGTCCCATTGCGTTCCGTACAAGACCCGCACGACGGGAAAGGCGAGAATCCCCAAACAGGCGAGAAAGGACCAACCGACCGCGGTGATCAGAGCTGCCGCCCGCAGGAACAAGCTGGTGACGTCCTGGCCTTCGCGCATCTGTTTTGCAAACAGCGGAAACGCCACCGCATTCACCGCGTCCATGATGAGCCTCTCGAACATCGCCACCAGCCCATGCCCTCGACTGAACAAGCCCGTCTCGGTCATCCCCTGCAGTTTGCCGAGGAAGAGTTCGGGCGACGCGTTGCGGATCGTGTTCAGAAAGGCGACGCCCGTGATGCGCCCGCCAAAGGACACGACTTGGCGCACGCCTCGGAAGCGTGGAATCCACGGCAGTTTGCCCCCGACGATCGCGGCCGCTAGCACGATTCCTGCGATCGTTGCCGCGAGATTCGCCCAGGCCAAGCTGACGGGCCCGAAGTCCTTCCATGCGAGGGTGATCGCACATGCGGCTTGGGCGAGAGCTCCGGTGACACGAATGCTTGCAAGAACATCGAATCTCATCTCGCGGGTCAGCCAGGCATAGGGCAACGCCTGGAAAGGGGTGATCGCGAAATTGGCGGCGAGCACCAGCATGATGGTCGTGATCCGTGGTTCCGCATAGAAGCGCGCAACCGGGATGCTGGCGCCGCCGATGATCGACGCGAAAAGAATCCCCAGGCCTAACTGCACCGCCCACGTTGCGCGGATATCCTCAGTCGCCAAATGCTTCTTCTGAACCAGATACTGACCGGCGCCAAGGTCGCGGAACGTTGCGATGAAGCCCACCAGCACCATCGTGAGCGAATAGACGCCGATCTCATTCGGCGTGAGCAAGCGGGCGATCACCATCGCCGATACCATGTGAATGCCCAACCCGGCGTAACGGTCGACAAAGGAAAAAGCGAACGCCTTACGGGTCGACATGGCCGGTCATCGAGGAGAACGCTATTCCGGCAAAAGCAGCCGTACGCGATCCCGGGATCAGCGACGCAGACAGCGTGGCATGGTCGCTTCCCATTGCCCGAGCATCATCAGTATCCAGACCATCTCTCCATAGTAGGCTGGAAACTGCGGCAGCAACTCAACTGCGAGCCGATCCAGAAAGTCCGGCCGCACGATCCCTCGATCGCGAAGCAGCTCGAGGGAATCCAGCGCCAAAGCCTTCAATTTGGCGTCGCGCGCCATCCACACGCCAAAGGGCAGCCCGAAACCGTGTTTGCGCTTGGCGATAATGGGCGGAGGCAGGAATCCTTGCAGGGCCCTCTTGAAAAACCAGCGGAGCGTCAGTCCCTTTACCTTGAGCGATGATTTCAACCGCAGTGAAAAGTCGACGAGCCGATCGTCGAGCAGCGGAAATCCCGCCGCGACGCCGGCGAGCGATGTCGCAGCGATGACCTTGCGAAGGTCATTGTCCGCCAGCGTGTATTTCCAGTCATGGGCAAGCATGCGGTTGACGAGCGTCGTCGCGGTGGATGCCGCATAGGTGGCGCGCTGCTGGCGTAGCGGCTGCTCGGGATCTACAGAGCAAAGAAAGTCCGGGGTCAGCACATCGGCGACGCCAATCCGGGCAAGCAGGTTGTACGCCTGCAATCGGTCAGGCATCGGCACCCGCGCCTGCTCGATGTAGCTCTGGGCCTTCCTGAGCCCCGGAATACGGGCGACTGTCGGCCGCCCGAGAAGCGCCGGCTCCAGCCACCGGGCGCGAACGGACGCGGGAATGCACTCGTAGGCGCCCAGAACGCGCTGGCGCGCGTAGCGGGTATTGCCGCCGAACAATTCGTCACCGCCGTCGCCGGCGAGCATGGTCTCGATACCGGCGTCCTTGGCCATCCTCGCGCAATAATAGGCGGGAACCACCGACGAGTTGCCGAACGGCTGATCACAAGCGGTCGCGATGTCCGGAATGCTTCGCACCACGTCGTCCGGGGTCACGTAGTATTCGTGATGGTCCGCATTGAAATGGCGTGCGGCAATGCGGGCGTACGCCATTTCGTCGTAGCCTTCCGCATCGAAGCCGATCGAAAACGTCGGCGGTGCCTTGCCGGTGACGACGCCAAGCATTCCTGCGACGGTCGAACTATCGGTCCCTCCGCTCAAGAAGCTGCCGACGCGTCCGCGTTCCGCCTGTTCTGCGATCGCGAGGCGCAGCAAGCTGCGAAATTCGTCGCACAGGCTTGGGAGCGGTTGCGGGCGATTCTCTTCGAACACCGGCGTCCACCAGGGCATGACGGCAAGTTTGCCGCCCTCGAACAGCGCGCAGTGGCCGGCGGGCAGGCGGTGCACATTCCGGAAGACCGTACGTGGCGCGGGAATGACATGGAAATAGAGGTAATCGAAAATCGCCTGCGGGTCTAGCTCCGGCACCGCGCCACAAAGGTTATCGGCGCGCTCAGCGTAGTGAAGCTCGTTGCCGTCCGCTCGATAGCACAGCGTCCGGATCGCAAAGCGATCGACCGCAAGGAAGGTACGTCCCGCATCGTCACGCACGGCAACTGCGAAGTCTCCGCGGACATGTGAAGGCGCTGCGGTCCCGAACCTGCCGAACGCCGCTGTCCATGCGGCCGCGTGTCCTTGCGCTTTTGAAAGGCTCGCGAGGTCGGTGTCGATAAAGTGGGGATTACCGGCACACACGGTGCCAGGCGCCGCGCCGCCGCCGGTATGACCTGGCTCACGCAACTCGGAATCCTGGACGAGCGCGCTCATCGGAGTACCTTCGCGCCGCGCGCTCCGGCATTCGCCCTTGGGGCGGCGCCCGGCGGGCGGACAAGAAGGTTACCTTCGCGCTGCGCGCTCCGGCATTCGCCCTTGGGACGGCCCGGCGGGCTCATGGCCCGCCATCGACGTGCTGCGCGATCTTGCGGAACCGCGCATGGATCCAGTTCGCGCGCTCATCAACGAACGCCTGTTGTACCCGTTCGATCGTGTAGGCGGCCTTGGTGGCGACCTTCTGCATGAGCGTTCGGTCAGCCCGTGGCTGCAACCTGGCGCCGCAGCGCACGCACGGCTCGACCTGGGCATAGGTCCCATAGGGATTACCCGCGAATCTCATCAGCCCTGCCGAGACGACGTTCGTTCGATCACGGTTGCGTCCCACAAAAGAGAATCTCGCCGGCATCACGGCTTCAAACAAGACTTCGAGCCGGCGTTCGTCGAAGGTGTTGAGGTGGCCCCACGGGGGATTGACCTTGCCGCACGCTTGGCATTTCGACTGGCCGTAGCGCAGGTCCTGCCTGTACGGGACGCCGATGACGATCACGTGTTTCGCAACCCGGACGATCTCACGGCAGGCGCGTTCCAGCGAGGACTCCGGTATGTGTTCCAGTACTTCGGCACAGACGACGCACTCAAAGGTATTGTCGGCGTAGTCAAGCGCGATCGCATCGCCCACGACGGTCTCGACGCGGGAGTCGGCAACCTCGGGTCTTTCGAGGTCCAGCGCGACCACACGGGTAAAACGATCCGCGAGAAGCCGTGCCAGATAGCCGTCGCGGGCTCCGATATCCAGCACGCTCTCGCCGCGCGACGGGATCAACTCCAGAAGATCCCGGATGCGCGCCTGTTCCAGCTCGGTCTCATGAACGCTCGTCGCATCGGTCACGCTCGGTCGTGCTCCCATGGTTTCGTGCTCAGACCAGCGCTTCCAGCACCGCGGGATGACTTAAGAATGCTTGCGGACTGGCGGTGGCGCCGTAAGCGCCCGATTGGAAGACGACCACCAGATCGTCGGCATGCGCTTCCGCGAACTCCATCCGATCGGCCAGCAGGTCGAGTGGGGTGCAGAGCGGACCGACCACCGACGCGATCTCGCGGCGCGAGCCGCTGACCCGATTGCCGATGATCACGGGGTAGTTCTTGCGAATGACTTGTCCGAAGTTCCCGGACGCGGCGAGATGATGGTGCAGCCCGCCATCGGTGACCAGAAAGACCTGCCCGCGCGAGATTTTCCGCTCCACGACGCGACACACGTAAATCCCGCACTCGCCCACGATGTAACGACCGAGCTCGACGACCAGCTCCGCGTCCGGCAAGGCCACCTTCGTCCGTTCGGCCAGATCCTGCAGGTTTTTGCCGATCGGGACCAAGTCGAGCGGCGTGTCACCGGGGAAATAGGGTATGCCGAAGCCGCCGCCGATATTGAGTGACCGCACTGGCGACGGGGCAGACCTCGCGAGGCGAAGCGCGAGATCGATCGTCTTCTGCTGCGATTCGCAGATGGCGCCAGCGTCGAGGTTCTGCGATCCGCTGAAGATATGGAAGCCCTCGAATGACAACCCGAGTCGGCCTATCTGTTCGAGCGAATCCGGGACGCGCTCCGCGTCGATACCGAACTGCTTTGGGCCGCCGCCCATCTTCATGCCCGACGATTTGAGCTCGAAATCCGGATTTACGCGGACGGCGACGCGCGCGGGCAGGCGCATTTCTTTGGCAAGTCGCGCCAGCAGATCGATTTCGCGCGGCGACTCGACATTGACGAGGATCCCCGCGGCAACCGCCTGTGCGAGTTCGGCCTCGCTCTTGGCCGGCCCTGCGAAGCTGATCTGTGCAGGATTCATGCCGGCATCGAGTGCGGCGTTCAGTTCGCCGCCGGAGGCAACATCAATCCCATCCACCAGGCGCGCGAGATGGGCGACGAGCGCCGGCATCGGGTTGGCTTTCACGGCGTAGTGCAGCGCGATGCCGCGCGGCAGGTGGCGTCTTAGCAGCGCGAGGCGTTCGCCCAGCACCTTGCGGTCATAGGCATAGAACGGCGTGCGGCCCAGCCGTCGGGCGAGCGTCGCCACGGACACCCCGCCGACCACCAGACAATCGTCGACGACCGGCCACTGCGTCATGGGGGCGTGCTGCGGCAGTCGCACTTTTGGGGTGACGGGCTCGGCAGCGGCCATCTGTAGCTGTGATGACGGCAATGCATCGCCCGCAGAGATATCGCCGATCATGAGGTCGCTGGGCTTACGGTGCAGGGCTCTAGGTACCGATTCTACAGTCGGAAACGATGACGCCGTCATTAACACCCGGTCTTAAGGTCTCGCACGTATCGGTCGCGTACACCGGTCACGTTCACTTCCCGACCTGAAAGGCATCGTCGAATTCCGCGCGGAGCTCCTTGCGATCGATCTTGCCGTTCGGATTGCGCGGCAGCGGTCCCGCGCGGATGTCGACCTTCGCCGGCACCATGAACGCGGGCAGGCGATCGCGACAGATCGCAAGCAATACCGCTGCGTCGATCGGATCCGTGTCCTTTGGCGTAGCCACTACGACGATCGCTTGGCCAAGCGTGGGGTGCGGGACCCCGAACGCCGCGACCTCGCCGACCAGTTGCGTGCCATAAAGCACTTCCTCGATCTCCGTCGGGCTGACGCGATAGCCCGACGTCTTGATCATCTCGTCGCGGCGCCCGATGAAGTAGAGGAATCCGTCGCGATCCATGCGCACCGTATCACCGGAGAACACGGCGATTTCCGGAAGCACGAGGCCCGGTTCACGGCCGGGCAGTGGCTTATAGCGCTCGGCCGTTTTCTCCGGATCGTTCCAATAGCCCAAGGCCACCAGCGCCCCGCGGTGCACGAGCTCGCCCGGTTCGTCCGGTGCACAAGATGAGCCGTCCTCGCGTAGCACCAGGATCTCCGCGTTCGGAATCGCACGGCCGATCGAATCGGGGCGTCGCTCAGCCTCTTCCGGGGGCAGATACGTCGAGCGAAAAGCTTCCGTCAGACCGTACATCAAATAGGGCTTCGACCTGGGCAGCCTCGCGCGCAGCGCCTTCAACGTCTCCAGAGGCAGGCGTCCGCCGGTATTGGCGAAGTAGCGCAAGTGCTCGGCAATGGAGTCGGGCCATTCAAGCCGGGTGAGCTCGATGTACAGCGGTGGCACGCCTGTTATTCCCGTCACTCGCTCCCGCACCAGGGCGTTCACCACGTCCTTGGGCAGCAGATAGTTGAGCAGCACCACGCGAGCGTTCGCATGGAACGCGGTCGTCAACTGGCTGAAGCCTGCATCGAACGACAACGGCAATGCAGCGAGGAGCGTGTCGTCAGGCCGGTTCTCGAGGTAGGCGGCCACACTCTTGGCTCCGGTCACCATATTGCGATGGGACAACACGACGCCCTTCGGCTTGCCCGTACTGCCTGAGGTATAAAGGATCGCCGCCATGTCGTCGTCGATCACACGGTGACCGGCGCGCTGCGCCGAGCTCAGGACATCCGTCCAGCCGTGGACAGCGATTCGCGCGGCCGATGTCGTGGTCGATTGCCCTTCGACAACCACGATGTGTCGCAGATCGGGACATGCGTCGAGCGATGCGCCCAGCATCGCATGACGCTCGTTCGACGTTACCAGCATTCGCGCATTGCAGTCGCGCAGAATGTAGGCGACCTGTTCGGCCTTGAGCAACGGATTGAGCGGGACGAGCACCCCACCGGCCGCCGCCGTGCCGATCATCGCGACCACGGTCTCGATGCGCTTGTCGAGATAGACGGCCACACGGTCGGACCGATTGAGACCGCGCTCGCGCACACCCGAGGCAAGTGCGGTGACGCTCGCGGACAGCGTGCCATAGCTTGCCGATTGGTCGCCGTAGGTCAGCGCAACGGACGTTGGGGCCCGGAGGGCCGCTACGGTCACGAGCTGGTGCAAAAGGGTGGCTTCCATCCATGATCCATGTCGTTGTGACATTCAGTGCTGCGGAACGGACGGAATTCTACGCTTGGCGTGTTATGGTCGATGCGCGACCCCTGCACGACGCTGCCGTGTTGACGACCTGTTTTGCGCTTCGTATCGTGACGGCGACTGCTGCCAGGCCGAGCACACGCGAATGCCACTACGAATTCAAGCGACGTACCTGAAGTTGCGGGTCTACCGTTTCGTCTGAAGACCTCGGATGCCCTGGCTATTCCATCCTGCGCGCGAATTCGCGCGTTTCGCGCCCGATTGGGATGTGCTCGCTGCCGCATCCGGTGACGTGCCGTTTCTGCAGTCGCGCTTCATTTCGCCGCTGCTCAGCGAGTTTGCAAGCGGGAACGAGTTGCTCGCCGTGTCTACCGGCGCCGGCGGCGTCGAGGCCATGACACTGGTCTGTCCACGCGGCAAGGGGATCTGGGAGACCTTCCAGCCATCGCAATTGCCGCTCGGCCCCTGGGTCATGCGCGGCACCATGGAAATGGGCGCGCTGGCGCGCAGTCTTCTTCGCCAGTTGCCGGGATTCGCGGTTCAGGTCGGCCTGACGCAACTCGATCCTCTGCTGTTCGACCGGCCGTCTGATCATGTCGGCCTCGGGACGCTCGATTACATCCAAACGGCGTGGGTCCCCGTGTCTGGCGCGTTCGACGCATATTGGGATTCCCGTGGCAAGAACTTGCGCACCAACATGCGCAAGCAGCGCAAGAAACTCCAGGCGGAAGGCGTCCCGATCCGCTTCGAGGTGCTGACCCGGGCTGAGGATGTCGCGAAGGCAATCGCGAGCTATGGGACCTTGGAGAGCGCTGGATGGAAAGCGGCCCTCGGGACGGCAATCCATCCGGACAACCCGCAGGGGCGTTTCTACCGCACGATGCTCGAGAATTTCTGTGCCGCCTCTGCGGGACGCATTTACCGATACTGGTTCGGCGATCGCGTCGTTGCGGTCGACCTTTGCATCGAGAGCCGGGGCATGCTCGTCGTGCTCAAGACGACCTACGACGAGAGCTGGAAAACGCTCTCGCCGGCGTCCTTGCTGCGCGAGGACGAACTGCGGGATATCTTCCACGAGGGCCGGATCCGGCGCGTGGAATTTTTCGGCAAGGTCATGGACTGGCATACGCACTGGACCGGCGAGACACGTACGCTTTATCACGTGAATTGCTTCCGGTGGGCGTGGATGGCGCGCCTGCATGCCCGTCGGTTGCGCTGGCAGCACGCGGTGTCGCCATCGGAGGGCATGAGCGATGCCGCCGGCGCCCGCGCCGGCGATGCCCATTGAAATTTCAGCGAACCTCGGTAAAGATGCGGCGCACCGTCGCTGCGAAGGTGCGAATCTCCTCCGTGGAAAGATCCTGATGGCAAGCGAGCTGAAACATTTCGACGGCCCACACGAGTCCGTGGTCGCCCTCGATCGTTGGCGTCTCCGGCCACACGCGATCCCAGCGGAACAGCGGAACCTTTGCAGCGCGGAGCGACCGATAGCGCTCGCCCGGGTGTTCGACCCTGAGCGGAAATACATAAGGCGCGGCGCGCGCGGGGAGTTCCGGTTGGAACGACGCCGCACCCGGTAGATCGGTCAGGAGCTGCGCCAGCAGCTCGTAGTTGCGTCGCCGCAATGCGACGATACGGGATTGGTGCGCGTATTTTGCGATCAGGTTCGACGATCGTGTCAGGCGCGAAGTCACCAGCGTGTCGCTGATGTCGTCGACGGACGGCGCCATGGACGGTTCGCGGTCTTCCGGGTCCTTCGGCGTCCAACGGCGACCGCGAGCGAGTTCCTTCAGCCCGAATACGCCGCCGAGCATCGCATTGAATCCGGGAAACCGGTGATACCGGGCGCCAAGCTCCAACGCATCGATCAACGCCTTCAGCTCGGCCACCATGCCTTGTGGCCTGAGTTCGATGCCCGTAAGCGAGCGCGACCTCGAGACCAGACAGCCGCCGTCGGCTACGGGAAAGAACTTGGTCAGACTTGCGATGGCGAAATCGCCCCACCCGCCTATCGGGCGACCTTCCGAGGTTCCGAAAAAGGCATGGGCGCAATCCTCGATGAGCGCGATCCCGCGCGCATCGCAAAAGGCGCGCACCTGTGACAGCGGCTGCGCCAGGCCGAAGTAATGGGCGACGAGCATGGCGCGCACACCATCTAGATCCTGTTGCTTCAGGTAGTCGAGTGCCGGAGCCCCGGACGCGGTCACCGGAAAGAAGACCGGCTCGGCACCAATGCGCACGACTGGCGAGATCATGGTGGGGCAATGGTAGGTTGGCACCAGAACCCGTTCCCCGGCCTTCAACTCGAGCACGCGTAATGCAAGCGCAATTGCCGCCCGCCCGCTTGTCGTGTAGACCACATGCGGGCTGTCGGAAACGCTGGGGATCTCCGCCTCCCGCCGACCCTGGAACGTGGCCCAGCCCAAGACCGGCAGGCGAGGAATGGCACCGTTGCGTAGAGTATCGTTCATCTGCCTGTCGAGGTGCCGCGCAACGGCAGTCGTGTGACCTGCGTTCAATGGTTGACGGTGCCCAACACGTCGACCGGGGGGCGGCGCGAGCAGAATCGAATGCCCGTGTCTGTCATGATACGGAGCGATCCGTTCGCAATGGCCTGCTCTTCTGGCGGCGGCCACGCCGCCTTCCGGGGCGCTCGGGCCGGTAAAATGATACGACGCTGACGCAGAGCCACTTTCGTTTGAGGCATTGGTGTGCACTAGGAAAACGCATCGTTACCGGTTGATGCAACAGTTGTACCAGCAAAGGCGGCGACCCCCATCTTTCGCGCCCGAAACCGAAGGAGGCACGAGTTGGACGTGCGAGGGCGGCGTTTTTGCGTGCGTTAGACGCCTCTGGCCGCGCCCGCCCAGGTTGCATGGCTTGAAATCGGACCCGTGGCTTCCGCGGAGCCATCTTCCGCTGTCCGCGGCCGCATCGAGGCGCGGGAAGCCTCGGGACACAGAAGTCGAGACACGGACGGTCGAATGGCCATGTCGGATGCTTGACCCGGGGCTCGCATGAGGCGAGTGCTGATGATTGCGTTCCACTTTCCGCCACTCGCCGGCAGCAGCGGGATCCAGCGCACGCTGCGTTTCATTCAGCATTTGCCGACGTTCGGCTGGGAGGCGATGGTACTGACCGCGCATCCGCGCGCCTACGAATTCGTAAGCGACGACCTGTCACGGGAGGTGCCGGCCGGCGTCACGGTGAAACGCGCGTTTGCCCTCGACGCCGCGAGGCACCTTTCGATCGCCGGACGATACCCGGGCTTTCTTGCTTGTCCCGACCGCTGGATCTCGTGGCGCATCCGCGCGGTCGCAGTGGGTCTAGAACTCATCCGCGACCGACGGCCGGACGTCATCTGGTCAACCTATCCGATCGCGACGGCGCATGTCATCGGGGACGCGCTTCAGCGACATTCGGCATTGCCATGGATCGCGGATTTCCGCGATCCGATGGCGCAGGAGGGATACCCCGCAAATCCGCGTGTATGGCAAAGCTTCAAACGCATCGAGGAACAGGCGGTCAACCGCGCACGATTCAGCGTCTTCACCACCCCGGGCGCCGCGCGCACCTATCGCGACCGCTATCCGGAATCGTCAGGCAGGATTTCTGTCATCGAAAACGGATTCGATGAGGAGAGTTTCGCTGGACTTTCGAATGATCCGGATTTATGCCAGCCGCTCAACCCCGGCGCCGTCACGCTCTTGCACAGCGGCGTTGTGTATCCGGTGGACCGCGATCCCACACACCTTTTCGCTGCGATGAGGCAAATGGCTGGCGCCGGAAGCTTACAGCGCGGCAAGTTCAAGATCCGCTTCCGGGCCGCCGGTCACGACGAGCTGTTGCGCGGGCTGGTGGCGCAGAACGCGCTCGAGGATTTCGTGGAACTGCTGCCGCTGATCCCTTATCGAGCCGCACTAGAGGAGATGGTCCGCGCCGACGGGTTGCTCGTCCTGCAGGCCGCGACCTGCAACGAGCAGGTTCCAGCCAAGCTGTACGAGTATATGCGGGCAGGGCGACCGATCATGGCTCTCACCGACCCTCACGGCGATACCGCAGGGGCTTTGCGAGACGCCGGCCTCGATACAATCGCTCGGCTCGATTCGTCGCAAGAGATTGCGGAATTGCTTGGGCGGTTCGTGGAAGCCGTTACCACGAATCGGGTGCCGCTACCGAATGCGGAGTATGTGGCGCGCGCCTCGCGCCGCGAGCAGGCTCGCGCACTGGCATCGTTGCTTGAGCTGGCGAGCGCACCGCGCTGATGGTGAACATCACCATGCGGCGCCGAACCACTACACTATATTCTCACCGGCATTGCGGCCCAAATCACGAAGCTCCACAATGGGACATCACGCGCAAAGGAACATCGTGAACTCGGTGATCGTGGGGGTTGTCCTGCTTCTGGCCACATTCACTTGCGCAGCCGCTGATTTCGACGATTGCGGCGACCTCGGCAATGCCTATGGCCCCTATGACTACCGTACGAGCAAGGACAAGCTTGTCATTGTCGAAGGCGCGCATTTCACGAAGGATGTCGAGGCGCTGCGCCGTGGCATTACCGGCCCAGTCGGAGCTGACATCGACTACACGCTGCGAGCGTCACCGAACCATCACCGGGCGCTGATTGCCATGGCCAATCTGGCGCGCAAGCTCAATACCGAAAGGCCTCAGGGCGCCAATTACACGCTTGCGTGTTACTTCGATCGGGCGATACGGTTCGCGGGCAACGACGGTGTGGTGCGCCTGATTTACGGCACTTATCTTTCAAGGGCCGGCAAGCAAAAGGATGCGATGCAACAACTCGACGTGGCGCTGTCGCTCGATCCGAACAATGCCAACGCTCACTATAACCTTGGATTGCTCTATTTTGAAGGCAAGGACTACCCGAAGGCGCGCCTCCACGCACAGCGTGCGTACGAGCTTGGATTCACCCTTCCTGGTTTGAAACGGATGCTCGAAGATGTCAAGCAATGGGAACCGCCCGCCGCCGGATCTGGCTCAAAAGGCGGCGCGGCAGGCGACTCTCGCCCTGCGGTGCCGAAGTAATGTCGATGATGCGATGCCGATCAGCAGAACGGTGAGGCGCGCTTGTCGCTTCGCGCGGACTTCTCAAGACGGCGTTGCCTGATCACGGTTGGGTTCCTCATATTTCCCGCGTCGCTTTCGGCATCCGCCACGCGGCCGCCAGCGCGCAACGTGCTTCGTGTCGGAACGCAATACGCATTGAGACGTGTCGCGGAAGCAGCGCGGACCGCGCAAGACGGCGACGTTATCGAAATCGACGCCGGGGACTACGTGGACGATGTGGCGACCTGGCCCCAGAGCGACCTCACCCTTCGCGCGATCGGTGGGATGGCCCGCATGATTTCGGCTGGCAAAAGCGCCGAGGGCAAGGCAATCTGGGTGATCAAGGGCAACAATGTCGTCGTCGAGAATATTGCCTTTTCCGGCGCGCACGTTCCCGGCCGGAATGGTGCCGGGATCCGTCACGAGGGCGGAAAGCTTACCGTGCGCGGATGTCTTTTCGAGCAAAACGAGATGGGACTGTTGACGTGGAACAACCCGTCGGCAGAGCTGTTGATCGAAGCATCGGAGTTTCGCGACAACGCTGTCGCCCAGCCCTACGCAGAACGAGATCCAGGACACCAGATTTATGTCGGACACATTCGCCGTTTTACGCTTCGCGGCTGTTACGTCCACCGCGGCGCCGTTGGCCACCTGGTGAAGTCCCGGGCGCGCGAGAACCGTGTCCACTACAACCGCCTTACCGATGAAACGGAAGGCCGCGCGAGCTATGAGCTCGAGTTCCCCGATGGCGGGATCGCCTACGTTCTGGGCAACATCATCCAGCAGAGCGCGCACAGCGAGAACGAGGCCATCGTTTCGTTTGGCGCCGAGGGTTACAAGTGGCCGCAAAACGAGCTGTACCTTGTCAGCAACACGCTCGTCGACGACCTTCCGGGCGGAGGGAGGTTTCTGCGCGTCGCGCCCGGTGCCGACCGCGTCAAGACGTTCAATAACCTGCTTCTGGGCGAGGACCGTCTGGACGCCGCCGGTTCAGGTCATCGTGCCGGGAACTTCAATGTGCGGGCGATCGACCTTGTCGCTGCGAAGTCCTTCGACTACCGCCTGACGACGAGGGCCGCGCCCGTCGGCCGGGCGGTCAATCCCGGCGAAGCGAATGGCACGCGTCTGCGGCCGGAATACGAGTACCTGCACCCGATGCAATTGCGACCAGTCCGTAGCGGTCGCCTGAGTCCCGGGGCGCTGCAGAGCATGGCCCGTTGAGGTGACCGTCCGTCGGCCCGGAAGGCCGGCGGACGGCGCGCCGTCAATCGTGGCGCCTAGCCTTCACGCGAATAATCGTGCCTGGCGAGGGGAAGGGGCCATAGCACCTAAGGCGAGCCAGGTTCCAGATGATGGAATACTTTGCTCCGCAGTTCCGGATGGAGATCCGCACTGCCACATGTCGTTGGGTTGTTTCTTCGCGAGACGGATCATCGTCCGCAGGTTGGATCGTTTACGGAAATATTGTGATGATATATGCGTTAGCCGAAGGGGCATCCGCGTTGAAATTGTTTCACTAATATGATCGCTGACCGGCGGCAGTTGCGGCCTGCCAATCCGGTGACTTAATATGGGCTTGCCGCAGAAGTCGCGACCGCACTGGAAAAACAACCAAAAGTAGTGTACAGATCTCCGGGGAGAGGGCTGTTTTTGCAGTGCAATAAATAGTGTCAACGATTGGGACGTGGACGATATGGATTCATCGTCAGATGGGGATAAACCCAAATCTCGATTGCACTTAAAAAATGGGTGATATGCCATGCATGGCCCTGGCTCCCTGCGACATGTGACTAGCGCCTTGGATTTGGTCTGCCGTGTTTGAGCCCGGAGATCGCGTGGTCAATCCATGGCGCTGGAATATCCCGCGCGTCACGCTGGCACAGCTCGGCGCGGAGCTCGTGTGGCTGCTGATCGCCGTGATCCTGGTGCGCTGGCTTGACGGACAGACGCCGGCGGCGGTTACCAGAAACCTCGCGCCGGCAATTGTGTTCGCGCTCATCATGGTCGTCTTCAACGGCGCATTCGGCCTTTATCGGCGGGACCAGAAGCTCGAATTCAGCATGTATGTGGGCCGGCTGATGCTGGCGATGCTGATCGGTGCTCCGATCGCCTATGCCACGGCCAACATGCTGCCCGGTGGCGAACGCTTTCAACAACTGTTTGGAGAAATCGTCATCCTGGCCTTTGCCGGCTTGGTCGCCGTGCGTCATGTTGTCGTATCGCCGTTGCTCCGCTCGCTCCTTCCGCACCGGGTGCTGGTGCTGGGTACGGGGCCGGAAGCCAGGGCGGTCGAGGCGTCGCTGGAGGCAGCGGACGCCCCCGGAATCCAGCTCGTCGGGTTCTATGCGCTCGAGAAGCAGAACGAGAACGCCGTATCACCCGGGCGTGTCCTTGCGCGCGATTTGCCGATAGAGAAGATGGTCAGCCTGCTCGCGGTCAACGAGATCATCGTGGCGGTGCGGGAACAACGGGGGGGCGTGCTTTCGCTGCAATCGCTGCTCGAATGCCGGCTCAACGGCGTCCAGGTGACGGACCTGGCGCGGTTTTTCGAGCGGGTCCATGGCCGGATTCCGATTGATTCGCTGAAGGCGAGCTGGCTGATCTACGGGCAAGGATTCCGGCAGGACTGGCTCCGCACGATCATCAAGCGCGCGTTCGACATCGTCGTATCGTTCTCGCTCCTTGTGCTGATGCTTCCCGTCGCACTTGTCACCGCGATCCTGATCGCGCTCGAAAGCGGTGGCCCGATCATCTACCGACAGCAGCGCGTCGGCCTGCGCGGGCGCCCGTTTGACGTCCTCAAGTTCCGAAGCATGAGAGCCGACGCCGAACCGGACGGAAAGCCTGCATGGGCCACGATCCGCGATCCGCGGGTCACGCGATTGGGCAGTTTTCTTCGCCGCAGCCGCGTTGACGAATTGCCGCAGCTGATCAACGTTCTTCGCGGAGAAATGAGCCTTGTCGGACCGCGGCCCGAGCGCCCCGTTTTTGTCGCCATGCTCAACGAGCAGATTCCGTTCTACTCGGTCAGGCACAGCGTCAAGCCAGGCATCACCGGTTGGGCGCAAGTACGCTACTCTTACGGCGCAGACGTCGAACAATCCATGAAAAAGCTCGAATACGATCTTTACTACGTCAAGAACCACACGCTGTTCCTTGACCTTCTCATTATGCTCGGGACGATTCGCGTGGTGCTCCTTGGCGAAGGTGCGCGCTAGCGCCCGCGGGATGATCACCGCTGGGCCGCCGGAGACGCGGCGCGCGGGGCGATGTCTGGCCGAGGGCGTACCAACACTGCGCCTAGCGATGCGCAAGCGCGTTTCGAACGCAATTTCCATCTTCCATTTGCAAACCGCGCTACTCGTCGCGCCAATCGACCGAACGCCGTGACCGAAAGCGCCTTCACGAACGTTGCCCTCTGGAGCTACGGCCTCGCCGTCGCGGGGTTCAGCGCGTTCGCGCTCCGGCTGGCGCTTGGTCGGCTCGAAAGCGCGAGCGCCACCCTTCTACTTGCGGCCGCGCTGGCCAGTGTGGTCTGGGCGGCCAGTGGCGTGGCCGTGGTTCTGTGGCCATCGACAACGACATGGCTCGTCTCGGTTGCATGCGACGCTTTCCGCTATGCGATCTGGTTCGCCTTCCTGGCCAGCGTGCTCAAAGGCGCGCGCGAAGATCGCCAGGCCGCATCGGTTTCGCCGCCGTTACCGCGCTGGTTCGTTGCGCTCTTCATCAGCGGTCTGGTCGCGAGCGTCGCATTTTCGGAGGGCCACCCCTGGGGGCAAGCATCGGAGTACCTGCCTCCGACATGGGCGTATGGTGCACGGCTCGGGCTGGCGATTTTCGGATTGGTCGTCGTCGAGCAGCTGCTCCGCCGCGCAAATCCCCAGGCGCGTTGGGCCATCAGGCCGCTTTGCGTGGGACTCGCCGGCATATACGCCTTCGACCTCTTCTTCTACGCGAATGCCATGCTGTTCGGCCGCTTGAACCTCGACATTTGGGTCGCACGCGGGATCGCCAATGCGATGGTCATTCCTTTGATCGCCATCGCGACAGCGCGCAACCCGCGCTGGGCCATCGATATGCACATGTCGCGCGGCGTAGTCTTTCACTCGACGGCGCTCCTGGTCTCCGGGGCATTCCTGCTCGCGGTCGCTGCAGCTGGTTTTTTCGTCCGCTATTTTGGTGGCGAATGGGGCAGGGCGGTGCAGATCGTTCTCTCGTTCGCCGCGCTTCTGGTCGTGGTGTTCGTAGGGTCGTCCGGTGGCTTTCGGGCAAAGCTTCGAGTATTCGTCAGCAAGCATTTTTTCTCCTATCGCTACGACTATCGCGAGGAATGGCTCCGCTTCACGCGTACGTTATCGGCGGAAAGCTCACTCCACGGCGTCCAGGAGCGCACCATCATGGCGCTCGCGAATCTTGTCGAGAGCCCCGGCGGGACGCTATGGCTGAAGCAGGACAATGCGTTCCGGCAGGTGACGCGATTCAACATGCCGTCTGTCAGCTTCGTCGAGCCGCCGGATGGCTCGCTGGCCCGGTTTCTCGCGCGCACCGGCTGGGTGATCAATCTGTACGAGTACGCGGCGTCGGGGGACCGTTATCCGGACCTTGTCCTGCCCGAATGGCTTCGGGATCTGCCGACATCGTGGCTAATCGTCCCACTCGTAACCGGGACCGATCTGGTTGGATTCGTGGTTCTCGCGAAACCTCGCACGGCCATCGAGGTGAACTGGGAGGTCCTGGACCTTCTCAAGACGGCAAGCCGGCAGGCGGCAAGCTTTCTGGGGCATATTGCGGCAACCGAGGCGTTGCTCGAGTCGCGCAAATTTGAAGCCTTCAGCCGGATGTCCGCATTCGTCGTCCACGACCTGAAGAACCTCGTGGCACAACTCTCGCTCATGCTCAAGAATTCGGAACGCCACCGCGACAATCCGGAATTTCAGCGCGACATGCTGACGACGGTGGAACATGTCGTGGGACGCATGCATCACCTGATTTTGCAGTTGCGGACCGGGGCTACGCCCGTCGAAAAACCACGGTTGACCGATCTCGAGGCCCTCGTGCGAAGGGTCTGCACCGGAAAGGCCAGTCAAGTAGCGCCCATCGATCTTGAATTGACTCCGGGGATAACCACCGTCGGGCACGAAGACCGGCTCGACCACGTCATCGGGCATCTCGTCCAGAATGCCCTCGACGCCACCGCGACTGGTGGCAGCATCACCGTTAAACTCGGACGTGATGGTCCGTGCGCGGTGCTTGAAGTTACGGATTCCGGGGTGGGAATGACGCCGGAGTTCGTGCGTGATCGGCTATTCAAGCCGTTCGAGACGAGCAAAGCGGATGGGATGGGAATCGGCGTGTACGAAAGCACGCAATACGTTGCGTCGCTTGGTGGACAGATTCTGGTCGACAGCACTCTTGGTGCAGGCACCCGGGTCCGGGTCGTCTTACCTTGCGGCGACGCCACGACGCCGGCATCCGCGCCAATGAAAGTGCCGGCATGAGCCCGCCGGGCCGTCCCAAGGGCGAATACCGGAGCGCGCAGCGCGCAG
>Ga0184632_10000087_pt1 | contig 27052 bp, 24 predicted proteins | sample PLM31_50_b1_FD_133153 | JGI IMG/M metagenome (GOLD analysis project Ga0184632, IMG submission 133153) | Groundwater sediment microbial communities from an aquifer in East River, Colorado, USA - PLM3-1_50_b1 | ecosystem: Environmental > Terrestrial > Soil > Riparian zone | place: USA: East... | reverse complement strand
GGGGTGGATTACGGGCTCACCGGCCAGGTCGCGATGCGGGCACACCTCGGCTTCTGGGGGGCACGTCTGCTTTCATCGCCCTACCGCGTCATCGCAGCGACCTACTGGTTCGCCGCACAGGCTCTCACGGCCGGACTCGGTGCGCAGGCGATATTCGGAGCAATGACGGGACGACATCTGCCCCTCGTCCCGCTCGCACTCGCCTTCGCGGCCGTTCACGCCACGTTCGCCGTGCTCGGTTTCGACGTCATGCGGTGGCTGCTCCGGGTCGTCCTTCCACTCTCGCTCGCCTTCAGCGGGATCCTGGTCGTGCTCTTCCTTGCGACCGACGACCCCGACTACGCCGTCGGCCGGGTTTTCGACTCTCCTGATCAAAGCCTGACCTGGGTCGGGTTCGCCACCTACGTGACCGTGATGTGCGGCGCCTCGCTCACGCTCGTCGGCAACGTGGCGGATTTCTGCCGCTACACGCCGACGCGCCGTGACATGCGCATCGGGCTCTTCGCCTCCGCGGTCACCGCGGCGGTTGTCACGACGTTCGTCGGCGGCTACGCGGCGGCGGCCACCGGCGAGGTCAACCCGTTCGTCGCGGTCGCGGACCTCACATCGAGCGACCTCCTCCTCGCCCTCCTCCTCCTCGCGATCGTCGTCCAGGGGCTCGCAGCCAACATCACGAACGTGTATACGGCGGGGCTGTCGATCGTGAACACGATCCCAAGACTCGGCCGACTCTGGGCGACGATCGCCGCGGCGGCGGCGGCCATCACACTGTCTGCTTTCCCGGACTTCGTGAACCACGCACAGAGCTGGATCACGCACCTCGGGAACCTCGGCGCTCCACTCACCGGTGTCGTGCTCGCCGACTATCTCGTCGTGCAGCGCCAGCGGATCGACGTCGAGGCGCTCTTCGACTCTCAGGGGCGATACCGCTATCTGAAGGGAGTGAACGTGCCCGCTATCGCCGCCGTGACCGTCGGCGTCGCTGTCTACTACGTCGTGCCGTCGAGCTGGATCAAGATCGTCTGGGGCGTGTCCGTCGCCGCCGCCGCCTACCTCGTTCTGGTCCTGGTGCAGACGGTGAGTGACACCGACGCGAGCGCGACCGTCCGGCGCCCGAGCACGCCCTCGTAGATGACGCATGCCGCATTTGACTCCGGCGTCCGGCAGTTGTATACAGAGGCATCCTTGGTGCGGCGAGACACGGAAGGGGTGTGCCGAATCTTCAGCGAGCGTTCCGTTTTGGAGTGATCCGGATTCTCGACAGAGGGCGGCGAGGTGAAAGGAGAATTGCTCCATGAGTAACGAGTACGATCCGTTCGAATACGCCGAGCTACTCGCACAGACCGAGGAGCTCGGGCGCGGCGACCTATCCAAGCCACAAAAGACGGAAGACGCGGGGATGTCACGCCGCGACCTTCTCGTCAAGGGAGGCGTCGGCGCCGCGGCCGTCGCCGGGCTCGGCGCGATGGCCGGCACCGCAGCGGCAGCTCCGTCACAGAAGTTCACCGGCACGCTGCGGGTCCTGTCGCTCGGCGTCGAGTGGCCCCAGGGTGTCGAGCAGCAGGCGGAGAAGGACCTCGGCTTCAAGATCAAGGTCGACCTCGTCGGCTCGGGCGCCCAGCCCCAGGTCGCCATCACGCAGCCGGAGAGGTTCGACGTCTTCGGCGGCTACAACTACCAGACCCTGCTCGTGTGGCCGTCCGGCAGCCTGCAGCCGGTCGACACGAGGCGGATCAGGACCTGGAATCAGTTCTACAAGGTCTTCACGCGGGGCAAGCTCAACCCGGCCTCGAGGACCTGCACCTTCGGCGACGGGAATGCCCCCTTCCGCACCACCTTCGTCGATCCCGACGGCTCGACCGGACTCCCGCCGTTCTCCGGCGGGCCGGCGAGCAACAAGCAAGTCGTCCGCTGGATCGGCGAGAACGGCAAGCCGATCGGCGGCAAGCCCCAGCCCCGCTGGATCGTCGGCCCAGCCGCCCACTTCAACGTGGACTCGATGGGCTTCAACACCGACGTCATCAAGAAGCGGGCGGAGCAGGTCTCCTGGGCGGAGCTCCTGAACACGAAGTGGCAGGGGCGCGTCGCCCTCTTGCGGGACCCGGGCATCATGGCCCAGGACGCGGCCTTCGCGGCCTCGGCTCTCGGGCTCATGAAGTTCAAGGACTTCGGTAACCCCACGAAGGCCGAGATCAGCCGCCTGTTCAAGATCATGACCAAGTACAAGAAGCAGGGCCAGTTCCGCGCATTCTGGGACCAGTTCCCGGACTCGGTCAACCTGATGCAATCGGGAGAGGTCGTGCTCGAGTCGATGTGGTCACCGGCCGTGGCATTGCTGAAGGCGGCAGGCATACCCGTCCTGTACGCGGCACCGAAGCAGGGCTTCCGCGGCTGGTGCAGCGCAACGGGGATCTCGGCGAAGGTGACGGACCCGGCGAGGCTGCAAGCAGCCTACGACTACATCAACTGGATGTACACAGGCTTCCTGGGTGCGGCCATCATGCGCCAGGGCTACTACATCGCCAACGGCGAGAGGCTCCTCCCCTGGATCAAGTCCGGCCAGGGAAAGGCCAAGGGCTTCACCGCTCCCGAATACGACTACTGGTGGGGCGGCAAGCCTGCTGCACGAGACCTGCCTGGAATCACCGGCCAACTCGACATCAAGAAGGGCGAGAGGCGCGAGGGCGGCTCGTTCACCAACCGCGTGTGCAAGTACGTGTCGTGGAACTCGTACCCCCGCGAGGCCGTGTTCCTCGTCAAGACCGTGAACGACTTCCTCGCTGCCTAGAAAGCGCATGGCCGAGGAAGCAGGCTCGCACTCGGAGGGGGCGGCAACCGCCGCCCTCTCCGGTTCTAAGGGCTCGGGGCTCGACCTCGTCGGGCTGACGAAGGTCTTTCCGGGCGGCACGGTCGCCGTCGCGGACGTCGACCTCCACGTCGACCACGGCGAGTACGTCGTCCTGCTCGGCCCGTCCGGCTGCGGCAAGACGACGACGCTCCGAATGATCGGAGGACACGAGTTCCCCACCAAGGGAGACATCGTCCTCGACGGCGAGTCGCTCGTCGACCTCACGCCGCACAAACGGCCGACGACGACCGTCTTCCAGCACTTCGCGCTCTTCCCCCACCGCACAACGCTCGAGAACGTGGAGTTCGGGCTCAAGATGCACGGCGTCACGAAGGCCGAGCGCCGCAAGCAGGCCTACGAGGCGCTGGCGATGGTCGGTCTCGAGCAGCTCGCCGACCGCAAGCCGCGGCAGCTCTCGGGCGGCCAGCAACAACGCGTGGCGCTTGCCCGGGTGCTCGTGACGGAGCCAAAGGCGCTCCTGCTGGACGAGCCCCTCGGCGACATCGACCGCCTCCTCCAGCTGCGCATGCGCGTCGAGTTGCGCAACCTCCAGCGCCAGCTCGGCCTGATGTTCATCCACGTGACGCACAACCAGGAGGAAGCGCTCTCCATGGCCGATCGGATCGTCGTCATGAACGACGCCCGGATCCAGCAGATCGCCGACCCGCTCACGATCGCCACCAGGCCGGCGACCGAGCTCGTCGCACGGTTCATGGGAGACAACAACATCGTCAAGGGGAAGGTGATCTCGAGCGAGGGCGGCCGTCTCGTCATCCAGGACGACCACGGCGTGAAGGCCAGCGTGCTGGCGACGGGGGATTCGCGGGAGGTCGGCGCGCCCGCGATGGTCTCTGTCAGAGCAGCGGCCGTGGAGGTCGACGAAAGCGGATCGGCGGCGCCCTCGGATGTGAACTCGGCCGAGTGCGGAATCGTCTTCGTCGAGTTCCTCGGCGACCTCGTGAAGCTCCACCTCACCGCAGGCGGCGAGCGCATCCTCGCCAAGGTCGCGGGCGACCGCTACCCCTCTTTTCGCGGCAGGGAAGGAGACCGGATCCGGGTCCACTGGAAGGAGGAGGATGTCCAGCTCCTCGGATCCTGATCCCGGACTCCGGTTCGACGTCGCCGAGATCGAACAGGCTGATGAGATCGTCGAGCAGCGCCCACCACAGGAGACAGCGCTCGGGGAGGGTAAGGCCGTAGGCGGCAAGCGCCGCAACCTGGTCACGGCCGTATGGGCCCTACCCGGCTTCGTGTGGCTCGGCTTCTACATGCTCGCGCCACTCGTCTTCATCGTTCTCGTCAGCTTCTGGACGCGCACCGACTTCGGCTACGAAAAGGTCTGGACGACCTCGAACTACACCGAGTTGTTCCACGACTCGACGTATTGGAAAAACATGCGGACGTCGTTCGTGACGTCGCTGATCGCCGTGTCCGCGTGCTTGGTCTTCGGGTTTCCAATCGCGTACTTCCTTGCGCTCAAGGTTCGGACCCTGCGCTGGCAGATCGCCCTCTTCATCGTCGCCCTGGCACCCTTCTGGACGAGCTTCCTCACCCGCTCGATCGCGTGGACATATCCGCTCATGGGCCGCCAGGGGGCGCTCAACCAGACGCTCCAGAAGCTCGGGATCGTCGACGAGCCGGTCGCGGCGCTCGGGTTCTCCCCGCTCTCGGTACGTCTGGCGCTGGTGCAGCTGTACATCCTGTTCATGATCACGCCGCTCTTCTTCACGCTCGCCCAGGTCGACCAGGCCGCGCTCGAGGCGGCGCGCGACCTCGGTGGAAACTGGTGGCGAACGTTCAAGGAGGTGATCGTGCCCCAGGCGGCGCCGGGCGCCGTCATCGGCTCGATCTTCATCTTCGTGCTCACGATGGGCGACTACGGCACGGTCCAGGTGATCGGGGGCGGCAACGTCACCTCCGTCGGCACGGTCGTCAACTCGAAGGTCGGTGCTATCCAGTACCCGCAGGGCGCTGCGTCGGCAGTTCTCCTAGTGCTCGTGTTGATGGCAGGCGTATTCGTGATCACCCGGTTCTCGAAGTTGCGCGAGGAGCTCTGACGTGAGGCGACGTGTGGACTGGGCGAAGTGGGGCCTCGGCGTCTACTTCGTCATCTTCCTGATCTTCCTCTACGCGCCGATGGCGCTGATGGGCGTCCTCTCCTTCCAGGGCGTGTTCGGGGGCGTCACGTTCCCGTTTCGGGGCCCGGTCAGCCTCGACTGGTGGAGATCGCTCTTCGACGCGTCGATCCCGGGCTCGCACGCGGAGGACATCCGGGCTTCCGGCAAGCAGTCCCTCTGGCTGGGCCTCGTCGCCGGCACGGTGGTCGCAGTCCTCGCCTTCACGCTCTCGATGGCGTTCCGGAGGCGCTTCCGGGGCGACGGGATCGCCTTCTACGTGATCATGCTCGCGCTCATGACGCCGGGCTTCCTGCTCGGCCTCGGCAATCAGCTCTTTTGGCGGTTCCTCGGCGAGACGACGTCGATCTGGAAGACCGCGCTCGGCGCGAACGTGATCTGGGGCATCCCGTTCGGCTTCCTCGTGATGCTCGCGGTCTGGAACCGCTACGACGATCACATCGAAGAGGCCGCGCGGGATCTCGGCGCGAACCAGGTGCGGACGTTCCGGGAAGTGACGCTACCGCTCGTGTGGCCGGGCGTCTTCGGCTGCTTCCTCTTCGGCTTCACGCTCACCTGGAACGACTACGACCGCACCGTTCTGCTCACGAGTGGGTTCGACACCGCGACCCTGCCGGTGCAGATCTTCGGCCTGACGTTCAGCCAGGCGATCAGACCCGACCTCTACGCCCTCGGGGCTGCGACGACGCTCGTTTCGCTCCTTGCGATCGCTCTGATGCTCGTCGCGGTCACGATCCGGCTTCGCTTCCGCGGCGCTCCGGTGCAGCGGACCGAGGAGGAGCTCGGTCTCGGCGAGGGGCTCCAGCTCGCTGAGACGGAAGCTTCCTCGGGGTAGACGAGACAGCCTGCATGCCCCAGCCGGTCGTCGTCGTCTCCACTGGCGGCACGATCGCCATGCGTCCCGACCCGGCGACCGGGAAGCTCGTTCCCGCGATGTCCGGGCGCGAGCTCATGGACATGCTCGACTGGCCGGACTCACCGCCGCTCGAGCTCGACGACTTCGCCCGCGTACCGAGTTTCGACGTCCATGGGGAGCTCGCACTCGCACTCGCTGTTCGGGTGAACGAGCATGCTGGCCGGAAGGAAGTGGCGGGTGTGGTCGTCGCGCACGGAACCGACACGATGGAGGAGACCGTCTACCTGATCGACCTCCTGCTCCGCTCCGAATCGCCGGTCGTCTTGACAGGCGCCCAGCGGGGCGCTGACGAACGAGACTCGGACGGCCCGCGCAACCTGCGCGACTCGGTACGCGTCGCCGCCTCGGGCGAGGCGCGTCGCCGGGGAGCGATGATCGCGTTCGGCGGCGAAATCCATGCTGCCCGCGAGGTACGTAAGACCCATACGAGCGCGTTGCGGGCCTTCGACTCTCCAGGGTACGGACCGATCGGCCACATCGACATGGGTACGGTCGTCTTCCAACGGCTCCCCGAGCGGAGCGCGCCCCTGACCGTTCCCGACCGACTCGCCTCCGTCGATCTGATTCGGCTTCACGCAGGCAGTGACGCCCGATTCATTCGAGCCTCGGTGGAGACGGGCGCTAGCGCGATCGTGCTCGAGGGTACCGGCCGGGGAAACGCCAACGATCAGGTCGTGGAGGGTGTCCGGGAAGCGGTCTCGGCCGGCGTGCACGTCGTCGTCTGCTCACGCTGCGTCGCGGGCCGGGTCGAGCCCGTCTACGGGCGTGGCGGCGGACGCGACCTCGCCGACGCAGGCGCGCTCTTCGCCGGCGACCTCGCGGGACCGAAGGCGCGCGTGCTCCTCCAGCTCACCCTCGGCGCGGGGCTCGACGCCGAGTCGGCGCTCGCGGCCGAGGCCGGCTAGCCGGTGCGAGCTCTGGCGGCGCCCGCACTCTGTGCGCTGCTCCTCGCCGTCGCGCTCATGGCGGGAGGAGCAGTCGGCGCACCTGGACCCGAGGTCAACATCTCCGGACTCCCGGGCGCTCAGAGCGAGCCGACCGTGGCGATCGACCCATCGAATGACGACGTCCTCCTCGCCGGGTCGAACAACCTCGTCGAGGGATCGATGCCGGCCTACAGCTCGACCGACGGCGGCTCGACCTGGGAGGCGGGCACCACTGCTCCTGCTCCCCCCAGCAGAGACGCGAGCTGCGCCGGCGATCCAGGCGTGGCGATCGACGCGAGAGCACGACAGTACTACTCGTATCTCCGCTCGACGCCCTGCGACGGCGGCAAGCCCCGGCTGTTCGTCGTCTCCCGCCCCGGCCCTGACGCCCCGTGGTCGAAACCGGTGCTCGTCGCGCCACTGGGCCGCGCACGGTACGACGACAAGCCGGCGATCGCGGTGGACACCTCCGCGGCCAGCCCCTACCGACACCGCGTGTACGTCGCGTGGTCACGCATCTCGAGACGCGGCGTGTACAGCATCGTCCTGAGTCACTCGGACGAACAGGGGAAGACATGGTCGCGGCCGGTCAAGGTCAACCGGGAGGGAAGCGTGCTCAAGTACGCGACCGTCGCTCTCTCGCGAAGAGGCACGGTCTACGTCGCGTGGGACGACAACTCGGCGTACTCGCTCAAGATCGCTCGCTCGACCGACGGTGGTGCCAGCTTCGAACCCCAGCGCCACGTCGTCTCGTTCTCGATCGTCCCGATTCCCCACTGCGGCTCCGGAGTCGTCATCGTCGCCCACGGACTCGCCTGCATCCACGCGAACCCGATTCTCTCGGTCGATCGCTCTCGGGGCCGCTTCGCCGGCCGCGTGTACCTCTCGTACTCGCGAACGCACTTCAGCGGAAGCCCGAACATCGTCGTCCACGCCTTCACGAGCACGCTACGACCGATCCCTCTCGCGAAGTCGGAAGGGAACGGGATCGCGATCGTGCGCACCATGCCTGGCGCGCATCCCGCTCGCTTCTGGGCGCAGTCCGCCGTGGACTCCTCGAGCGGAGCGCTCTGGGTCTGCTTCTACGACACGAGCGAGGACCCGAAGGCCATAAGAGCGACGTACAGCTGTACCGTGTCGCGTGACGGTGGAAAGTCCTGGGCTCCGCCGATCCGGGCGGCCTCAGTGGCGTCCGACGCGACTCAGCCCGGCGCGAGCCCTCGCGCTTACGGCGACTACGAAGGCCTTGCCGTCGCGAACGGCGTCGCGCACCCCGTCTGGACGGACACGCGCGATCTCTCGACGCACGCCGAGGAGATCTACACGACGAGGCTGACGCTCGCGGACTTCCGGTCGGGCTGAGTTAGCGGCCGATCAGCTGCGCGGCGATCTCCGTGCGAAGTCGTCCGCGATCTCGTTGAACGTGGCCCAACGGACGCCGTCGTGCGAGTTGATGTGCTCGATGATCCGCTCGTGCATCGCGAGCACGGCCGGGCGGCCGCTCACATCTGGGTGGATCGTCATCGTGAACACCGCGTAGTCGTACTCGCGGTAGACCCAGTCGAACTGGTCCATCCAGAGCTGCTCGATGTCGTGTGGGTTGACGAAGCCGTGACTGTTCGGGGCAGCCTTGATGAACATCATCGGCGGTAGGTCGTCGAGGTACCAGCTCGCCGGGATCTCGATGAGGTCGGTTTCCTGGCCGCGCTGCAACGGCACCATCCACTCCTCGGCCTTCTTCGAGTAATCGATCTTCGTCCACGAGTCTCCGACCCGGACGTAGTAGGGCAGGAAGTCGTGATGCATGAGCGAGTGGTCGTACTTGATGCCTCGCTCGAGCAAGAGCTCGTTCGTGACGTTCGAGAACTCCCACCACGGCGCGACATAGCCGGTCGGCCGCTTGCCCGAGATCTTCTCGACGAGGCCGATGCACTTGTCGAGCACCGCGGTCTCCTGCTCGCGCGTCATCGCGATCGGGTTCTCGTGGGTGTAGCCGTGAATCCCGATCTCGTGCCCCGCGTCGACCACCATCTGCGTCTCGCTCGGGAACGTCTCGATCGAGTGGCCCGGAATGAACCACGTCGTCGTCAACCCGTGCCGCTCGAACAGCTTCAGGAGCCGAGGTGTCCCGATCTCGCCCGCAAAGAGACCGCGCGAGATGTCGTCGGGCGAGTTCTCACCCCCGTAGGATCCGAGCCAGCCTGCAACGGCGTCGACGTCGACGCCGTACGCCACAAAGATCTCCTTTGCCATCGTGCCTCCGTTCCGGTCGATCTCAGCCCCGCCGGCTGGTACAACGCGACTCTATGTGCTCGCTGTGCGGCGTGATGACGAAGGAGCATTGGGCCGAGGAGGGTGGCGGCGCTCGGACCAGAGCGTTTCGCGCATCGGCGCTCAATCGGGTCCTCGGGCACTACGGGCTCTCGGTCCACGCCTGGGCCGCAGGGTCGTACATGCTCCGTGACCGGAAAGGTGGCACGGCGGTCGTGTCCGACCTGGGAGCGTTATGGGTGGAGGCGGAACGCCTTAGCGGAGCTCCGCTCGATCCGCTCGATCCGACACTTGTCAGGGCGCTCGAGCGGTGAAGACACCCGTCATCCTCGTGACGGGTTTCCTCGGAAGCGGCAAGACGACGCTGCTCTCACGGCTGCTCGAGCGGCCGGAGCTCGGCGAGACGGCGGTGATCGTCAACGAGCTCGGCGAGGTCGGTATCGACCACCACTTGCTGCGGCGGGTCGACGAGCGCACCGTGGTCCTCTCCAGCGGATGCGTGTGTTGCGTCGTGCGGGGCGACCTCTCGGACGAACTCCGTGACCTGCTCGACCGGCGCGACGCGGGCGAGATCCCACGATTTCGGCGGGTCGTGATCGAGACGACCGGCGTCGCGCGTCCGGCGCCCATCGTGCAGACGCTCCTCACGGACCCGCTCCTGCCTCATCACTACTCGCTCGCTGCGGTCGTTGCGACCGTTGACGGCGTGCACGGTCTTCGCGGTCCCGAGGCGCTTCAGCAGGTCGCGGCCGCTGACACCCTCGTCGTCACCAAGTCGGACCTCGCAGAGCAGGATGAGCTGGACGCGCTCGAGTCGGAGCTGGACCGCCTCAACCCGGCTGCGCGCACGGTCCGCGCGTCCTTCGGCGAGGTCGCCGTCGAGCTCCTGCTCTCGGGCTCCGACCGCGACGTACGCGAGATTCCGACGGAGTCGAACGGACACACCCACGGTCCGCGGGCGGTCGTGCTCACGCTCGACCACGCGATCGACTGGACCGCATTCGCGATCTGGCTGACGATGCTCCTGCACGCTCGTGGAGGCGAGATTCTCCGCATCAAGGGACTGCTCGACGTCGGGAGCGAAGGCCCGTTGCTCGTCAACTGCGTGCAGCACGCCGTCTACCCGCCCGCGCACCTCGACGTCTGGCCAGACGAGGACCACCGGTCGCGCCTCGTGGTCATCGGCCATGACGTCGATCGCGACACGCTGGAGACCTCCCTCCGGGCCTTCGATCGCGCGGCCGCTCAGTAGGAGCGAGGCATGCCGAGCACGTGCTGGCCGACGTAGGCGAGGATGAGGTTGTTCGAGATCGGGGCGACCTTGTAGAGGCGCGTCTCGCGGAACTTCCGCTCGACGTCGTACTCCTCGGCGAAGCCGAAGCCTCCGTGAGTGTCGAGGCACGCGTTCGCCGCCGCCCATGACGCCTCGGATGCGAGCAGCTTCGCCATGTTCGCCTCCGCCCCGCACGGAAGGCCCTGCTCGAAGAGCCAGGCTGCCTTGTAGCGCATGAGGTCCGCAGCCTCGAGCTGCGCGTGTGCCTCCGCTATCGGGAACTGAACACCCTGGTTCGCCCCTATCGGCCTCCCGAAGACGACGCGCTCCGACGCGTAAGCTGCGGCCTTCTCGACGAACCAGCGGCCGTCTCCGATGCACTCCGCCGCGATCAGCACGCGCTCGGCGTTCATGCCGTCGAGGATGTGACGGAAACCCTTCCCCTCCTCGCCGACGAGGTCGTCCTCGGAGACGGCGACGCCGTCGAGGAAGATTTCCGTGGACGAATGGTTCATCAGCGTCCGGATCGGACGGATGGTCATCGTGCCGGCGGCGGTCGCCGCCTTCATGTCGACGAGGAAGGTGGATAGCCCCTCGGTTTTCTTCGTGACCTGGTCGGCGGGCGTCGTGCGCGCCAGCAGGAGCATCAGGTCGGAGTGCTCCGCCCGCGAGGTCCAGATCTTCTGGCCGTGCACGCGCCAGCCGCCGTCCGCCCGGTGTGCGGTCGTGGAGATCGCCGTCGTGTCGGAACCGGCCGTCGGCTCCGTGACGCCGAACGCCTGCAGTCGTAGCTCGCCGGACGCTATCCGCGGCAGGTACCGCGCCTTCTGCTCGGCAGAGCCGTGCCTGAGAATCGTTCCCATGGTGTACATCTGGGCGTGACAGGCACCGGAGTTGCACCCGGAGGCGTTGATCTCCTCGAGGATCACGCTCGCTGCCGTGAGCGAGAGCCCTGCGCCTCCGTACTCCTCCGGGATCAGCGCGGCGAGCCACCCGTTCTCGGTGAGCGCGGCAACGAACTGCTCGGGATAGCGATCGGGCTCGAGGGCGCGCCAGTACTCGCCCGGGAATCCGTCGCACAGCTCTCTCACCGCCGCGCGGATCTCGTTCAGCTCGTCCCGAACGGCGAAGTCCATGCTGCGGCCGCTAGCCGGGCTGCCGCTCGAGGAGCCGCTTGCCGATGATCACCTGCTGGATCTCGTTCGAGCCCTCGCCGATCAAGAGCAGCGGCGCATCTCGGTAGTAGCGCTCGGGGCGGTACTCGAGCGAATAGCCGTAGCCGCCGTGGATGCGCATGCAGTCGAGTGCGTTGTCCTGCGCCGCCTCGGTCGCGAAGTACTTCGCCATCCCCGCCTCCAGGTCCGCACGGTCCCCCGACGCCTTTTTCTGCGCCGCCTGCACGGTAAGGAGACGTGCCGCCTCGGCGCGCGTCGCCATACGCGCGAGCATCATCTGCACCGCTTGATGGCGACCGATTGGCTTACCGAACGCCTCGCGCTCGCGCGCGTAGCGGAGCGCGTCGTCGAGGGCCGCCTGCGCGAGACCAACCCCACGTGCAGCGACGTTGACGCGGCCGACTTCGATCCCGCTCATGAAGTACTTGAATCCCTGCCCAACTCCGGCTTCGCCGCCGAGAACGCTCGACGCCGGGGTTCGGTACCCGTCGAATACGAGTTCCGTCGACTCCACGCCCTTGTAGCCGAGCTTCGGGAGGCCGGGCATCGGGATCGTCAGGCCCGGCGGATTCGTCTCCGGCTCCTTCTCCACGATGAAGCCCGTCATCCCCGTGTGAGCAGGGACGGCGTCCGGGTCGGTCTTCGTCAGAAGCATCACGATCCCCGAGCGCCAACCGTTCGTGACCCACATCTTCTGACCCGTGATGACGAACTCGTCACCTTCGCGTACCGCCCTTGTGCGTATCGCCTGGACGTCCGAGCCCGCGTGTGCCTCCGTCATCGAGAACGACGAACGGACCTCGCAGGAGGCGAGCTTCGGCAGGTAGCGCTTCCGCTGCTCCTCGGTACCGTGCATGCGGATCATCCACGCGGCGATGAACGACCCGTTGAGTATCCCCGAGAGCGTCACCCACCCACGAGAGAGCTCCGCGACGATCAACGCGTACGTGTCGAGCCCGAGCCCGAGCCCGCCGTATTCCTCGGGGATCGTCGTCCCGAACAACCCCATCTCGACCATCATCCGCACGAGCTCATCCGGGTACTCGTCGCGATGCTCGAGCTCGGAGGCGACCGGCACGACGTCGCGATCGACGAAGTCCCTGACGGCGGCGAGGATCTCCTGCTGCTCGGTCGTCAGCTCGAGCAAGCTCATACGGCGGCGGCCTTCCGCAGGGTCAAGGGCCAAAGGGCTCCCCGCACGTCGTCGAGCTCGTCGAGCGCGAGGATCGACTCCTCGAGGCGCTCCGCTGCCTCATCGCTGAGGACGAGCGCGGCGTTCTCGCGGTACTTGGCTCGAACCTCGTCTGAGGAGAGCGGATTCTCGGGCCCTCCCTTCTGGTATGGGAAGTCTGCTTCGAACGCCGTGCCGTCCGCCAGGCGCACCCTGGCGCCGCCGGGGAAGGCCTGCGGGTACGACGGATACTCGCGCGTCGCATAACGCACACGGCGGGCGACGGCGAGCACGTCCCGGTCGGCGATCGCCTCGTCGGTGAAGTCCGAGACGGCCACGTGACCCCGAACGAGCAGCGACGCGATCGAGTACTGGAGCGAGAACTTGCCCTCGTACTCGGAGCGCGGAGCGATCTTCGCGCCGGCGGGCTCGAGGACGAGTGATACTCCTGCAGCCGGAACGGTCACGACCACGTCGGCGATCTCGTCGGGCGCGAACGTTCGTCCCCCGGCCCCCTCCGCAGCGGCGCCGAGCGAGCCGTGCATGAAGTGGCAGACGGGGAACGCCTTGTAGGCGATCCGCAGCGTCTCCCACCTCGTACCGAGGTCGGAGAGCTGGCCGGCGATGTCGATATCGCCCTCCTCTGCCCCGAGAAAGGCGTGATAGAGACCGAACTTCCCCTCGAGCACCGACCGCGGCCCGGCCGCGCCGTGCCGGGCGAGGGCGACCGCAAGGTGCGCACCATGCGCCGCCCAGGCTGGGTGCATCGGCTTCGTCGGCGTCCCATCCGCGAGGTACGCGAACAGTCCACCCGCGAACGATCCGGCGATTCCGAGCGCCCGCGTCGTCGCCGGCGCGTCGAGATCGGAGAGTCGCGCGACCGACGCGACCCCGCCGAAGACGCCGCAGATCGCGGTCGGGTGAAAGCCACGGCGGTGGAACTCCCCGCTGGCAGCCATTCCGATCCTGCACACGACCTCGTTTCCCGCGACCACGGCCGCGAGCACGTCTCGGCCGGAAGCTCCGAGCGTCTCGGCGGCGGCGAGCGCCGCGGGGGCGATCACCGTCGAGACGTGGCTGACGGAGTCGGAGTGCGTGTCGTCGAAGTCGAGGCCGTGGCAGAGCATTGCGTTTGCGAATGCGGCATTCGGGCCCGGCAACTGCTCGCCGAGCCCGATCACGGTCGCAGTCGGTTCGCCGCCGAGCTCGGCCATCGCCGCCCGGCCCTCCCCGCCCACCCCTGTCCCGTGAGCGGCGAGCCCGCAACCGAGCACGTCGAGCATGTGGAGCTTGGCGTGCTCGACGACCTCCGGTGGAACATCGTCGAGCGTCAAGCGGGCCGACCAGAGGGCGATCGTCTCAGCGGCGGTTCTCATCTAGACCCTCCAGTGGTCGTCGGTCCCGGGGAATGTGTCGGCGACCTCGGGCGCATTCCGCTTGTAGACCATGAACGTCCGGGTGAACTCGATCACCACCTCGCGGCGCTGGTTGATCCCGCGGCAGCGCATCGAGACGATGCCGACGCTCGGATTCGAGCGGGACTCGCGTCTTTCGGTGATCACACTTTCTGCCCACAGCGTGTCGCCGACGAAGACGGGTTTCGGAAGCGTGATCTCCTTCCAGCCCAGGTTGGCTGCGGCGTTCTCGCTCGTATCCGGGACTGTCAGGCCGAGGACGAGGGCCAACGTGAAGGCACTGTTCACGAGCGGCTTGCCAAACTGCGTCCGTTCGGCGTAGGGCACGTTGAAATGGATCTGATTCGTGTTGAGCGTCAGGCACGTGAACCAAACGTTGTCCGCCTCCGAGATCGTGCGACCGAGACGACTACGGTAGACGTCCCCGATCTCGAGATCCTCGTAGAAGCGGCCGCGCCACTCCTTCGGTGCGACGGATTCCTCAATCGCCATACAACACGCTCCTCTTCGCGTCGGCCAGCAACTGCCGGGCGCGCTCGACGACCGGCAGATCGATCATCTCGCCGTCGAAGGCGACGGCGCCCCGCCCGTTCGCGGCGGCGTCCTCGTACGCGCGGACGACGTCGCGTGCGCGGGCGAGCTCCTCGCTCGACGGCGAGAAAGCATCGTTGACGACGGGTACCTGCTTCGGGTGGATGCACGCCTTGCCGCGGAACCCGAGCGAGCGCGCGAGCTCGCAGTCGCGCCGCAGCCCGGTGTCGTCGGACAGCGCCGTCCAGACCTGATCGATCGGTCCGCGCAGCGCCGCGGCGGCGGAGTCGACGACGAGCGTCGAGCGCGCGAACAGCAGCTCGAGACCGTCCTCGCGGGATTCCAGCCCGAGAGCGAGCCCGAGATCGATCGCGCCGAGGACGAGCGCCTCGACGGCAGCGGTCGCAGCCAGCTCGAACGCGCCCCGGAGACCTGTCGGGGTTTCGACGATCGCGACGACTGGCACGCCGAGGCCTTGAACCGCGCCCACTGCCGCCGCCGTCGCCTTGGGCAGGACGAGACCGTCGAGACCGGCGGATCCGACCGCCCCGACGTCCGCATCGATCCACTCGGAACCGGCCGCGTTGACCCGAACGAGACGAAGAGCGTCACCGTCGGCCTCGGCGAGCACGCGCACCGCGAGCGCCCGCGCCTCCCCTTTCTCTGCCGGCGTCACTGCGTCCTCGAGATCCGCGATCACGGCGTCTGCACCCGAGGAGAGAGCCTTCCGCAACTTGCGCTCGTCGTTACCGGGCGCAAAGAGAAACGAACGAGCGGTCTGAATCGTGGGCATCGCGGTTGACAGAGTCGCGAATGTCAGACATAAACACAAACCGGCACCGCTAGCAAGGAGGAGAAACTCCGTGAAGGCAGTGGTCTTCCACGAGTTCGGCAATTCCGACGTCCTGCGCGTGGAGGAGCTCCCGGACCCGACCGCAGGTCCCGGGGAGGTGGTCGTCGACGTGACGGCTTCGGCGCTCAACCACCTCGACATCGATGTGCGCGAGGGCGTATCCCGGTTTCCGGTCGACCTTCCCCACGTGCTCGGCGTCGAACCGGTGGGGAGGATCTCCGAGCTGGGCGACGGTGTCGAGGGTTGGAGCGTCGGCGACCGCGTCGCGGCCTACCTGATCGCGACCTGCGGCAGCTGCCTCTATTGCCGCAGCGGCCGCGAGTCCTTGTGCACTGCGCCGGCCTGGTTCATCAGCATGGGATCGGGAGGCGCCTACGCCGAGAAGATGACCTGCAAGGTCTCGCAGCTGATCCGCGTGCCGGACGAGCTATCCGACGTCGAGGCAGCGGCGACCAACATCGCCTTCGGGACAGCGTGGCACATGCTCGTCAGGCGCGCGGAGCTCCGGCCCGGCCAGACGGTCCTCGTGAACTCGGTCGGGAGCGGCATCGGATCGGCGGCGGTGCAGGTCGCGAAGCACACGGGCGCATTCGTGATCGGGACCTCGAGCCGCGACGACAAGCTCGCCAAGGCCGCGGAGATCGGTCTCGACGTGGGCATCAACTACACGCGGCAGGACGTGGTCGAGGAGGTCATGCGCGTCACCGGCGGCCACGGTGTCGACGTCGTGTACGAGCACGTCGGTGGGGAGCTGTTCACACAAGGGCTGGACTCGCTGGCCAAGGACGGGCGCCTCGTGATCTGCGGCGGTCACGGCGGCGAGGTCGTGCCGTTCGACGTCATCCCGTTCTTCCGCCGACAGCTGTCCGTGATCGGATCGTTCGTCTTCGACAGGATTGAGGTCGAGACCTGCTTCCGGCTCGTCGCGCGCGGAGTCCTCCGACCCCACGTCGCCGCGACGTTCCCCCTCGAGCAGGCGAAGGAGGCGATGGAGATGATGGAGAGTCGGGACTTCTTCGGGAAGATCGTCCTCACCACGGGAAGTGCCCCATGAAGCGCGTCGGCGTCGACGTCGGCGGGACGTTCACAGACCTCGTCTACGTCGATGACGAAGCTGGCGTCGTGCATGTACACAAGCTGCCGACGACCCCGGACGATCCCTCCCAGGGCACCGTTCAGGGCATCAGCGAGATCGCCGGCGAAGCCGGGCAAAGCCCTGCTTCGCTGGACCAGGTGTTCCACGGGACGACCATCGCGACGAACATCGTGCTCGAGCACAGCGGCGCCACGGTCGGCATGATCACCACCGAGGGCTACCGCGACATCCTCCACATCGCGCGCCACAAGAAGCCGCTCAACTTCTCCAACTACCAGGACCTGCCCTGGCAGGCATACCCGGTCGTGCGCCGCCGCTACCGGCTCACCGTCCCTGAGCGGATCACGAAGGACGGGTCCGTGCTCGTGCCGCTCGACGAGGAGAAAGCACGTGAGCAGGTCCGCAAGCTGAAGGAGGCGGGCGTCGACGCAGTGGCGGTCTGCTTCCTGTTCTCGTTCCTCAACGCGGCGCACGAGGAACGCGTTGCGGAGATCGTGCGTGAGGAGTTCCCGGAGGCGTTCCTCTCGGTCTCTTCGGAGGTGCTGCCGCAGTACCGCGAGTACGAGCGCTTCTCGACCGTCGGCCTCAACGCGTACGTCGGCCCCAAGGTCGCGACCTATGTGTCACGTCTCCAGGAGCAGCTGACGAAGCTGGGCGTCCGCACGGGCCTCCACCTCATGACCTCGGCGTCAGGTGTCGCCACACCAGAGGCCGCCACCAAGCGGCCCGTAAACCTTCTGATGTCCGGGCCGGTGGCCGGTGTCGTGGGCGGGATCTGGGCGGGCAAGCTGGCGGGTTACGCGAACGTCATCACCCTCGACGTGGGGGGCACGTCCGCCGACATCGGCCTGGCACAGAACGGCAAGCTGCGCATGAAGCACCTCCTGGACACGAAGGTGGGCCCGTACCAGGCGATGATTCCCATGGTCGACGTCGACACGATCGGCGCCGGCGGCGGCTCGATCGCGTACGTCGACGCAGGCGGGATCTATCGCGTCGGCCCTCGCTCGGCGGGCGCCATCCCCGGGCCAGCCGCGTACGGCCGCGGCGGCAGCGAGCCGACCGCGACCGACGCGATGGTCAACCTCGGGTGGCTCTCACCTGAAGCGTTCCTGGGCGGCGGCATGACGCTGCGCGCCGACCTCGCGCGTGCGGCCTTCGAAGAGGGCCCGGCGCAGGCGCTCGGCATGTCGGTGGAAGAAGCGTCCATGGGCGCTGTCCAGATCCTCTCCCACTCGATGGTGCAGTCGATCGAGGAGAACTCGGTGCGCAAGGGGTTTGACCCCCGCGATTTCGTCCTCGTGGCCGAGGGCGGCGCCGGACCGCTGTGGGCTGCGCAGATCGCGACCGAAGTCGGGACCCCTCAAGTGCTCGTTCCGCCGCACCCCGGGATCGCGGCAGCGATGGGCCTGCTGGCTACGGACATGGTGTACGAGTACGTCGCGACGACGTACCAGCGGCTTTCGAAGATCGACGCGCGGGCGCTCGAACGCCGGTTCGAGGAGCTCGAGGAGCTCGCCCTGGCACAACTCCGGGAGGACGGCGTACCGGAGGACAAGATCGTCGTCCAGCGTATCGCCGAGTGCCGCTACCTCGGTCAGGGGTATGAGTTGCGCGTCGACGCACCGTCGGGTGCGATCGGCGACGGGTGGGTCGAGAGCGTGCGCCGGGACTTTCACGACATCCACGAGCGTGAGTACTCGCGCCGCTTCGAGGAGCAGGACATTGAGGTCCCGAACATCCGCGTGCGCGGCATCGGATTGATGCCCGACCTCGCCGCCCCGGAGATCGAGGCGGGAGGAGAGTCGCCTGACGCTGCACTGCGCTATGAGCGCGAGGCGTGGTTCCGCGTGGACGGCTCGCTGGAGCAGCTCCCGACGTTGTACTACGACCGCGGCGCATTGCGCGCCGGGAATCGGCTGGTCGGCCCGGCGATCGTGACGCAGTACGACTCCACCACGATCATCCCGCCCGGAATCGAGGCGAGCGTCGACCGTTTCGGGAACATCATCATCGAGGTCGGAGCATCCGCAGAGGCCCGGGCCGTGGCCGCGATGTCCGCCGTGACCGGGCGCTAGGAGGGCATGGAGATGTCGGTACTCGAATACGAGCTTGGCAAACACCCCGGGCCGCCGGCACGCGAGCGGGTGGAGGTCGACCCGATCACTCTGCGCGTTCTCGGCGGCGCATTCCACGCGATCGCCAAGGAGATGGCAAGCGTCCTCTTTCGGATGTCGTACTCCTCGATCATTCGCGAGTCCGAAGACCTGGGCGCAGGTGTCTTCGACGCCGAGGGCCGCGAGCTCTGCGAGTCGGACTCGACGCCGATGCACATCGGCTCGCTGCCCTGGTACATCCGCGGCTTCATGCGCAATCTCGAGGGGAAGCTCCAGGACGGCGACGTCATCATCCACAACCACCCGTACTTCGGCGCTTCCCACAGCCCCGACATCGCGGTCGCCATACCCATCTTCCACGAGGGCGAGCACCTCGGCTTCACCGCGGTAACCGCGCACGTGCTCGACGTCGGCGGCTCGTTCCCCGGGATCAACGCCGACTGCTTCGACATGTACGCGGAGGCGAAGATCTACGACAGCCTGCGCTGGTACCGCGCGGGGGAGCTGAACGAGGACCTCGACAAGATGGTCTTCGACAACGTCCGGACGGAGACGATGAACCGCGGCGACATGAACGCGATGATGGCCGCGTGCCAGCTGGGTCGCGAGCGTTTCCTGCGGCTGGTGCAGCGCTACAGCGTCGAGGTGGTGATGAGCGCCGCGTACGACTGGATGGACTACTCGGAGCGCATGTTGCGCGAGGAGATTCGCAAGCTCCCGGACGGTGTGTATCAGGCGCCGACGGGGTGGCTCGACGACGACGCCCGCAACCGCGGAATCCCGCTCCGCGTCGAGACGAAGGTGATCGTCGAGGGAGACGAGATCACGATCGACCTGACGGGCTCGAACCCCGAGGTACCAACTGGCTACAACGTCCCGTACGAGGGGTCGCTGCTCGTCGGCGCGTACTACGCGGTGCGCACGATCCTGCTCGACGAGGCCACGTTCCCCGAGCACGTGCCACAGAACGACGGCGTTTTCCGCCCCGTGAAGGTGATCGCGCCGAAGGGCACGATCTACAACCCCACCTTCCCGCGGGCGTGCTTCTCACGCTTCTGCCAGGTGCAGCGCGTCGTCGACAACACCATCCTCGCGCTGGCGGATGCACTGCCTGAGGGGGTGACCGCAGGAAACTCCGCCGGCCTCCACTTCTGCGCCTACTCGGGCTTCTCGGAGGAGATGGGCGAGTACTGGCTCTACCTCGAGGTCAACGAGGGGTCGTACGGCGGACGCCACGGCAAGGACGCGATGGACTCGGTCGACAACCTGATGGCCAACACGCGGAACAACCCGATCGAGGAGCTCGACATGCGCTTCCCGATCCGCTGCGACCAGTACGAGCTGCGCCCCGAGCCGGCATCACCCGGTCGCTGGCGTGGAGGGATCGGCATAGTCCGACGCAATCGGTTCCTCGTGGATGGCGTCTACTCCTGCGAGGGTGATCGCCAGTTCGACCCGCCGCGAGGCATCTTCGGCGGCTGGGACGGGCTCGTGGCTTCCTGCCGGAAGAACCCCGACACGGAGCGTCAAGAGATCCTGCCGGCGAAGGTGACCGGAGTCCCGTTCGGCGCGGGTGAGTTCATCGAGTTCCGGGAGCCCAACGCAGCCGGCTACGGCGATCCCCTCGATCGGCCCGCCGAGGCGGTGCGGGAGGACGTCCTGGACGACTTCACCACGATCGAGCTCGCGCGCGAGGCGTACGGAGTCGTGTTCGTGGACGAGGTCTCGCTCGAGATCGACCAGACGGCGACCGCGGCTCTCCGCGAGGAGCTACGCGCTAGCCCGCCCGTGAAGTCGCTCACGACGTACTTCGAGGATGGCCTGCCGATCGAGAACAAGCCGGTGTCGGTGGCAGGGAACGCCGAGTTCGCCATGAGCTAGCGGGGAGCACCCGGTGGAGCGTGCCTCACACCCGACATTGCGGCGGGTGCGGAAGAGCTACGAGCAGGTCGCCGACCAGCTCCGCGAGCTGATCGTCTCGGGTCGGCTGGCGCAGGGTGAGCGCCTTCCGACTGAGACGCTTCTCTCCGCCGAGGTCGGGGTGAGCCGGGCGACGGTACGTGAGGCCCTCCGTCTGCTCGCCGCACAGGGTCTGATCCGAACTACGAAGGGCGCCAGCGGTGGAAGCTTCGTCACGATGCCGTCCGTGGACCACATCTCGGACTCGCTCAGCTCGAACATCGCGCTGCTCGCAGATGCTCGCGACCTGACGCTCGAGGACCTGATCGAGGCACGCGAGCTACTCGAGGTGCCTGCGGCACGGTTCGCGGCGCGTCGCCGGGGTCCGGGAGACGTGGATCGGCTGCAGGAAGCGATCCCTGCCGACGAGCCGGCACTCGACGTCCAGTCGGAGTTCGTCCACAACCGCGACTTCCATGCGACCCTGATCGAGTGCTGCGGGAACACAATGCTGCAGATCGCGGCGCAGCCGGTCTTCTTGGCCCTCCAGACGAGCCTCTCACGCTCGGGCCTCGGACGACACTTCCATCGGTCGATCCACGTGCATCACACCCGCATCGTCGAGGCCGTCGACGCGGCCGACGAGGATGCTGCGGCGCAAGAGATGCACGACCATCTCGCCTTTCTCGTGCCCTACTACGAGAAGGCGTGGCGGAACGCCCGGCGGGCTCCACGGTCGACGTGACCGTCAGGCAAACCTAGTGGAGATCGGGATCCAAGGCTCGGGCCAGCTCACAGATCGGGTGCCCGACCCGGGCCGGTACCGCGCCGTCGCGGAGCTCGCGGAGGAACTCGGGTACGACTCGATCTGGGCGGGCGAGCACCTCTCGTTCCACAACCCCATCCTCGATCTCGGCGTCGCGCTTGCCGTGTTCGCCGCCGTAACCGACCGGATCCTGCTCGGCGCAGCCGTCGTCCTGCTCCCCCTACGCCAGCCGAGCCTCGTCGCAAAGCAGGCGGCGTCGCTCGACTACGTCTCTGGTGGGCGACTGCTGCTGGGCGTGGGCGTCGGCGGCGAGGGAGCCCAGGACTTCGAGGCGGCGGGCGTGCCGCTGGCGGAGCGCGGCTCGCGGGCGAACGAGGGAATCGCCGCCCTGCGCCGGCTGTTCGTGGATCGCCCGGCGTCTTACTCGGGCCGCCATTACCGCTTCCGGAACGTGTCCATCGAGCCGGCGCCAGTTCAGCCCGGCGGCCCGCCGATCCTCGTCGGTGGACGCTCGGAAGCGGCACAGCGGCGAGCAGGCACGCTCGGTGACGGCTGGCTGCCGTATCTCGTCTCGCCACGCACGTTTGCTGCAGGCGTGGAGCGGGTGCGGGCACACGCGCTCGCGTCCGATCGCGACCCGGCGGAGCTCCACCACGGGATCGTTGCTTTCGCTCGGGTCGAAGACGACGGGGTCAAAGCGCGGGAGACGACGCGCGAGCACCTCTCCCGGAGGTACGGAATGCGCTTTGAGCCGCATCACGTGGAGCACCTCTGCATCGCCGGTACCCCCGAGGAGTGCGCTGCGCGCGTGCAGGCATACGCAGATGCGGGGGCGGTCCGCGTCGCGCTCAACCCTGCCGCCGAAGGCGGCGAGTTCCTCTCGCAGGTGGAGCGGCTCCGGGAGATCGCGGCGCCCAGGCGTGCGGTGCAGACGTGACGCTCCCGCTCGCCGACATTCGGATCGTCGCGATCGAGCAATACGGCGCCGGGCCGTGGGGAACGCTCCAGCTCGCCGACCTCGGCGCGGAGGTGATCAAGATCGAGGATCCGGCCTCGGGGGGCGACGTCGGCCGATACGTGCCGCCGTTCCAGGAGGGGGAGGATTCCCTCTTCTTCGAGGCGTTCAACCGCGGGAAGAAGAGCATCTCGCTCGACCTGCGGCACCCGGACGCGCGCGGGGTGCTGCACGACCTCGTACGCGCCTGCGACGGGATCTATTCGAACCTCCGCGGCGACCTGCCGGAGACGCTCGGCCTGACCTACGAGCATCTACGCCACGTCAACCCGCGCATCGTGTGCTGCTCGCTCTCGGGCTTCGGCATGACCGGCCCGAGAGCCGGCGAGGGTGGATACGACTACATGATGCAGGGGCTCGCAGGCTGGCAGAGCCTGACCGGCGAGCCCGACGGGCCGCCGACGAAGTCCGGGCTCTCGCTCGTCGACCTGTCCGGCGGCTACGCGTCGGCAATCGCCCTCCTGGCGGGGATCTGGATGGCCCGACGTGAGGGTGTCGGCTGCGACTGCGACGTGTCGCTGTTCGAGACGGCGCTGCACGAGCTCATGTACATCGGCCCCTGGGCGGCGACGCACGGATATGTCCCGCCGCGGCGGCGGAACTCTGCGCACCCCTCGATCGTGCCCTTCCAGAACTTCGCCACCGCCGACGGCTGGATCGTTATCGGCGGGGTCAAGCAGGACGCCTGGGAGCGGCTGTGCGACGTGATCGGCAGGCCGGACCTGTCGGGCGACGAGCGCTTCGCGACGCGGGCCGCGCGGGACGTCAATCGCGACGAGCTTCTTCCGGTGCTCGAGGAGGCCTTCCGCGCTCGCACGACAGACCAGTGGCTCGCCGCGCTCGTCGCGGCCCGGGTGCCGGCATCGCGCATCAACACCGTCGAAGAGGCGCTCGCCGATCCCCAGACGATCGCCCGCGGCGGAATCGTCGAGCACGACCATCCCACGCTCGGCCGCGTTCGCTCGATCAGGACCCCACTGCGGCTCGCCCAGGGTGACACGCGTCTCGAACGCCCGCCTGAGCGGGGCCCGCTACGCGGCGAGCACACAGATGACGTACTGAGCCGTCTGTGCGGCTACTCGGCCGAGCAGATCGAAGCACTGCGGACGGCGGGGGTATTCGGAGGTGTGGCGGGCTGAGCACCCGCAGGTCCGGTCACGATACGATCGCCTGCGTCACCACGAACGCGAGGGAGGCAACGATGGCCACGACGACCGATGCGTGGACGCACGAGACGCTCGCGGCCGCGCCGCAGACGTACTTCGATGCGGTCGATGCGATGGACGTCGACGGAGTGCTCGCCCACTTCGCCGACGACGCGACGCTGACCGTGCAGACCGATCAGGTCACCTTCAGCGGCGCCGACGAGATCCGGCGCATGTTCGCTGACTTCTTCGCTGCATCGGTCTCGATCCGACACGAGATCCGCAATCTCGTCGTCGAGGAGGCCCGCGGCAAGGTCGCCACGGAGCAGGGATACACGGGAGAGCTGAAGGATGGCTCGCTGAACGACATGCACAACTGCAACTTCTTCGACTTCGACGCAGACGGCCGATTCAAGCGCGTCATCATCTGGATGGCGGGCACAAACCCCCTGAAATAGGGCGTCGGCGTACCCGGCGCGGCTGTCGATGAACGACCGCGACCTGATCGGCTACGGCGCCACTCCGCCGGACCCGGCCTGGCCGGGCGGTGCACGCGTGGCGCTCTCCTTCGTACTCAACTACGAGGAGGGTGGCGAGAACACGCCGCTCGAGGGCGATCCTGCCTCGGAGGCATTCCTCCACGAGGTCGTCGGGGCGCCGCCGACGGTCGGCCGGCGCAACCTCAACACGGAGTCCATGTTCGAGTTCGGCAGCCGCGCGGGCTTCTGGCGCGTCCACCGCATCTTCACGACGCACGATGTGCCGGTGACGGTCTTCGCAGTCGGTCAGGCCGTCGAGCGGAACCCCGAGGCCGCGCGCGCCATGATCGGCGCGGGGTGGGAGGTCGCGAGCCATGGCTGGCGCTGGATCGACTACGGCGAGACGGGAGTCGAGGAGGAGCGTGCCCACATGCGCCGTGCGATCGACGCGATCGAGCGCGTGTGTGGGGTCCGTCCCGTCGGCTGGTACACGGGTCGCGGGACCGAGGCGACCCGCCGGCTCGTTGTCGAGGACGGCGGCTTCCTGTACGACTCGGACTCATACGCGGACGAGTTGCCGTACTGGACGGAGGTGGACGGCCACGACCACCTCGTCATCCCTTACACACTCGACGCGAACGACTTCAAGTTCCTGCTCGTGAACGGCTTCGTGACGGCGCGAGAGTTCGCCGAGTATCTGGTCGACACCCTCGATCAGCTTCGGCGCGAGGGTGGGCGGATGATGTCCGTCGGGCTCCACTGCCGCATCGTCGGGCGACCGGGCCGCGCGCCAGCCCTGCGCCGCTTCCTCGAGCACGTCGCGACGTGCGACGACGTTTGGCTGGCAAGCCGCTCCGACATCGCGCGCCATTGGTACGCAACTCATCCTCGACGGCCTGACGCCGTCCGCTGACCGAAGAAAGGAGACGGCATGCCAACCGACGACGAGGTGCAAGCGGCGCTCGACACGATCTTCGACGCCGACACCGGTATCTACCGCGAGCGCGGCTTCCAGCGGCGCGTCGGCTTCGGCCACCGACCCGCGCTCGTACACATTGATCTCGGCAACGCATGGACGCGGCCCGGGCACGCGTTCTCTTGCGATGGGATGGACACCATCATCCCTGCCGTGCAGGCCCTGAACGAGGCCGGGCGGGCCAAGGGGATTCCGATCGTGTACACGACCACGGCGTACGAGGACGTGGAGGGGCAGAACTCGGATATGGGCCTCTGGGTGCACAAGATCCCTGTCGAGCTGCTGCAGCTGGGGACCAACGCCGTCGAGATCGACGAGCGGATCGCGCCACAACCGGGTGAGCTCCTGATCGTCAAGAAGCGCGCGAGCGGCTTCCACGGCACGCATCTCTCGAGCTATCTGAACGCCCAGGGTGTCGACACGGTGATCATCACCGGCGTCACGATGGCCGGCTGCGTCCGCCACACGACCGAGGACGCGATGGCAGAGGGATTCCGTCCGATCGTCGTCCGCGAGGCCGTCGGCGACAGAGTGCCGGGCGTCGTCGCGTGGAACCTCTTCGATATCGACGCGAAGTTCGGCGATGTGGAGTCGCTCGAGCGCGTCCTCGACTATCTCGCCGAGATCGAGCCGTTCGTCAGCCGTGCCGCGGGAGTCGCCGCGACGGCGTGAAGATCGCAGTCGTCGGCGTCGGAGCGATGGGGTCCGTCTACGCGGCTCTGCTCGCCGACGCCGGCAACGACGTCTCGGTGATCGACGCCTCGCTCGACCAGGTGTCGGCGATCCGGCAGCGAGGCCTGCGCGTCGAGGGCGCGAGTGGAGACCGAGTCGTACGACTGCACGCAACGCACGACGCCCGCGAGGTCGGCGCCGTAGACCTCATCGTGATCGCGACGAAGGCGATGCACGTACGCACCGCGGCCGAGAGCGCGCATGCACTGCTCGGCCCGGACACGGTCGTACTGCCGATCCAGAACGGCCTGGGATCGATCGAGACGGCGGCCGCCGTGCTCGGCTCGGAAAGGATCGTGGTCGGCGTTGCGGGCGGATTCGGCGCCTCGATCGTGGCGCCCGGCCACGCCCACCACCACGGGCTGGAGCTCGTGCGCCTCGGCGAGCTCGCCGGACCGGCGACGCCGCGTCTCGAGCGGATCGCGGAAACGTGGCGCGCGGCCGGCTTCACGGTGGCCACGTTCGACGACATCGACCGGCTCGTATGGGAGAAGTTGATCTGCAACGTCGCCTTCAGCGGCCCGTGCGCTGTGCTCGACGCGACGATTGGCGAGGTGCTCGAGAACGAGCACGCATGGTCGGTGTCGAAAGCATGTGCCGTCGAGGCCTACGACGTCGCAGTGGCCGGTGAGATCGCGCTCGGCTTCGACGACCCTGTCGCCTACGTGGCGTCCTTCGCAAAGGCGATCGCGGGCGCACGGCCCTCCCTGGCGCTCGACATCCGTGCGGGTCGTCCGAGCGAGATCGACGCAATAAACGGCGCTATCCCGCCACGCGCGAAGGAGCACGGCCTCGACGCGCCGTGCAATGAGACGATCGCTGCGCTCGTCCGCGCGCTCGAAGTGCGCAACGCTTACACGGCGTCGAGGGCCTGACGGAAGAACCCGCTCACGATCCGTACTGCGTCATCCGGGCACTCGAGCAGGTCGGCGTGGCCGATGTCCGAGAACTCGTGCGTCGTGATGAGCGGGTTCATCTCGGCCATCTTCCGCGCACCGAGTCCGGACGGCGCGAGTACCGGCGGACAGAGGATGTCGTAGGTGCCGTTCGTCATCAGCAGCGGTCGCTCGATCTGGGTCACGAGCGGCGTCAGGTCCATCTCCTCCATCGCAATGCACGCCTGCCGCACCGTGTACGGGTCGTTCCAGCCGATTACGGAACGGACGAGCTCGAACGTGCCGGCGCCGTCCTCCTCGAGGAACCGTGCGCCGACCGCCTGCGTCGTGACGTGGTCGGAGAAGTCGTCCCAGGGCATCGACTCGGCCATCCGCCGCCATACGCGGAACAGCGTCGCCCGGTAGACGTCGGGCTTC
>Ga0184632_10000086_pt1 | contig 27066 bp, 26 predicted proteins | sample PLM31_50_b1_FD_133153 | JGI IMG/M metagenome (GOLD analysis project Ga0184632, IMG submission 133153) | Groundwater sediment microbial communities from an aquifer in East River, Colorado, USA - PLM3-1_50_b1 | ecosystem: Environmental > Terrestrial > Soil > Riparian zone | place: USA: East... | reverse complement strand
CTCGTGCGCGACAACACAGCGATTCGTCTTCTTCACGGACTTGATCAGCGCCTCTTCATCGAGCGGCTGCAGCGTGCGCGGGTCGACGACCTCGACCGAGACGCCCTCCTGCTCGGCGTCCTTCGCGGCAGCGAGCGCTTCGTGCACGAGCCGGCCGGTGGCAATCACCGTCACGTCCTCACCTTCGCGGTGCACGCGCGCTTGGCCGAGCGGGATCGGCTCGATCTCGTCCGGAACCTCCTCCTTGAGGCCGTACAGCGTGCGGTGCTCGAAGAAGACGACCGGGTTGTCGTCGTAGATCGACGACCAGAGGAGACCGCGCACGTCGGCCGGCGTCGAGGCGAACACGACCTTGAGACCGGGGATGTGCACGAACCACGACTCGAGCTGCTGCGCGTGCTGCGCCCCCGGCGACCAGCCGGCCCCGCCCTGCGTGCGGAACGTGACCGGAACGCTCACCTGCCCGCCCGACATGTAGCGGTGCTTCGCCGCCTGGTTCACGATCTGCTCGGCGGCGAGCGTGAGGAAGTCCTCGTACATGATCTCCGCGACCGGGCGCATGCCCTGCATCGCAGCGCCGATCGCCGTGCCGGCGAGCGCCATCTCCGAGATCGGCGTGTTGCGCACACGCTCCGGGCCGAACTCGTCGAGCATGCCCTGCGTGACGCCCATCGAGCCGCCCATCTCGGCGATGTCCTCGCCCATGATGAAGACGTCCTCGTCCTCGCGCATCGCCCGCGAGAGCGCGTCGCGCACCGCCTCCCGGTAACTCAGCTCAGGCATAGACGTTCTTCAGGGCGTCTTCCGGCTTCGGATCCGTGCCGCTCTTCGCGAAGTCGACGGACGCCCCGACGATCTCCTGCACCTCGCGGTCGATCTCGTCGACCTCCTCGTCCGAGAGCTCGAGCTTCGCGCGTAGATGCTGGATCGGATCATGCCTCTGCCGCGTCTCCTGGAGCTCGTCTTTCGAGCGGTAGACCTGAGGATCGCCGATGTAGTGGCCGACGAGGCGATACGTGTCGACCGCGAGGAAGACCGGGCCCTTGCCGCTCCGTGCGTGCTCGAGCGCCCGGCGCGTCGCCTTGTAGACCGCCTCGACGTCCTGACCATCCACCTTGATCGACTTCATCCCGTACGCGACCGCGCGCTGGGAGATGTCCTCGATCGGCATGTGCTGCGAGGCCGGCGTCGATTCCGCCCAGTGGTTGTTCTCGCAGACGAAGACGGCGGGGACGCGCCACAGCTGTGCGAGGTTCAACGACTCGTGGAAGGTGCCTATGTTCGTGGCGCCGTCCCCGAAGAACGCGACGCCGACCCGCGGCTCGTTCCGGAACTTGAAGGCCAGCGCTGCGCCGGTGATCGCGGGCAGCCCACCCCCAACGACCGCGTTGGCGCCCATGTTTCCGCGCTCGATGTCGTACAGGTGCATCGAGCCGCCGTAGCCGTGCGAGCAGCCCTCGAGCTTCCCGTAGAGCTCGGCCATCACCTCGTTGGGGGTCGTGCCCTTGGCGAGCGTGTGGCCGTGGGCGCGATGAGTCGAGGCGATGATGTCGCCTTCTTCCAGCGCGCGGCAGACGCCGACCGCAACGGCCTCCTGGCCGATCGCCACGTGGAGGAAGCCAGGGAGCTCCCCGGCACGAAACCGCTCTTCGACCTTCTCCTCGAACCTGCGAATCAGCAGCATCTCCCGGAAAAAGTCACGCAGATCCGACTTGGACAGCGTCCCTTTCTGCTCAACCTTCGCCACGGGCGCCAGTTTATGCTCAGGCTCGTGCGACTCGTCGACCAGCTCAACGAGATCGTGCGCGGGATCGTGGACGACTGGAGCGAGCTGCGTCTCGAGCTCACCGTCGATGACGAGGCGCACGCCGAACGGGCTGCAGCCTTGCTCGGGCCGGCGAACCCTGGGCGGCTGGGTCGGAAGCTCCGGTTCGCGATCGGCCGGACCGGTCCGGGCATCGGCCTCGAGGCAACGCGCCGGCTCCTCAGGCGTCTGGACGACGAAGGCATTGGCGGCGCGATCGAGCTCGCCGGCGTGCAGAACGCACCGCCCGAGGAGATCAGGAAGAAAGAGACACTTCGCTCGCAATGGGACCGCCTGGTGGCGCCGCTGCCGCCGGACTGGAGCGACCTGTACGCAGAGGTGCGGCTCGACTCGACCGACTACCTCGAACGGGCTGCGCTCCTGATGGCTCCGCTCAACCCCTCCAGCTTCGGCGGCGCGGCCAATCTCCGCTTCCGCTGCGCTCGGCACTTCGGCTATGGGGCGTCGCCCGAGATGGCGGCCCGCTGCCTCGAACGATGCGACGACGAGGGCATCACGGGGGAGGTCGCCGTCCTCCACGTCCTGTCTGACACGCAGCCGGTGGCGACGCAGGGACCCGTCTGGATCCAGGGCGGGCGAGTGGTGTGAGCAAAGGCGATCCGATCTCCTGGTTCCTCATCGAGCCGGGCTGGAAAGTGATCGATGCCGAGGACGACGACGTGGGTCGCGTCGAGGAAGTCGTCGGTGACCCAAACGCCGACATCTTCAACGGTCTTCTGATCTCGACCGGACACTTCAGCGGTAAGCGCTACGTGCCCGCGGAGCAAGTCGGGCTGATCACGGACGAGCGGGTGCACCTGACTCTCAGTCGGGACGACGTGAAGCGCCTCACCGACGAGACCGGCCCGTCCGGCGCGGCGGACTAGGCCAGAATCTCGCCGAGCTCCCGCGCTAGCGTCCGCGCGTCGCGCTCGGTAGGGGCGACCACGAGCACCGTGTCGTCGCCGGCGAGCGTCCCGAGGATCCGCTCGTGCTCGAGCTGGTCGAGTGCTCGCGCGATTGCCGGCGCGGAGCCGAGCTCCGCCTGCAGGACCACGATGTTCCCCGCCGGCGTGACCTTGCGCCCGAACTGGCCGAGGATCGTGTTTAGCTGCTCGGTCGGGTCAGCGCGGCGCGCGGCGTGAGGAAGGACGTAACGGGCCCGGCCGAACGGGTCGTGCGTCTTCTCGAGACCGAGCTCGCGGATGTCGCGAGAGATGGTCGCCTGAGTGACCGCGCAGCCCGCGCCCGCCAGGGCGTCCATCAGCTCGAATTGCGTCCCGACGCGCTTGCGGGAGACGACACTTTCGATCAGCCGCTGACGATCGGATTTCGAGAGCTGCATAAGACGAGCATACGTATGCAGGTTTCGCAGAGCCAAGTCCTGGGAGAAAAGGTGGTCATGCTCCGCAGATTGCTCTGGTCCGCGGTCTACGGCGCGATGGCCGCGCTGGCGACAGTCGTTGCGCGCCGCGCCGCCTCAGGCATCTGGCGTACGCTCACGGGCGAGGAGCCTCCGACGAAGAAATGACCACAGCGGACAGAAGGGTCGAGCAGGTAGCGGACAGGCTGCAGAGGCTCGCGAACCGGGTGTCGGGCGAAGGTGGGCTCAAAGCGAAGCTCGCCGAGCCGCTGGCCGAGGACGCGAATCTGATCCGCAGGATGAAGCCGAGCCTGATCAGGGCGCGCTTGAAGGGTGAGGCCCCGAGGAACCAGAAGCCCGGCGCCACGGTCATTGCGCCTTCGGGCCCGCAACTGAGCTCCCGCCCCAACCCCAAGAAGGGCGGGGGCCCCGGTCCGTGGCTCGTCGTCGGTGTTGCGTTGGCCACGGGAATCGTTGTCGCCAAATTGATCGACTGGAGAGGCCATGCACACCCGAGAGACTGACGAGCAGCACACCCGTGGCCTCGGCGGGGCGGTCAAGCAAGTCGCCGAGCGCGTCAGCGCCATCGTCCGGCTCGAGCTCGAGCTCGCGTCGATGGAGATCCAGCGGAAGATCAAGTCGCTCGGGTTCGGGATCGCGTTCGCCATCGGCGCAGCGATCTTCCTGGTCTTCATGATCGGGTTCGCGTACGCGACGATCGCCGCGGCCCTCGCGACCGTGATGCCGACCTGGGCCGCGCTGCTCGTCGTGACCGGCATCCTGCTACTGAAGGCGGCCGTGTGCGGGGTGCTGGCGGTCAATCGGATCCGGAAGGGCACGCCGCCGCTACCGGAGCAAGCGATCCGCGAGGCGAAGCTGACGACGGAAGCGCTCAAGAGCAATGGCCGGTAGCAACTCACGCACGCTCGAGCAGGTTCGCCAGGACATCGAGTCGGAGCGCGAGCAGCTCGCCGGCGCGGCGGACCAGCTCCGCGAGAGTATCGGCGAGGCGACCAACATCAGCGGCAAGCTGCGCTCCAACCTGCCCGCGGTTGCCGCGGGCGCGGTGGGCCTCGGCTTCGTGCTGGCCGGCGGGGTCGGCGCGACCGCGCGCCTGATCTTCCGTCGCGGGCGTGAAGGCGAGACGAAGGCGAAGGTCGGCCGCTTTCGCTTTGTCGACCGCGACTGAGCACGTAGGCCGCACTCCCGGCTCACCAACGCGCCTCGGCCTCGGCGAGTGGTTAGCGGCGTTCAGGCGCAGCTTCTCGCAGTTCATGAAGGACGACTGCATGGGCCTGTCCAAGCAGATCGCTTACAGCTCCCTGCTTGCGTTCTTCCCGGCCACGGCCTTCCTGGTCGGCGCGCTGGGTCTCTTCAACCTCTTCGACGACGTCAAGCGCCTGCTCGACCCGATCGCCCCGAACGGCGTGATCGAGTTCATCTCGAGCCTGCAGGAGGACTCCCGGGGCGGAACGTCCGCTGCGGCTTTCGTGCTCGGCTTCTTCGGCGCGGTGTGGGCCGCAAGCGGGGCGATGACCTCCGTCGTCAAGGCAGTGAACGCGGCGTACGACCGCGTCGAGACGCGTCCATTCTGGAAGACACGGGGGATCGCGATCCTGCTCGTGGTGACGAGCGGCATCACGACTGCGGGCATCTTCCTGCTCATCGTCGTTGGCGGCGTGCTCGGCGAGGCGATCGCGAAGAAGGCCCATCTTGGCGGTGCCTTCGAGATCACCTGGGCGATCCTGCGCTGGCCCGTTGCGTTCTGCGCCATCCTGCTCTTCTTCGGGCTCGTCTACTACCTCGGTCCGAACAAGGAGCAGCGAAGCTGGAAGTGGGTCACGCCGGGGTCCGTGCTGGGCGGCCTGCTCTGGCTCGCGCTTTCTGGCCTGTTCGCCTTGTACGTGACGTTTGCGGGCAACTACACGAAGACCTACGGCACGATCGCCAGCGGCATCATCCTGCTCCTGTGGCTGAACTACTCGGCGTTTGCGCTCCTGTACGGGGCGGAGTTGAACGCGGAGCTCGACCGGCAGGCCGACATCCGGGCGGCCGGCGGGGAACGCGCAGGTCTCGTGAAGCCCGCTAGGCGGGGAACCTGACCGTGAGCACGCCGCGCAGCTTCTTGCTCTTGTCCGAGCGGTACGTGTAGCGGCCCGGCTGCAGCCTTACGTTCCAGGTCACACGCCCGCGAAAGGCGACGCCGGTCTTCTTGTTCACGCCCGGTCCGGTGAGATGGAAGTTGTCGGTGCGTGAACGGTCGTTGACGGTGACCTTTGCCGGCCCGACGTCCGCGAGCTTCGGACTGAGCGCAATCTTCTTCTTCGGGCCGACGGAGGCCGCGAAGCTCGCCGGTTGCAGCGTTCCGACCGTGAAGTAGCCGCGCATGGTTGGGTGCGCATCGCACGCGAATGAGAACCGCCCGTCCCCGAAAGTGACCGTCCACGTCACCTCTTGCGCCTCGTCAATCAGCGTGGCGTTGTTGACGCCCGGCCCCTTCAGGTGAAAGTTGTGGCTCAGGGCTCGGTCGCTGACGGCCACGTCATACGTACCCGGGTCGAGCTGCGTCACGAGGTTTCCCGAGGCGTCGCGAAGGCTGATGACAAACGCTTCGTTGGTGCCGACGAGCGCGACGAGCCGCGGGTTGGCGACCTGGCCAAGCGCCGAGGGGACGAAGAGCATGGCGATCAGGACGGAAAGAGCGATTCGAGTGGTCATGCCCGGACTGTACGGGACCCCCGAAGTTTCGGTTTTTCAACGCGTAGGGCGGCCTTTCGGCCGCCCTAGGTCTTACGGATTTGCGCCGCGCCTACTCGGTCGCCTTCGCGCCCCGCACCAGCAGCAGGCCCGCCAGCATCAAGCCGACGCCGACGAGCAGAGCGATCCAGAGCGGGAAGCCCGTGAACGGAAGGCTGCCACTCTCAGCGGCGACGCCCGTCTCGGCCAGGACGCCCTGGGATGCTCCTTGCACGCTCGAGCCCGTCTTCGCGCCCGGGTCGGCGGGCGATCCCGTCGAGCCCGGCGGATTCGTGCCCGGGCCGGATGGACTGCCGCTCGGGCTTGATCCCGGATTTGAGCCGCCCGGGTTCGAGCCGGGACCCGGGTTCGGGCCTGGGCCCGGGTTGGGCCCTGGACCCGGATTCGGGCCGGGCGGTGGTGACGGCGACCCGCACGATTTGGCGAGCCGCTTGCCCTTCAGGGCGTGTACGTCGACCTCGTGACCGCCTGAGCACGGGGCCGCCTTGTGTGGCTGGCTGTTCCCGGGCCCGTGCAGGATCGTCCCCGCCGGTGCACCGTTGTGAATTGCGATCTGACCGGCCGTCTTGCCGTTGCCGTAGAGCTTCGTCTTGTCGGACGAGGCCGCCGCGTGCGTGTCCTTGTCTGTGTCACTCGCGGGCTTCACACCTGCCGGGGCCTCTGCACCGACCGCTGCGCCGTCGGCGACCGCCGCCGGGGCAGCTGCCGGCAGAGCCTCAGCTTCCTTCTTGATCTGGCCCGGCGCGTTCGCCGAGTTTCCCGGTGCCGCTGCTGCTTGAGCAGTATCGGCAGCCGGGGCTCCGTTCCCCGCGTCGTGCTTCCCCTTGTCGTTGCCGTTACCCGCGGACGCCGAACCGGCGAACGCGGCGACACCTAGAACGAGCACACAAGTGCTCGCGAGCCGCAGTTTCATACCTCTACCCCCTCCCCAATTCGCACCCTAGTGCTGGGAAGGCGTTTGTCCATCCCAGTTGCAAACGAGGAAAGGCGGCGTGCGGTCCGCCTTTCCGGATGAGCTCTTCGGCAGTTGCTAGACCGCGGCGCGGCCGCGGCGGCGGAGCGTCAGGCCGAGCAGGACTAGCCCCGCCAGGGCCGGACGTGTTCGAGCTCGCCCAAGAGATATTTTCCTGGAATCAGGCCCTTAGCTCGGCGCCGAACGCCTGTTCCAGGGCCTCGACGATGCGGCTTCTGAGCCCGGCGGCGTCCTCGTCGGTCAGGGTCCGCTCAGGGGACTGAAAGGTGACCGAGAAGGCGATCGACTTCCTCCCGGGCCCGACCTGTTCGCCCCGATAGACGTCGAAGGCGCGCATTTCCCGGAGGGACGGCCCGGCAGCTTCGCCGGCCGCCGCGACGAGCTCTCCGGCGGTCACCTCCTCCGGGACCGTGAAGGCAAGGTCCTGGCGGACCGGTGGGTATGTGATGACGTCGTCGTAGACGATCAGGTCTGGCACGCGCTCTCCCAGCGCATCGACGTCGAGCTCGAAGACGCCCCAATCCCCGGGCAGCTCTGGGTCGCGCAGCGCCGCGACCCAGCCCTCGTCCGTGCGCGCACCGCGACCCGGCGCAGGGAGATCGTCGGACGGCCGAAACGAAGGCTCGATGCCGAGCGCGGCGTACAGGCCTTCGACTGTTCCCTTCGCGAAGGAGAAGCCGCCCTCGGCGATGCCGCCGACGTGCCAGCGCTCCTCGGGTAGCCGGTCGTCCGACGGGAGATAGACATGGGCCTGCTCGAAGAGGGCGATGTCGTCGTTGCCCGCGTCGACGTTCCGCCGCGCCGAAGCCAGCAACCCCACGACCAGCGACGTCCGGAGAACGGCCTGCTCGCTCGAGAGGGGCTCCTGGAGCTCGACCGCCCCCGGAGTGGGATCGCCCGGCAACAGGCTCCAGGTGTACGCCTCCGAGTAACCGAAGCCGACCAGGGTGTCCTCGATCCGGCGGCGGATCCGCTGCAGCCTGGACAGCCGCCCGAACATCGCCTGACGGCGCGGCAGCCGCGTGGGCACGTCGTCCAGCCGGAAGCGGCCGACCTCCTCGACGACGTCGATCTCGCGCGTCACGTCACGGGCGCGCCAGGTCGGCACCGCGACGCTCTCGCCGTCCACACCGAAGCCGAGCCGCCGCAGGATGGCGTGCTGCTCGTCCGGCGGAGTCTCGATGCCCATCACGGCGTCGGTCCGCGCGGGCCGGAAGCTGACCACCGGCGGTTCCGGCAACCCGGCATGGACGTCCGTGTGACCGACCCACTTCGCACCTGCAAGCTCGACGAATAACTGCGTCGCGAGCGTCGCCGCCTGCGCTGCCAGGTAGGGATCGACGCCCTTCTCCCAACGATTCGATCCTTCGGTTCGCAGCCGCAGCCGCTCCGAGGTGCGGAAGATCGTGTACGGATCGAAGTTGGCCGCCTCGAGCAGGATGACCGTCGTTTCCTCGCCGATCTCCGTCTCCTCGCCGCCCATGATCCCTGCGAGCGCAACCGAGTGCTCGGCGTCGGCGATCATCAAGTCGTACGGCTCGAGCTCGCGCTCCACGCCGTCGAGCGTGCGCAGCTTCTCGCCCGGCCTCGCGCGGCGCACGATGATCTTCCCGCCCCCGAGCTTTGCGTGGTCGAATGCGTGCAACGGGTTGCCAAGCGCGAGCATGACGTAGTTCGTCACGTCCACGATGTTCGAGATCGGGCGCATGCCGGCGGCGAGCAGGCGCGCCTTGAGCCAGAACGGCGACGGGCCGATCGTCGCGTCGCGAAAGAGGCGGCCGACATAGCGCGGGCAGCCTTCGAAGTCCTCGACCGTGACGTCCACCCGCTCGTCGGCGTCACGCGGTGGGTCCGTCCCGGGCGGCGGGGCGAGTTGAAGGTCGAATAGCGCCGCCACCTCGCGGGCAATTCCGTACACGGCCAGAAGGTCAGGCCGGTTGTGCCCCGTCTCGAGCTCGAGCACGGTTTCCGTAATGGGCAGCACGTCCGCGAGCGGCGTTCCCGGCTCGATCCCGTTCGGCAGGACCATGATTCCGGTGTGACCGGTGCCGAGGTCGACCTCGTCCTCGGCGAGGATCATCCCGTCGCTGAGCTCGCCGCGAACCTTGCGCCGCTCGAGCTGCAAGCCGCTCGGCAGCACCGCCCCAGGCAGCGCGACCCCGACCGTCGCGCCCGCGCCGAAGTTCCACGCTCCGCAGACGATCTGGCGCGGGTTGCCCTCCCCGACGTCGACCTGGCAGAGCTGAAGCCGGTCCGCGTTCGGATGCTTGACCGCGTCGAGCACGCGTCCGACCCGGAACAGCCCCAGGTTGCCGTCGACGTCGGCGACCCCCACGGTCTCGATCTTGTCGACCTCGCAGGTCGAGATGAGGAGGCGGTCCGCAAGCTCGCGGATCGGCATCTCGATCGGGACGTACTCCCGCAGCCAGCTGATCGGGACCTTCACCTAAAACTGCCTTAGGACTCGCAGGTCGTTCTCCCAGAACATGCGGATGTCGGGAATGCCGTGGCGCTGTGCGGCGATCCGGTCGAGGCCGAGACCCCACGCGAAGCCGGACCACTCCTCGGGGTCGTAGCCGACGTTCTCGAGCACGGCGGGATCGACGACGCCTGCGCCGCCCATCTCGAACCAGCCCGTCTGCTTGCAGAACGCGCAGCCTTTGCCCCCGCAGAGGAAGCACGTGACGTCGAACTCGACCGACGGCTCCGTGAACGGGAAGAAGCTCGTCCGCATCCGGACCTCGCGCCCTTCGCCGAACATGGCGCGGAAGAAGTACATCAGCGTCCCCTTCAGGTCCGCGAGGGTGATGCCGCGGTCGACCGCCAGCGCTTCGACCTGGTGGAAGTTCGGTGTCGAGCGCGGGCTCGGCGTGTCCCGCCGATAGACCCGGCCAAGCGTCGCGATGTAGATCGGCGGCTGACGGTTCTCCATCACACGGATCTGTCCCGTGGACGTGTGCGTCCGCAGCAGCGTCTCGTCGTCGACGTAGAACGTGTCGCGGTGCGATCGCGAGGGATGGGTCAGGGGCTGGTTGAGCGCGTCGAAGTTGTGCCAGACGGTCTCGACCTCACGGCTGTCGACGATCTCGTAGCCGAGCCCGAGGAAGATGTCCTCTACCTCGCGCCTGATCTGGGTCAACGGGTGCAGCCGTCCGCGCCGCAGCGGCAGACCGGGCAGGGTGACATCGAGCTGTTCGTCGAGCTGCGCCAGCACTGCACGCTCGAGCTCCGCCTCGCGGGCGGCGAACGCCTCCTCGAGACGCTCTCGCACCGCATTCAAGGCCATGCCGGTCTCCCGGTCGCGGACGTTCCGTAGCCCGACCTTCAGCTCGCTCCTGCGGCCCAGCCAGGCGGTGTGGGCCTCGGCCAGCTCCCCGGCCGTGGTCGCTTCCGCAAAACTCTTCAGAGCGTTGTCCGCATATGTGTCCCAGTCCACAGGCCGAATCTAGCCTTTGAGCAGTTACGACGCGATAGCCGAGCTGTACGACCCCTGGAGTGCGAGCGTCATCGAGGACGTGGGGTTCTATCTGGAGGAAGCACGCCGGTCCGGGGGCCCAGTCGTGGAGCTCGGCGTGGGCACGGGACGCATTGCGGTCCCGATCGCGGCCGACGGGGTCCAGGTGATCGGGGTGGACTCGTCGAGCGGAATGCTGGAGGTGTGCGCCCGGCGCGCCGCCCTCGCGGGAGTCGACGTCGACCTTCGCGTCGGCGACTTGCGCGAACCTCCCGTGACCGAGCGCGTGCCGCTCGTGATCTGCCCGTTCCGTTCGCTGCTGCACATGCACACCGACGAGGATCGCCGCCGCGTCCTCGAGAGCGCGCGCAAGCTGCTGGTTTCAGGAGGTCGATTCGTGTTCGACGTTTTCGCCCCCGGCGCGAAAGACATCGAGAAGACGCACGACCGCTGGTTGGAGCGCGAGCCGGGGATCTTCGAGCGGGCGGTGTGGGACGAGGAGGCGCGAACGCTGACGCTGACCGTGCGCGGCGAGGGCACGGAGACCACTATGGCGCTCGCCTGGCTGGGTCCGGACGAGTGGCGCGCTCTCCTGGAACGAGCGGGCTTCGAGATCGAAGCGTGCTACGGCTGGTTCGACCGCAGCCCGTACCAGGGCGAAGAGGACATGGTCTGGATCACCCGCCGGACGTGACCCCGGCGGCCGCGTCCTGGTCAACGCGGTGCCGAAGCTGCAACTCAAGGCGGGGGTCGGGCCGGGGCCGGTGAGCGCACGCGCGGTCTGCGGCAGCCGCTCTCAGCCGAGAGTGAACGTTCCGGTGAACGTCTCTGTGCCTCCGTCTCCGTCGAACACGACGCAGAAGTCGCCGTAGCCGCGCAGCTTCGTGTAGGCACCGGTTCCACCGACGACCGCGAACGGACCTGCGTTGTCACAGCCGGCCGGCGTCGCCTCCGTGAACTGCGGGTGGAACAGGATCGTAAAGGTGCCGCTGTTGTCGGCGCACGTGAACGTCTTCAGGAGGGTGAAGGCATGGTAGAAGACTTCGCCGCTCCGGAAGGCACCGCCGCCGCCCACGAACTGGTCGACGAACGTGCCCGACGGGCAAAGCGGGTCGGCTGCGGTGAACGTCCCGAAACCTTCCCCTTCCGGTGGGAAGGTGAGGTGCGTAACGATCGTGGGATCCTGCGCGTACGCCGGCGGGGCGACCGCGAGCAGAACGCATACGAGAGCAGTGAGCAGAAGCCAAGTCCGTCGGAGCATCGGTTCCGACCTCCCTAGGTAGCCGCCATACCATCGCAAGCATCCCAAGCCACGGGGAAGGAGTCAACGGCGGACTACCGGCGCAAGCACAGCGGCGCCGCGGCGCGCGGGGCAGCGGTCGCGTTCTTTAGCGACGCTCTCTACCCCCCGCCAGTCTCTCCGACGGACCTGTCCAGCAGACATGTCCGCCACCCGGGTCACCTCTCCGTCTTGCAGGCCTTTTGCACCGTTCGGGCGTGTCTTGGGGTCTGACCCGGATGCTCGCGCGCGAGTGTCACGCCGGGACAGGTCCGAGGCGGACGATGCAGGGCCCTCGCAATGACGGCGGCTAGGTCCGTGCGCGAGACCGCGCGTAGAGCGCGATCGCGCCCGCAGTCGCAACGTTCAGGGACTCGGCCTGCGCGGCCAGTGGGACCGTCGCCTGCTCGTCGCACCTCGCCAGCTCTTCCTCCGGCAGGCCTTCGCGCTCCGCCCCGAGGACGAACGTCGTCGGGCCCGAGAGGTCCACGCTCTCCAGTGGTTTCCCGCCATGAGCTACAAGCGCGACACGCCGGCCGGGCGCGTCTTCGTAGGCGATCACGGGAACGCGGAAGATCGCTCCCATCGACGCGCGGACCGCCTTCGGGCCGGCTGGATCCGCCGAGCCGTCCGACAGGGCCACGAAGGCGGGGCCGAGGGCATCGGCCGACCGGACGAGCGTGCCGACATTCCCCGGGTCGGCGACTCGCCACAGCGCGAGACCGGTGTCGGGCAGCGGGCCGCTGGGCAGGTCGTCGCGCCGGAAGACGCCGAGGACGCGCGCCGGGTGGCCCAGCGCCGACACCTCGGCCAGCAGCGCCGGCTCGATGTTTTCGCCCGCGATGAGCAGCTCCACGGGCTCGATCCCGGCCGAAGCCGCAGCGTCGATGAGATCCTCTCCCTCCGCGACGAACAGCCCGAGCTTGTCGCGCCAGCTGCCGTCCTGCAGCTTCCGGACGAGCTTGAGCTTCTCGTTCTCGCGAGAGCTGATCAGGAGGACTGAGACGCCAGCGCCGACTTCGCCTTCTCAGCGATGGCGCCGAACGCCTTCGGATCGCTGACGGCGAGATCCGCGAGCACCTTGCGGTCGAGCTCGATCTCGGCCTGCTTGAGCCCTGCGACGAACTGGTTGTACGAGAGGCCGTTCGCCCGCGCGGCCGCATTGATCCGCATGATCCAGAGGCGGCGGAACGTCCGCTTCTTGTTCTTGCGATCGCGATACGCATACGTCAGCGAGTGGTCGACCTGCTCCTTGGCGTAGCGGTACGAAGACTTCTTCAGCCCCCAGTAGCCCTTCGCCTGTTCGAGGACCTTGCGCCGCTTCTTGCGCGACGCCACCGAACGTTTGACGCGCGGCATTAGTGATCCTCCCGGTGATGCTGGTGGATGCCTGGGTCGCGAGCACCAAGCGATGCAAGGACGCAGGGAGTGCTCGGGCTGGTTTGCCCGAGCGCGACTGAGGACGCGGCAGCGCGCCGCGTGCTCGCGGGCCAGGCGCCGCCAAGTATCGCCGGGAGGGTCACGACCGGTTTCCTCTCTTCCCCAGCATCGCCCTGACTGCGCGATCGTTGGCCTCCGCCACCGGCTGGTCCTTGCTGAAGCGACGCTTCCGCTTCGAGGACTTCTTCTCCAGGTTGTGGCTCTTCATCGCCTGCCGGCGCAGCAGCTTGCCGCCGGCGGTGACCTTAAACCGCTTCTTGGCGCTGCTCGATGTTTTGGTCTTCGGCATCGTGTTTCTTCATCCCCGCATTCTTGGTGGGCCCCAGCACCATCACCATGTTCCGACCGTCGAGGAGCGGCTGGGACTCGATCTGCCCGATCTCCTTCACGTCCTCGGCGAGACGCAACAACAGGTCGCGGCCTCGCTCCGGATGGGTCGTCTCGCGGCCCCTGAACATGATCGTCACCTTCACCTTGGCGCGCTGGTTCAGGAAGCGCTCGACGTGACCCTTCTTCGTGTTGTAGTCGTGGATCCCGATCTTCGGCCTGAGCTTGATCTCCTTGACGTTGATCTGCGTCTGGTGCTTGCGGGCGAGCTTGGCCTTCTGTTCCTGTTCGTACCGGTACTTCCCGTAGTCCATCACGCGGGCGACCGGCGGGTCGGCCTGCGACGCGACTTCGACCAGGTCGAGCCCCTTGTCGAAGGCGTACTGCATGGCCTCCTTGGTGGGCTTGATCCCGAGCTGCGAGCCGTCGTCGTCGATCAACCGGACCTGCGAGGCGCGGATGTTCTCGTTGATCCGGGCCTGCGGGACGGGCCTGGACGGCGGTTCAACCGTTCGTCTCGGCCTCAAAGAGCAATCACCAAGCTAGCGTCGATCCTTTCTCTTGATTTTACGCCCGAGCGAAACTGAAGTCTGGCACGGGAGAAACAAATAAACCGCTGCAAGCAGCGGCCCAAAATCCTCGTCCTTGCGACTCGGTTGAACCACGCAGAGCTCAAGCTCGCGAGGTGAGGAACGTGGGCGCTCCTTCTTGCAGGGTCACAGAGTAGCAACCTTGGAGAGATCGGCACGAAGGGCGTCCAGGGTGAGCGTGGACTGCTCCCCGCCCCGCTGCCGGACGGCCAAAGCCTCGTCCGACTCCTTGTCCCCGTAGACGATCACGTACGGGACCTTCTCCACCTCCGCGTCCCGGATCCGCTTCCCGACCGTCTCGTCCCGCTCGTCCACGTCCACTCGATAGCCCTCGAGCTTCTCCTCAAGCTCGTGTGCAGCCGGGCGGTGGTCCTCGCCGACCGGGATCACGCGCACCTGTACGGGAGCGAGCCAGAACGGGAAGGCGCCCGCATAGTGCTCGATCAGGATCCCGATGAAGCGCTCGAACGAGCCGAAGAAGGCGCGGTGGATCACGAACACCGCGTGCTCCTTGTTATCGGCGCCCATGTAGGTCAGGCCGAAGCGCGCCGGCATTTGGGCGTCCAGCTGGATCGTCCCCAGCTGCCACGAGCGCCCGAGGACATCGTTCATGTGGAGGTCGATCTTCGGGCCGTAGAACGATCCCTCCCCCTCACCGACGAAATACGAGATGCCGTGCCGCTCGAGCGCCCGCACGAGCTCACCTTCCGTGAAGTCCCACTCCTCGTCGCTGCCGAGCTTGTTGTCGGGGCGCGTTGAGAGCTCTGCCCGCGGCTCCAGCCCGAAGAGGCCATAGAGGTACTTCACGTAGTCGAGCGTCCCGTCCAGCTCGGAGTCGATCTGCTCGCGCGTGCAGAAGATGTGTGCATCGTCCTGCGTCACGTAACGGACGCGCGTGAGCCCGTGCAGTGCCCCCGCGAGCTCGTTGCGGTGGAGCGGCGCCGCCTCGGCGTACCGCAGCGGCAGGTCGCGGTAGCTCCTCAGCGCACTGCCGTACAGCAGCATGTGCCCAGGGCAGTTCATCGGCTTGATCGCGAAGAGCTGCTCGTCGTCCAGCGGGATCAGGAACATGCTCCCGCGGAACTTCTCCCAGTGCCCTGAGGTGACCCAGAGCGCCTTCTCGTAGATGAGTGGCGTCTTCACTTCCAAGTAGCCACGCTTCGCGTTCTCTTGCCGGCGCAGATCCTCGAGCGTGTTGTAGATCGTCATTCCTTTCGGGTGCCAGAACGGCGAGCCCGGCGAGTGCTCGTCGAAGTGAAAGAGGTCGAGCTGCAACCCCAGCCGCCGGTGGTCGCGACGCTTCGCCTCCTCGACCCGCTCGAGATACGCGTCGAGGTCGGCCTGCGAGTAGAAGGCGGTGCCGTAAATGCGCGTCAGCTGCTTGTTCTTCTCGTCGCCGCGCCAGTACGCGCCCGCGAGGCTCGTCAGCTTGACCGCTTTGATCGGCTGCGAGTTCTGCAGGTGAGGGCCGCGGCAGAGGTCGGTGAACTCGCCCTGCGTATAGAAAGAGATCGGCCCTTCCGCGCTGCCGACGAGCTCGACCTTGTACGGCTCGCCCTCCGCCTCGAAGCGCTTGCGCGCCTCTTCCGCCGAGACCTCTTCGCGCGTCCACTCGCGCCCTTCGGAAAGCTCGCGCCGGATCTCCTCTTCGATCCTCGGGAGATCCTCCTCGCTGATCGCCTCCGGGAACTCGAAGTCGTAGTAGAACCCGTTCTCGATCGGCGGGCCGATCGCAATCTTCACGCCGGGGTACAGCCGGCGGACCGCCTCGGCCAGCAGGTGCGCCGAGGAGTGGCGGAGGACCGCGAGCGCATCGGGGTCGTCCGTGTTACGCGTCGTCAGGATCTCGATCGGCTGTCCGTCTGTCAGCGGCAGCCGGAGATCCTGGACCCGGCCGTTCGAGCGGACGAGCACCGCCTGTTCGGCGAGCTTCGGGCCGATCGCCCGCGCGGCGTCCAGGCCCGTCGCGCCGTCGGGGAGTTCGAGTTCCGAGCTGTCGGGAAGAACGACCTTCATGACCGAACAGGATAAGCACCCACGCGAGGACGATCGAGGCGACGAGATCGACGAGTCTCCCGTGCCCGATCCCACGGAGATAGACCTGCCTTCGGACGATGATCCGGGTGCGGATTAGCGACTCGCACGACGAGCTCGCAAAACTGTCAAGTCTCTTCGACGGCGCCGCGCAATTTTGCCGGCGCCTTGAGCCAGTAGCTTTCTCGGAGCCATTCCAGCGCGTTTTCGAATGACTCCTCATCGGCCACCGTCGCCGTGACCCATCCGTAACGCCCAACGTACGCCGCTACCCGAACGTAGGGCAAATGCAGCGCAATTTCGCGTTCGTCGGGTGTCAGTTTCATCGTGAGCGAAACAGGATCGTCGCCGTCCGACATTGCTGCGAACATCTTGTTGTCGCCAACCTTGAAAACCGGATGGCCCCACGGTGAATCCTCATACGTCTGCGGAAACGACAATGCGAGCTCACGAATGCGTTGTCCGTACGACATGTGTTGTATTTTCACCGTTTCGTAGGGAATCGCGCGGGGTACGCAACGCGCGGTTCAAATAACGAGGAGGAGAGATGCCTCAAAACATAAGAGACGTCATGACCTCCAACCCACGCACCATCGACGCAAATGAAACCGTTGCGTACGCCGCGAAGATGATGCTGGAGGAGGATGTCGGCCTCGCACCGATCGTCGAGGGCGACAGGTTGATCGGGATGCTGACCGACCGCGACATCGCGACGCGGGTCACAGCAGAGGGGAGAGACCCCGATCAGGTGAAGGTTCGCGACGTGGCGTCGACGCAACTCGTCACCGTCGATCCGCGGCAGGATCTAGATGACGCGTTGCGAATGATGGCCAAGCATCAAGTCCGCCGTCTACCAGTGGTTGAAGAAAACGGTCGGCTCGTCGGTGTCGTCGCGCAAGCAGATATCGCGCAAGCAGGTGACGACTCGAAGACAGGCCAACTGGTAGAGGAAATCTCCGAATCAGGAGGCCAGATGTCGAGCTTCGAAGAAGGGCAGCAGTTCCCAAGGCAGGTGGACGACCAGCCCGAGAGCTTCGTCAGCCAGGAAGGCGAGCCGGGCCAGGTGGAAGCGCAGCCCGAAGAGGAAGCCGTCTCGAAGGTGCAGGCAGCCTCGAGCCGCGGTCGCAAGCGGCGAACTACTTCCCGCAAGCGTAGTACCGCCCGGAAGAGCTCGGGCGGCGCGCGCAAGCGCAAGACGACCAGCCGCAAGAAGAGCTCCACGGGCGCACGCAAGCGCAAGACGACGGCCCGGAAGAAGACCACGGGCGCACGCAAGCGCAAGACGACCGCCCGGAAGAAGACCACGGGCGCACGCAAGCGCAAGACGACCGCCCGGAAGAAGACCACGGGCGCACGCAAGCGCAAGACCACCTCGCGCAAGCGTTCGACCGGGGCGCGGAAGCGCAAGACGACGGCCCGCAAGAAGACCACGGGCGCACGTAAGCGCAAGACGACGGCTCGGAAGAAGACCACGGGCACACGCAAGCGCAAGACGACCGCCCGCAAGAAGACCACGGGCGCGCGCAAGCGCAAGACGACGTCGCGCAAGCGGTCGACCGCAAAGCGCTCGACCGCGAAGCGCAAGACTGCGGCACGCCGCTCGACGGCGTCGCGGAAGACGGGCACGCGGCGGCGCACGACTCGCCGCAAGACCCGCTAGCCCGGAGGCGAACAACAGAACGAAAGGGCCCCGCTCGCGCGGGGCCCTTTTTTGTTGCCGAGGAGACGCTTCGGCTAGCGGGTGCTAACCCCGATCTGCGTCGCCGCCATGGTCGAGGCACCGTCCGAGTAGAGGACGCGGCCGAGGTAGCGGTTACCCAGAGGCAGGCCGCTCCAGCCGAACGTCGTCGGATCGACCTGGCCGATGGTCACGGCGTGATTGGCCGGGGTCGTCGTGAACGCGTTGCTCGGCGTACCGGTCAACGCCCACGCGAAGGCGGTGAAGCTGCCTCCGCCGGCGTCCACGCTACAGCCGTGCACGTACACCTTGAACCGTGCACCCGGAGCAAGGCTGCCGACGCTAGTGGTATTCGCAGTCTCGTTCGAATCCCCGCCCGCGCTGATCAAGACCAGCACGTAGTTCTCGGCGGCCGGGGCCGGAGGCGCCCGGTAGACGAACAAATCGAGGTCATGGACCGACGCACTCGTGTCGGCGTTGAACAACTGGAAGCGAATGTAGCTCGCGTCGGCAGGCGTCGTGAACGAATCCACGGTCGCGTTGCCAGCAGCCACGTTCGCGTTCGGGTTCGCCTGGTTGAAGTTACAGGCAGCATCCGGGCCGATTGTCCGGTCGAACTTCGTCGCCGCCTGCAGGCCGCGAATCAAGTACGACAGGTTGCCCGTGTAACCGGCCTTCGTGTTGTACGTGACCGTGTTCGTCGCACCGGTGCCGGACACCTCGAGGGGTGCCTGGAAGCGCACGGGCTGGACGACGACCGGCATCGTCACGATGTGGCCCTGGTTGCCTGTCCACTTGATCATGCCCTTCGAATAGACACTGAGCGGGGCCGCGGCCGTCCGCAGGAACGTCACGCTCCACGGCGTCACCGAGCCCGGTGCAGCCACGAATGACGTCGCCGACGGAGTGACCGTCAGGCCCGGCAGGCCCGAGTACGAGAACGTGTACGTCTCGGACTTCGAACCCACGCTCATTGCCTTACGCGAGACCGTCTGAGATCCCGCCATGTCGCCGATCGCGATCGACGCCGAGTTCAGGTCCGAAGCGTCCATGGTCGGTCCGGCGCCGGTGAAGAGGCCCTGACCCTTCAGGAACGCGAGCCAGTCGCTCAGGTTGCTGTCGAAGACGAGGCCTGGATCGGTCGCCTTGTTCGGATCGACGTGACCTGCTCCCCAGAAGAACGGGTCGTAGTCGTTCTTCTGGTACGCCGTGGTCATGAGCGCCGACTTGATCATCATGGGCGACCAGTCCGGATGAGCCTGCTTGATCAGCGCGCCGAGCGCGGTCATGTGCGGGCTCGACATGGACGTGCCGCTGTAGACGTCGAAGTCCCGGTCGTGGTTGCCCGGAGGCGCGACCGAGGCAAGAACGTCCTGGCCCGGAGCGATGATGTCCGGCTTCAGGATGTCGCCGCCGCCGGCCAGGATCGGGCCGCGCGACGAGAACACCGCAGTGAACGGCGCGGGCGCGTTGAAGATCAGCGTGCCCTTGGACAGCGCCGCCGTCCTGCCGGCCGTCGCCGCCGCGTGAATCGCGACTGCGTTCGTGTCCGGAAGGTGGATCGACGGGACGAAGTGCAGATCGGCGTTGATCGAGTTCGGGCTGGTGTTGACCATGATCATCCCGATCCCGCCGGCGTTCTTCACCGCGAGGCTCTTGTCGATCCGCGCGTTGACGCCACGATCGCAGACGACGACCTTGCCGCTGGCCTTGGCGGGGTCGAGAGACCCGATGAAGCAGAGACGGGCGTCCTCGTCCGACGCTGTAGCGAGCTTCGCAGCGGTCGAGTTGATCAGGGTGCCGCTCACACCGGTCGCCGCGGACGACGCGCCGTTGTAGACGGTGCCGTCGATGGTCGCAGTGCCCACGCCGTCGCGGTTGTGCGTACCCGCCGCCGTGGTCGTGATCCACGGGCTCGGATGCGCGACCGTGGCAGCGGTGGGACCGCTGTTTCCGGCCGAGGCGCTGACGTACACGCCGGCCGCTGCCGCGAACAGGAACGAAACCTCGACCGAGTTCGTGAACGCGGTCTGCGTCCCCGAGATCGAGTAGTTGATCGCATCCACGCCGTCCGCAACCGCCTGATCGATGGCCGCGGTCGTGTCGGCGGAGTTGCAGGAGCCGCTCGTCCCAAGTGTCAGGACGTAGCAGGCCTTGTAGACAGCCAGCCGGGCACGCGGAGCGATTCCGCTCGTCTTGCCGAAAGCGGCTGCGTCACCGGTCGCCTGGACGCCGTTGTTTCCGGCCATCGTCGACGCGGTGTGCGTCCCGTGACCACCGAAGTCGCGAGGTGACGCGAACTCCCATTCGGGGAGCGCGCCGACGCCCGCGGTGAAGAAGCGGGCTGCGATCACCTTGTCGTTGCACGTGGAGGCGGGGAAAGCCTCGCCCGCCTGACAGATCCCGCTGAATCCGGTGACCTTGTGCGGGTAGGCGTTTCCGTTCGAGCCGTCGACCTTGCGGTCTGAGAACGAGGGGTTCTCAGGCCAGTAGCCTCCGTCGACGTCGCCGATGACCATGTCCTCGCCGGCACCCTTGCCGAGGCCACCCTTGTTGACGCCGCCGAGCTGTGCCCACAGGCCGCCGGCCTTGTCGAGACCGAGGAAAGCCGGAGTGGACGATGTATCGAGGGTCAGCAACTCGGCCTTCTCGACCGTCAGCACGTCCTTCGTCCCCTCGAGCTTCGCGGCCTGATCCGCCGTCAGCTTCGCGGCGAAGCCGTTGAAGACAGACGTGTAGTCGTAGATCTTGTTGCCCCCGCCGACCTGGTCGAGCGCGCGATTGTGCTTGTCCTTCAGGAAGCCCGCGTACTTCTGCGCGTCAGCGGACGACGCATCGAGCTTCTTCCCTCTTGCGGGCTTCGTCGCCGCAAAGCCAGCGATGCCCCCCTCGTACCCGGCCACGGGCGCCTGGACGAGTTGCACGATGTAGGTCTCCGTGGCGTCGGCCGAGCTGCTGCCGGAGGCCGGCAGAGCTGCGATGACCGCTACAAGGACCGCGAGGGCGCTCAGGGCGCCCAGCGTTCTTAGTCGCAAAACCTCTCCCCTTCACTAGATGACTGCATCGGCTCCTCGGAAGCCGTGGGCGCTGAGCGTAGCCGCCCTGCCGCGGGCTGACAACCTCACCTCAAGTCATCTAGCGCTTCTTGGCCCACAATCCTGGGTAATCTTGGTCCGGTTTACAGCTAAGAATCCATATTGTCACTCCGCCATATGAGAGCCGGAATGTCAGCGAACCTACTGCAGCACCGACGCGGCGGAGACCCGGATCAGGAATTGGTGGATGGGCGGTACTGGGCTCGAACCAGTGACCCCCAGCTTGTCGAGCTGGTGCTCTCCCAACTGAGCTAACCGCCCTGGGGTCGCGCATTGTAGCCCAGCGCCCTGGCGGCTCTCGGTCCCATTAACGCGCCGGATCAGAAGATCTCGGGGCACCACGGATGGCGGTCCCAGCGAAACAGGGCGTCCGCCCGGTCGAGCGCACCGTCCTCGAGCTCCTCCACGCGCCCGGCGCGAGCGAGTTCCGCGAAGGAGATCCCTCCGAGCAACGCCGAGCCGAGTGACTGAACGGGGAGCCGGAGCTCAGGTGCGTCTTCGGTGCGCTCTGCGGTGCCGGCTTCGAGCATCCAGCGTCCTTCGTTCCACGGACAGAAATCGTCCCTGACGTCGAACACGATCGACCCATCACCTGAGTACGTCCTCCCCGACAGTGCCGCGCCGATCTCTACCAGCCGGACCCAGAGCGCATCACCCATCCGGTAGCGCATGCGCCGCGGTGTGGCCAGGAGCAGAAACAGGGGATGGTCGGGCGGAAGGAGGGACGCCTTGACGGTCGCAACCCAGTCCACCGCCAGTAGGTAAGCCCAGAGATCGCGGTTGGCGGAGGGCGTCACGCCGAGGGCTTCCACGACCCGCAATTCCGCGGACGTCGTGCCTGCTTCGAACCCGGGCTTGTGACGGTAGACCGCGTAGCCGTCCACCGAGCCGTCGCGTTCGTACGCGACCCAGCGCTTGGGCCCGGCGCCATCGCGGCGTTCCTCCGGATCGGAGATCTCCCGCTGCTCCCACCAGAGGTCGTTGCGCGAGAACATGCCGGGCCACTGGAGCCTGACGCGCTCGTACACGGCCGGCAGCACGTCCTGTGCCTCCTCCGGCGTCAGCAGTCGAACCGTTCCCTCCGGCTCGAACGGCTGTGCGAACGCCGTGTATTCGCGCGGGAGTGTGATCTCACCGCAGAAGGACGCGAGCCCGTAGCCGAAGCGTCCGTAGATCGTCTCCTCCGACGCCCACAGTGCCGCGATGGGCTCGCCGCGCTCGCGCGCGTCGTCGAGTTGCCTACGCATCAACGCGCGGAGAACGCCACGGCGGCGGTGCGTCGGGAACACGCCCACCACGGTCACTCCGGCGGTCGGTAGGTCGCCCCCGGGAACCGTCATGCTGAACGGGAAGGCGCCGGCCCCGCCGACGATCGTGCCGTTCGACCACGCCGCGTGCGTCCGCTCCAGCGTGAGCAGATCGGCGAAGCGCTGCATCCGCTCCTCGTCCGGGACCATCCCGAAGTACTGGCCGATGGACATGATCGCACCGGTGAACTCGTCCAGGTCCTTGACGGCACGGACCTCGAAAGCCATCAGAAATCCTCGGGACAGTAGGGCGGGCGCGCCGTGCGGAACAGCGCGCTGGCGCGATCGAGCGCACCGGCCGTCTGCTCTCGCACGCGCTCCGCAGCAGCGAGCTGGTTGAAGTCGAACGCGCCGAGGTACGCGGATGCGAGATCCGCAGTGTCGAGCTCGAGCTCGGCCTCGTCGTCGGTGCGTTCGACCTTCTCCCCCACGCGCCAGCACCCCGCGTTCCACGGGCAGAACTCGTCGCGCACTTCGAGCACGACCGAATCGTCGGTGGCGTACGTACGCCCGGCAAGTGCTGCGCCAAGATCGACGAAGCGCAGCCAGAGCCCTTCCGAGACGCGAAGCTGGAGGCTGCGCGGATCGACGAGCATCAGAAAGAGCGACGAGCCTGGATCGTGCCGTCCCTGGATGCGCGTGACGAGATCGATGCCGAAGACGAACCGCCAGAGCTCACGCTCGGCGGCAGGGGACGTCGCGCAGGTCTCCACGAGCTTGACCTGGCTCTTCGAGAAGCCGTCTTCCCAGTCCACTTTGATGCGGTAGAGCACGTAGGCGACGGGCTTGCCGTCGAACTCGAGCACCGCGTAGAACTTCGGCCCCGAGCCCTGGCGCCAGTGCTCCGGGTCTGCGAGCCGGTACGCCTTCCACCAGTCGACCGTACGGGCGACGGCGCCGGGCACCCCGCGGCGATAGGCGTCGTACACCTGCGGCATCAGGCTGGCGGCCTCCTCTTCGCCGACGATGCGCACGGCGCCTCGTGGTCCGGGGTCGTCGCGGTAGGCGAACCGCGACCGGTCGGCGTCCATCTGCACCGTCGGCGCGGAGATGCCGTAACCGAACCTGCCGTAGATTGCGGCCTCGGAGGCCCAGAGGATGGCGAGCGGCTCGCCGAGCTCGCGGAGGTCGTCGAGCTGGCGGCGCATCATCTGCGTCAGGATGCCGCGCCTCCGGTGGCTCGGCAGCACGCCGACCCACGTGACGCCGCCGGCGCCGAGCTCGCCGCCTGGAACCGTAAGTCTGAAGGCGAAGGATGCTGTCGTCCCGACCGGGACGTCCCCGTCGTACGCGGCGTAGAAGCGCTCCCCGGGCAGCATCTTGCTGTGCCGCTCGAAGTCGTCATCCTTCAGCTCCTCGCCGAACGTCGTCGAGGCAGCCTCCATGGCTGCACGCAACTCGTCCTCGGAGGGATTCCGGACCTCGATCGCCACGGCCGCGGGACCCTACGAGATGCGCTCGAGCGGCGCATAGTCGAGCATCAAGCGCCGTTCGCTGCCGTCGGCGAAGCGAACAGTCACGACACCACCCGCTTCGATCTGAGTCACCACGCCTTCGCCAAGCGTGCCGTGCCGTACCGAATCTCCCGTCGAGAGCGTCGGAATATCCTCGCGCGGCGCGACTCCGGCGTGCGCGCCGTACGACGACCATGACGCGGGACGCAGCCGCTCGCGTTCCACGGCTCGCGGCAGCTCGTCGAGGAAGCGGGAGGGCATGTTGTAACCGCGTGAGCCCCAGAGCGACCGCGAGGAGGCGTGCGTGAGCGTCAGCAGCTCCTTCGCCCGCGTCATCCCGACGTAGCAGAGCCTCCGCTCCTCCTCGATTCCCTGTTCCTCGATCGAGCGTGCGTGCGGAAAGATTCCCTCCTCCATCCCGATCAGGTAGACCGCTCGGAACTCGAGGCCCTTCGCGTTGTGGAGCGTCATCAGCGTGACGAGGCTCTCCTCGCCGCGAATCGCGTCCTGATCGGAGTAGAGCGAGATCTCCTGCAGGAAGTGCGAGAGCGAGGGCTCGTCGGCGTTCTCCTGATACTCGCGCGCGACACCCACGAGCTCCTGGAGGTTCTCGATCCTCCCCTCCGCCTCGATCGTGCGCTCCGCTTGGAGCGCCTCGAGATAGCCGCTCCGCTCGAGCGTGCGCTCGACGAGCTCGGCAACGGGATGCTCGAGCGCACCGGACTGCAGCGACTGCATCAGGGTCCTGAACTGCTGCACGGCTCTGAGCGGTGCAGCGCCGACGCCCGCCTCCTCGGCGAACTCCATCGCCTCCCAGAGCGAGCGCCCTTGCGCGTCCGCCCACGTCTGCAGGCGGGCGAGGCTCGAGTCGCCGATCCCTCGCCGGGGCCTGTTGGCGATCCGTTGCAGCGAGACCGCGTCGTACGGGTTGTCGATCGCCTGCAGGTAGGCGATCGCGTCCTTGATCTCGGCGCGCTCGTAGAAGCGTGGGCCGCCGATCACCTGGTACGCAACGCCCTGGCGGACGAGCACATCCTCCAGCACCCGTGACTGTGCGTTCGTGCGATAGAAGACTCCCACCTCGTCGCCGGAGAACCCTTCTTCGACGAGCGCCGCGATCCCGGCGGCGACGAAGCGCGCCTCCGCGTGCTCGTCCTCCACCTCGATCACGCGCACGGGTTCGCCTTCGCCGAGCTCGGAGAAGAGCTCCTTCGGCTTGCGCTCGCGGTTGTTCGTGATCACGCCGTTGGCGGCGCCGAGGATGTTGTTCGTCGAGCGATAGTTCTGCTCCAGCGCGATCGTGCGCGTGCCGGGAAAGTCGCGCTCGAAGTCGAGGATGTTGTTGATGTCCGCCCCGCGGAAGGCATAGATCGAGTTGTGGGTGACGAGGCCATTCGCGATGAAGTTGTGTGTCTGGTCGACATCGATGTCGTAGACCGGCACGTCGAGATCCACGGACTCGACACTCTCGACGACCTCGAACTGCCCTTGGTCGTTCACCATGAGCATCCCCGGCCGAACGGCCGAGGCCGGCACGAACGGCAAGGAGTTGCGATCCTTGCTATCCAGGCCGGACTGCGCTGCGAGGCGCGCGGTAAAGCGCACCGACACGTCCATCGCTTCCTCGATTTGCTCGACCTTCTCGATCAACGTGGAGAAGTTCGTATACGCAGTCTCGAAACGCCAGCCCGTCGACCTCTTGTGGGCAGGTCGAATCGACAGGCCCGTTTTCTCCAGCGCTCGTCGACCTTCTTCGTCGTAGCCGAACAAAGAGAGACGATGCGACGTCTTCCGGCCGCGCGGATTTCCACAAAGGGAGACTGTGAGCCGGCGACGAACCCGCTTGCCGTTCGTCGTCGTTGCGGCGCTGAAGTGTGGGTGGTCGAAGCTGAGGCCGTGATCCTCAAGCAGCCTCCGACCGGTGGAATCGGTATCTAGCCCCGTGCAAACTCGATCGATAAGCGATTGTTCGGCAACAAGGCGGCGCCCTTCGTGCCCCCTGTACGGCCTCGCGACGAAGGGCAACGTCGGCAGTTGATATTGCAGAGAGAGAAGGGTCTCGGCGGCGCGAGCCTCCGCCTCGCTCGGATGGACGTCGACTACCCAAGTGGCATCCGCATGCTCGGCGTTCATTCGAAAAGCAGGTCCCGCCACGGAGCGCGGCTGACCGCTCGTGTAGGTCTTCGACGTTCCAACGCGGAAGCCACAACCGCTCTTCCACATGAGATACGTCATGTGTAGCTGCGGTGTTTTGCCAGCCTTGAAGCCCGCGAAGTGCATGTGCTCTGGAGTCGAAACGATGCGGCGCCCGCCCTCCGTGGTGATAGCCATCCCTGAGCGTCTCGACGAACGATGCACGCGCGTGACCCGCGCCGGCTTAAAGACACCGCTGCCGTAGCACGAAAGGACTGCGTCGCCCTGCCGGACCTGCTCGATCGGCTTCGTCGAGCCGTCAGCCATTGTGATCAAGGTCCCGCCAACCACGCACTGATCAGGATCGCCGACAGCACAGACGTTGCGGTGCTTCTCCGCGAGCAGTTGCAGTAGGCGGTACTGCGCGTGGTTCGTGTCCTGGTACTCGTCGACGAGGATGTAGCGGAACGCGTTCTGCCACTTCTCGCGCACGTCGGGGAACCGTTCAAGTACGTCTACCGTCAGCATCAGGAGGTCGTCGAAGTCCACCGCGTTCGATGCGAAGAGGCGGCGTTGGTAGAGCTGGTACACATCGGCGACGGTCTGGTCGTAGAAGGACTGCACCTGGTTCGAGTACTCGTCCGGACTGATGAGCCGGTTCTTCGCGTGCGAGATCTGGTTGTGGATGCCGCGGGGCGTGAAGCGCTTCGGATCCCGCTCGAGCTCCTCGAGGCACTGTTTGACGAGCCGGACCTGGTCTGCCTGGTCGTAGATGGTGAAGTTGGAGCGGTAGCCGAGCCGCTGCGCCTCGCGGCGGAGGATTCGCCCGCAGGCGGCGTGGAAGGTGAGGATCCAGAGCCCGCGCCCGCTGGCGCCGAGCAGCCGCCCGAGGCGTTCCCGCATCTCGCCGGCGGCCTTGTTCGTGAAGGTGATGGCGAGGATCTCGTTCGGCTTGGCGCCGACGGCGTTGATCAGGTGCGCGACCCGGTAGGTGAGGACGCGCGTCTTTCCGGAGCCGGCGCCGGCGATGACCAGCAATGGCCCTTCGGTAGCCAGAACCGCCTCCCGCTGGGCGGGATTCAGGTCGGCCAGATACTGCTCGGGCGACGCGACGGCCATGGACCGATGCTAGCGGCGCGCCTCGGGCGGAATTCCGGACCGGTCTGGGCAGCCGCGGCCCCTCTGGCCATGTCCCAGGACTGTCCCAGGACGCGTTCCAGGCGGACCTGGCCAGAAGGGCTTGAAGAGACATGGAGTTCGGGCCGGAAGTGTGACTTTGTTTCCACAGCAGGCTTGTTCGGACACGGCATAGGCTTCCATCCGTGCGGCTTGCACTCATGATCGAAGGCCAGGAGGGCGTGACCTGGGACGATTGGGT
>Ga0184632_10000084_pt1 | contig 27670 bp, 29 predicted proteins | sample PLM31_50_b1_FD_133153 | JGI IMG/M metagenome (GOLD analysis project Ga0184632, IMG submission 133153) | Groundwater sediment microbial communities from an aquifer in East River, Colorado, USA - PLM3-1_50_b1 | ecosystem: Environmental > Terrestrial > Soil > Riparian zone | place: USA: East... | reverse complement strand
GTGTGGATGCCCGGCGAGGCGTAGCCCATGTCCAACTGACCCGCTGCGATCTGCGTCAGGTTGCCCGTTCCGTCGCCGGGGGACAGCTTCGCGTTGATCCCGAGCGGCTTGTAGTACCCCAGCTTCATGGGGATGAGCAGGTTGTAGTCGTCCATCACCTCGAGCGTGCCGCGAGGCGTGACCCAGCGGACGGTGTCGACCTTCTGGCCCGCCCTCGCTCCTGCAGCCTCGATGCTCAGACCCGCAAGAGCGGTGACTCCGACCGCTGCGACCGCTCCGCGCTTCAGGAGCGCACGACGACTGAAGCCGTCTTCGGTGAGCTCCTCGATGAACGGTGTCTCTTCCATCCTTGTTCCTCCTTTCCCTACTGTTGCGCGCCGGCCGCTAGCTCTCCCAGCTGGCCCAACGCTTGCCGATGAAGTAGAACACGACGTAGATCGAAACTCCAAGTGCTTCGATGATCAGGAGCACGGCGCCGAAGTTGTCCATGCGGATCAGCGAGGCGAAGTACACGAGCTGGTGGCCGAGCCCACCCTGCTCGCTGGCAGAGACCATCTCGCCGCCGATCGCGGTGAGCATGCCGAAGATGGCGCCAACCATGTAGCCCACGATGATCATCGGCAGCGCGAGGGGAAAGCGGATCTTCCGGAACACCTGGAACGTGCTCGCTCCGTAGGAGCGGGCCAGCGCGATCTTGGCGAGATCGGTGCGGCGGAAGCCCGTGGCCGCGTTGATGAGCACCATCGGCCCGGAGGCGAGCGCGACGGCGACGATGATCGGCCACATGCCCGGGCTCTGGATCAGGCTCACCCGCAGGAACGGGACGAGCGCGAGCATCGGCGTCACGACGAGGATGATCACGTACGGGGCGACCACCTTCTCGATGAACGGCTTCTGCGTGATCACCGCCGCGAGGATCAGGCCGATGGTCGACCCGATGGCAAAGCCGACGAAGAACTCCTGCAGCGTCACCCACAGGTGGTGCCCGTACTGGAGCTGAAAGTCGTCCGTGAGGGCGGCGACGACCGCCGTCGGCTTCGGGAAGACGTACGCCGGAGTGTCGGTCAGTCGGAGAATCGCCTCGAGGCCGAAGAACACGCCGACGGCGATCGCGATGATCGTGCCGATCTCGAGCACGCTCTTCGCGCCGCGAACCGACGTCAACCCGGTCCAGTCGATCGGGCCGTGGTCCTGTTGAGGTGACCCCTCGTCGAACGACGGGGTCTCGTCACGCAGCTCGCGGGGGAACTCGCTCACTCGACCTCCACCGTGTGCCCCGCGCCGGTCTCGACCACGCGCTTGATCTCCTGGATGAGTGCGATGAACTCGGGCTCGAATATCATGTCGACCGTACGGGGTCGTGGCAGCTCGATGTCGAAGATCCGGGCGAGACGCCCCGGGCGGGGCGTCATCACGACGACACGGTCGGCGAGGAAGATCGCCTCGCTGATGTTGTGCGTGACGAAGACGATCGTCTTGCTCGTCTCCGACCAGAGGCGCATCAGCAACAGGTTCATCTCGTCGCGCGTGAACGCGTCGAGCGCGCCAAAGGGCTCGTCCAGCAGCATCACGCCGGGGTCGGGCGCGAGAGCGCGGACGATCGAGGCGCGTTGCTGCATGCCGCCCGACAGCTCGCGCGGGTAGGAGTTCTCGAAGCCGTCCAGCCCGACCTCCTTGACCAGCGTCTCGATGCGCCCGTTGTCGACGGGTTGCTTCTTGATCTCGAACGGAAGCTCGATGTTCTTGCGCAGGTTCCGCCAGGGCAGGAGGTTCGCGTCCTGGAACATCATCCCGATCTCCGCGGGTCGCGGTCCGGTGATGGGACTGCCGTCGAGCAGGATCTCGCCCCGGGTCAGGGCGTGCAGCCCCGACATCGCCCAGAGCAGTGTCGTCTTCCCGCAGCCGCTCGGCCCGAGAATGGAGACCAGTTCGCCGGCGGTGACGTCGAGCCAAATGTCGTGGAGTGCGTTGACGGGGCCGGTCTTCGCTTCATAGATCTTCGTCGCGCCGCGGATCTCGAGCTTCGTCGTCTCCTCGACAGAGCTCAAAACCACCCCTCCTCGTCGGGGTTCGCGTACTGCATTAACTCGACGACCGCGCCGTCGACGATGGCGAACGCGACCGTGAGGAAGCCGTCGCCGACGTCGAAGGGCTCGGCCAGCACGTCGAGACCCTCGATCGCGGCGTGGACGCCGTCCACGCGGTAGGCGACGTGGGGCTCGGTACGCAGCGGGCCTGTCACCGGGCTGTCGGGCTCGAACCGGAGCCACTCCACGTGGTACGGGTGCTCGCGGGGGCTGGTGACCCACACGCGCGTCGCCTCGACCCAGCTCTCACCCGGTTTCACGTCGTCCGTGACGAGGCCGATGTGATCGAACCGGGAGCGAGCGAACTGTGGCATCAAATCGGGAGCACGGACGCTTGCAAATTGATAGGAAAGATTTCTAACATCGCCGGAAACCCGAGTCAATGACGCATCAGATCACCGCACGCTCACCGCGACTCCTCCGCCGGCTCAACGCGGCGGCTGTGCTGCGCACGATCCGCGCCGAGGGCCCCATCTCTCGCGCGGAGCTGAGCCGGGTGACCGGCCTCTCCAAGCCCACTGTCAACGGCGCGGTGGAGCTTCTGCTCGAGACCGGGTATCTGAGGGAACGCGTCGCCGGCCTCGACGCCCCAACGCGACGCCCCGGGCCGCGCGCCCGCCTGCTCAGCTTCCGCGGCGACCTGGGCCACGTGCTCGGCATCGACATCGGCGCGAACAAGGTATTGGTCGTCGTCGCGGATCTGACGGGCGAGGTGATCGGGGCTGTCCGACGCCGGACGGGAGCCCGCGATCGGCTGACCGCAGATACTCTTCTCGAGCTCGTCGGTGCCGCGACGGACGAGGTCCTGGCGACCGCCTCGGTGGACCGGAGCAGCCTGCAGGCGGTCGGTGTCGGCACGCCTGGCGTCGTCGACCCTGTATCGGGCCGAGTGACGCTGGCGCCCCAGCTCGGCGGTTGGGAGGGGATCCGGCTCGCGAGCCGGCTGGAGCCGGAGTTCCCCTGTTCGGTGCTCGTCGACAACGAGGTGCATCTCTCTGTCCTGGCCGAGCGCTGGCGTGGCTCCGCGCAAAGGATCGACGAGGCCCTCTACGTCCAGGTCGGCGTCGGCATGGGCGGCGGTGTTCTGATCGGCGGCGACCTGTACCGCGGAGCTGGTGGCGCAGCCGGCGAGATCGGCTATCTCCCGATCTTCGACGACGACGCGGAACGTGACGGGCTCGGGTCGTTCGAGCACGCCGCAGGCGGAACCGCGTTCGCCCGCCTCGGCCGTCGCGCGGCCGCAGCCGGCGAGAGCCCGGCGCTGCTCGAGCTCGCCGGCGGCGACCCTGACGCGATCGACGCCGAGGTCGTCTTCGCGGCGGCGGACGGCGGCGACGAAGCCGCGCGGCGCATTCTCGACGAGCTGCTCGAGAGGCTGGCACGCGGCATCGCGTCCGCGGTCACGATCCTCAATCCGTCGACCGTGATCGTCGGCGGAGGCGTCTCACGGGCGGGCGAGAGACTGCTCGAGCCGCTCGAGCGCCGCGTCGCAGCCCTCGTGCCCGCTCCGCCGCTCGTCGTTCTCTCGACCCTCGGGGACGAAGCGGTTGCGCTCGGGGCGGCCCGGCTCGCGCTCCGGGCCGTCGAGGAGCGCCTCTTCGACGTTGTCGTGACGGAGGCAGTGTGAGAGTTCTCGCTGTCGGCGCTCACCCGGACGATCTCGAGATCCTGTGCGGCGGGACGCTGGCCCGCTTCGTGCAGGAGGGTCACGAGGTGGTGATGTGCCACGCCACTCGCGGCGACCGTGGCAGCTTCGTCCACTCCTCAGAGGAGATCGCACGCATCCGCGGCGGGGAAGCGCGGAAGGCGGCCGAGATCTGCGGCGCCGATTACGCGTCGCTCGGCTTCAGCGATGCCGAGGTCAGCGCGGCAGATCGTGACCAGCAGCGTGCCGTCATCGACGTCATTCGTGAGGCGCGGCCCGATCTGATCCTCACACACTCGCAGGGCGACTACATGGGCGACCACAACGAGATCTCGCGACTCGTCTTCGACTGCAGCTTCTACGCCGCTCTGCCCCTCTACGAGACCGGCAAGCCGTACCACTCCGAGATAACACCGATCTACTTCATGGAGACGATCATGGGACACGGCTTCCAACCGTCGGAGTTCGTCGACATCTCCGCCACGTTCGACACGAAGGTCGCAATGCTCGAGGCCCACGAGAGCCAGCTCACGTGGCTAAAGGATCACAACGACGTCGACATCGTGGAGCAGATGAAGACGGTAAGCCGCTTCCGCGGGCAACAGTGCGGCGTGACGTATGCGGAGGGCTTCGTTCCCTGCCTTACTCACCTCAGAGGGACGACGCGGCGCCTGCTGCCGTGAAGGGAGGATCGTTGGCCATCGAGACCGAGTTCACGTACGACCTGGCGCGGTTCATCAGCTTCCGCGACCTGTCCGAATGCGAGCGCGTCAGGCGCATCCGCCGGGCGGAGCTGGCGGAACACCCGAACCCTGAGTTCCGGATCCGGATCGTCGACGAGGCGGCTCCGTTCTACCGTGCGTTCGCCGACGACATCGTGGGCCGGATACGTGCCGCCCGCGACGACGGGCGAAGCTTCGTCGCCATCGTGCCCGTCGGGCCGATGCCGCAATACGAGCTCGCCGCGCGCATGATCAACGAAGAGCAGTTATCGCTGGCGCACGTGCACACGTTCAACATGGACGAGTACGCCAGCGAGGACGGCGTCACCGCTCCCGTGTCGTGGCCGGGCTCGTTCCAGCGCGCAATGCTCGAACGCTTCTTCGCTCTGATCGACCCCGAGCTGCGCCCGCCGGAAAGCCAGATCCACTTCCCGACCAGCGACGCGCTCGGGGACTACTCGAGCCGAATCGAGGATCTCGGCGGCGCCGACGTCTGCTACGGCGGGATAGGCTGGTGCGGGCACATCGCCTTCTGGGAGTCCCATCTCGGCGAGGAGTTCGCCGGCGACCTCGAGGCGTACAAGCAAGCGGGCGCCCGTCTCGTGGAGCTCCACCCGATGACGATCATGCAGAACGCGCTCCACTCGTTCGGCGGCGACTGGTCGTGGGTGCCGCCGAAAGCGAACACGATCGGCCCACGTGAGATCCTCGGTGCAAGGCATCGCAGCTTCTGGCTCGACGGGGACCTGGGCGGCGGCGTCTCCTGGCAGCGCTTCATCGCCCGCCTCGTCGCGCACGGCCCGGTGTCCGAGTTCGTCCCGGGGTCGATCCTGCAGACTGCACCGACCGACTACACCATCCTCGGCGGCGTCGCCGACGACGTCGAGATAGCCATGGCCTAGTGGTCGACGTCGTCTGCCTCGGCATCCTCGTCGCCGATGTGATCGCGCGACCCGTCGACGAGCTGCCGCACGGAGCGGTGTCCCTCATGGACGAGGTGTCGCTGCACGGCGGCGGTTGCGCGCTGAACACGGCGACCGGGCTCGCCCGGCTCGGGCTCTCCGTCGCCGTCGTCGGCAAGGTCGGCGAGGACACCTTCGGCGACTTCGTGGTGGGGTTGCTCGGCGAGCGGGGTCTCGACGCGCAGGGCGTACTGCGCGATCCTGCGGCGCCCACCTCCGCGACCGTCGCGCTGGTCGACCGAGCGGGCGAGCGCTCGTTTCTCCACCTGCCCGGTGCGAACGGCGCGCTCACCGCCGACGAGCTTGCCCTGGACAGTGTCTTCGCAGGCCGAGCGCTGCACGTCGCCGGCGCGCTGGTCATGCCCGGGCTCGACGGCGCCCCGATCGCCGGGCTGCTCGCGGAGGCGCGACGACGCGGAGTCGGCACCTCGCTCGACACCGTCTACGACGCCACGGGTCGCTGGGAGCGGGTCGAGCCGTGCCTGCCTCACCTCGACCTGCTCACCATGAGCCTTGCCGAGGCGCAGGGGATGTCAGGTGAGCGTGAGCCGGCGAGTGTGGCGGCTTGGTGCCGTGACCGCGGCGTCGCGGTGGTGGCGGTGACGCTCGGCCCCGACGGGTGCTACGTCGCGGGTGCGGAATTCGAGGGCCAGCTGCCGGCGTTTCCCGTGCGCGTCGTCGACGGCACCGGGGCGGGCGACGCCTTCGCCGCCGGGATCCTCTACGGCAGGCTCGCCGGCTGGCCGCTCGCGGATGCGGCACGGCTCGCCAACGCCGCCGGCGCACTTGCTACGACTGCGCTCGGCGCGACCGAAGGCCTCCTCGGCCTCGGCGAGACGCTCGCCTTCGCGGGTCTGGATGCCGCGGCGTGAATGCCCGGCTGAACCGGCTGTTCGCCGCCGACGGACGGTGCTTCGACGTTGCCGTCGACCACGGCTTCTTCGGTGAAGGGACGTTCCTCGCCGGGATCGAGGCGATGGAGTGGGCGATCGCGACGCTCGTCGAGGCGGGTCCCGACGCCATCCAGCTGTCACGCGGCGAGGCACCATACCTGCAGCGTGTCCAGGGGCCGCAGAAGCCCGCGCTCGTGCTCCGCACGGACGTCGCGAACGTGTACGGGGAGCAGCTCCCACGCCATCTGTTCAGCGAGCTCGTGGCCGGGGCCGTCGAGCAGGCGCTGCGGCTCGATGCCGCGTGCGTCGTCTGCAACCTGTTGCAGCTCCCGGATCAGCCCGAGCTCTTCGACCAGTGCATCCGGAACGTGTCGGCGTTGCGGGCCGCCTGTGACCCGGTCGGAATGCCGCTGATGGTCGAGCCGCTCGTGATGCGGCCGAGCGAGCGGGGATCCTACGGCGTCGACGGCGACCTGGAGAAGATCGTCCCGCTCGTCCGCCAGGCGGTCGAACTGGGGGCCGACGTGATCAAGGCCGATCCAACGGACGATCTCGACGACTACGCCCGTGTGATCGAGATCGCCGGCGACGTCCCGGTGCTCGTTCGCGGCGGCGGTCGAGCGTCCGACGAGGCGATCCTGTGCCGGACAGAGGCGGTGATGGCGCAGGGCGCGGCCGGCATCGTCTACGGCCGCAACGTCATCCAGCACGGCGACCCCGCTGCGATGACCAGGGCCCTGATGGCGATCGTCCACGAAGGACTGCCCGCTGCTCGGGCGCTCGATCTCCTCCGTGTCTGACCGGACCGTCTCGTTCGGCGTGATCGGCGGCGGTCTCATGGGCCGCGAGTTCGCGAGCGCCTGCGCCCGGTGGATCCACCTGGAGCCGATCGGCGCGCGACCTCGCATCGCCGCCGTCTGTGACACGAGCCCCGACGTTCTCGCCTGGTTCGAGCGCCTCGACCCGCAGCCACGCCTCGTGTCCGACTATCGGCAGGTACTCGAGGACGACACGGTCGAGGCCGTCTACGTCGCGGTGCCGCACAACCTGCACGAAGAGATCTACGTCGCCTGCCTGCAGGCCGGGAAACACCTGCTGGGAGAGAAGCCGTTCGGGATCGACCTCGCCGCGAACGCGGCCATCAACGCGGAGATCACCGCGCATCCCGGCCTTCACGTCCGGTGCTCGTCCGAGTTGCCGTTCTATCCCGGCGGGCAGGAAGTGGCGCGGTTCATACGCGAGCGCCGTTTCGGGCGCCCGATCGAGATGCGGGCGCTGTTTCTCCACGGGAGCGACCTCGACCCGGCGAAGCCGATCAACTGGAAGCGCATCGCACGACTCAACGGCGAATACGGCTGCATGGGCGACCTCGGAATCCACGCGCTCCACCTTCCACTACGGGCCGGGTGGGAGCCGGCCAATGTTCGCGCGATCCTGTCCGACATCGTCACCGAGCGTCCCGACGGCCGCGGCGGCACCGTCCAGTGCGACACATGGGACAACGCAGTGCTGTTGTGTGAGGTCGAAGACGGAGATCACGCATTCCCGCTACGCGTCGAGACGAAGCGCATCGCGCCGGGAGAGACGAACACGTGGACGGTGGAGATCGACGGCACGGACGGCTCGATCGCCTACACGAGCAAATACCCGAAGACACTGCGTTGGATGGAGTACCGGTCGGGAGGGCCGCAGGCATGGCAGACGGTCGACCTCGGCTCCGTCTCGGCGTATCCGCACGTCACGGGCGCGATCTTCGAGTTTGGGTTCTCGGACGCCATCCTCCAGATGTGGGCGGCGTTCCTCGACGAGCTCGCGCACGGAAGGGGCGGGATGCGCCAGCCGTTCCACTGTGCCACCCCGGAGGAGGTGGCCGCCACACACAGGCTCTTCACGGCGGCGCTCGAGTCGCAGCGCGACCGGGCCGTCGTCGTTCTCTGAGGACGGCCGGTCTCCGCACGGCGGACGTGCGTGCTCAGCCGCTCGGCGATGCGAGGGCTGGATCGGCGCTTCCAGGTCCCGGTATCGGGCGAACGTGTCACAGACCGTTCCCGAGAAGACACTCGATGCGAATTCCGATAACAAGTTCGCGCGCTCGCGACGGAGATTCGGCTTGGGCAAGCGGTTGAATCGGCGTTTTCGTAAACAAGTCGGCGGACTTCTACTCCGCGGGTCGGAGGTTCGAATCCTCCCGGGCGCATCGAAGTGCCTGCAAATCGCGGAGATCGAGGTATCCGCTCGACCGTCGACGTGCCACGCGATACGAAGGATGCGATTTTCTTACCCGAGATCGAGCCTACGCCTCCGCAGGGGAGCCTTCATCGTGGTCGACGTTCGCGGGACCACCAGACCCGGAATATGCTTGTCGACCCCGACGCGATGCGGAGATCAGGATCGAGCTACCTGGCGGATGCCGAGCCACCGTCGGTGGACCCGCCATTCTGGACGACGCCCGGGCGGGCGACGGAAGACCGGTGGCCCCGCTCGAGTGCCCGCGTTGGCCGACGCGACATCGGCCCATGTGAGCACGTGATGCGCCGTGGCCGACCCTCTCGCTTGCCCGCGCGGCTGCGGCCTGAGCGCGCCCTACGGTGCGCGTCGCCTGGCGGATCAGGATGAGGCGGGAGCCCTGATCGACCCGTGGGCGAGCGTTCCTTGCCTTCCGGCGCTCTCTGTGGACGCCATCCGCGGCGCCTGGAGTAGGCGATGATTCGTGGCGCCGCGCCGGCGTATCGGACGTTGCATATCGTCTTCGACGTGTTGCACGCATGCTCGGGTATCGCCGGACCCCCGCCATGACGCTTCGGCTGGCGATCGTCGGCGCTGGAGACGTCGCTCAGCGGGACTACCTCCCGGAACTCGGGCGGCTCGCCGAACGCGTCGAAGTGGTCGTGGCGTGCTCCCGGGGCGCCGAACGCGCTCGTGACGTCGCCCGGCGCTTCGAGATACCGCGTTGGACGACCTCGTACCACGAAGCCGTGAGCGCCGACGAGGTCGATGCCGTCCTGAACTTGACCCCCTTCTCGCTTCACGTCGACGTGACGCTCGCTGCGCTCGAGGCCGGGAAGCACGTCTACTCCGAGAAGCCGCTGGCCCTCACGTCAGGGGACGCGCGCGTCATCGCCGAGCGCGCTGACCGGAGCGGGCGCGTCGTCGTGGCGGCGCCCTGCGTGCTGCTGTTCCCGCAAGTGCGTCGTGCGCGCGAGATCCTCGAGAGCGGCGAGCTCGGGAGCGTGTTCACCGCCCGCGGCCACGGCCAGAGCGGCGTGCCGCCGTGGGAGGGGTACCTCTCGGATCCGTCGCCGTACTTCGCCCAGGCGGGAGGCCCACTGGTCGACATGGCCGTGTACCCGCTGCATGCGCTGACCGGCCTCCTCGGTCCGGTACGAGAGGTAGCCGCGTTCTCCGCGAAGACCCGCGACAGCTTCGACATCGTCGAGGGACCGTTCGCCGGGCGATCGATCTCCGTCGAGACGGCCGACGCGTGGCACCTCGTCCTGCGCCTCGCGGACGGCGTCCTCGCCTCGGTCGAGGCGAACAACTGCGCTGCCGGGGCGATCGGCCCCGAACTCGAGCTACGGGGTGAACGCGGCGCGCTCGGCCTCAGCCTCCTCGACGTCTCGCAGCCGCTGAGTGTCCAGTCGGAGGGCGAGGACCGGTCCGAGGTCGTCCCTCATGAGCGCTCTGCCGGCCCCGACCACGTCCTCGGCGTCGAGCATCTCGCGGACTGTGTCGACGAGGGCCGCGAGCCGATCGTCAGCGTCGCTCACGCGTTGCACGTGATCGAGGCTCTCGAGGCAGCGGCGCTTTCGGCCGTCGAGGGGCGATCCGTCATCGTCGACTCGGATTTTCGAAGAGCGGCTGTTTCGTTCGAAGGAGGGGCCGAACGTGTCGAATGAACGGACCGCGCCTCCGCTTCGGATCGGCGTAGTCGGCATCGGCGCGCTCGCCCTCCGCGGCATCCTGCCGCACCTCACGCAACCCGACGTCTCCGACCGAGTCGTCGTCGCCGCGGTGTGCGACCCGGTCGAGGAGCGCGTGCAGGGTGCGGCGGAGCGATTCGGAGTCCCGAACATCTTCACGAGCATCGAAGACCTGCTCGACAGCGGCCACGCCGATGCGGTCACGATCGCGTCGCCGATCGGCCTGCACTTCGGGCACTGCCGGCTGGCGCTCGAGGCCGGGCTTCACGTGCACGTGAACAAGACCATGTCGACGACCGTCGCCGAGGCGGACGAGCTGATCGCGCTCGCCCGCGATCACGATCGTCGGCTGGTCGCCTCCCCTGGAGAAATCCTGCGGCCCCAGGTGACCCAGACACGCGAGCTCGTCGACTCGGGCGCGATCGGAGACGTGGCCTGGGCGATCTGCGGCGGTGCGTTCGAGGCGTACCACGAGAGCGAGGAACCCGAGCGGCTCGAGGCTCCGGGCGGTGTCGCCATCAATCCAGCGTGGTACTTCCGCAAGCCCGGTGGCGGGCCGCTGTACGACATCACGGTCTACTCGCTCCACCAGCTCACGAGCGTGCTCGGGCCTGCGCAGCGCGTGACCGCGCTCTCGGGCATCCGCGTACCCTTCCGAGAGTTCCAGGGCGAACGGATCACCACCGAGGCCGACGACAACACGATCCTCCTCCTCGACTTCGGCGGCGGGATGTTCGCGGTCGCGTACGGGACCGCGTCGGGAGCGGTCTCGGAGCAATTCGGCGCCTGCACGTTCTTCGGCTCGCGTGGCACGATCGACGGCGTGCTCCTGAACGGCGAGCCCTTCGACTTCCCCGGCCGCGAAGCGACGCTTCACGGCCCGATCACGGACTGGGACGCGCAGATGTGCGTGCTCGAGCACGTCGTCGGCCCTCACCGGCAGATTCCGGAGGCGCACGTGTTCGAGGACATCATGCAGCTCGTGCGCTGGGTGCTCGAGGGAGTCCCAAGTGCGGTGACCGCCGAGCACGCCCGGCACGTGATCGACATCATCGAGAGCGGCTACCGCTCCGCCGCGAGGTCGTCGACGGAGCCCCTCTCCACCACCTTCGATCTCGCGGGCGCCGCCGCGCCGCTCGTTGCTCCGTGAGCGCGCAGGGATACTCGCCCTCTCCGCGTCCGAACTACACGGTGCCGACCGCGATCACGCGTGCGGGCGTCACCCGGCATCTGTGGGGCGACGAGGAGTCCGGGGTGGTCGCAGATCTCATCTACGCCTCGACGGAAGCGATCCACGCACTCGTCTTCATCCTCCCGCCCGGCGGCGCGTTCCGTCACTCACAGGAGTTCCGTACGGTCTTCGCGGCGGACGAGGTGCTGCACGTGCTGTCGGGGACGATGGTGCTCGCCAACCCGGAGACCGGCGACGTCGAGCGCGTTCCCCGGGGAGGAAGCGTGTTCTTCGGGCCAGACACCTGGCATCACGCGTTCGCGCAAGAAGACGAGCCGCTGCACGTGCTCGAGTTTCTCGCCCCGCCCCCTGCCTCGGGATCGACGGGCGCCTACGCCCGCAGCCGCCCGTATCTCGAGCACTCCCGGTACGAGCGCGAGGACAGCGCAGTCGCACAGAGCACGCTGCGCTTGCTTCAGGACGACGACGTGGTCTGGCACGAGGATCTCGGCGTCCGGTCGGGGGCGCTCGTGGAGACGCCGCAGCTCAGCGTCCAGACGGTCGAGATCGGGCCCGGCGAGGCGTCCAAGTGGCACTCGCACGTCGGCGACGAGGTGCTCTACGTCCTCGAGGGGACGCTCTGGATCCGCGCTCGCCACGAGGACGCGACCTACGTGTTCGAGCTCGGCCGAGACGACGCGTGCTTGCTTCCTGCCCGGAGCGAGCACGAATACCGAAACTACGGCGCCGCGACCGGCAAGACGCTCGTGGGGGTTGCTCCCAACCCGGCAACGTGACCGTCGTCGGCATCGACGTCGGCGGCTCCAAGATCCTCGCGGCGATCGTCGACGTGACGACCGGGGCAGTGCTGAAGGAGCTGCGCAGGCCGACACCTGTGAGCGGGGGTGGCGACGCGGTCCTGCAGGCATGCGTCGGTCTCGCGGACGCGCTCGCTCCGGATGGACCGACGGCCGTGGGGATCGGCCTGTGCGAGTTCGTCGATCTGTCAGGGACGCCGACCAGCGCTTTCACGGTCGACTGGCGTGGGCTCGACGTCGCGCGGGCGTTTGGGGGTGCTGCGCGCGTGCGCATCGAATCCGACGTACGTGCGGCAGCTCTGGGCGAAGCACGGTTCGGCGCTGCAGCGGACTTCGACTCGTTCGTGTACCTCGTCGTCGGCACCGGCGTCAGTCACTGCCTCGTGCTCAACGGGGTGCCGTACGAGGGTGCGCGCGGAAATGCGATCGTCGTCGGTGCACCGCCGGTGGAGCGAACGTCCGGCGGTCTGGCGCTCGCAGAACGTGCAGGGGTCGAGCGTGCGGAGCTCGTGCTCGGCGATCCCGCCCGGGCCTCGATCGTCGATGCGGCCGCCGACGAGCTCGGGGGCGCGCTCGCGGCGCTCGTGAATGCCCTCGATCCGGAGGCCGTGGTGGTCGGGGGCGGGCTCGGTCTCGTCGACAGGTATCGGGAACGTGTGGCCGCCGCGGCCCGTTCGGCGATCGAGCACGAAGCAACGCGCGAACTGCCGATCGTCCCCGCAACGCTCGGCCCACGAAGCGGCGTCGTCGGTGCGGCGCTCGTCGCTGCACGCTGACCGTTATCGTCGGCGGCCATGACTGGGCTTCAGGATCTCGGCGAAGGTGTGTGGGTGTCGCAGACGCCGCTCTGGCAGACGAACGCGGTCTTCGCGCGCTCGGGCTCCGACGCGCTGCTCTGTGACCCGTGCTACACGCCCGACGAGATCGAGCGTCTCGTAGCACTCGCCCGGGAGACCGGTGGGCCGATCCATCTGCTCCTGACGCACGGCGACTTCGATCACGTCTGCGGGATCGGCTTCGTCCCGGAGGCGGTCGTCGTCGCCGGTGCTACGACCGCGGAGCGGATCGAGAGCGGGACGGCCGCCGACGAGCTCGCGGCCGCGGGTGTCGAGTGGGGTTTGGAGTGGCCGACCGAGCTCAGGGTTGATCGAGTGGCGGAGCCGGGCCTCCTGGAATGCGGCGCCTTCCGGGTGAAGGCAATCGAGGCAACGGGGCATACGGCGGACGGACTGGCTTTCGTCCTCGTCGGTCAAGGAGTTCTGGTCCCGGGCGACTACCTCTCAGACATGACGTATCCCTTCATCGGCGGCGGGCTCACCGCGACCATCGCGACGATGCGAAGGCTGCTCGACGCGCTCGAGCGCCACGACCTGCGCTGGGTCGTGCCGGGACATGGTCGTCCACTGACACCCGAGGAAGCCGCTGCGGTCGGAGCGTCGGATCTCGCATATCTCGAGGACCTCGCGCGGGCGGTCGGGGAGGCCGCAGCGGACGGCCTCAAGGCCGGACGCGCCCTGCTGCACGTGTTCGCGGTCGAGCCGCCGCGTCAGACCACGCCCGACTTCGAGATCTACGCGCTCCGCAGCGCAAACGCGCGGAGCGTGCTGGCGAATGCCTGAGCACGCCGCGATCGTCACGGGCGCGAGCCAGGGGATCGGGCTCGCGATCGCCCGCGCCCTCGCGGCAGAGGGGATCGGTCTGTGTCTCGTCGCCGCACCGCGCGACCACGAGAGACTCGCCGAGGTGGCCGACGACCTCGACGCCGTCCCGCTCGCTGCCGACGTGGGCGACCCGGAGACTGCCGAAAGAGCAGTCGAGCTGACGTTGAAGCGGTACAGACGCCTCGACCGTCTCGCCTCGAACGCAGGCATCGCCTACTTCGAGCACGTGCTCGATGCCCCGCTCGAGCACTTCGACGAGATGATGCGGGTCAACGTCCGAGGCATGTACCTCATGACGACCGCTGCCGCCAGGTACATGGCCGCGCACGGTGGCGGAGCCGTCGTCTGCACGGCGTCGACGGCGTCCCTCGCCGGGGAGGAGCTGCAGGCGGTCTACAACGCGACCAAGGGCGCCGTCGCCCAACTGGCCCGCTCGCTCGCGGTCGACCTCGCACCCCACGGCATCCGTGTCAACGCCGTCGCACCAGGCTGGGTGCGTACGCCGCCCGTGGAGGACGTCGTCCGCGACTCCGCCCAGTGGTCGAAGCACCGGTCGAGGATCCCTCTCGACCGCCCGGCGGAGCCGCACGAGATCGCCGCGGTCGTCCGCTTCCTGCTCTCCGACGAGGCGTCGTACATGACCGGGTCGCTGATCGTGGCCGACGGCGGACTCACCGCGGGTTACCGCGACAGCGACTGGGAGGCCGTGCGCGTGCCCGAGGACCCGCGTCCGGTGCGACCGCACGAGGAAGGGCGGTGAGCCGCCGGGTCGCGGGCAAGGTCGCCCTCGTCACGGGCGCCGGAACCGGCATCGGCCGTGCGGTGTGCGTGCGGCTGGCAGAGGAGGGAGCCGACGTCGTTGTCACCTCGCAGACCGCCGCGCACGTGGAAGAGACCTGTCGGCTCGCGGCAGAGGCCGCAGGGCGGGAGTTGCTCGGGCTCCAGCTCGACGTGGGTGACAGCGACGCCGTCGACCTGGTGGTCGGTCAGGTCGTGGAGCGCTTCGGCCGGATCGACGTGCTCTCGAACAACGCCGGCATCGAGCTCGTACACGGCCCTTCCGTGGTGGAGACGACCGACGACGAATGGGAGCGTGTGTTCCGCGTAAACGTGGCAGGCACCTTCTACGCCTGCCGCGCGGCCATTCCGCACATGCCGGAAGGCTCCTCCATCGTGAACATGGCCTCGATCAATTCGTTCGTCGCCTGGGAGAACGACGCGCCGTACACGGCGACGAAGGGAGCCGTGCTCCAGCTCACGCGTGCGCTCGCGCTCGAGCTCGCGCCGCGTCATGTGCGTGTCAACGCGGTGTGCCCCGGAGTGATCGACACACCGCTCACCGACGCGTTCCTAGAGCGCGCCGAGGATCCGGACGCGCTCCGCGCGGAGTACGCGGCCGCCTCTCCGCTCAACCGGATGGGAACGGCGCGCGAGGTCGCGAACTGCGTGCTCTTTCTCGCGTCGGACGAGGCCTCATTCGTGACGGGCTCGGCGCTGGTGGTCGACGGCGCGACGACGGCGCGCTAGCGGGCGCCGAGAGTCTCCACGACGGCTGCGATGTACTCAGGCGTCGTGCCACAGCAGCCGCCGACGATCTGCGCACCTTCGACGTCGCGCCAGCGCGCTGCGTCCCCCGCGTAGTCAGCGGGGGTCACGTCGTCGTCGAACGACCAGCCGGGATCGCGGTACGTGCCGACGTTCGGATAGACGCCGAGGGGGAGACTCGTGGCGCCGCGGAGGAGCGGGAGCATCCCCACGACCAGCTCTCGCGGCAGACAGTTGAGGAGTAGGGCGGAAACGCCCCGCTCCTCGAGAGCAGTCGCAGCTCGAACCAGCAGGCTGCCGTCCGCTTTTTGCAGCGTCCCGGCGTACGGTGGAATGCCTTGGTGGCGCAAGTCGGGCGGGCCGTCCACCGTCCAGCGGAACGAGACCCAGAGGGGCAGCCCGGTCTCGAGCAGCAGCTCGAGGGTCGAGAACCGTAGGTCGGGCGGGATCGTCTCCACGGTCTCCGCCAGGATCAGGTCGGGACTTGCCTCGACCAGCGAGCCCGCGAGCTCCCGCGTAAAGGCGGGTGAGAGCGGCTCGGGCCAGACGCTGAAGGCGACTGCGGTCTCCGGGCGCCCGAGCTCCGAGGCAGCTTCGCGTGCGATCTCGACGGCCCGGCGCGCAGTTGTGCGTAGCGTGGGTCCGTCGGCATTCACGCCGTCGATCCGCCAGGTGTGGGTCGTGATCACGTCGGCACCCGCCCGCACGTAGCGTCGATGGACCTCCTTCGCGAGCTCGGGGGCTTCGAGCAGCGCGACTGTGCCCCAGAGCTCGCCGACGTTGCGGTCCTGTGAGAAGCCCACCCGCTGCAGCTCCGAGCCCACGCCGCCGTCCAGCACCACGACGCCGCCACTGCGCAAGATCGACTCCAGCCGCCGATACGGGTCGCTCCTCACGGCACCAGCATCGTCTTCAGGCCGCGGAGCTCCTGCACATCCGCGAATGCTTTCTCCAAGCCATCCAGGCCGCAGCGGCGGGTGACGAGCCGCTCGAGCGGGGCGCGGCCGGAGACAAGCGCGTCGAGCGCTGCCGCATAGTGCGCGCGCCGCTGGTTCGGCGGCGTGCCGATCCACTCGCTTCCGACTACGGCGATCTCGTCGTAGTGCAATCGGTTGAGATCGAGCTCCGCTCGCGCGACGTCGCCGAAGCCCGCGAAGAGGACGACGCGCCCTCCTGGGGCCGCGAGTTCGACACACCTCTCGACGAGGGCGCCGAGGCCGATCGACAGGATCACGGCCTCGGCCTTTCCCCATACGTCCGAGAGGTCTGTCACCGCCTCGACGGCTCCGAGCTCGAGACCGAGGCCGCGGCGCTCGTCGTGTGGCTCGACGAGCACGGTCTCGGCGCCTTCGAGCGCGCCCGCGAGGACGAGCTGCAGTCCCATCTGTCCACCTCCGACGACGACGAGGCGCTGTCCGCGCTCGATGCGCGCCTGGTCGATCACCGCGTGGAGGCAGTCCCCGAACGGCTCGACGAAGATCGCCCGCTCCAGAGGCAGGTCCTCCGGGAGGAGCAGTGGCCCGTGCGACCAGGGGCCCGGCTCGACGGGCAGCACGGCGAGCTCGGCGTACCCGGCGTAGGTGTCGCCGTACAGGCGCTGTCCTATTTCCCAGCCCTCCACGAGTGGACCGAGCGCCTCCACGTGGCCGACCCACTCGTGCCCGGGGTTGAGCGGGTAGGCCGTCGTGCCGAGCAGGTATTTGCGCACGTCTGTCGGGCAGACGCCGCACGCGTCCACACGGACGAGCAGCTCGCCCGGGGCCGGGGGCGGATCGGCAAGCTCTTCCACACGCAGGTCGCGTATTCCGTGGAGCCGCGCGGCGCGCATCAAACTGCGTCCTTGGAGAGGCGGTGCATCACGGAGGCGGTCGCCGGATAGAGCTCGCGATAGGCAGCGTAGAGGTCGTCGAAGCAGGCGCTCCGAGCCGGATCCGGCTCGATCTCTCGGACGACGGGGAGCGCCACGTCGACGCCCATCGCGCGGAGTGCGAGCACGGCGGGTCCGACCGCGCTCCCGGCATGCTCGACGACGTCGAGTGGAGCACCGAGCGCGTCACAGGTTGCGCGAAGCCAGGCCTCGTCCTGGGTGCCGCCACCGCTCGCTCGCCAGCGCGACGGCTCCAGGCCTACTTCCTTCATCCGCTCGACATGGTCGCGCGCGGAGAGCGCGATCCCGTCGACGAGCGCGCGGTAGAGCTCCGCACCGCCTGTCTCCAGCGACAGCCCGACGACGACGCCGCTCGCCTGTGGATCCCACACGGGAGTGCGCTCACCGGCGAAGTAGGGAAGCACGAGCAGTCCGCCCGTGCCTGGCTCCAGAGAGGCGGAGCCGTCAACGGCGCCGAACTCGCGCCGGAACCAGTCGAGGGCGAGGCCCGCAGTCGCGGTCCAGCCGCCGAGGAAGAGGCCGGCACCCGGATAGCGGGAGACCTCCAGCCCTCGGCACTCGACGGGCTCCGCCACGGCGCGGCCGATCACGAGGGTGGAGCCGAGCAGGACACACGCATCACCGGGCTGCCGTACGCCCGCCGCGGCGATGTCGGCGTACGTGTCGTACGTCCCGGCGGCAACGGGTGTGCCAGCGGCCAGGCCGAGCGCGTGGGCGGCGTCGGCCTGGAGGCCGCCGGCCTGTGCCAGTGGGTCGAGCGCCTCTGGCAGCGGGAGCGGCGGAGCCTCGGTCTGGTGCTCGTAGTCGGAACGCGTGATGGAGTCTTGGACGGCGCTTCCCGTGAGCTGCGCCACGAGGAAGCCGGTCAGGTCGAGAGCGAAGACGGCTCGTTGCCAGGTAGCCGGCTCGTGCTCCCGCCACCAGAGGAGCTTGGGGAGGGCGTGGTCGTGCGTCGTCCCGAGACGTTCGCGTTCGGCTTCGGCGCGACGGTCGAGTGCGAACAGAAGCGCCGGTGTAAGCGGCTCGAGCGATGCATCGACGAGTATCGGGGCGGGGCCGAGCGCACATACCGCGACCATCTCCACGTCTGAATGCGCTTGGACGACCTCGCCACCCGCGTCGAGGACGGCGTCGAGCCACTCGGCCGGGTCGAGCTCGGCCCGGCCAGCGGCGATCCGCGGCCGCAGCGGCCGCTGACTCGCAGCGAGCAGACGGCCGTCCTCGTCGAGGACGGCGGCCCGCACGCCGCTCAGACCGACGTCGATTCCGAGTGCAGCGCGCGGTATAACGCGCCTCCATGCTGGCAGCGACGTTCTACGGCCCCCGCGATTTTCGGCTCGAGGAGCAGCCGGATCCCACTCCGCGCCCGGGGGAAGCGGTGGTGCGTGTCCACTCGGCGGGCATCTGCGGGGGCGACCTTCACGAGTACCGAGCGGGCGTGCAGCTCTACCCGACGCCGTATCCACGACCGGCGCAGGGTCACGAGATTTCGGGCACGGTGGCGGCGGTCGGCGTCGGAGTCGAGCGGCTCACTCCCGGCGACCGCGTCGCCGTGCAGCCGATGATCTCGTGTGGGGCGTGCAAGGAGTGCACGGCGGGTCGCTACGCACTCTGTGGCCGTCTCGAGCACATCGGAGTGGCGAGGTCGGGAGGCTTCGCCGAGCTCTGCCGTGCGCCGTCCGAGAATCTCTACCTCCTTCCTCCGGAGGTGAGCGACGACGAGGGTGCCTTGCTCGACTGTGTGGCCGTCGCCGTGCACGCGCTCGCGCGTGTTCCGGTGGTAGCCGGTGCGCGCGTGACCGTGCTGGGGGCAGGCCCCATCGGGCTCGCCGTGGCCCAGCTGGCGACGCTCTCCGGGGGACAGGTGACTATGGTCGCGACACGTCGGGCACCGCTCGAGGTCGCACGCGCGCTCGGAGTCGACGCCGGCGTCGATCTGGGTGCAGGCGAGGATCCACCGACGGATGCGGACGTCGTCTTCGAGACGGCGGGCGGCGCGACCCTCCTTGATCGAGCACTCGCTGCCGCCGGACGTGGGGCGACGATCGGCCTTGTCGGCGAAACGTTCGACTCGCAGCCCCTCGGGCTTGCGGCGGCGCTGCCGCGCGAGCTCACCCTGGCTTTCGTCTGGAGCCACGACGGGCGGAGCGAGTACGAGCGCGCGCTGGAGCTCGCCTCCCGCGGTGACGTCCGCCTCTCGCCTGCCGTCACCCATCACTTCCCGCTCGCCCGGCTCGACGAAGCCTTCGCGACGGCCTCGGACCGGAACCGGACCGGAGCGATCAAGGTCGTGGTCACGCCGTGAAATCCAGCAGCACCTTGCCGAGTTTCCCCCGCTCTCCGAGCCGGTCGAAGGCGGCCCTCACGTCGGCAGCTGGGTAGACGGAGTCGACAATCGGGCGCAGCCGACCGGACGCGAGCCCCGGGACGACCTCGCGCTCGAAAGCCCGAATTGCAGCCGCCTTCTCCTCGAGCGGACGCACGCGAAGGACGGTGCCCGAGATCGTGGCGCGCTTCTGCATGAGCGTGAGCAGAGGAAGGGTAATTTCGTTTCCGCCCGCCACCGAGACGATCACGATGCGTCCGCGGCGCGCGAGCGCATCGAGGTTGGCAGGGAAGTGCACGCCACCCACGAGCTCGAGGATCACGTCGGCGCTCACGGACGGGCCTCCCCGAAAGTCCTCGTCGCGGACGATCTCCGCGCCGAGAGCGGCGACGGCTTCCTCGACGTGCGCTGAGCGGACCGTGGCCACGACCCGCGCCCCCGCCGCGACGCCGAGCTGAACGGCGGCGGTGCCGACCCCGCCGCCAGCACCGTGGACGAGCAACGTCTCGCCGGTGCGCAGGCCCGCCTGTGTGAATACGGCGTCGTGCGCGGTGACGAACGCCTCGGGCACCGCCGCCGCCCCTTGCTCGTCAAGCGCGTCGGGCACGCCCGCCACGGAGCGCTCGTGTACGAGAACGCGGTCGGCAAGCCCGCCCCCGCCGACGAGCCCGAACACGCGGTCCCCCGACTGCCAGGAGGAGACTCGTTCCCCGCGGCTCTCCACCGATCCGGCGACCTCGAGGCCTGGCACGTCCGGCGGACTGCCGGGCGGCGCCGGGTAGTTGCCCGCCCGCTGCATGAGGTCGGCGGGGTTGAGGCCACCGTAGGAAACACGAACGACGACGTCCTCCGGGCCAGGCTCAGGGTCGGGTCGCGTCTCGACGGAGACGACCTCGTTCCCTCCCGCGCCCGTGAAGACCACCGCTCTCACGCAGCCAGGCTCCGGAGAAGGGCGAGTGCCGGCGCCAGACGCTCGCGCTGGTCGTCCACGTCCACGCGGTTGTCCAGGCCTTCGACGGAGAGATGGAAGTCGCGGCCGTCGAGGCCATCGCGGAGCGACGCCATGAGACGCGGGAGATCGGCCACGCCCTCGCCCGGATAGCGGTAGCGGACGGCGAAGCCGCGGCGGTGGTAGCCGTCGTCCGTCGGGATCGACTCGAAGATGTAGTCCTTCACATGACCCGCCGGCGCGAGCGGAGCCAGTGCGCGCACAACCGGCACGGGATCGTCGAGAGCTGCGATCGGGTTGATGAGATCGAGGAAGACGCCCGTCGATCCGCCGGCCTCGGCCACGAGCGAGCGGTACTCATCGGCCGTGAAGTCTGAATGGTTCTCGAGCAGCAGCGCAACGCCCGCCGCGTCCACCTCGGGTAGAGCCTCGCGTAGAACCGAGACGACATAGCGGCGCTCCGCCTCGATGAGCTCCGGACGTCCCATCAGCTCCGCCCGGTAGAAGCCGGAGACGACTCGCAGAATCGGGCTCTTCAGCGCGACCGCCCGCCCGAGCCAAGCGCGCACACGGCCGACGCCCACCGCCGGCGAGTCTCCGTTTCGGCCCTCTCCGAGGAAGTCTCCCGAGGCGAGCAGACGAAGGCCGAGCGCATCGGCACGCACGGCGAGCGTGCGGAGCTCTTCGAGCTCGCGATCACGCACATGGTGGAGGTTGACCTGCACGAACGCAGCGTCGAGCTCGGCTGCCTGCGCGAGCACGTCCTCGAGCGTCACCGCGCCCCGCTCGAGGCGGAGGTGCCAGCAGAGCGTGTCGACCCCGAGGTGGATCATCGGCGCGACCGCGCAGGCCGCCGCGTAGAGTCGGGTAGGTGGTGGGACTCGACTTCCCGGGACCGGCAGAGGTGCTCGTCGGCCGACCGGTCGGCCAGGTCGGGATGATCGTGCGCGATCTGGAGAGCTCGTGTCGCCGGTACTCGGCGCTCTGGCAGTGCGGCCCCTGGCGGGTCTACACCTACTCGCCGGCGATCCTCTCCTACCAGCGCTACCGCGGCGAGCCGTCGAGCTTCGCGGTGCGCCTCGCCCTCAACCCGACGACGCCGCAGATCGAGTTGCTCCAGCCGCTCGAGGGACGGAGCGCCTACGACGGCTGGCTCGATCGGCGAGGGGAAGGCCTGCACCACCTGGCCGTGTACGTCGAGGACGCCGACGAGGCGATCGCCTCCTTTGCCGCCGTCGGCTATGAGGTCATCCAAGAGGGACGCGGCTTCGGCGTCGACGGAGACGGCGCATTCGCGTACTTCGACACCGAGCACGATCTGGGCTACCTCCTCGAAGTCGTGCAGCCGCCGAAGACCCGCCGCGAGCCCGAACTCGTGATCCAGTAGTAGTGCGCAAGATCGGAATCCGCCAGTACGGGCTCCGATCGCGCCAAAATCCCTGTAGCCGGCGCTCCGCGCCGGGTGGCTACGTTTTCTCACCGAGCGCTCTGGCCGATACAGGCGCCCATGCTACACGGGTATCGAGTCACGTCCCTACGCCGTATCTGCCGACCCTGCGGAGCTCACGCGGCTCTACGTCGCGATGCTTCGGATCCGGCTCTTCGAGGACGCCGTCCTACGCCTTTTCCTGGCCAACGAGGTCGAGGGTACGACCCACCTCTGTCAGGGACGGGAGGCCGACCCGGTCGGGGTCTGCTCCGCCCTCGAGCCCGGTGACACGGTGCCGCCACGTACCGGGGCACAGTGCCGCGCTCGCACTGCGGAAGGCGTCGCCGCAGAGGTCGTGGACCTGCGCACACTGCGCGCGCTCGACGTGACGACGATTGCGGAGTCCGTCTCGCGCACCGGGCGACTCGTCGTGGTCGAAGAAGTGCCGCCGACCGGCGGGTATGCCGCCGGCGTGATCGCGTCCGCGGTCGAGCGTGTCGGCCCGCTGGCGGCACGATGGGTGACGATGTCCGACCTCCCGATCCCGTTCGCAAGAACGCTCGAGGACGCCGCGCTCCCGTCGGCGGACGCGGTGGCCGCGGCGGCCAGGTTGCTGTCGTAACAATTCGCCGGCTGTACGCCGATTCCGTAGCGTGGTACGTTCGCGTGCATCGTGACGCGGCCCCACATGTCGTTTCTGAGACGACGTGCCTGCGCTGCAACTCGGGCAGCAGCGGTGGAGGTCGCCGCCCGACCAAGGAGGGACTCCTAGATGGCCGACAACATCCCCGGGCGTGACGTGCTCGTGACGACACGAGTCGCGCTCGAACATGCCCGCATCAGCCGGCTGACGCTCCTGCGCCGAGGCGGTACGGCCGCGCTCGGCCTCGGGCTGATGCCGACCGTGCTCGCCGCCTGCGGTGGCGGCGACGAGGCGGCCGCGCCTGAAGCGAGCGGGACGATCGACTACCTGTCGTGGACGGGTTACGACATCCCCGATCCGATGAAGGCGTGGAAAGCAGAGAACTCGGTCAACGTGAAGCCGACGTACATCGGCAACCACGACGACATCCAGGCCAAGATCAAGGCGGGCGGCGGTGCCTACGACCTGATCACCTACTACCAGGGCTACAAGGATCTCTACACGGAGCTCGACATCCTGAGCACGATCGACACCGGCAAGATCCCCAACATCGACGGCCTGTTCTCCGTCTTCAAGGAACCGGACGCGCGGAACCTGTGGATCGAAGAGGACGGCGACTGGACCGGGGTGCCCTGGACCTGGGGTTCCATCGGCATTACGTGGGAGGACGCAAGGGTTCCGGGCGGGCTCTCGTCGTGGTACGACCTGCTCGACGCGAAGTTCAAAGGCAGGGTCGCCATGGTCAACGACCCGCTCGGCGCTTTCACGCTCACGTCGCACATCCTCGGCAAGGATCCCGCGGCGCTACCCAAAGCCGAGTACGCCGAGATCCGCGACTTCCTCACGAAGATGGTCGCCCAGACGAAGACGGTCTCCCCGGGCTTCAGCGAGATGACCAAGGCCCTCGTCGACGGAGAGGCAGACGTCTGCTACCAGGGGTGGGCCTACCAGAACTATCTGGCCGCACAGGCCGGCAACAAGACCGTGAAGACGAAGACGCCCGAGGAAGGCGCGTTCTCCTTCTGCGACCTGTACGCGATTCCGACGACGACGGACAACGCCGACACGGTGCACGCCTGGATCAACCAGTCCCTCGACCCGATCCTGAACGCACGCATCGCCGAGTACCTGGTCGCCGCAGTGACCGTGGAAGCAGCTGCCGATCTCATCAACGCGGACACGAAAGCGCTCTACCCGTACGACGACCTCGAGCTGGGCGACACGACCGGCGAGCGCCTCAACAAGCTCTTCGAGCTCGCGCCGTTCTACGGCAACCCGCCGATCGAGTCCGACGAGTTCGTCACGTTCGGCGAGATGCAGGAGGCGTGGGAGGAGATCAAGCAGAGCGCGTAACCTCGTGACGTCCGTCGCCGAAGCTTCGCGCGAGACGCGCCGGGCCCGCTTCGGGCCCGGCGCCCTCACGTTGCCCGCCGCGTTCGGGCTGCTCCTGTTCTTCGCCGCCCCCCTCGGGACGTTCTTCCTCTACAGCTTCCTGACCAACTCGCTGTACGAGGTGTCCCGCCCGCTGACGCTCGAGGGCTACTCGGACGCCCTGTCGAGCGAGGTGAACAGGACGCTCGGCGTCAATTCGCTGGTCGTCGGTCTGTGCGCCGCGGCGGCGACGGTCGTCATCGGCCTTCCGGTCGCCTACTGGCTGCGCTTCGCGGCGGGCCGTTGGCAGGTGCTCGTTCTCTTCCTGATCACGGCGACCCTCTTCGCGAGCTACCTCGTACGCATCTTCGCCTGGCAGTCGATCCTCGGAGGAAACGGCCTGCTCAACTCCGGTCTGCGCAGACTCGGAGTGATCGACGAGCCGCTCGGCTTTCTCCTCTACAACCGCTTCTCCGTCACGGTCGCACTCGTACACATCTTCCTGCCGTACGTCGTGCTCGTGCTGTACGCCGGTTTTCGCCCGGTCTCTCCGGCGCTCGTCGAAGCCGCGCAGGACCTCGGGGCGAACGCGTTCACGCGCTGGCGCCGGGTGATCCTGCCCCTCGTCGCGGCCCCGGCTGTCACTGCATTCATGCTCGTCTTCGTCCTCTCCGCCGCGGACTACGTGACGCCTCAGTTCGTCGGAGGTACCGACGGTGCCCTGCTCGGCGTACGGATCCAGGCGGCGCTCACCGGGGTCGGGAACTGGCCCCTCGGCGCGGCGCTCTCCTTTCTCATGCTCGCGGCCTTCCTCCTCTGCTACCTGCTCACGGTGCTCGCACTCCGGCTCCTGCGCCTCGACCGCATCCGCTTCGTCTCATGAGCGTGACGCAGCGCAGTCCGATCACCTACGCGGTCACGCTGCTCGCCCTGGTCTTCCTCTACCTGCCGCTCGCGATGGTCGTCCTGTTCTCGTTTCATGCGACCGGAGCGGTGTCGTTCCCGTTCACCGGCTTTTCGCTTCGCTGGTACCGGGAGACGCTCGGCGACGAGATCTTCCGCAGCACGCTGTGGAACTCCACGGTGGTCGCGATCTCGGTCTCCGTCGTCACGCTCGTGATCGGGACCATGGCCGCGTACGGGCTGACGCGCTGCGCGCCGCGGCTGCGGGCCCCGCTCGCGCTTCTCTTCTTCCTGCCGATCACGCTACCCGGCCTGTTCGTGGGGATCGCTCTGCTCGTCTACTTCGCCCGGCTCGACATCCAGCTCTCGCTGACCACCGTGATGATCGGGCACTTCGTCTACGTCTTCCCATACTTCCTCCTCGTCGCGAAGGCCGCGCTCGACCGCCTCGACCCGGCACTGGAGGAGGCGGCTGCGGACCTCGGCGCCTCGCCATGGAGGATCTTCAGAAAGGTGACGCTTCCCCTGATCTGGCCGGTGCTCGCCGGAGCGACGGCGCTCGCCTTCGCCCTGTCCTTCGACGAGTTCATCATCACGTTCTTCATCATCGGCCCCGACTCGACCCTGCCGATGTTCATGTACTCGAGGCTGCACCGCACGGTCGACCCGGCGATCAACGTGGTCTCGACCCTTTTGCTGGCAATCACGCTCGTGTTCTGGGTGATCGCCTTCGCCTTCGCGGTCCGCGCGGCCCGTGGTCGTGCTCGCGCCACGGACACCCTTCTCGGGGAGGCCGCTGCGTGACGGAGGAGAGCCGGCTCGAGCTCGAGGGGGTCACGCACCGCTACGGCACGGTGACGGCCCTCCAGGATGTCTCGCTCACGATCTCCGACGGCGAGTTCGTCACGCTGCTCGGCCCGTCGGGTTGCGGAAAGACGACGCTGCTGCGGATCGTCGCGGGGTTCATCCGGCCGAGTGAAGGCCGGCTGCTGCTGCAGGGGCGCGACGTCACGCGCATACCTCCCCATCGACGCCCGGTGAACATGGTCTTCCAGCGTGCGGCGCTCTTTCCGCACCTCGACGTCTTCGAGAACGTCGCGTTCGGGCTCCGGGTCAGCGGGGCGCCCGACATCGAAGCTCGAGTGACCGAGGCACTCAGGCTCGTCCGTCTCGTGGGGTTCGAGCGGCGGCGGGCGCATGAGCTCTCCGGCGGCCAGCTCCAGCGCGTCGCGCTCGCTCGTGCGCTCGTCAACCGGCCGCGCGTGCTGTTGCTGGACGAGCCGCTCGCGGCGCTCGACCTGCGGATCCGGCTCGAGATGGAGGCCGAGCTGCGCCGCGTCCATCGTGAGACGGGAGCGACCTTCGTCTACGTCACGCACGACCAGGGAGAGGCGCTCGCCCTCTCCGACCGGATCGTCGTGTTCGACCAGGGCAACGTCGAGCAGGTCGGGACGCCGGACGAGATCTACCGTCGACCCGCTACGCCATTCGCGGCCCGCTTCGTCGGCGACGCGAACGTCCTGCCCGTACACGTCGTCGAGCTGAGCGGCACCCGTGCGACCCTCGACCTGGCCGGAATTCGCTTCTCCGCGCCATCTCATGATGGTCTCGCAGCCGGTCCGGGGTGGCTCGTCGTGCGCCCCGAGGTCATCCGCCTGGGAACCGTCGCCGGCGACGGGATGCGTGGCGTGGTGCGGGACGTCGCTTTCCGAGGCTCCGGCTTTGCGTGCGAGCTCGACGTCGAGGGCCTTTCCGAGCCGATGAAAGCGGAGGTCTCGGCCGAGTCAGGCGCGCCCCCTGAGCTCGGAAGCGCTATTGGCATCGCGTGGGACAGCGAGGCCGTTTGCCTGCTCTCCCGGAAGCCGGAGTGAGCGAAGAGCCGATGCTCGTCTACATCGAATACATCAGCCGTCGGCCCGGGGTCTCGATCGAGGCATTCCACTTCGCTGCCGGACGAGGACAGGGCGGCTGGGCCAGCGAGTACGCCGGCGACATCCTGCTCCTCAACCTCGGACGGACTTTCCGGCTGGGACCGGAGCCGGAATACGTCGCGGTCTGGTACGTGGCCGGCGCTGGCCTCGAGCGGATCGGCGAGTGGGAGCGCATCTTTGCCTCCGGCGAGGCGGATCACTTCGAAGAGACGTTCCGACTCGCTGCCCGGATCGACACGGCGGGCTGCTACGAGCCCTTGCTCGAGCCCGTCCAGGGCCGCGACGGGCTCTACTACGGCGAGTACCTCGACTTCGCGCCGGGTGCCGGCCGGGACGAGGTCGCATCCTTCTTCGTAGAGCGCCGAGACCGTCACGACCGGCTGACGCTCAATCTGCTCTGCGAGCGCATCGGCGGTCTCGGGCCCGACCCGCGCTGTCTCGCCGTCTGGACGGTGCCGGGCTGGGACGCCCTCGACGACGTCGTGTGCGACCTTGACGACGTGGACACGCCGGTCCGGCTCGTGCATGGCGCTCTGTACCGGGATCTCGGCGCCGAGACGCTGTGACTGCCCCCGTCGGTGTGGGCATCATCGGCGCGGGAAACGTGCTGCCGGCATACCTTCAGGTGCTGGACCGGCTGGTGCCCCGTGGCCTCGCCCGCGAAGGGCCGATCTGTGCACGACAGCGTGAGACCTGGCCCGAGCTCTTACGACGTCGGCCGGGTGCGCAGCTCGTCCGGGACGCACGGGAGGTCGTCGAAGCGGACATCGACGTCGTGGTCGTTCTCACACCACCTGCCTCCCATG
>Ga0184632_10000083_pt1 | contig 27677 bp, 19 predicted proteins | sample PLM31_50_b1_FD_133153 | JGI IMG/M metagenome (GOLD analysis project Ga0184632, IMG submission 133153) | Groundwater sediment microbial communities from an aquifer in East River, Colorado, USA - PLM3-1_50_b1 | ecosystem: Environmental > Terrestrial > Soil > Riparian zone | place: USA: East... | reverse complement strand
TGGCAAAGCACCCGCATCACCGCGAGCGACGTCTCTGGACGCTCCCGGAGGATCGACTCGAATTGCCGCTGCCCGATCGTAAGGAGGCGAACCGGTCCCCTTGCGACGAGCGCGGCCATCCTGGGCTGGCTCGTGATAACCGCCATCTCGCCGATCACATCTCCCGCTGACCGCAGGGCAAGAGTCCGCTCGCCCCGCTCGGGCTCCCTGACCACGATCGATACGTCCCCGGTCACGATGATGTGCATCGCGTCTCCCGCATCACCCTGGTCGGCTATCGTCTCTCCGTCCGCAAAGACCTGCTCCTGCGCGACCAGCGCGACCGGCCTCAGGTCGGGAGGCGGAAGATCGGAGAACAGCGGCACCCTCCGCAAGAACATCACGCGTTCCATCAACGGCAAGGTTGCCAGGCTTTGCGTCATCGATCCTTCCTCCCCCGCGGCCGCCACAAGGTCTGCACACGCCCGGATCCAGTCGTCGGAGTCGCGTCGAAGCCCCTCGAGCCAACCGGGATCAGCTGCGTGCGCCGGTGTACTCTCCCACAACGCCAGGAGTGGACGGACGAGTTCGGAGTCCCCCACGGACTCGATCACTTCGAGCGCGTTCGCCCTTTGCAACGGATCAGCCCCGGAGAGGCTTTCCAGTGCGATCGAGATGGCGCTCCGATCACCGAGAAGGGCCACCGCTCGGAGACTGGTTACAGCTTCCCGATTGGACCTAGCCAGAAGTGAGTCCTTGAGCAACAAGAGTCGCTCATCGCTTCCACCGTCGATGGCGGATGCGAGCCTCAAGCTCTCGAGCGCCCTGGTTACCGAGTCCGCGGCGAACCGGCGGACCTCTTTGGTCGCTCCGTCTAGCGGGAGGCGCTCGAGCGCGCTCAATGCGCCGCTCTGAAGCTCCGGCACGAAGATCGACCGGATCACGGGTTCAACCGCGGCGGCGCCGATGGTTCCCAGCGTCTCGGCCACGGCATCACGAACTGTTTCATTCGTGTCTGCCATCGCCCCGATGAGCGGATCCAGGGCCCGGTCGGGGTCGATTGCCGCGAGGGCCCGCGCGGCCTCGGCACGGACTGAAGCGGCGGGGTCGGTCAAGCCCGAAAAGGCAAGTTCGAATGCACTCGGTGCCTTCCATTCCGCCAATGCCCGGTGCGCCAGTGCCCGAGCCGCGGAATCCCGGGCGGCCGCGAGTTCCATCAGCACCTCCTGTGCATCCTCGTCGGGGCCCTGTCGCAGCCAGAAGGCTGCGGCTCGTGCCCTGACGGCCGGATCGGGGTCACGCAATAGCTGGCGTACTTTGGAACCAGATTCTTCTCGAACGGCGACCGGCTGGAGAGATTCGAGAGCGGCCAAACGAACCTGAGGCTCAAGGTCCAAAAGGCATCCTGTCATCGCAAGCGACACGGAGGGGTCTCCGCCACTTGCCAGCGAACGGAGGGCCGTTTCCCGAACATCTGCATCGTCGTCCTGCAATGCTTCAGTCAGCGCCGGCCCGGCATCCGAGGAGTGGAGGTCCCCAAGGATATGGGCCGCGAGCCGGCGAATGCGGGGATCCGGATCGGACAGGGCGGCAACGGCGACGGACATGGCCGAAGCGTCCTCTCGGGCCAGCCCGAACGGCTCCTCTCCACCGGTAATGGCTCCGAATACGTTCGGCCGCCCCTCCCGCAGGGCAAGGACGAGTTCACGACTGTATGCGCGGCTCACCCGGTACATCGCAAATGTGGCCAGCGCCGCGCAGAAGAGCCCGACCGCATAGATGGTCGTCTTCGACATAGCATGCTCACCGATGAGGGCGATCACGCCCGCGAGGACGGTGCCGATCTGCGTCGGGCCGCCGTACAGGAACGCGCGCGTCTGGTCGCGACGCTCGGCAGGCACCGTGTTGATGACCGCCTCCCAGGCACTGGAAGTACCACCCTGCATCCATACGATCTGCGCGAAGCGAAAGGCCGCAAGGATGGCGAACGTCGACCGGATCGCCAGAGTACCGAATGCCGCGACGTACAGGACCGGAAGCACCAGCATCACAGTGGGCACTCCGAACCTCGCCAGCAGCCGGTTCGTGACGAGGAGCGAAATAAGGAGGGCCCCCGCGGTGGAGAGTCCGAAGAAGACTCCGAAGTAGCCGGCCAGTTTGTCGGGAGTGGGGTATCGGACTGTCGCGGCCCGCGAGAATGGCAGATACATCGAGAAGAACAGCAACGAGAACAGAACGGCGCCGACCGCCATCCACCGCATGAGCCCCGACCGGCGGACGTATCGAAATCCCTGTCCGATCTCCTCTATCGACCCGCCGACGCGGCGACGGGAAGTTCCGCCTGAGGCACGGGCCGCCGGCGTCGCGACCAGCCTCCGTGCAAGTAGAACGACCGCGCCGAGAGTGCCCACCCAGACCAGGATCAAGTTGCCCGCACCGAAGGCCGTTGCCAGGGGCCTCGTGGCGAGGCCGCCGAGCACTTGGCCCAGCACAGCCCCGCCCCCGATCAACGGGAAGAAGCGCTTTGCCTGTCGCGTATCGGTGACGATCCCGGCGAGCCCCCAGACCGCCAGTCCCATGATGAACTGGGCCGCACCACCTAACAGCCAGAGCGCCGGGTAAAACCAGGCGGCGCCGGCAGCCAATCCCAAGCGTCCGACCAGGGCCAAAAGCCCGATGGCCACCGGGATCAGGATGAATGCTTTCCCCCGGCCGACCCGACCGAGAAGAGCACCCACGCCGATCGATGCGGCGAACATGACCCCGCCGAGCAGGAGGTACATGACCGGGAGCTTCTGGGCCCCGTAACGGGCAAAGAAGAGCGCATCGATGCCGCTCTGAGCGATCATGAGTCCGGCAGAGGAGAAGAAGGCCGTGGAAACGGCCAGCCCCACCGTGGGACCCTCTCCTGGCCGAAGCCCAAGAAGCCGGTTCATGCTTCTCCCAAAGGAGATGGCTAGCGCCACTCCACTCGGCCCACCCGGACCGGCTCGGCGATTCCCTTGAGCGTGACCTCGCGGACCTTCGAGATCGTGAATCCGCCGTCCGCCTCGGCTACGGTCTGGTCGCTGGCCAGGATCTCGCCTCCCTCCGCCAGGGCAGCGATGCGAGCCGCCTTGTGCACGTCCGCGCCACCGTAGTCCTGGCCTCGCCGGGTCGCATCACCGGCGTGGATCCCGATGCGTACCAGAAGGGCGAATCCGTGGGCCCTTCGGTGCTCGGCCAGCGTCCGCTGAACCGCGACCGCGCATCGTAGGGCCGATCGCACCTCGCGGAACGCCACGAAGAAGCCGTCTCCCGTAGGGTGCGCGACCTCTCCGCCGTGGGAGGCGAAGAGCGATCGGAGCGTCTGGTCGTGCCAGGTTAGGAGATCCTCCCAGGCCTCATCGCCGATCACGCCGATCAGGTCGGTGGACTTGACGATATCGGTGAACATGAACGCCCGTCCCACCCGCTCAGGCCGCTCGGCCGAGGCCGCGAGGTCGCCCAGCAGCTGCCCCGCCCGCTCCGCGGCTGGTCCGGCGCCGAGGCGCTCGAATGTCGCCCTCGCGGCCCGAGCCTCCATCAGAGCGGCGTCGTCGTCGCCGGTCGCCGAATGCGCCTTCGCCAGCAGCAAACGAACCTGCGCCGTTTCGTACGGGGCCTCCACCCACTGCCAGGCCTGCCGCGCCCGCTGGAGGTAGGAGAGGGCTTGGGCGGCATCTCCCTGCGCGAGACGAACCGCTCCGCGCGCGCAAGCGGCCATGGCCTGCAGCGATGTGGCCTCATTCTGACCCACCATGGACTCGAGCTCGTCCGACGCGGAGGATGCGGTCTCCACGTCCCCCGCGGCGAGGGCGATCTCGGCTTGGGCCGCCAGGATCCTGATCCGGGCACAACGGTTCGTGGTCGATTCCGCCAGCGACTGCCGGATGCCGGCGGCGGCCGCCTCCACCTTCCCCTGAGCCAGCCAGAGGAGGGACATGCCTGGCTGAGGGTTGAAGCCGAACTCGTGGGCTCGGGAGTATGCCTCCTGCGCCGCGCTGAAGTCGCCCATCCGACTCCGCACTTCGCCGATCTCGTAGTTCGCTGGACCCAGGCCCGAGTAGAGATTGAACAGGGGGAGCTCCTCACACGCCAGCCGCGCCTGCTCCTCGGCCTTGGCGTAAGAACCGCGGAGCCGCATGAGCTCGGCTTTGTGGATCCGGCAGACCCCCGGAAATGCGGGGATCGATTGACGATCACACCACCGAAGTGTGGCATCGGTCCACTCCGCCGCTCGCCCGTAGTCCCCGAGCTTGGAGCAGATGCCGATCGTCCCGCAATACACGTAACCCGCCGGCTCCGGATCCAGCTCGCCACCGACCACAGCGACCATCGCCTCGTCTAGAAGGGGACGCCCGTCGGCGACGTTCCCCAGCAAGCACAGGGCGTGGCCCTTGTCGTGCAGGCTCATCCCGTACAGGTTGCGATCCCCGGTACGGGCGGCGATCTCCAACGCCTGGTCGTAGTGCTCGATTGCCCCCTCGAAGTCCGCCTCCATGATCCAAGCCAGGAGCCCTCGAGCCCACGCGAGCCACCCGTGGACCACGGACTCCGGATCCTCCTGGGCCAGTCGCTCGGCCGTGGCCATCCAGCCCTGGGCCGACGAGATCGACATCCGCATGCCGTGCTGCTCGCCGACGCGGAAGGCCATCATCGCAGCGGAGGAGCGGTTCCCTTCTTCAAGGTAGGCGCCGTACGCGCGTTCCAGTGCTTCGACGGTCTCGACGGGGTGGGCTGTCCAGTACGCTGCCAATCCCAGGAGGTGCAGCCCCTCCCCCGTAAGGGAACCGGTTCGGTCGGCCTCAGAGAGCTTGTCGTACGCCTCCTGCCACGCGTGACGCTCGAGCGCATCGCGTGCGATCGCAACGGGGTCGTCCGTGCGCGGGGCCACGGATGGATGGTACGCCCACGGAGCTGTCGGTCCACAAGAAGAGCGCGCCAAATCCGATCGTCCCGGATACAATCCCGCGTCCCATGTAAGGAAGGAGAGCCCATATGGACAAGTTCATGCGTATCGCGATGGCTACGCTAGCTGCAGGAGCCATCCTGGGTGGAGCGACCCGGGCCGTCGGCGCGGAAGAGGGTGGGATTACGGCGGAGGGCCGGTGCTCCGCGTCCAGTACCTGGGGGCTGACGATCGCGCCGGAGATAGGGCTGGCGATGGAGGTCGAGATCGAGTCCGGCGTCGCAGACGAGCCGTGGCGGGTTCGTCTCATTTACAACGGTCATCTCATGCTAGAGGAGCTGGAGTACACAGAGGAGCCCGACGGCGCTTTCGAGATATTCAAGGTCGAGAACAACGCGGAAGGCGAGGACTCGGTCAAGGTCCGGGCACACAACCTGGAAACAGGCGAGATCTGCTGGGGGCAGATCCAGGCCGAATTGTGATCGTCCAGAGCCTCTGACTGTTTCGGCCGGGTCCGGGCACGCGACTCGTCACCACGGACGGTGCTCAGGGGAGCGCTCGCCCGAAGGGAGGCAGTCGCCGGTGTCGTCCGAGATCACCAGGACACCCTGTCCAGTCATGGTGAGGTACACAGTGGTTACCCCGGATACCTCGGGCGATGCGGCCACTTGGGCGGGAGAGTTCGCCGCCCGCTCGTATAGGGGAGCGGCGGCCGTCAGGTTGCACCATTCCCCACCACCGCTGGTGTGCTTGAACATCGCAGGAAGCGTCGGGTCACTTGGATCGGTCCTGGTCGCCAGGTAGACGGTGGACGTGCACGCCTCCGCGCACGGTCGGATGGCGATAGGGCCGGGGTTATGGACTTCGGTCGGCGGGACAATCAGGTCTACGCAGCCGTTCGTCACCGGTGGGACGGGACAGCTCAACTGGTGAAGCCCGTCGACGGCATCCGTGGTGACCCACACGATCCCTAGCTCATTGGGATCGGCAACCATGAAGCCGGAGTGCGGGTCCACCTCTTCACCGGCCGGGACCTGCCAGACCTTGACCCACGACCCGGGCGAGCCCAGGTTGTTCGACTCCCACAACTTCCCCGTCTGCCGGTCGAAAGCGAACACCAGCCGCCCGATGTTGTTGGGAAAAGAGATCGGGGCGTACCGCATGTTCAGATCCTCAAGAGCGAACATGTCGGTCCCCGCACTAACCAGTTGCCAACTGGTTCCGTCGAAGCGCCACAAGCCGCACCCGTCCGTGGCGGCCAACGTGAACGGGTCGGTGATCGCCGAGAAGCGACCCACGCCAACCCCGATGATGCGGGGAGTCGACCGGTCACAGCCCGTGGTGGTGAACCCGAGCGAGATCCAGGGGTTGGTTCCGGGCTGGGTGGGATCAGTGCTCGTGTGGACGGCCCCGACGCCGATATCCAGCGAGCCCGATGCGAGATACGCCAGGGAGATCGGCTCGGTTACCTGCCTGTCTACGGCCAGCGCGTACCCGTTGGTGAACACCTTTGCTGGCTCGCTCTGGACCGTCGATCCAGGATTGAGGCTGCTCGCCGAGGCGAATAACGTCCAGTCGGCGCTCACCAGGTAGACGCGATCGGCGTCCTTGGGGTCGGTGACGACATCGGCTTCAGTCGTCGCGCCTATGCCCTGGACCGCCGGCTGCCAATGGGTGTCGCCTTCGACTGTCGTCTTCCACACCCCGGAACGACCCGCCACCAGAACGGCAGCTGGGCTATCCGCGGTGAGGGCGATAGACGTGGCCAGATACGACTCCTGGTTCAACATCTGGTTTCGGCAGCAAAGGAACTCCCACCAGTTGATGGTCGTTCCCAACACCGTTTTCTGGACGTCTTGGTCGAACACCACGTCCTCCCAGTTCGTTCCTCCGTCCTGGGATCGATAGACGCTGTGGCATTCCTCGAAAACGCCGCCTTCGGGGACCTCGCACAACGAGTTCTGGTTAGCCAAGTAGATCGGAGAGACGGCATCGGCGGAACTCCCTGAGATCGCGGTGAAGGAGGTCTCGAAGCCGAGCGTCGTGTCGAACGCGAGGCCGGTGTTGCTCTGCTCCAGCGAGGTGAACGGGGCAAGGCCCCGGTAGAAGCCCTGCTTCCCGCAGGCGCACATGAGCTCCGTGCCACTGCCGGTCGCCTGGAACCACAGCTCCTCCGCGTCCTCGATTGGGTCGGAGCCGGGGGCCGCGAGGATCGGCGTCACGTTCGCCTCAGCGCAGCCGTCGCCGACGCAGTCAGTAGAGGAGATCCGGAAGGCCCCGTTGCCATGGGTGCCCACGTACAGAACGTTTCGTCTGCGCGGATCGCGGACCAGGCTGGTCACGTAGCACCCCGGCTCTGGAGGGTCGCCCCACGAGCAGAAACTCGTCCCGGATCCTAATGCGATGGTCGTCCAGCTCGAACCGGTTGCGTCCGTGCGCATGATCCCTCGTCCGAACGTCCCCACATAGACGAACCGAAGGACGGGCGGCGGGCCTGAGCTCTCGTCGAGCACGATCAGGTTCCCGGTGGGGCGTGGATCCGTACACGGGTCGGGATATGGGCCCCTGCCACAGGGGTCGTGTCCCTGGAAGGCCGGGCCTCCCTGGGAAGCGTCCGGTCCGAAGGCGACCCAATTTGATCCTCCATTCGGTGACAGGACCAGGCCGCCCCCGGCCGCTCCGTACGCCCCGAACACATCCTTGTGGCCCGGTTGGTTTCCCCGCCTAAAGGCGACCGCGGTGACCGTGTCCTGTTGGGGGTCGAGCAGCCCTCGATTGCTGGTCGTCCACGTCACTCCGGCGTCTTTAGAGACGTGGTATCCAGAGACGTCGCCGCCGATGATGAACCGCGCGGGATTGTTCGGGTCTCGAGCGATCGCGTTGATGAGGCCGCCGCCCCATATGCCCGATTCGACTACCGTTACCGCCGCGTGGGCATGAGCCGCCGGAACCAGTGCACCCGCGACGGCAAAAGCGGCCAGAGCGCGAATCCGGCTACGGGACGCCGGGAAGAACGTCATGAAGGCGCTATTTTGCCCCTTTCCGGCGATGTTTGGGAACCTAGTCAGATCGATCTAACGAGACTTCCCGGGCGAGCTCAGCCCACGGCGTAGCCGTCGGCGACCTCCAGCGCCTCGTCCAGTATCGAGATGCCCTGACGAGCCTCCTCCGGCGTGATCACCAGAGGCGGCACCACGTGGATTCGGTTGAAGTGGATGAACGGCCACAGGCCGCGTTCCTTGCAGGCCGCCGCGACTTCGGCCATGGGTTTGGCCGCCTCGCCGCTCGCGTTGTAGGGCACGAGCATCTCGCGCGTCGCTCGGTCTCTAACGAGCTCGAGCGCCCAGAAGACCCCCAACCCGCGCACCTCCCCTACCGACGGGTGGCGGTCGGCCAATGCCGCCAGCTGGGGCCCAAGCACTTCCTCGCCCAGCCCCCGGGCACGTTCGATCAGGCCCTCTTCCTTGAAGGCCTCGATCGAGGCAACTGCGGCCGCGCATGCGAGCGGGTGACCCGAGTATGTGAGACCCCCCGGATAGGCGCGTTCCCGGAAGGTCTCCGCGATACGGGCGGAGATGATCACGCCCCCCAGCGGCACGTAACCGGAGTTCACGCCTTTGGCGAAGGTGATCAGGTCCGGAACCACGCTCCAGCGGTCGACCGCGAACCACTCTCCGCAGCGTCCGAAGCCACTCATCACCTCGTCGGCGATCATGACGATGCCATTTCGGTCACATAGCTCGCGAACGCCGGTCAGGTAGCCCTCCGGCGGCACCAGGATGCCATTGGTCCCCACTACCGGCTCGAGCATGATCGCGGCCACCGTGTGAGCGCCTTCCAGGAGCAGAACCTCCTCCAGATGGGCCAGGGCGCGCTCGCACTCTTCCATCTCCGTCGTGGCGTGGAAGGACGATCGGTACAGATATGGGCCGAAGACGTGTACCACGCCGGGCATGCCAGGCTCCGAAGGCCACCGCCTGGGATCGCCCGTCATGGTGATCGAACCCGCCGTGGCCCCGTGATAGGAGCGGTACGTCGTCAACACCTTGTGGCGTCCCGTGTGAAGGCGAGCCATGCGGACGGCGTTCTCGGTGGCCTCGGCGCCACCGTTGGTGAAGAACACCATGTCGAGGTCGCCTGGGGCAACCTCGGCGATCAGCCTCGCCGCCTCGCTTCGTTTGTCGTTCGCGAGGAAAGGCGCGATCGTGCAGAGCCTGTCTGCCTGCTCCTTGATGGCAACAACGATCTTCGGGTGCTGATGCCCGATGTTCAGGTTGACCAGCTGCGAGGAGAAATCCAGATATCGCTTACCGTCGTAGTCCCAGAACCATGAGCCTTGGCCACCCGCGATAGGAAGGGGATCGATCTGGCCTTGTGCGGACCACGAGTGGAAGACATGAGCGCGGTCGTCCTGCCGCACGGCTGCGGCCTCCTCGGCCCTGTCGATCACGGACATGCCCGCACCTCCCTTGTCCAGATCTCGTCGTCTAGTCTGGCAGACTCGCCGGTGCGCATGGCACGCCCTGGATCACGCGTGGGAGATCGAGGATCGCGCTACCACGTGACGCTCATGAGGAGAATGTCCGCCATAGCGACTCGGCCTTCAGCCTCGAGCTGCGCAAGCGAGGAGCCCAGTAGATGGGCCGCAGCTCTTCCTTCATCTCCTCCCGTTCGCTCGACGGGCGCCCGATGATTCGCTCGACGCGGTCTGACGGCCAGTGGTCGGTGACGAACCCCTCCATGGCCGCGAAGATCTTGCGGACGTTATCCTCGGAATGCTCGAACTCGGCGAACCTGGTGCCGAATCGCTGGTTCACGCGGCGAATGACCGCGCCGAAATCGGTGGTCACTTGGTCGAACGTGGCGACCACGAGACGATCTCTGTACCGGAGCAGCGGGCCGTAGAAGCGCCGGTACGCTCGAAGCGCCTGGCCGATCGAGATGTCCCCCTTGTACAGAACCCACCCGAGCACCGCCTCTTCTGGCTCGCGTATCAGGACAAGGACGGGAAGGCCCGCCTTCACAGCAGCGATGACATGCCCGGGCGCGTGTACGCGGTTCGCGATCCGGAGCTCGCGATCCTGAGCGCGCCTGAGTGCCGCGATGGCAAACTGGTTCGCCGACCTGGGGAATCCCTCGATGACGATGTCGGTCCCCTCGTCGAAGACCTTGCCATGGCCCGCACCCCGACGCCGGGCCATGGGCATGGCTATCGACGGACGCATGGCCAGGATGGACTTGGCTTCGTAACGTACCCGACCGAGGATCTCCCTCATGCACCTCAGACTAAGGCCTCACCCCGGCGATCACGTACAGGGTGTTACGAGTCGCAGCGGATACCACCTCGTCGGGTATGCCGTCCCCGTTAACGTCGCCCAGACTCACGGCGTCGAACCCGAAGTTCTCGCTCCCCTTGGTGCTGGTCATGGTTCGCAGCACCGACCCGTTGAGCCCACGGAAGATGGTGGCCCTGCCAGCCTTCGGCGCTCCATAACTCGCCAAGTAGGAGCCGATGATCAGGTCGGGATGCCCATCCCCGTCCACGTCTCCGGCCTCACGTCCGGGTCCTAGGCCGTCTCCCGGGCCACCGGCGACCTCCCACAACACGTGTCCATCGACACCGTCGAACGCGTAACCTCGGCCCGCGCCCGCCGAGTCGTTGAAGTCGGCCCCGTAGATGTCTGGGGTCCCGTCGCCGTTCACATCGCCTACGCCCGCCACGAAGAAGTAACCGAGGTCCAAGCCCGTGGGTTCGGCATCGGCCACCCATATCCGCCCACCTGAAGCCCCGGAGAAGACCGAAACCTGGCCGGCGCGGGTCGGGCCGGCATGACGCGCTCCGACGATCTGATCGGGCACGCCGTCACCGTCGACGTCCTGGGTACAGTCCGTGCCGGTGCCGAAGAAGTCTCCCGCACGGTCCCCGTTCAATATGTGGATCGGCGTGAAGTCGGCGCCGCTCAGCACGTACGAACGCCCAGCATCCAGCCCGGCGGCGTCGTTCCTGGGGGCGCCGACGAGCAGGTCGGCGCGTCCGTCGTTGTTCACGTCCCCGGCTCTAGCGACCGCCGACCCGAAGCGGTCACCAGCCGCCTCCCCGTGCAGGGTCGTGATCTGGTGGCCGTCCTCGCCCGAGAGCACCAAGGCGGCACCCGCCCCGTTGTTGGGAGCGCCCGCGATCACGTCGTGCTTGCCATCGCCGTCCACGTCCCCGGCGTCGGCCACCGCGTAGCTGAGCCAGTCGCCTGGCGCGCCGCTTGCCGAGAACAGCAGGTCTCCCGTGCCCCCCGACCAGACGTCTACCGTCCCCGCCCTCGTGTTGATATACGGCGCGCCGGTGATCACCTCGCTCACGCCATCATCGTCCACGTCGGCCAGCTCGCTCACCGCCCACCCGTAGTAGCTCCGGCCGGCCTGGTCCGAGAAGGTCCGCAGTACCGTGACGGGCTCGACGAACGAACCGGATTGATCGGCCAGAGCCCTCGAGGATCCCGACAGGGCCGCGACGCCCGCCGAACAGATCGTGAGAAATATCGCCCAGATGCGCCTTGCGTTCATGTCGCCTCCCGTCCTTAGACCGTGAAGCCGACGCTAAGGAACGGGCGCGTACTTCGCTTCCGAAAAGTTGGTCAGTTCCTCGAGCTCCAGAGCGGTGGCGGGCGTACGGACGGCCGATGGCGGGACCCCGAAGGACTGCCGGAACGAACCCGTGAAGTGGCTGTGGCTCGCGAAGCCGAGCTCGGTCGCGATGCGCGCAAGCGCGCCCTCCGACGCCGAGAGATGGTGCAGCGCTGTCCTGAGGCGCAGATCAACCAGATACCGATGGATGGTGGACCCGGTGCGGTCCCGGAAGACCTTCGCCAGATGAAATGGCGAGACATGAAGCTCGCCGGCCAGCAGATCCAATGAAGCGCCTTCGGCCAGATGCAGCGCAAGTATCTCCTTGGCCGCTTCGACCAGATCCCGGTGCGCGCGGTCGGTCGACCGTCGCCGAAGCCCGGTCGCCCGCGTCCCGGCGGCCGCGAACACTGTCCGCCAGAGAATGCGGTAGATCCCCTCTCGCACCGCAAGAAATTCGGGTTGCTCCTCCTGGAGGTGCCGGATCAGCCGGTGGTTCAGGAGATAGGTGTGCCGGTCCAAGGGTCCGGTCGAGAACCCAAACACCGGATGATCGAGGTCAGCCCCTCGATCGCCTACGCTGGCCAGGATCTCCCGCACCAAAGGCTCGCCGGCGATGACGAAGACGCACCGGTCGCCCTCCCGCGAGATCAGGTCCCGCCTGTACGCCTGCCGGTCGTTGTAGAAGACGGCTTGGTTGGGGTTGGCCACGATCGGGCGATCGCCCTCGTGGGTTATCCAAACGCTGGTGCCGGGGAAGACCACGTGCCAGCCCCGTCCGATCGAGTTCTCCTCGCGCCACATGGCATCGCCGGGTGGGCACACGAACTCGCCGAGTTGGAGATCGGCGGTCTCGAACAGGACGTCGATCCTCGCCATGGTCTTCGAACAGTGTAGGAGGCGCGACCCGATCAGGATGAGTCGTTCGATGTCCAGGGGACTCAAGCGCTCCTGCGGGTCGGGCGCGGATGCGAGGGAAAGCGAGCCTGGGTACCGCCTGAGCCGGACCTCAGCAAGACTCGGAACGAAGCGCCACCGCCGGGGCGGTCCTCGACCCATGCCCTGCCTCCGTGGAGTTCCGCGAACTGAGCGGTCAGCGCCAGACCGATCCCTACACCCGGTGAGTACTCGATAGTTCGTTCCCCCTGCTGGAACGGCTGGAAGATGGTCTGCTTCACGTGATCCGGCACGCCCGGGCCCTCGTCATCGACCACGATCAATACGCCATCTGGCTCGTGGCGCCGGACGCGCACCCAGACTCGCGCGCGCTTGTCGGTATGGCGGGCCGCGTTCGCCGCGAGGTTCTCCACGATCCGCTCGACCTTAGGCACGTCCACATCGACTTCGACGTGCGGGGTGTCGAGGGACACCTCCCGGCCCCGCAGGCCTTCGACCTCCAACACCACCGACCGGACGAGGGCCCCCACGTCCACCCTGCTCCGGACCGGTTCGAGGATGCCTCGGGTGAGCCTGTCCAGGTCCAACAGATCCTCCAGCAGGTGCTGGAGCTTGAGAGCGTTTCTCCCGAGGCCGTGGATCAGCTCATCCTGCACCTCAGTAGAAAGCGCCGCGCGGTTTCGCTCCAGAGTGAGAGAGTTCCCAAGAAGGGTGGTGAGCGGCGTCCGAAGCTCATGGGAGACGGCCGTGAGGAAGGAGTTCTTGAGCGCGTCGAGATTGCGCAAGGTTTCCGCCGCCTGGCGCTCGACCTCGAGGGCGGCCTCGAGTCCCTGACGAAGTTGGGCCTGTCGGACGGCTATTGCCACCTGGCTGGCCACCTCGACGATGCTTCGCTCGTGTTCCTCGTCCAATGCACCCACCTGCAGCGAGCTGACCGACAATGAACCGAGCAGCCTTGCGCCGTCGAAGAGAGGCGCCGTCACCATGGCGCGGATCCCGTCCTCGATGAGCCGCTTCGCGGCTTCCGCGGCGAAGATCGGGCTATCTGTGTCTCGAAGGTCGGAAATCCGAATGACTCCAGCAGCCGCAATCTCTTCCAGGGGAGCCAACTGGTCGAGAGGAAGCGTGGCTCCCTGGGGGTTCCCCAGACCTTCCCGGGCGACATCCACGCCGATGAAGTCGGCAAACCCATCCTCAGGACGGTAGAGGATTACGCTCGCCCGATCGCATGGAACGACGGCCCTGAGGTGCGATAACGCCGCACGAACGACCTGCGCTGGAGACTCCGCAGAAATGATGGCCAGGTCGATCTGATGCAGGCCCGTGAGACGGTCGGCCAGCAAGCGGACGCGACGCCTGGCCTCCTGGTCGTGGGCCCGCAGGCGGATGAGCGCAATGGGAAGGACGGTCATCGATGCGACGATGCACACGACCACGGCGGCCTTGTCGCCGCCGGGGACGACGGCGTAGAGCGCGAGGAGCGCAAGGACGAACGCGAAGTACAGAAGCCAGCCCAAGGTCGCACGGCCAGACCTACGCTGGCGGCTGACGGAGCTGGCGGTCGCCGTCGTTGTCGGCGACGGGCGTGTCATGACCATCGGGAGCTCCAGATGAACGGTTCTCTCGATCAAGAGTCGACGCGGCGTCGTCACCGCTTGAGGCAACTGGGCCCCCACACTTATCCTCGCATCGGGTTCTGTGACCATTAGGCTTGTGACCAGCACATACATAGGCGAGAGTGGCGGAACCCGGTAGACGCGCCGGATTTAGGATCCGGTGCCCGACAGGGCGTGGGGGTTCAAATCCCCCCTCTCGCACCGAACGGGACGCCAATCGAATGTCGGCTTCAACCTTGCCAACGCTTTGAGCGACCACTGACAATGGGCGACCCGAAGGAGGGAGCGTTAGTGCGTCTCCGAACAAGCTTCGTCCCTGCAGCGTTCACGATCGTCCTCGCCGTTGCGGCGAGTGGCGTCGCTTGGAGCAATCCGGGCGATCTAGATCCGACCTTCAGCGACGACGGCGTTCAGGTCACCACGTTCCCCGGTCACTACGGCATCGCGTTCGACGTCGTCGTCCAGCCCAGGGGACAGATCGCCGCCGTTGGATTCATGCACACCAATCAAGGAATCGAATCGGACTTCGCCCTGGTCCGTTACACGCGGCTTGGCCAGCTAGATGGAAACTTCGGTAACGGCGGCAGGGTACTGACCGATTTCGACGGTCGCTATGACGTTGGACATGCCCTGGCTTCGATGCCGGACGGAAGGATCGTGGCAGTGGGCAGCAGCACCGACGATATCGCGGTCGCGCTCTACCGGCGGAACGGCCGCCTGGATCCTTCCTTCGACGGAGATGGGCGACTCCTACTGGATCTGGGCAGCTTCGGCGACGCCCGTGACGTGGCGGTCCAGGACGACGGGAAGATCGTCATCGTCGGGAACAACGGAGGAGACTTCGCGGTCATTCGCCTAGAACCAGACGGTACGCTCGACTCGAGCTTCGGCGGCGGCGCGGGCTTCGTTCTGACTGACGTCGGTGGCTTCGGTGCCTTCGGGTACACCGCGGCGCTTCAGCCGGACGGGAAGATCGTCGCGGCGGGCTACACCAACGCGGTGGATACGTCGGAGGATTTTGCCATCGCCCGCTATCTGGAGGATGGAACACTCGATCCTAGCTTTGGATCGGGGGGCCTGGTCACGACCGATTTCACGGGTTGGGAGGATCGCATCACCGGGCTGGCGATCCAGACGGACGGGAAGATCGTGGCCGCCGGTCGCGCCTCGGTTGCCCCCGGTGGCGCGGACCAGAAATCGGATGTCGGGCTGGTGCGCTACCAGTCCGACGGCAACCTCGATTCGTCCTTCGGACACTCCGGCAAGGTCAAAACGGACTTCGGCTCCTACTTCGATCAAGCCCAGGGCGTGGGCATTCAGGCTGACGGCCAGATCGTCGTCGCCAGCCCCTTCCTCGGCGAGAGCGGCTCGACCGCGGCGGTGGCCCGATACGACATCAACGGACTTCTCGATGCGTCGTTCGGCGTGGGTGGGATCGCCCGGACGCACGCACGGACCTCCAGCGACGAGGCGGGTGGCCTCGCGCTTCAGCCCGACGGGAAGATCGTGGTCGCCGGCCCGGCTGATACTGGTCCGGCGGATTTCGGGTTCCTGGCACTGCGCTTTCTCTCGGTCTGAACGAATCCCGGCGCCTACATCGGCCCACGACCGAAGCCGATACCTCCTGAAGGCCATGAGCAAGTCTCCCAGGGAGCGTATCGTCGGCTCCTCCGGCGGCAAGGGGCGTGCCGGTCCGTCAGATCGAAGCGGCGGCATACGCACACCCGCTGCCGCTTCACCCCCCGCGTCCCCCGATGGCCCTCGAGGTGTGGAGGCCGCCCTCCTACGCCGCGGTGCAATCCTTGCCGCTGTCGGCTTCGCAGCAGAGGAGCTCCTCAGGGCCAGATCCTGGAGCGAACCGATCGACGACATCCTCGCTCGCGTCGGCGAGGCAGCCGCCGTCAGCCGTGTATGGATATTCCAGAACCACTCCGACGGCAACACGCTCCGCTTCAGCCAGGTCAGAGAGTGGGTGGCCCCAGGGATAACCCAGCAAGCCGGTAACCCCGAGCTGCAGCACGTCCCTTGGATCACCTCCGGATTCGGCCGGTGGGCGGACGCGCTGGGCGGTGGTGAGGTGATCCACGGCCACGTCCGGGAGTTCCCCGCCTCGGAGCAGGCCCTGCTGATAGCTCAGGACATCCTCTCCCTGGCCGTAGTCCCGATCTTCGTGGGCGGGGCTTGGTGGGGTCTTCTCGGCTTCGACGAGTGCCTGAACGAGCGGGAGTGGTCCAAGGCAGAGATCAACGCCCTCAGGGCGGCGGCCGGGACCCTCGGGTCCGCCATCGCCCGCGAGCGAGCCGAGCTGGCACTTCGGCAGGCGGAGATCAAATACCAGGCCCTGGTCGAGCAGATCCCCGCAGTCGTGTACATGGCCGAGGTCGGCGAAGCCGGCGACTGGTTGTATATGAGCCCGCAGCTCGAGAGAGTCCTCGGCTACACCCCGGAGGAATGGATAGCCCACCCGGCCCCCTTCTCGACGTTCCTCCATCCCGAGGACCGGGCGCGCGTCTTGCTGGAAGAGTCGCACTGCACCACCACGGGAGAACCGCTCTTCTCTGAGTATCGGATCATCGCCCGCGACGGAACGACGGTCTGGATACGGGACGCCGCGGTGATAGTCAAGGACGACGCCGGGCAACCCCTCTTCTGGCAGGGTGTAATGCACGACATCAGTGATCAGAAGCGCGCGGAAGAGCAGATCGCTTTCCTCGCCTACCACGACAAGCTTACCGACCTGCCCAACCGGACGATGTTCCAGGAGATGCTCGAGCTGGCGCTCGCTCGCGCCAGGCGGCACGATCTCGCGGTCGCGGTGCTGTATCTGGACCTTGACGACTTCAAGCTCGTGAACGACAGCCTCGGACATCCTGCCGGTGACGAACTCCTCCGGCAGGTGGCGGCGCGACTTCGGGAGGCCAGCCGGGACACGGATCTGGTCGCCAGACAGGGCGGGGACGAATTCCTCCTGTTGCTCGCCGATCTCGAGCGAGCGTTATGGGCCGGATCTCCTGGCGAGGCGAGGCTGGCCCCACAGTTGGCGCCAAACGCCCTGCTCATGGCGGAGTCGGTAGCGAGCCGGATCCACGAGGCGCTCCAAGCTCCGTTCGCCCTTGGCAAGACCGAGGTCTACATCTCGGCCAGCATCGGGGTGAGCGTGTTCCCGCTCGACGCAAACGACGGCTACTCGCTGCTGAAGAACGCCGACGCCGCAATGTACCGCAGCAAGAAGGCCGGGCCCGGCGGCTACGTCGTGTTCTCAAAGGACGCCTCCGACCCACTGAAAAGGCTCTCCTTCGCGACGCGCCTGCGTAAGGCGGTGGAACGGAAGGACTGGGTGCTCCATTACCAGCCCGTGGTCGACCTCTCCGACGGCCGGGTTCTGTCGGTCGAGGCGCTGGTTCGGTGGAAGACCCTGAACGGCGGACTGACGCCGCCGGGCGAGTTCATACCCCTCGCGGAGGAGATGGGGTTGATCGAGGCCATAGGTGAGTGGGTCGTGGAGGAGCTGTCGCGCCAGTCGGAATATTGGCGCCACGAGGGGATCGAGCTGCCGATCAGCTTCAATCTCTCCCCGCGCCAGCTCTGGCAGCCCCGCCTCGTCGACAACATCCTGGGCCGGCTCGAGCATGCAGGGGTCGATCCGCGAGACGTCGTGGTTGAGATCACGGAATCCACGGCGATGACGGATCCGGAGCGGACCCTCCGGATCCTCCAAAGCCTCAACGCGGCAGGCTTGCGGATCGCCCTGGACGACTTCGGCACGGGTTACTCCTCTCTTTCCCGGCTGAAGTACCTCCCAGTGGACATCCTGAAGATCGATCAGTCGTTCATCCACGATCTGCCCGACGACCGGCACGCGGGCAGCATGGTGAAGGCGATCGTGGAGCTAGCTCGGGGGCTGGAGATGATCCCGCTCGCCGAGGGCGTCGAGACAGAGCCTCAGCGGCAGTTCCTCCTGGATCACGGATGCACCAGGGGGCAGGGGTTCCTGTTCAGCCGCCCCGTCCCTGGAGCGGAGATCGCCGCCAGGTTGCGGCCTCCGGTCAGGGCAAGAGCCTGACTGAATCCGGCTATCCCCTAGCCCCGTCGCCCATCTCGCGCCGGAGCACCGGGAGCGGCACCGAACCCAGCTCGAGCACGCGGTCGTGGAATTCCTTGAGCGAGAACGCCGCGCCTGCCAGCTCTTGCGCCCGCGTGCGTACCCGCTGAATCTCGAGCTGGCCGATCTTGTACGCCAAAGCCTGCCCCGGCAGGGATATGTAACGGTCGACCTCGATCTCTGCCGACACCCGTGCGACGCCGGCCTCCTCCATCTTGGCGATCGAGCGCTCGCGATCCCAACCGAGCGCGTGGATCCCGGTGTCGACGATGAGCCGGGCCGCCCGCCATCCCTGCGCCTCCAGCATCCCCAGGCGTTCGTATTCGTCAAGGTAGAGACCCATCTCGTCTGCCAGGCGCTCGCTGTAAAGCCCCCATCCCTCCACGAAGGCTGAACCGGCAAGGTAGCCCCCGAAACGGCGTAGCGGGAGCCTGTCCGTGAACTCCTGGTCTATCGAGATCTGGAAGTGATGCCCGGGGTTGGCCTCGTGGTAGGTGATCGACGCCAGATGATGGAGCGGCCTCTTCTCCAGGTCGGAGGTGTTCACGTAGTAGAGGCCACGCCGCGAGCCGTCTCCCGTCCCAGGGAAGTAGAAGGCGTCCGGCATATCGCGCTCCCGGAACTCCTCGATGGGTCGGACGTCGCAGTTGGCATTGGGGAGCCGGCCGAAGAAGGCGGGCGCGGCATCCCAGCTCCGCTGGACCTGCTCCTTCACGCGACCGAGCATGTCCTCGCGCGAGGATGCGGTGTTCTTGCCGCTGGCCTGTCGCTCCGCGACTGCCGAAGAGGCGTCAAGGTGGCCCAAGCCCGCGGCGATCTCGCGCCGCTCTCCCTGAATGCGCTCGAGCTCTTCGACCCCGATCGCGTGAACGTCCCTGGGCTCCAGCCGCAGGGTGGTGTAGGCCATGATGGTGGACCCATAGATGGCATCGCCATCGGGGAGAGCGAGCAGGCCGATCGAGTCGCGAGCGGAAGGCCGGTAGCGTTTCAGCATGTCGAGGTAGCCCGCGTAGGCCGGCCATACGGCGTCTCGTAACACGCCCGCGACTCGGTCGCGGCCCTCCGTGTCGCTCTCCGGCACTGGCCCCAGTCCGGGAGAATCCTCGGGGGCGAGGGCGAGAAGGCGTTCGACCTGCCCGATGGTTCGATCTGCCACAAGGGCGGGAACGGTCTGGCCGCGCTCCGCGGCGTCCAATGCGACGTCACAGATGGCCCCCAGATAGGCGGCAACGCCCTGTAGCCGAGCCACGTATCGATCCAGACGCTCAGGCGTGTCTGCCCTTTGCAAGGTGGCAAGGTCGGCCAGGAGCTGACCCGGACCGTACATGTGCCCCAGCGCGGCGAAGCGGTCGAGGCGGTGCGCGATCCCATCGAGCTCCCGGCGGGTGATGGCCTCGAGCAATTCGATGGTGACTCGCGTGTCCTGGTCGAGCTCGTCTCGATCGAGTGCGGCCGCCTCCTCCAGCGAGGCTTGGAAGAATTCCTGCCTTCTGGCTACCCCTACCTCGCTGGGGTCGGGGAGACGATCATCGTAGCGTTCGTCTCCCACCTCGGTGCCGAGCAGGGGCTCCTCCTGCAGCAGGCGTTCCCAATAGCGGGACGCCAGATCTCGTGCCTGCTTTGTGGACTCTTCCGTCACGGTCGCCTCCGCATTCGCCTGTCCCGCGCCGGGTGGCGCAGACAACCGCGGAGCATAGCGAATAACCTGTCGGCCATGAGCCTGCGGATCGACCACGTCATCGTCGGCGTCTCGGACCTGGATGCGGCAGCACGCAGGTTTCTCCATGAACTCGGCCTGGACTCGCTCCCCGGCGGGCGACACCCGGGGTGGGGGACGAGCAATCGAATCGTGCCGCTCGGGCAGGAATACGTCGAGCTGCTGGCGGTCGTCGATCCCGACGAGGCCACGACCAGTGAGATGGGTCGTCTGTTTGCTTCGAGCATCGGCTCCGAGAACAGGCCTATCGGCTGGTGCGTTGCCACCGACGAGTTGACCGACGTGGCCGAACGGCTCGGGCTCTCGATCAGCAACGGATCACGGGCCCTGCCCGACGGTTCGTTCCTGAGGTGGCGCGCCGCGGGACCGGAGCGAGCCCTCGTTGATCCTTCGCTGCCGTTCTTCATCACATGGGACGTGCCTGAGGAGCAGCATCCAGGGAGGGTCGCCGTGCGCCACAAGTTCGAGCCTCGGGGAATCTCCTGGATCGAGGTGGGGGGCGATCCGGCGCGGCTCCTGGATTGGCTGGGTTCGGACGAACTGCCCGTGCGAGTCAAGCCGGGGCCGTCCGCCGTGCTCGCGGTGGGAATCGAAACCGCCTCCGGAGAGATCGTCCTCAGGTAGGGGCGGTCGGTCAGGCTCGCTCAAGCACTTTGCCCAAGGCGCGAAGCGCCCTGCCGCGATGGCTGATCGCGTTCTTCGCCTCAGCCGGCAGCTCGGCCATCGTGAGGTCATTTCCCTCCGGTACGAAGATCGGGTCGTACCCGAATCCGCCGGTGCCCCTGGGCTCCAGGATCAACCTCCCCTCGCATGCCCCCTCGCCCGACCTCTCCTCCCCGTCTAGCCAAAGACAGACAGCCACACATCGGTAACGCGCGGTGCGCCTCTCGGGCGGGACCATCTGAATCCGCTCGATCAGGAGCTCCAGGTTCCGTCGATCGGTCGCGCCAGCGCCCGCAAACCTGGCCGAGCGGACCCCAGGCCCTCCTCCCAATGCGTCGACCTCTATGCCGGAGTCCTCCGCCAGAGCCGGCAGCCCGACCGCGCCAGCCACCGCTTTGGCTTTCAGCCGGGCGTTCTCGAAGTAGCTCTTCCCCGTCTCCGCGATGTCTGGCCATGAGGCCTGACCGAATGTGACCCATTCCACGGGCCAGCCTGCACAGATCGCGAGGATCTCTCCGACCTTGCCCGGGTTTTTGGTCGCGAGCGCAAGCCGGGCCGGAAACACCGGCTCGCTCAGCCCGAAAGGAACTGCCGCTGGAGCTCGGTCAGCTGGGCGATCCCGTCGCCGGCCAGGGAGACCAGCTCGTCCAGCTGGGCGCGCGAGAACGACCTCCCTTCGGCGGTGCCCTGGACCTCGACCAGCTCGCCGGAGCCTGTCATGACGACGTTGAAGTCAACCTCGGCCCTGGCGTCCTCGTCGTAACAGAGGTCGAGCAGGATTTCCTCGCCAACGATCCCGGCGCTCACGGCGGCAACGGAGTCCGTAAGCACGTCCCCCGGCACGTGACCCTCCTCAGCGACCCGCCTCACGGCCTGCGCGAGCGCCAGGTAGCCCGCGGTGATCGAAGCGGTCCGCGTACCACCGTCCGCCTGCAATACGTCGCAATCGATCCAGAACGTTGACTCCCCCATCCGCTCCAGCGCCGCCACCGACCGGAGCGAACGCCCCACCAGCCTCTGGATCTCCTGGGTCCTCCCGGAGGGCCGGCCCGCCTGGACTTCACGAGGGGTGCGGATGGCCGTGGCGCGCGGGAGCATGGCGTACTCGGCGGTGACCCATCCGGTCCCGCTGCCGTGGAGGAACTTCGGCACCCTTGGCTCGAACGAGGCCGCCGCAAGGACCCTGGTCTTGCCCATCTCGAGCAACACCGATCCCTCGGCCCACTCGAGATACCCCAGCTCGACCTTGAGTGGACGAAGATCGCGGGGGCCGCGCCCATCGAGCCGGATGGAGGGATCGCTCACACCTCCACCTTCGTCCCTTCCTGAGCGACCGTGACGACCTCACCGAAGGTCTCCTCCGCGCGTTCGGCGATGGCCATCGGGTCGTAGGTCGGCCAAACATGCGTGAGCATGAGCCTCCCGACGCCCGCCCCGCGCGCGTGCTCCCCCGCCTCCGACGCGGTCAGATGAATGGGGGACGCGTTGGGGGGGAAGTCGAGCCAGGTCGCTTCCGACAACAGAACGTCAGCGTCGCGGGCCAGCGCCAGCAGGTCCACGGTGGGTCCGGTGTCCGCCGTGTAGGCAAGGGCGCGCCCATCGGTCTCAATCCGCATGCCGAGAGTTGGAACCGGGTGACGCATGGGAGCCGTCCGCACCAGGAAAGGACCGACATGGAACTCCTCTCCGGGCTCGACTGCCTTGGGGTCGAACGTCAACGGCAGGTCGGCTTCCAGTTGAAGCGCATGCTCGAACATCCCCGGTGGCGCGAAGAGGGGCAGGCCGGATAGACGCGGACCCTCCTTCCGGTACCACCGCGCCAGGAATAGCGGGTAGAGGTCCAGGAAATGGTCGAAATGCCTGTGAGAAACGACGATCGCGCCGATGTCCTCCAGCGCGATATGGCGTTGGACGTTGGCCATAGTCCCCGTTCCGGCGTCGATCCACAGGTTGAAGCCTTCGTGACTTATCAGGTAACCGCTGGCCGCGCCACCCGCCTTCGCCCAACCTCCTCCTGTCCCGAGTACTACGACCTCCACGTCAAGTCCCTCCGGCGGATGCTAGTGAAACCTTCATGGCCCTTGTGAACTCCGGTCCAAGGAACCGGCGCCCCAACGCGGCGAACCAGGTTGGGTCGCCGGAGGACTCGAACCTATGGACGGGCTCACCCCCGTCCGCCAACAGCCCCCCAGATGCGAGCACGTCGTATACGTCGCTCGCGGTCTCGTCGGCGGAGGATAGCAGAAGGACCTCCGGACCCATGAAATGGCGTATCGCGCCCCGCAGCAACGGGTAGTGCGTGCAGCCAAGGATAAGGGTGTCCACCCCCGCCTCCCGCAGCGGCCTGAGATATTTCTCCGCCGAAGCCATGAGCGCAGGACTGGTGGTGTCGCCGCGTTCGACGAACTCGACGAACAGAGGGCAGGCGCGCGCGACCACCTCGATGCCCTTGACCGGAGCACCCACCCGCACAAAGGCCCGCTGGTAGGCGCCGCTAGAAACCGTCGCCACGGTTCCTATAAGCCCGACCTTGCCGTTGCGCGTGGCCCTGATGGCCGCGCGGACGGCCGGATCGATCACCCCCACCACCGGAACCGGCGCAGACCGGGTGACGTCGTCCAGGGCCGCCGACGTCGCGCTGTTGCAGGCCACGACGATCAACTTCACGTCGGACTCCAGGAGATGGCGCGCGATCTGGAGAGCGAACTCACGGATCTCTTCGAGTGGCCGCGGCCCGTACGGGAAACGGGCCGTGTCCCCGAAGTAGACGATCGACTCGTGGGGCAGGTCGTCCAGTATCGAACGCACGACGGTCAGCCCACCCAGGCCGGAGTCGAACACACCTATTGGCCGGGGATCCGTCACCCTGGGCTCACCACCAAAGCGTCTCCTCCACGTGCTTCTCCGCCAGCGCTAGATCCGAGGCCCACGCCTGGGTCGACAGGTACTTCCACCCGCCATCGGCCAACAGACACACGATGTCGCCCGACTGAGCCTCCGCCGCGACGCGGCGGGCCGTGTGCAGGACCGCGCCCGAGGATATCCCGGCGAAGATCCCTTCCTTCTCCGTGAGCTCCCTTGTTGCACGCAATGCGTCCTGGGCCGAGACAAGGAACTTCCGGTCGATGATGGACTCGTCCAGGATCGGGGGGACGAACCCTTCATCCAGAGATCGCAACCCGTAGACCAGCTCGCCCATCTCGGGCTCGGCCGCGATGACCTTCACATCGGAGTTGTGCTCCTTCAGCCTTCGCCCGGCGCCGGTGAGGGTCCCTCCAGTTCCCAGGCCGGCCACGAAGTGGGTCACCCCGGGCAGGTCCCGGACAATCTCCTCCCCCGTCCCCTCGTAGTGAGCACGCACATTCGCCGGGTTGCCGTACTGGAACGGCATGAAATACTTGGCGTCCCGAGCCATGGCCCTTGCCACTTCAATGGCTCCGTTCGTCCCCTTGTCGGCGGGTGTGAGGACGATCTCCGCCCCGTAGAGCTCGAGCAGCCGCACCCTCTCCTCGCTCGCATTCTCAGGGATCGCCACCGTGAGCTTGTATCCCTTGCGCGCGGCCACCATGGCGAGCGCGATCCCGGTGTTACCGGAGGTCGGCTCCAGTATCACCATCCCGGGTTGGAGCTTGCCCGCTCGCTCGGCGTCCTCGACCATAGCGAGGGCGATGCGGTCCTTCAGAGAGCCCGTCGGGTTCTGACCTTCCAGCTTCGCCCAGAGGCGGACCTCTGGCCTGGGCGAGAATCTCTGGATGCCGACAAGAGGCGTGTTACCTATGGCCTCGAGTATGTCTTTGGCCCTCATCGCACGGCATTATGGCAGCGACCAACGACACCACCGCCCACGTGCCTCCATCAATCTGAGCACGTAGGTTGACGCACGGAAGGATCAGAGGTCGAATGGCGCGAACCTCCCGAGTGGAAGGCGCGCCATGCGACGACGGCTCATCGCGGTGGGCACCACCCTGGTCTGCTTCGTCTCGGCAGGCTCCTCGGGATCCCTGGCTTACGGGGCAGCTCCTTATGAGGATCCTCACGGCTCCCAGCTATGGGCCGCGAGGTTCAACGATCCGCTGGATGCATCTGACACGGCCCTGGCCCTGGCCGTCAGTCCTACGGCGGACACGGTCTATGTGACGGGAAGCGCCGAGGGCCGGCGCGGGTACGGCTACACGACGCTGGCGTACCGGGTAGACACTGGACAGCTGCGGTGGGTGGCTCGTTTCGGGAGGGGTTACGACCAGGCCATCGCAATCACCGTCAGCTCGGATGGGACCAGGGTCTTCGTCACGGGCTATAGCAGCAAGGGCTTTACCAGGTCTCGCGACTACGGGACGGTCGCGTATGACGCCGCTACAGGGGAGCAGCTATGGTCAGCCATCTATGGATCGGCCCTCGGTGACGACGGCGCCGATCGAATCGCTGTGAGCCCGGACGACGCGACAGTGTTCGTTTCAGGCTTCAGTCAGCTTTCGAGGTCGCTGGTGGCTCCTACCGTCGTCGCCTACGACGCGGTATCCGGCGCTGAGCTGTGGGTGGCCAGCGCGCCGGTGGATGGGAACTCCTTCGGGCTCGGCGTGAGCCCCGACGGAACCCTTGTTTATGAGACCGGGGAATGCTGCGGGGCAAAAGACGACTACTTCACCATCGCCCTCGACGCCCATTCGGGGGCTGAGGTGTGGCGGGCGGAGTACGACGGGCCTGGGCATGGCCAGGATGCACCAATGGGGCTGGTGGTCGCCCCGGACGGCGGCCGGATATTCGTAACGGGGTTGAGCGTGGGGCTGCAGCATTACGAGTACGCAACAGTCGCTTACGACGCCACCTCAGGCGACGAGCTTTGGGTGTCACGGTACGACGGTCATGACCACAAGGGTGGATTCGGCTACGCGATCGGCATCATCCCGGATGGAAGTGTCGTCTACGCAACCGGCGAGGTCCTCACGCAACTCAGCGCGTATGGGACGGTGGCCTACGATGCGGCCACCGGTGATGAGCTGTGGGAACGCCAGTACCACTCAGTCGGAGCAGGCTACAACGTCGCTCATGCCCTGGCGGTCGCTCCAGACGCAAGCGGCCTGTACGTGACCGGGGTAGGCCAGATGAATTCATCGACCGCCTTTCAGACCGTGGCCTATGATCCGTCGACCGGCGAATTACGGTGGGTGGCGACGTACTTCGGCCCGGATAAGCAGGAAGACGATGCCTATTCGATCGGTGTCACGCCAGATGGAGAGGTCGTCTTCGTTACCGGGCGGAGCTACGGCCCAGCCAACGCCGATTACGCGACCGTCGCGTACCAGGCCTGAGTTCGCCGTTAATGCTTGCGGCGTTTGAGGTCGGCCAGGATCTGGCGGGCCGCGTTGGCGCCGGGGCCCCCGGTAACGCCACCCCCAGGGTGCGCGCCGGAGCCGCACAGATACAGGCCATCCAGCGCCAGCCGGTACCTCGCATGGCCGAGCAGGGGCCGCCACGCGAAGAACTGGTCGAGACCGGGCTCGCCGTGAAGTGGATGCCCTTCGGTGAGCCCGTAGTCGCGTTCCAGATCAAGCGGCGTGAGGACGCGCCGGCTGGTCACCCTGTCGCCCAGGCCGGGAGCGAACTCCTCTAAGGTCTTGACGACCAGGTCTCCGAGCCGGTCACGATCGCCATCCCAGTCCCCCTCCCTCCTGTGGTACGGCGCGTACTGCACCAAGACGTTCATAGAGTGCATCCCTTGAGACGCGAGCGTGGGGTCGACGAGGGTGGGTATCGTGGCCTCGAGGTAGGGGGCCTCGGACATCTCGCCGTACTTGGATGCGTCGAATGCGCGCTCCAGGTAGTCGATCCCAGGCGCGATCACGATCCTCCCGCGAACCCGCTGGTCCTCGTCGTCCGCCGCAACGAATTGCGGGAGCCCGTCCAGGGAGAGTTCGACCCTCGCAACCACGCCCGAAAGGCGCAGGTTGCCCGCCCGCCAGACCAGGCTGGGGCCGATGGCAACGGGATCCACCAGCGAGAGGAGTGTTCGCTTTGGGTCCAACCCTGAGGCCACTGCTCTCGCGGTGATCTCTTCGCCTGAGGCCAGCACCACGCCGACGACCCGACCGTTCCTGGACTCGATACGTTGGACCTCCGCCCCGCACTGCACCTCGGCTCCGAACGCTCGCGCCGCTGATGCGAGGGCTTCGACCAGCGCCCGCGGGCCGCCCCGCGCGATGGTCGATTGACCTGCAGCCCCGCCATCGTTTCCGGCCGATTCGGTGAGCAGCCAGGCCGTCGTCCCGGCCGACCAAGGCCCGATGGCCGCGTACTGCGTGCCTCTCGCCGCTATCGCCGCTCGCAACCCATCGGTCTCAAGATGCTCCGCTACGAAGTCGGCGACGGCCATCGGCAGTGCCCGAGGCAGTTCCCTGCCGGCCTTCGAGCCTAGGGCCCGGAAGGCGCGTCCGAGCCTCAGACCGGAGATGGCGTCGGCTAGGGAGGGCCCGGAGAGATCGGGTGGCGTGGCCGCCTGTAAGTAGGTCATGAAGCTCGCAAGGGTCCGTACCTTTCTGTCGAACTCCGGGTAGGCGTCGGCGTCCGCCACCGACCAGGACCGAAGCTCCTCGGCGGTTCGGTGGGGATCGCTCCACAGCGTGATCGCCCGGCCGTCCGGCTGCGGGGCGAAGACTCGAACCTCCGGCCTGATGAGCGACAAGCCGTGATCGGACAGCCGAAGGTCGCGAACGATCGAGGCTCGCATCCGGCCACACGTAGAGGCGAGGAGCGCTGCGCCCCCGACCGCCTCACGGCCCTCTAGGACCAGGACACGCAGCCCGGCCTTCGCCAGATATGCGGACGTGACGAGCCCGTTGTGCCCACCGCCGACCACCACGACGTCATACGATGCCCGGCTCACGCGGCGTCGCCCTTGCGGAGCCGCTTGAGGAGCTCGAGGGCCGCTATCCGCCCCGAGGCCCCCATGATCCCGCCTCCCGGGTGGGTCGAGGCCCCGCACAACCACAGCCCGCGGACCGGCGTACGGTACCTCCCCCAGCCGGGAACGGGGCGGCTGAAGAACAGCTGCTCCAGCGAGAGCTCGCCCTGGAAGATGTTCCCCTCAGACAGCCCGAACTGCCGTTCCAGATCGAGCGGCGTCAGGACCTGCCGGTGCAGGACGATGTTCCGGATGTT
>Ga0184632_10000082_pt1 | contig 27714 bp, 26 predicted proteins | sample PLM31_50_b1_FD_133153 | JGI IMG/M metagenome (GOLD analysis project Ga0184632, IMG submission 133153) | Groundwater sediment microbial communities from an aquifer in East River, Colorado, USA - PLM3-1_50_b1 | ecosystem: Environmental > Terrestrial > Soil > Riparian zone | place: USA: East... | reverse complement strand
GCCGCCATGCTGTTGAAGGACCGTTCGAGGGCTCCGATCTCGCCGACGCTTCTCTCCGGGATCCGCGTGCCTAGGTCGCCGGCGGCGAGCTGTCCGGCCAACCGAGACGCACGGCGAAGCGGCCCCACGATCGCGCGGGCCAGGTATCCCCCGAAGACAAAGATCAGCACGACCGAGCCCGCAAGCCCGACCGTCGCGGCCGTGACAGCCCGTCCGGCAGTGGTGTCGTCGCGCCGCTGGCGCTCGTTCAAAAGCGCGCGCTCGACCGACCTGAAGCGGTCGAACGAGCCCCGCAGCGCATCGACGCGCCGCTTCCCCTCTGCCGTGGCTGCGATGCTCCGCGCGGCAGGCTTGTTCTGGCGTGCGGCGTTCAGCAGTGGCACCGCGTACTCCTTGATGTATGCGGCGGTATCGCGCGCGATTCCCTGCACCAGCTCCTTCTGCCCCGGCTCGTCGGCGAGGCGTTCCAACGTCCTGGCCTCGTCGGGGAACGCCGCTCGAGCGGCTTTCCAGGGCTCGAGGAAGCGCTCCTGCCGCGCGATCACGAAGCCACGCACGCCGGTCTCGAGATCGATCACGAGCTCCTCCAGCCTGTCGGCCGCCGCGAGCTGCTCCCGGGAATGCGTCACCAGCCGCCCAGACGCGCGCAGGTCCGAGATCGCCAGCAGAAGAACGGCGAACGCCCCGCCCACGATCAGCGCGAGCAGCAAGCTGGCGATGGCCATGCGGGCCGCCAACCCGCCTCGGACGCCGGGCTCGCGTCGAGCCTCACCCGGAGTCGGATCCGACCTCGACGAGGCGCCGAACAGACGCCTCAACCTGCTCACCAGCCGACGTTAGCCGATAATCGTCGGGTGGCCAAGGAGGCCGGGCGCCTGTAGTGCCCCGGCGCCCGCTACTGCGACGCCTCGAGAATCCTCCGGATCGCGGTCGCCGACAGCTCCGACTTCGGCACGAATCCTGCGGCAGGGCTCTCGGCGATCAGATCTGCAAAGTCCGTCTCGCTGTGGGTCGAGATCAGGATCACCGTCGGACCGCCGGTTCGGCCGTCCTCGGCGAGCTGGCGAGCGACGTCGAACCCGCTCTCCTCCCCGAGCGAGATGTCCAGGAGGACGACGTCCGGTCGCAGCGCTTCCGCCTCCCGTAGAGCCTCGGAGCCGGTCGAGGCTACGCCTGCGATCGTCAGGCCTTCGCGCTCGAGCAAAAAGCGTGCCGCATCCAGAAACGACGGGCTGTCGTCCACGACCAGGCAGCGGATCGGCATAGAGGAAGCGTCCCAGCGAGAACTCTGCCGCGCATTGCAGCTAGCAGGAATCTCGCGACCTCGATTCATCAAGCTCAAACTACTGCTCCCTTCGGTTATCACCCACACCCCTAGCATTGCTTCGCCCGACGTCCACGTCTCCCCTGCAAACGCCTAACCTCGGCTGAGGGCGGCGGGAAATGTGGAGTACCCGATAGCCGGAACGGGTACCGCTCGTTTGGCGGGATCAGACCGCAAGCTGGAGCGAGACGCCGGCGCGCCTAGCGGGCGGCGCGAAGCGAGCTGAGAAGCGTCTCCAGGTCGTAGCTTTCGTCGTGGCGTAGCCCGTTGATGAAGAACGTCGGCGTCCCATTGACGCCGCTTCGGATCCCGCTCAGGAAGTCGTTTCTGATGCGCGCCTCGTACGCGTGCTCGTCGAGTTCGGCCTCGATGCGCGCGACGTCGAGCCCGAGGGTTTGTGCATGGTCCAGCAGATCCGGCTTGGCGAGCCGCTGCTGGTTCTCGTACAGACGATCGTGCATCTCCCAGAAGCGGCCCTGGGCGTCGGCCGACTCGGCGGCTTCGGCCGCTAGGAATGCATGCGGATGGACCTCGCCCAGCGGGAAGTTGCGGAAGACCGATCTCAGCTCGTCACCCAGGATCCGTTCGACCTCTTTCACGATCGGGTACGCCGCGCCGCAGTAGGGGCATTCGTAGTCGCCGTACTCGACCAGCGTCAGCGTTGCCGCCGCGGAACCGCGAATATGGTCGTCGGGTCCGACATCGACGGTGAGCCTGGGGCGCTCGAGCTGTTCGCTCATAGGCCGACCTGAGCGAGCCGAAGGCGAGGGACGTTCATGCCGGGGCCCGCGCTGCGATCGCGTCGAGTGCCGTCAGGATTCCGTCGGCGCCGGGGTTCACGTCGACCGGCGAGACGTAGCTCCACCGGATCACGCCTCCACCGTCGAGCACGAACAGCGCCCGCTTGCTCTCCCCGGTTGTGTAGTCGTAGACGCCGTACTGCCTCGCCACCTCGCCCTTCGGCTCGAAGTCCGAGAGGAGCGGGAAGTGGAGGTTACGGTCGGTGGCAAACGCGAGATGGCACCAGACGCCGTCGACGGAAATGCCGACGATCTCTGCGCCATAGCGCCGGAACTCGGGGAGCACCTGGTTGTAGAGCGCCATCTGGTCGCTGCAGACCGGGCTCCAGTCCGCCGGGTAGAACGCCATGATCAGCGGGCGGTCACGGAAGTCAGATAGCGACATCGAGCGCCCCGGCTCTGCGAGGAGCTCGAAGTCTGGTGCCGCAGCCGCAGGCTGGAGTGCGTCCACACGCGCACGATGACCTTTCGTTGCGCGCGTTGGCATCGGCGCCAGCGCCAAACTGCGATCCCGGCTAGCAGGCAGAAGCTCGGACCGGCCGGAGCGTCTCACTGTTCGTGGCCGTCGAGCGGCAGCTCGACGTGGAGGGATGTGCCTCCGCCGGGCGGGCTCTGGAGCGTCATCGTGCCACCCATCGCCTCCGCGCGGTCCTTGAGGCCGAGCAGTCCGGAGCCCTTGACGGGATCGGCCCCGCCGACGCCGTCGTCGCGGACGGCGACGCGAACGAGGCGGTCTCGCGTCTCCACCTCGACGCGCACGACCGTCGCCCGCGCGTACTTCGCCGCGTTCGTCAACGCCTCGGAGACGACGTAGTAGGCAGCCACCTCGACCCGCTCCGGCAGTCGCGTCTCGGCTTCGGCTCCCACGGCGAGCAGGACGGGGATCGGCGAACGGCGTGCGAGTGTCTTGAGCGCCGGTCCGAGGCCGCCTTCGGCCAGGTTCCCCGGGTGGATCCCCTGCGCGATCTCGCGCAGCTCGTCGAGCACGCTCGTCTGCCCCTCGACCACGCGGGACAGCTCCGCCCGCAGCTCGCCCAGCTCGGGAGGCACCGCCGCCTGGGCCGAGCGCAACTCGAGCGCGAGCGAGACCAGCTGCTGCTGCGCGCCGTCGTGCAGATCACGCTCGATCCGCCGCCGGGTCGCATCCGCAGTGGCAACGATCCGCGCCCGCGAAGCCGCGAGCTCGGCGCGGCTCTCGGCATTTGCGATCGCAGTCGCCAGCAGCTCGGTGAACTCCGCCAACCGCTCTTCCGTGTCGGAGGGCAGCGGCCGCTCGCTCGTCGAGGCGACGATCATCGCACCCCAGAGGCGGCCCTCGACGATGACCGGCGCCGCCACCGACGAGCGCCAACCCAACTCGCGGGCGGCGGCAGGGCCTGCGCCGGGCACTCCCGCATAGCTATTGATCCGTGCCGGCCGACGCGTCTCGAAGACCAGTTGGGACGCGGTTCCCTGCTCGAGGGGGGATCGCGTGTTGACCGGGAAGTAGCCGCCGGTTCTGCTCCAGCTACCGACCGCGGTTACGCCATCGGTCTCGTAGCGGACTAGACCGGCGGCATCCGCGGGGATCAACCGACCGACCTCGGCGGTAACCGCTTCGAATACCTCGGCCGGCGGCGCGCCCTGCGCCACCAGCGTCGCCACCCGGCGTAACGCTGCCTGCTCGTCCGCCAACCGCAGCAGGTCCTCGCGCGCCTGACTGTTCGCGATCGCAGCCGCCAGGAGCTCCGTGAACTCCGCAAGCCGATCCTCGACATCGTGAGGGAGCGGCGAATCCGGTGACGAAGTCGCCATCACTCCCCAGACCCGGCCGCCGACGATGATCGGAGTACCGGCAGTCTTGTTGAGCCCGGACTCACGAGCTCCGGCAGCGAGCGTGCCTGAAAGATCCGTGTAATCCTCGACCCTCGCGGGGCGACCCGTTCGCAACACCTGTGCCACCATCGACGGGCCGTCCAGCGGCCAGCGCGTACCGGGCTGGAGCTTGTGCGGACGATCGCTCGAGTCGGCAAGGACCGTCATCATGGTCCCGTCGCTGTCATAGCGAAACACCCCCACGATCGGGAGGTGCATGACCTGAGCGACCTCCCGGGCGACGGCCGGGAACACCTCAGCAGACGACGCACCCCGCGCCACCAGGGTGGCCACTCGCCGTAGCGCAGCCTGCTGGTCGGCAAGCCGCCCGAGCTCGACGCGATCCCTCACGTGCGGGTGCGCCACAACCTTGAACGAGCGTCGCAGCGCGCCGACCAGCTGCGCCGACGTGCCCATTCCGCCACGGTATCCCATACCGATCCGACCAGGACGCGACGGGAACACCAGCGAACCTCCTGGCGTTTATGACTGTGACGGCAGAGCGCGATTTGCGACGCCGTCTTCACCTAAGGAGGAAATCAGTGACGCAGCATCCCAACCTGCATCTTGTCGACGTGCGCTGTACTTCATGTGGCACGTCTTTCGGAATCCGTTCGACCGCCGAGCTTAGCTCGGTCGACGTCTGCTCGAACTGCCATCCCGCTTATACCGGGCGCGAGCGCACGGTCGCAGGCGGCGGACGGGTCCAGCGCTTCAACCGGCGCCGTGCTCTCGCCGCAACGTAGCCGGAGCGCATGAGAGGGCCGCTTGGTAGCGGCCCTCTCGATCTGATGCGTGCGGGCTCCTACGGGCCGTAGCCGCCGCCGCCACCACCGGTCGCGGACTTGTGCTTCACGACCTCCAACCCGGCAGGCGACACCGCGTGCCACACACCGCCGAAGGCGGTCAGGCCCTCGCCGTTCGTCTGGCCCTTCTTCGTGTCCTTGACGAACGTGTAGAGCGGGTGGCGCTTGTAGGTGACCTGCAGCCGCCCGTCCGCCCGCCTCGTCGTCCCGAGCAGGGACGCTCTGGCACCTGCCACGGCGCGCGGCTTCCCGGCCGCGATCAGCGGCGGCCAGAACGACGCGCACATTCCGGAGCACGCGCTCTTGTCATTTCTGTCCTTCCCGAACATGTAGAGCGTGTGCCCGCGCGAGTCGACGAGGATCCGCCCGAGGTTGGTCTCCGCCGTCGAGACGATGGGTCCCTTTGCCCGCGCGGCGTCGCTCGTCGCGGGGCGAAGCAAAAGGAAAGCGAGCAGAGCGAGCATCCCGAGCGCTGCGGCGGTCGCGATCAGCCACGGGCGCGGCGTCGCGACGCGGGCAGCGTGGGAACGGTTATTCATTGGCATGTGTGCTCCTTGCCTGGTGGGCTTGACATCTCTCGCGGACACCATGGCCCTACAGCTCGGGCTGTGCATCGGCGGCAACGAGAAGCGGTGATTCCTGCTAACCCGAATCGCAAGTTTCAGGCAAGCGTCAATCAACGTTAGGCGCTCGCAGTGGCGACAGGCGCAGCAGCGTCGGCGATCGTGGGAAGTCATCAGCAGGAGATGGCTCGGGCTGATGCTGCTCGAAGTCCTTGATGTCGGAAAGAGAGGAGAACGGCCGTGAAGAAGGGATTCCGCAGGCCGGCGAGGGCGCTCCTGGTAGTCGGCGCCGCAGCGTTGTTGCTGACGTTCGCGTCGGTATGGGGCTCCGGTTCGCTGAGCGAGGCTGCCACTACGAAGATCCAGGTTTGCGTCCTGCTGCCGGACACGACATCGTCCGTCCGGTACGAGCTTTTCGATCGGCCCTATCTCGCAAAGGCGTTCCGGGCGGCCGGGATCTCGAACACCATCCTCAACGCGCAGGGAGACCAGAACACGCAGAAGTCCCAGGGCGACCAGTGCCTCACGAATGGAGCGAAGGTGATCCTCGTGGACGCGCTCAACTCCGGGGTAGGCGCTGCGATCGAGGCTGATGCCGCGTCAAAAGGAGCGAAGACGATCGACTACGACCGTCTCGTGCTCCACGGCAAGTCCTCGTACTACGTCTCGTTCAACAACGTCTCCGTCGGCAAGCTGCAAGGGCAGGGCGTCGTTGCCGGTCTGAAGGCCAACGGCAAGTACTCGAAGAAGCCGGTCGTCGCGGAGCTCAACGGCGCGCCGACAGACAACAACGCGAAGTTGTTCAAGCAGGGGTACGACTCGATCCTGAACCCGTTGTACAGGAACGGCACATTCAAGAAGGGACCGGATCAGTCGGTGCCCGACTGGAACAACCAGCAGGCGCTGACCATCTTCGAGCAGATGCTCGCGAGGACGAACAACAAGATCGACGCCGTCGCCGCGGCGAACGACGGCCTCGCAGGCTCGGTGGTCTCGGCCCTCAAGAATCACGGGCTCAAGCGGATCCCGCTCTCCGGACAGGACGCGACGCCGCAGGGTGTGCAGAACATCCTCTCCGGCTGGCAGACGATGACGGTCTACAAGGCCGTCAAAGCCGAGGCGGCCGCAGCGGCGAAGGTGGCGATCGCCATGCTCAAAGGGCAGAAGGTGAAAACGAACGGCGCGACGAACAACGGGGATCGCAAAGTGCCCTCGGTGCTTCTGAAGCCGGTCTCGATCACCAAGAAGAACTACACGCTCCTGTTCAAGGACGGCTTCCTCAAGAAGAGCCAGGTGTGCGTCGGCCAGTACAAGAAGTACTGCGCACCATGAGCCGCACTGCACCGACCCTCGAGCTTCGGGGCATCTCGAAGTCGTTCGGCTCGGTCCGAGCCCTGATCGACGTCGACTTCGAAGTCCGGGACGGCGAGGTAATGGCGCTCGTCGGTGACAACGGCGCCGGCAAGTCGACGCTGATCCAGTGCGTCGCCGGAATTCATCAGATCGATCGAGGCAAGATCTACTTCGAGGGCAAGCTGGTCCGCATCCGCGGGCCGAATGACGCGGCTCGGCTTGGCATCGAGGTCGTCTATCAGGATCTCGCGCTCGCCGACAACCTCGACGTCGTTCAGAACATGTATCTGGGGCGCGAAGAGCACGACTGGTTTCAGCGGCTCAGCGAAACGATCATGGAGCGCCGCACCGCGGAGACGATGAAGAGCCTCGCGGTGACGACGATCGGCTCGATCCGCCAGCCGGTCGCACGCCTCTCGGGCGGCCAGCGGCAGTCGGTGGCGGTCGCGCGCGCCGTGATGTGGAACTCGCGCGTCGTCATCCTGGACGAGCCGACGGCGGCGCTCGGCGTCGTACAGACGCGTCAGGTCCTCGACCTCGTGAAGCGTCTTGCCAAGCAGGGACTGGCGGTCGTGATCATCTCGCACAACCTCCTCGACGTCTTCGAGGTCGCCACACGGATCACCGTCCTCCGTCTTGGACGGAACGTCGCCGTGTTCGAACGCGACAAGACGACTCAGGACGAGGTCGTTCACGCGATCACGACAGGCGCTCCGACGAAGGCGCCGGATGTCGGGGACACCGACGAGGGCTTGCCCACGTGGTAACGCAGGCTCAATCCAGTCGGGCTTCCCCGGGGTTGGCCGCACTTCTGCGGGAGCGCTGGGACGGCATCCGGTCGGGTGATATCGGCAGCTGGCCCGTGATCATCGGGCTCGCGGCGATCGTCGTCTTCTTCACGCAGAAGAACGGCAACTTCCTCACTGCTGTCAACTTCGACAACCTGATCGTGCAGATGGCGGGGACGGCGACGATCGCAATCGGCGTCGTCTTCGTCCTCCTGCTCGGAGAGATCGACCTGTCGATCGGCTACGTCAGTGGGGTCGCCGGTGTGGTGGTCGCCGAGCTCCAGCTTCCAGGGAGCGGTCACCAGCTACCGGGTCTCATCGCGATCGTGCTGGCCATCGTCACCGGTGTCGTGATCGGCGCCTTCCAAGGTTCGTTCGTCGCACTGATCGGCGTGCCGTCGTTCGTCGTGACGCTCGCGGGGCTGATCGCATTCCAGGGCGTGATCATCAAGGCACTGCCGCAGGGTGTGATCGTCATCCAAGACAACCTCATCAACGACGTCGCCAACTACTACTTCTCCAACATCGCCGGTTGGATCATCGCCATCCTCTTGACCGGCGCGTACGCGGCCGCGCGCCTGAGCAGCATCCTCGGGCGCCTGCGCGCGGGAATCGCCGTCCGCCTCTGGTGGCTCGAGCTCGGCAGGGTCGCGGTGGTCGGAGGCATCACGTTCGCCGTTGTCGCGATCGCAAACCGCGATCGTGGCGTGCCGTTCGCTGGTTTGCTTGTCGCAGTGCTGTTCATCGCGATGGCCTACATCGCGAAGAGGACGACGTTCGGCCGCCATGTCTACGCTGTAGGCGGCAACGCCGAGGCGGCACGGCGCGCAGGCATCAACGTCGCGCGCATCCGCATCCTGGTCTTCATCATCTCCAGTGTCATGGCCGCGGTGGGCGGGATCATCTTCGCGGCGCGGTTGAGCTCGGTCGACCTCAACGCCGGTGGGGGGACGATTCTGCTCGACGCCATCGCGGCGGCTGTCATCGGCGGTACCAGCCTCTACGGCGGCCGCGGTAGCGTGAAGGGCGCGCTGCTCGGCGCCGCGCTGATCGCGACGATCGCCAACGGGATCGATCTGATCGGCTACAGCGCAGCGACGAGGTTCATCGTTACCGGCCTCATCCTCCTCGCAGCAGTAACTCTGGACACGGTCTCGCGGCGACGGCTCACAGCGTCAGGCCGCTGAGCTCCTGGTCACTCGACCTCGGGGCCACTTTCGTGGATGAGACGGGCGCCGCGGCCGCGGGTGACGTAGCTGAACGTCCAGCGAGCCACGACGAGGAGCCGGTTTTGGAATCCGATCAGGTAGAAGAGGTGGACGAGGAGCCAGGCGATCCAGGCGGGAAAGCCGCTGATGCGTACTCCCTTGACGTCGGCGACGGCTTTCGAACGGCCAATCGTGGCCAGATTGCCCTTGTCGACGTACCTGAACGGCTCCGTCGCGCGGCCGTCGAGGCGGTTGCGGATCACTCGGGCGACGTAGCGTCCTTCCTGCATCGCGACCGGCGCAAGTCCGGGCAGCGCCATCGTCGTGTCGTTCTTTTGTGCAACGCGGACCATGTCGCCGATTGCGAAGACCTCCGGGTGGTCCGGCAACGTCAGGTCTGCCGTGACGGTCAGCCGGCCAGCTCGGTCGACCCTCGACCCGACTGCAGATGCCAACGCCGCTGCGAGCGGCGACGCTGCGACGCCGGCAGCCCAGATGAGCGTGCGCGCGCCGACCTCCTCGACCTCGCCGCCCGCAGAGCGAATCGCCACCGAGACAGAGCCGACATCGACCACCGTGTGACCGACGAGAGGCGTCACCCCGAGCTGCTCGAGCGCACGTTCGGCCTTGTGCGAGAGGGAGGGCGGAAATCCGGTCAGGATGCGGTCGGCGGTCTCGACGAGGAGCACGCGTGCGGTCCGCGTATCGATCGCGCGGAAGTCGCGGCGCAGGCTGTCGCGGGCGAGCTCGGCGATCTGCCCGGCCATCTCGACGCCAGTTGGGCCGCCGCCGACGACCACGAACGTGAGCCAACTTCGCCGCAGTTCCTCGTCAAGCTCGACCTCAGCAGCTTCGAACGCGGTCAGGATCCGGTTGCGGATGTCGAGCGCGCCGGCAAGCGACTTCAGCTCCGGGGCGCGTGCCCTCCAATCGTTGTGGCCGAAGTAGGAGTAACGCGAGCCGCCGGCGACGACCAGAGTGTCAAAGTCGAGCCGCTGCCCGCGCCGACCGTTCGGGAGGTGATCGAGCACTACCTGCCGTCGTTCGAGATCGAAGCCGCTCACCTCCGCCAGCACCACGCGAACGTTCTCCTGGCGCTTCAGTACCGCGCGAAGCGGTGCAGCGACCTCGGCCGCGGAGAGCGCGCCGGTCGCGACCTGGTAGACGAGCGGCTGGAAGAGGTGGAAGTTCTGACGGTCGACAAGCGTCACGTCGACCGAGGCGCGTCGAAGCCTGCGAACCGCCTGCAAGCCACCGAAGCCGCCGCCAACGACGACGACGCGATGGCGAGTGGGCTCAGTCGCCGACACTCGCGCTACTGCTCATAGCGCTCCACCACCTCGGGCCCTCTGACATCAGCGGCATCGGGATCGCGCCCCACATCGCGCAGTGCGCGTCGTTGCCGCAATAGATCCCAGCACTGATCGAGTGAGACCTTGACTTGCTGCAAGCGTTGCCGGTCGGCCTCGGTCGCGTTTCCGGCCGACTCTCGCTCCCAGAGTCCGTGCTCCTCGGCAACGAGCTGCTCGATGGTTTCGTGGATCTGAGGATCGCCCATCAGGCCTCCTGAGAATAGGACGCGTCAGGCGACGCTATCCGCTTTCCGCTCGACCTGGTCGGCATGCACGATCAGAACCGCAGAGGGACTCTGGTTGAGCACGGCATGGCTGACGCTGCCGAGCAGGAGAGACGTTGCGGCACCGCGCCCGCGCGCGCCCATGACGATCAGGTCGTCCTGAGCATCTCTCGCACTCGCGAGGATTTCGTCCGAGGGTCGGCCGACACGCGCGACGGTCGTTACGGGGACATCGTCGGGCACCTCCGCGGCCATCTCGTCGACCAGTGCTTGTGCTGCCTTTACAAGTTCGGCGTCGGGCACGGTTGTCTGGTACGCGCTGGGCCACGGGACCGGGCGCGTACCGACACTGATGAGGGTGAGGCGGCCATCCACGCTGCGCGCGAGGTCGACCGCTTCCTCGACTGCGCGCGCGCTGTGCTTCGAACCGTCGACGGCTACCAGGATGCTGCGGAACATGGTTCTCCCTTCATCGATGGATCGTCAATATAAGAAGAGGAGGCGCCCTCCAGAGTTGCTGCGCGAGCGAAATCCTCGTCGTCGCGGCTAGCGGCCGTTCTTGCCTCCAGCGCGCCGGAATTCGTCTCTGCCTGCTAGCGGGGGCTGCAGTTTGGCGCTGGCCGCGATGCCGAGCCGCTGTACGAGCGACCAATGTTGTCTGAGACAAGTAGGTGCGTCCAACAGGAGGAACCGCAATGAGTCAACGCTTCATCAGCAACGTCGCACTCGCGGTCGCCGGCGCCGTCGTCGTCGTGGCGAGCCAGACGTTCTCGGCCAACCTGACCGGCTGGTTGATCTTCGGAGTCAGCCTCGGCGCGCTCGCGCTTTTGGCCGTCGTCCAGCGCGATAGTGCACGCGGCCGCGTTCAGCGCATGCTCGATGCCGGAACCGGGGCGCTTGCGCTGTGGTCGGCGGTCGCCTCGGTCGTGTACACCGGCACGACGCTGATGTGGCTGTCGTTCGCCGAGGCCATTGGCTTCGTCGGGCTTGCCATCGTCGGCCTGGTCGCCCACGAGCTGATGACCGAGCGCATCGTGCACGAGTTCGAGGCGATTCCCGCAGGGGCGCGCGACGGACGCCGCTCAGAGGAGATCCAGGCTGCCGCCTGAGCCGGCGCCTACGAGGAAGGACGGGCGGGGCGATGCCTCGCCCGTCCATCATCGTGAGAGAGCCCGGCCGGGACGGCAGAGAGAGTTACGCGGCAGAGTGCGATGAGCCCATTTTCTCTGGTGTTCGTTGTCGTCGTCCTCCTGATGGCAAAGACGCTCGCCGGGATCTATACGGGAGCCGCTTACATCTGCCCGTCCTGCGGGACGAGACGTCAAGACCGGCACTCGCCGGAGTGCCCTTGGAGTCGCTGACCAAGCAAGCGCTCGGCTCGGCCTAGTTGTGACGCGAAGCCATTTCGTCGGTCTGCGTAGCGGCTAACTGGAATCCGGAGAGTTCGGCTACCCCTCCGCTCGGATCATGGCTGCCTTCGATGACATCGGGCCTCGCAGGCGCAATTGTGATCACCGACTACGACCACTCGATCATGGAGGACAGAACGATGGAAAGCACGTTGACTTCAACCGTCGACCTCGATGACGGCAGCGATGAGGAGATCCTCGTCCACGAATGGCGTACCGAGCAGCTGCGCCGCCTCGGTCTGCCGCGAGCGCTGGCCGACAGATTCGCCGGCCTGGTCGACTGGCACCAGATCGCAGATCTCGTCGAACGTGGCTGCGCCCCGGACCTCGCACTCGAGATCGCGCGCTAGTGAGAATGATCAGCATTGATTCGGTGACGATCGGCCTGGAATCGGCCTCAGCGCGGTCGTTCCTGCTGCAACGCGTGCAACCCGCGATGACCGGATTGATCGACGGGTCGCTCTCGACTCTGGCGCCGATCTTCGCCGTCGCCCTTGCCACACACCGGCCCCACACCGCGTTCATCGCCGGGCTGGCGACGGCCATCGGGGCGGGCGTCAGCATGGCCTTTTCCGAGGGACTCTCCGACACAGGCGAGCTGACCGGCCGTGGGAGCCCCTACCTGCGCGGCGCGATCACAGGTGCCGGCACGTTCTCGGGCGGAATCCTTCACACGCTGCCATTCCTGATCCCGCGATACAACGTTGCGCTCGTGGTCGCGCTGGTGACGATCGCCTTCGAGCTCGTGGCGCTGGCAGTGATTCGCTGGCGCCTGTTCAACACGGGCTTCTGGCGGTCGATCGCATCGGTGACGCTCGGCGGGACGATCATCGCCGCCGTCAGTGCGGCGCTGGGGGCGGCAGCAGGATGAACTCCGGGTGCGCCGTGGCTGCGTGAAGAGCTTCTCTTCATCCATACTCGTACACATGAATCCGACCTTCCAGCTGGGGCGGATCGCCGGCATCCGGATCAGCGCGAACTGGAGCTGGCTGATCGTGTTCGCGCTCATCGTCTGGTCGCTCGCGGTTGCCGTCTTCCCGTCGCAGAACCCCGGCTTCTCCGACGGTCAGTACCTTGCGATGGCCGTCGTGGCCGCGGTCCTCTTCTTCGCTTCGCTCCTGCTGCACGAACTCGGACACGCACTGCAGGCGCGGCGAGAAGGAGTCGAGATCGAGGGGATCAACCTCTGGCTCTTCGGCGGCGTGGCGCAGTTCAAGGGCGGCTTTCCAAGCGCCGGCGCCGAGTTTCGGATCGCGATCGCCGGGCCGCTCGTCTCACTCGCGCTTGGGATTCTCTTCGTCCTCGTCGCCGTCCTGGCAGGGCTCCCGGATGCGGTCGACGGTGTCACTGCCTGGCTCGGCTATACGAACCTCATCCTGCTCGTGTTCAACCTGCTGCCGGCGCTGCCGCTGGATGGAGGCCGCGTGCTCCGCTCGGCACTCTGGCACTTCAGGGGCGACCTGCAGTGGGCGACGTGGGTCGCGTCCGGAATCGGGCGCGGGTTCGGCTTCCTGCTCATCGCGCTTGGAGTCGTCATGCTCATCGTCGAGGGAGCGTTCAGCGGCGCGTGGTTCGTGTTCATCGGCTGGTTCCTGCTCCAGGCTGCGACAGCCGAAGCCCGGTACGTCGCGACCAAGCAGGCCCTCGACGGTCTCGCGGTCCGCGACTTGATGATCCGTCAGCCCGTGACCGTCGAGGCTGATCTGAGTCTCGGCCAGTTCATGGATGACGTCGCCTGGTCGCAGCGATACACGACGTATCCGGTGCTCGAGCAGGGGAGTCCGATCGGGCTCCTCGCCTTCCGCTCCGTCGCGGCGGTGCCGCGCGACGAGTGGAATGCGCGCCGCGTGCGCGACGCGATGATTCCCGGTGACAAGGTCCCGCTGTTCCACGAGGACGACCCGGCAATCGACGCTCTAGCCAAGCTGTCCACCAGCGATGTGAATCGCGGCCTCGTCGTCGATGACGGCCGCCTCGCCGGCTTCCTCTCGATCACGGACCTGGCCAGGGCACTCGAGGTGGGGCGACCTGCACGACCCGTTGGGGCGGGGACGGGTGGGCGCGCGCCGTAGCGCTTCACCACGCCGCGGAGGCGGATCGCGAGACCGTTACTTGACGACAAGGACCTCGCCCATTACTCGGCCCTTGCAGCCGCGGGAACGCCGTGTGCCTCTTCACCTCCGTGCGCGGGCGCTTGCGCGGGCCGAAGCAGAGCGGCGGCGACGGCGGCCGCCAGCGCCACGAAGATCGCGCCGCCGAGGAACGCGAGGTGGTAGCCGCTGTTGAGCGCGGACGCCTCGCTGCTGGTGTCGCGCAGGCTGGTCGTGCGGGAGTCGGCGAGGCTCGCGAGGATCGCGAGCCCAAGCGCGCCGCCCATCATGAACGAGGTGTTCACGACACCGGAGGCCAGGCCGGCTTCCTGCGGGCCTACGTCGCTCATAGCAGCGAGCAGGATCGGGTTGAACGCGATCCCGGCGCCGAGACCGAGCGCGAGCGTGCCCGGCAGCACGTCGAGGAAGACGTTTCCGTCGACCGGAACGCGGGCGAAGAGCAGCAGCGACGCGGTCATCAGCCCTAGCCCGACGAGGAGGGGCGTCTTGATCCCGAACCGCATTACGAGCTTGTCCGACTGAAGCGAGGCCGTTCCCCAAACCACCATCGAGGGCAAATACGCGAGACCGACCTCGAGCGGGGTGTAGCCGAGGACGCGCTGGAGATAGAGCGCCGAGAAGAAGAACCAGGCGAACATGCCACCCGCCATCAGCACGCCGACGACGTTCGCCGTCGAGACGTTGTGGTTTCGGAACAGGCCGAGCGGGACGAGCGGCGCGGAGACGCGCAGCTCGACCGCAAGGAACACGATGACGAGCACCACGGCGCCGGCAAGCAAGCCGAGGGTCTGCGCAGACGTCCAGCCCTGGTCGTTGCCGTTCACGATCGCGTAGACGGCCAGCATCAGAGCGACCGTCACGCTGATCGCGCCGGCGATGTCGAGTCGACCCTTCGCGATCCCCGGGCTGGCGGGCAGCAAGCGCAGCGTTAGCCCGTAGACGACAAACCCGACGGGGATGTTGACCAGGAAGATCCAGTGCCAGTTGAGCACGTCGGTGAGCACGCCGCCCAGCAGTACGCCGGCAACGCCGCCGCCCGAAAGCACGAAACCGAAGATGCCCATCGCTTTCGCCCGGTCGGCCGTCTCGGTGAAGAGGGTCATGACGAGCGACAGGGCAACTGCCGAGACGATGGCACCGCCGAGTCCCTGCACCGCACGCGCCACGATCAGGAACTCCTGGGAGTTGGCGAGCCCGCACAAGAGCGAGGCGACCGTGAAGAGCGAGATGCCCGACAGGAAGAGGCGCCGATGTCCGAAGAGATCGCCCAGTCGGCCGCCGAGGAGGAGGAAGCCGCCGAACGTCAGCAGGTAGGCGTTCACGATCCAGGCCAAAGACGTCTCGGAGAAGCCGAGGTCATCGCGAATCGACGGGAGGGCGACGTTCACGATCGTCCCGTCGAGAACGATCATCAGGTCACCGAGACAGAGAACGTAGAGCGCAAGCCAGCGCGTACGGCTATCCAGGGTCATCGGCTTGTCCTTTCGGCGCGGTTTTCATCGGTTCCAGGGCTAAGACGGCTGTGTGCACCGGAACTCATCGGTCGCAGCACCGATGAGATTTCCCGGCCTCGCGGGTCTATCTCCTGATGGCAGCCCGCCTGCCGCAAAAGGTCGCCTTTGCGATCCGTGGCCCGATCGTGACCGCCGACCTGCCTGGGCTCTGCGCCCGTGTCTCGGCGCTGCTCGAAGGCAGTGGCACCGAGGTCGCGCTGTGCGACGTCAGCGGCCTCGAGCCTGACGCGGTGACGGTGGACGCGCTCGCGCGGCTCCAGCTCGCGGCACGGCGTCACGGCTGTCAGGTTCGGCTGCGCCATGCGTCGACCGCGCTGCTCGAGCTCCTGGCCTTCATGGGACTGCGCGACGTCGTGCCGAATGACCCTAGGACTCGAGCCGCCCGGGGAGCCCGAAGAGCGGGAACAGCCGCTCGGTGTCGAGGAAAAAGGTGAACTCGACGATGCGCCCATTCGCCACTTCGAGCACTTGCAACGCCCACGGGTCGTAGCCGGTTCCCGAAGCGCTCGGCCTGTACTGCCCGAAGGCCGGCGAACCGTTTGCCGCCATCGTCGGAATCACGCGGGAGCCGCGACAGCCGGCGCCTGGGCCGACCCACCAGCGCAAGATGTCGTCGCGGCCGCTCAGCCACAGCTCGTACGGCGGCATCGACTGCTTTGCGTCCTCCTGGATCAGCGACGTGAGAGTCTCCATGTCATAGCTCTCGAAGGCCGCCACGTAGCGCGACAGGAGCTCCCGTTGAGAGTCGTCCAGCGCCGGCGCCGGGTCAGTCGAGCTGACGCTGCTCGCAGCCAGCGTCGCCCGCGCCCGCTGGAGCGCGCTGTTCACCGAGGCCACGCTCGACTCGAGTAGCTCCGCAACCTCGGTCGCCTTCCAGCGCAGCACCTCACACAGGATCAGTACCGCGCGCTGACGCGGCGGAAGGTGTTGCAACGCGGCGACGAATGCGAGCCGAATCGTCTCGCGCGAGACGGCCACTTCCGCCGGATCGCTGTCGGCGACGACGAGGCCGTCCGGCACCGGCTCGATCCAGGTCACCTCCGGGAGCGTGCCGCCGACCGGTCCGTCGGGCGACCGCGCAGGCCCTAGGTCCATCGGAAGAGCACGGCGCTGCCGGCCGTTCAGCATGTCGAGACAGACGTTCGTTGCAATGCGGTAGAGCCACGAGCGCAGAGCCGCCCGGCCCTCGAAGCCGTCGAAGCTTCGCCAGGCGCGCAGGAACGTCTCCTGAACCGCATCCTCCGCCTCGAACGCCGAGCCCAGCATCCGATAGCAGTAGCCCGTCAACTCTCCTCGGTGCTGTTCGAGCCGGGCCTCCAACTCTCCGGACGCCGGCCGTTCAGCTGCTGTCTTGAGGTCGGTCACGAGGGACCATCGTAGGCGCTAGCCCGGACCGGGCGTCGCATGCTCGCCGGCCGCTTGGGAGCTGCCACGAGGCCTGGCATTGGATCGCCGCCAGTCAAAGCGCTCAAATCGTCGTCGAGCGCTTGCAGCCGGCCTTCGTCGGCGAGCCCGAGCCGTGCTGCGCGGGCAAGCCGAGGTCGCAGACGTGCCTCGTACCACGACCGCACCTCAACAGCGGCGCTCGCGTCAGGATCGAGATCGTGCGTCACCCCGTGGACTTCAGCTCGTTTCAACCCGATCAGCTTGACTGCCGGCGACTGCGGCGCCAATAGTCTCAACCGGTCTGTCGGGGTACGGCTAACCGCACCCCTGACCAGGATCAGCCAGCTCAGAGCGTCGCGTACAGCTCGTAGATCGTCTGCATCACCCGCTTTGAGGCGATGTCGGCGGCCTTCCGGCTCGGCAGCGAGCGGAGATCCTCCATCGTGTCGGCGGGGCCGTACGCGCTGGCGAAGGGGCCGAGCTTCGACAACCGGTCGGTGCCCCGGACCGCGGCGGGAACGATCGGTGCTTTCGCCGCCAGCGCGATTCGCACCGCGCCCGAGTGAATCTGCGCTTCGTGCAGTTCCATCTCATCGGTCGGCTGCCGGTGCCCTTGAGGGAAGACGGCGACGATCTCGCCTTCCTTCACGAGGCGGACGGCCGTTCTGAACGCGTCGATGTCCGCCTCTCCCCGCCGGACCGGAAAAGCGCCCGCCGCGTTCAGGAGCGGGGTCAGCAGCGGCGAGTACAGCTCGGACTTCGCCATGAAGCGCAGGGGCCTCCGTGGAAAGAACGGATAGGCAAGAACGAACGGATCGACGTTGGAGAAGTGATTCGAGGCGAGCACGAAGCCGCCCCGCTTCGGAACGTGTTCGAATCCCGTGACCTTCATGCGGTACACGCTCCACATAGGCGGCTTGAGGAGGGCGCCCATGAAGAGGTAGAAGGGATGCCGGCGACGGCGCTCCGGCACACTCCCGGCGACCTCCTCTGAGACCCCGGCAGGGACGGGCTCAGTACTCGAAGATCTCACGGAGCGGCGCGCTCGACCTGTGCAGGGCCACGAGCACCTCCCGGTACGAGCGCAGCATCCCGGTTTCGTAGTACGGGACGTCGCGCTCTGCGCAGAACGCACGGACGATCTTCTGCGCCTCGCGCAGCTTGTTGCGCGGCATGTTCGGGAAGAGATGGTGCTCGATCTGGTAGTTCAAGCCGCCGTACCAGAAGTCGTAGAAGGGGTTCGCGTAGACGTTGCGAGCGGTGATCACCTGCCGGCGAAAGAAGTCGAGCTCGTCGTCCCGCTCCAGGATCGGCATTCCCTTGTGGTTCGGAGCGAAGATCGAGCCGAGGTAGAGCCCGTAGAGCGCCTGGCTGAGGGCGACGAAGAGCAGCGCCATCCACGGACCGAGCACCGCAACGACGAACCAGACCGAAGCTGCCGTGCTGAGGGCGATCAGCACCAGCTCCGTCCGTCGGAATCGCGCTCGGTTGCTCAGGAGGTACTTGATGCTCTCCATCCGAAGGTGGACGCCCTCGAGGAGCAGCGCCGGGAAGAACAGGAACGCCTGGTAGCGGTTCAGCCAGCGGACCGCCCCTGTCTTCTCGAGCGCCTGCTCGGGCGTGAAGGAGATCACCGAGATGCCGATGTCGGGGTCGCGCTCGAGCACGTTCGGATTGCTGTGGTGACGGTTGTGCTTGTCCCTCCACCAGGCGCCGGCGAACCCAAGGAGGACGGGCGCGATCAGCAAGGCCATGGCGTCGTTCAGCCGCCCCGCACCGTTGCTCTGGCGGTGGCCGACGTCATGGCCGAGCAAGCCCATCTGTCCGAGGGCGAACGCGGCGATGACCGCGTCTGCGAGCACGACCCAGAGGCTCTGCGAGATGAGAAGCACGCACGGAACCGCGGCGTAGAGAGCCAGCGTAAACGCGGTCTTCGCGATGTAGTAGCGCGGTTGCCGCACGAGCAGGCCCGCCGAAACGATGCGGGCCTTCAACTCGCGGTAGTCATCCTCAGCCGGGCGCTGTCGTCGCTCGACCTGCGTCTCGACGGACGTCATCCCGTTACGACCACCGTGTAGTGGGTGCAGGTGGTCTCGATGGGGACGAAGGTCGGGAGATCATGAGCCGAAGGACGATACCCGACGATGCTCGGCCACTAGCCCCTGAGAGTGTCGTAGGCCGGAAGCGTCAGGAACTCGACGAACTCGGTCCCGAGCGCCACCTCCGCGAACAACGCCTTCGCGTCCTCGGACGCGTCGACGCGCGCAAGCTCGTCGCGCACCCTGTCTGCCGTGAAACGCCCGGCGCGGATCCAGCTCCAGACCTGCGCGCGCGATATTTCCGCGGTCGCTGCGTCCTCCATCAGGTTGTCGATCGCGGCGGCGCCGATCCCGCGCAGCCACGAGTCGAGGTAACGTGCGCCGACGGAGACGTTCGTGTGTAGGCCTTCGTCGGTGATCTCGCCGCCTGGAATGTCGAAATCCAGCAGGTCGGCCGCCTCGACGAAGACGTCGTCCCTCTGGCGATCGACCTGGTTCGGGCGCGCACCCAGGACGCCGTCGAAGATCTCCGTGGCGACCGGCACCAGATCGGGATGCGCGACCCACGTGCCGTCGAAGCCGGCCCGCGACTCCCGCTCCTTGTCCTCACTCACCTTCGCGAGCGCAACCTGGTTCACCTCGGGGTCCTTGCGAGACGGGATGAAGGCCGCCATTCCTCCGATCGCGTGCGCATCTCGCTTGTGACAGGTCCTGACGAGCAGCTCGGTGTACGCGCGCATGAACGGTACAGCCATCGTCACCTGCGCCCGGTCCGGCAGAACGGCGCCGAGCTTCTTGATCACGCTGAAGATGTAGTCCCAGCGCCCGGCGTTCAGAGCGCAGCCGTAGTCGCGCAGCTCGTAGAGGATCTCCTCCATCTCGAACGCGGCGAGGATGGTCTCGATCAGCACGGTGCAGCGGATGGAGCCGCCCGGCAGGCCGAGCTCGTCCTCGGCCAGCGCAAAGGCCTGCGCCCACAGGCGCGCCTCGACGTGGCTCTCGAGCTTCGGCAGGTAGAAGTACGGTCCCGTCCCGCGCTCGAGCTGCTCGCGCGCGTTACGGAAGACGGTGAGGCCGAAGTCGAAGAGGCTCGCCGAAATGGGCTCGCCGTCTACGAGCGCATGGCGCTCCGTCAGATGCCAGCCGCGCGGGCGGATGAGCAGCGTCGCGGTCTCGTCGTTCAGGCTGTAGGTCTTCGCCTCGGTCTGGAGCTCGATCGTCCCTCGAACAGCGTCGTGGACGTTCCGCTGCCCCGCCATGACGTTCTCGAAGGTCGGCGAGCAGGCATCCTCGAAGTCGGCCATGAACACGCGGGCGCCCGAGTTGAGCGCGTTGATCATCATCTTGCGGTCGACCGGCCCGGTGATCTCGCAGCGGCGGTCTTGCAGGTCGGCCGGCGCCTGCGCCACGCGCCAGTCGCCCTCACGAACGCTTCGGGTCTCTGCGAGGAAGTCCGGGCGCTCGCCCGCGTCGAGCGCCCGCTGCCGCTCGTGCCGGCGATCGAGGAGCGCCAGCCGCGTCGGGTTCAGCTCCCGGTGCAGAAGCGACACGAACTCGAGCGCGTCCGGGGTCAGGACGTCGCGATGCTGTGCCTCGAGCTCGACGCTCATCCGGGGCAGCGTAACCCGCCGACCTGTAAAGCTGACGCCGTGAGCTACGTGCCCGCACCCGACCGCTACGACGGGATGGTCTACAACCGGTCCGGCCGGAGCGGCCTCCTGCTGCCTCCGATCGCGCTCGGGCTCTGGCAGAACTTCGGCCACGACCGCCCGCTCGACTCCAGCCGCGCGATCCTCCGGCGCGCGTTCGATCTCGGGATCACGCACTTCGACCTCGCCAACAACTACGGGCCGCCGTACGGTTCTGCCGAGGACAACTTCGGCCGACTGTTCCGGCAGGATTTCGCGCCGTATCGCGACGAGCTCGTGATCTCGACGAAAGCCGGCTACGACATGTGGCCAGGGCCGTACGGCGAGTGGGGATCGCGGAAGTACCTCCTCGCGAGCCTGGACCAGAGTTTGCGGCGGATGGGTCTCGAGTACGTCGACATATTCTACTCGCACCGCTTCGATCCCGACACGCCGCTCGAGGAGACGATGGGTGCGCTTGACACCGCAGTGCGGCGCGGCAAGGCGCTCTACGCGGGGATCTCGTCCTACTCGGCGGAGCACACACGGCAGGCGGCGGCGATCATGCGCGAGCTCGGCACGCCGCTGCTCATTCATCAACCGTCGTACTCGATGCTGAACCGCTGGATCGAGGACGAGCTGCTGGACGTGCTGGGCGACGAGGGGATCGGCTGCATCGTCTTCTCCCCGCTCGCGCAGGGCATGCTCACCGACAAGTACCTCGGCGGCGTCCCCGAAGGATCGCGCGCGAGTCGCGACGGGTCGCTGTCCCCGAAGCTGCTCACGGACCAGGCGCTCGCGAAGATTCGCGCGCTGGGCGAGATCGCTGCCCGGCGCGGTCAGAAGCTCGCGCAGCTGGCGCTCGCGTGGGCGCTGAGAGACCCGCGCGTAACGTCGGCATTGGTCGGCGTCAGCAGCGTCGAGCAGCTGGAGCTGAACGTGGCCGCGCTCGACAAGCTCGACTTCACGGAGGAGGAACTGGCCGAGATCGACCGCTACGCGACCGAGAGCGACATCAACATCTGGGCGGCCTCGAGCGAGTCCTAGCTAAGCGGGCTTAATCCAAGCGCTAAAGGTTTGCCGCCGCGCCGGCGCCGGCTTCGCACGCACGAGAGAGCGCACGCGTCAGCTGATCGCCACGGGCAAGCGAAACCAGAAACTCGGCCGCGAAAGCGTCGCCCGCCCCGAACGGAGCCTGCTTCGTCTTGGCTGTCACCGAGCAACGCTCGACGGTACGCGCCTGCGCGGCCAGCGCACCGTCTGCGCCGAGCTTCACGCACACGACCTCAAAGCTCGAGGCGAGCTGGAGTGCCGCCTCCTCCGGTTTCGCGCCTGTCAGGGCCAGAGCCTCCTCGGCCGTTGCGAAGACGACCTTCACATCTTTTGCGAGCCGTTCGACGTCGGCTTGTGCCGCCAATCTGGGCGATGCCAGATCGACCGCGGTCCATTGCCCCGTGAACCACTCGAGCGCCGCACGAGCTGCCGCCGCCGAGCCCGACTGGAAGAGGGCGAAACCGGAGACGAGCAGGGCGTCACCCTCGAGCGGATCGGGAAGGTCCGCGGGTGAGAAACGTGCGTTGGCACCTCGGTCTGCAACGACGCTGATCTCACCGGTTCCGAGCGCAACAGACGTTCCGGTCGCGACATCCTCGTCCCGCGCGAGCAGCGCCTCGACACCGTGCGCTGTCGCGAACGCCTGCACGAGATCACCTGCGGGGTCGCTGCCGATGCGACCGATGACAGTCGCGGTGGCACCGCTGGCCACGGCGCGCGCGGCCGCGTTCATCGCGGAACCGCCCGCGCGCACGGACACCTCGGCATGGAGCCGCTCTCCGGGACGCGGAGCCAGCGCACACAGGATGTCGACCATCACATCCCCGACCGCAACGAACCTCACGGCGTTCAGGTGGCCGGTGCGCGCCCGGTGAGCAAGAAGACCTCGGCAACCTCAGGCGCCGCGACCAGCCGCTTCGCCCGCTCCGGCGTGAGCGTCCCGGCGAACGAGGCGATCAGCTCGGCTGCAGTCTCGTACGCGCTGGATGCCGCCTCGTCGTCACCGAGTGAATACGCGACCCAGCCCAGGGCTGCCCGCGCCCGCCAGCGACCCGGCGCACCGATCAGGTCATCGGCGATCGCGATGGCGGAGTGGAGTGACTGGTACGCCTCGTCACTTTGCCCAAGACGTGCGAGCGCCTCGCCGCGGATCGTGAGGGAAAGCGCCTCGTACTTTCGCCGCCTCGTGCGGCGGGCGATCTCGATCGCTCGCTCCGCCCACTCGGCAGCGCTCTCTGGTGTCTCGGCGCGCAGCGCGATCTCGGCCCGGGCCGTGGCGAGGCGTCCGGCGATCAGCCAGGTCGTCCACGCCGTCGCCTTGGCTGCGCCTTCCCAGAGCTTCGGCCAGGCCGACTGCGCCCCGCCTATGTCTCCCTCGAGGAGCTGGGTGAAGAGGAGGTCCGAGCCTGCGAATTGTCTCGGCATGCCGAACGAATCCGCAGCCGAGAGCTCGAGCGCCTCTTCGGTTCGACGACGCGCTTCATCGAGGTCATGGAGCTCGCGATAGGCGAGCGCGGAGTAGTTGAGAACGACCTGCGGGCTCTGGCCAAGCTCACGAGCGACCTCGATCAGCTCGTCCCAGATCGCGATTGCCTCTTCATGTCGACCGAGCCCGGCGAGCCCGAGGGCCTCGAGGCCGCCACCGCGAAGCAACGATTCCGCGCTGTGCACGTCCTTCGCCAGGGCGCGGGTGCGCCTCGACAGTTCGACCGAACGTTCGTACTGTCCGACCCAATAGGTCGCGTCCGCATGAAGGTGCAGGTGGTGCCTGAGGGCGAGAGGCCTGGCGCCGGGGACCCAGAGCTCGAGCGCACGATCCCCGAGCTCGAGTGCGCGGTCGAGGTCACCCTCGGCGCCTCGCATCGCCAGGGCCTGGCTCTCCATCGCGAGCGCCGCCGCCACTCCCGTCTCGTCTCCCAGCTCCTCCGCAAGTGAGAGCGCCTGTTGCGCCGTGGCGAGGGTCTCGGCATCCCGCTCCGTCCAAACGGTCGCATGGCCGAGCGCGAGCAGAGCTGTGAGACGCACATCGCCGGCCAGTTCGGGAAGAAGCTCCGTCAGCTCCTCGACCGCCCGTGGGTAGTCCGCAAGCTCCACGAAAGCCAGTCCTCGCTGCAACCGGATCTGCAGTCGCAGGGCTTCGTCCTCGGCCAGCTCGAGCGCTCGCGAATACAGGTCGACGACGGCGCCCTGGGCCCAGCCTCGACGGGCAGCATCGGCCGCCGCGAGCAGATACGGGATAGCCCGCGCAGGTTCGCCCGCCTCGCGCCAGTGGTACGCGAGGATTGCGGAAAGGGTCTCGCTTGCACCCGCGATCGTCTCCTCGATGTGACGAGCAACGGCGCCGTGGCGGTCGCGGCGTGTCGCTCGAGGAACAGTGGCGTAAGCGACCTCACGAATGAGCATGTGCTTGAACGTGTACTGCGCGTCGCCCGAGAGCTGGCTCGACGAATCGCGGCGGATGAGATCACGCGACTCGAGTACGTGCAGCGCTTCGTCAACGTCCTCGACTCCGCCGATCGATTCCAGGACACCCCGCCAGAAGACCTTCCCGACGACGGCGGCAGAGAGGAGGGCGTTCCGTGCATCAGGCGGCACTGCGTCGATCCGTGCACCGATCGCCTCCCGCACAGTGATCGGAAGGTCGTCGCTCTCCCCGAGTTCGACGACCGACGCCGCAAGCTCCTCGAGGAAGAGCGGGTTCCCGCCGGCCACTTCGACAAGCCGCGCGAGGTCGGGCGAGCCGCCTCCGGCCGACCGAACGAGCTCCGCGGCAAGCGCTTCCGATTCCTCCGGCGGCAACGGGTCGAGCGTGATGGTCGTCTGCGCGACGAGCCCGCTCCCCCACGTTGGCCGGGAGTCGAGCAGCTCTGGACGCGCTGCCGCCACAAGTACCACGGGTGAATCGCGGATGTGATGAGCGAGGTATTCGAGGAGGTCGATCTCGCTGGTCTGCGCCCAGTGGATGTCCTCGAACACGAAGACGGTCGGCTGTGCGAGGCCTGCGCACTCGATAAAGCGTCGCGCGGCGAAGAACAACAGCCGGACCTGTGGGACGTGGTCATCGGGAGCCAGGCCGAGCAGGAGCGCCAAATAGCGCAGCGTCTCGTCTGCCTCCGGCTCCGGCAGGAGCTCCTCCACCGCGCGCCGCAGCTTCTCACGAGCGGCCGCAGGTGGATCCGACCCGAGGATGCCGCTGGCTTCTTGGACGAGACGGGAGAAGGCTTGGTAGCCCACTTGTTCCTCGTACGGCAAACACCGGCCGCGGAGGATGCGGCCGCCGTCCTCGTCCACGATCGAGGAGATCTCCCGGCACAGCCGGGTCTTGCCAATGCCGGGCGGACCGACCAGCGTGACAAGGTGAGGCCGCCGTTCCGTCAGCGCACGCGTCCAGAGCGTGCGCAGTAACTCGAGCTCCCGAACGCGCCCGACGAGCGGAGTCGCACCGGCGGGGCGTTCGGCAGGGGCGAGGGACGGCTCGACGGCGAGCCAAGCACGCACTGCGTCGGCCTTCCCCTTGGCGTCGACCGGCTCGAACTCCTCGTAGCGAATCGCATGCCGCGTAGCACGTTGAGTTTCGGCGCCGACGAGCAGGCGCCCCACGGGAGCAGCCGACTGCAGTCGCGAAGCAGTGTTGACAACGTCTCCCGTCGCGAGTGCGCCACCACCTCGCGCCGCCTCCACGGCGACGATGGCCTCACCCGTGTTCACAGCCGCGCGCGCGGCGAGCTCGAGGCCGTGTTCGGTGTTGAGCTCTTCCATCCCTTCGAGCACGCGTAGACCTGCGCGCACTGCCCGCTCCGCATCGTCTCCATGCGCGACGGGAGCGCCGAACACCGCCATGACGGCGTCACCGATGAACTTCTCGAGCACGCCCCCGTACTCCTCGATTCGCCTCTTCGCGTCAGTGTGGTAGACCTGGAGCGCGTCGCGCACGTCCTCCGGATCCGCGCGATCCGATTGCGCGGTGAAGCCGACTAGATCGACGAAGAGGACGGACACGAGCTTCCTCTCCTCCCGGGGCCGCCCGGAGTCGAGGCGGGCGGCGCAGCTGTTGCAGAACAGCGCGCCGATCGGATTTTCTCGGCCGCAGGTGCGGCAGCGAATCGAGGTCTCGGCGGTGCTCACGCTCGTAAGTGTCCATCAGACAAGGCGCCGCTCCAAGAAGATGGCAAGGCGGGTGAGCGGGAAGGAGATGAGGAAGAACACGACCATCACGGCACCATAGATCTCGATCGCGTGGATCTCGCCGATACCAGCCGGCGGGGGCGACGTGATGCGCTCGACCTGCTGCTTGCCGGTGGTCAGGAGCTCGCTGGCTCCGATCACAGATGCCAGCGTCGTGTTCTGGATGATGCCCACGAGCAGGCTGACGACCGGGGGGAGGAGTCGGCGGAGGGCCTGCGGCAGGATCACGAAGACGTGCCGGCCGAACCAGCCGAAGCCGAGCGCGGCGGCGGCCTCGTGCTGCTCCCGCGGAATCGACTGCACCGCGCCGCGGGTCGCCTCTGCGATCTGCGCGCTTCCCCACAACGACAGCCCGATCGTGGCGCTCGTGAACGGGTCGAACTCGAACTGACGCCCCGCCACGGGGAAGACGAAGAAGACGATAAAGATCGTGACGATGATGGGGAGGCCGCGCCAGACCTCGACGTAGAGGCGGATCAGCGCGCGCGAGGGGAGGAACCGGATCGTGAGCAGCGTCCCGAGCACGACTCCGACGACCGCGCTCGCGACGAGCGAGAAGGCGGCGATCCGTAGCGTTCCAGGCAGCCCGACCTCGAACATGTATCTCGCCGTCGGCTCGACCCATTCCGGCAGTGCGAAGAGCATCGGCATTACGCCTGCTCCGGAAGGGCGAGGTGCGACTCCAGCAGCCGAATCAGCACTGAGAGCGCCCACACGAGCGCGAGGTACACGACTCCGAGCACAAAGAAGGTTTCGAGCGTCTGGAGCGTGCTGGCGTTGATGTCGTACGCCGTCTTCGTCAACTCGGGGTAGCTGATGACGTACAGGAGTGCCGTGTTCTTGAGCACGGCGATGTAGGTGTTGATCGACGACGGCAGTGCGATTCGGCCCCCGATCGGGAGGGTCACGTTCAGAAACGCCCTGACGCGGCCGAAGCCGAGCGCGAGCGCCGCCTCGCGGTAGCGATGAGGGACGGCCTCGAAACCGGCGCGGAAGTTCTCGGTATTGAACGCCCCGCCCCACACCATGACCGAGAGCCAGGCGACCGTGAAGGGCGTCAGCGTGATCCCGATCTGAGGGAGCGCAAAGAACAACATGAAGATCTGGACGAGGATCGGCGTGTTGCGGATCACCTCGACGTACACAGCCGCCAGCTGGCTGACGACCGGGACGCGATGCGCGCGCGCCGCGCCGAGGACGGCCCCGATGAAAAACGCGCCGACCATCGCGATCGCGGACACCAACAGCGTGCGCTCCAGACCGGCGAGAAGCACGTCGAAGTTCTCGCGGACGAACTCAACCGGCTCGAAGAGGACGGCGACGGCCATGGGAGGAAGGCTGAGGCGGCCGCGTCCGTTGGACGCGGGCCGCCTCAGATCACGTCGCTACGGACACACCGTGTCGAGGCTCGGCAGGCTGGCCGAGCGGTAGGCGAAGTTCTGCTTCGGCCGCAGGATGTTCCCCGAGAAGCTTCGGACGAAGCGCGGTGCGAAGTGCGCCCGGAGTATCGGCAGGAAGGCGTCGCGGCTCTTCATGATCGCAAGCCGCGAGTCGACCCATCGCTTCATCGCCGTGAATCCCTGCCGGATGCCGATCCCGTACGGGCCGACGAGGAAGACGTCGTCCGTCATCTGCAGGTTCGGATCCGTCGCGGCAATCGGAGCGAGGACCGTGTCGTCCCACATGACCGCGTCGGAGCGGCCCTGCCTCAGCCGCAGCACCGAAGACGTGACGCCGTCGGTCGTGACGACCTCCGTGCTCGGGAAGCATCGGTTCAGCCAGCGGTGATAGATGGACGAGTCCGTCGTGGCGACTCTTCTGCCTCTGATGTCGTTCAGGCTCCGAATCTGCGAGCCGTTCGGGACGAGCAGCCGGCCGCTCGCCCTGTAGTACGGCCGCGAGAAGTCGATGCGCATCTCACGGTCCGCCGTGTACGTGAACGTGGAGATCACGAGGTCGGCGCGACCCGCGGTCAGAAGCGGCTCGCGCGCCGCGCTTGGCGCGCATTCGAACGTCACGCGGTTCGCCCGCCCGAACGCGAACCGCGAGAACGCGCGGGCGATGTCCACGTCGAAGCCCGAATTCTGCCCGCGGATGTCGATGTAGCCGAACGGCGG
>Ga0184632_10000081_pt1 | contig 27723 bp, 28 predicted proteins | sample PLM31_50_b1_FD_133153 | JGI IMG/M metagenome (GOLD analysis project Ga0184632, IMG submission 133153) | Groundwater sediment microbial communities from an aquifer in East River, Colorado, USA - PLM3-1_50_b1 | ecosystem: Environmental > Terrestrial > Soil > Riparian zone | place: USA: East... | reverse complement strand
TGGTGCAGTGAAGTCATCCTCCGGTACCTGGTCGGCAAGTCGCCCCCATCGGAGCAGGAGATCGCCGAGAAGCTCAGGAAGCTTGAGGCGCTGATTACCGGTCGTCAGCCGGACCTGGTGCGGACGGATGATCTCTTGGCCCTGAGCGAGATGGAGCGTCTGGAGGGCCAATGCCGGGACATCGAAGAATTTAAGTTCCCGACAAATGAAGAAATGCTGGCCGCCGTTCGAAAGAAGAAGCAGGAACTGAAGGAATCGGTCCTGCGCTAGCCTCCTTCACCCCATTTCAGTTTCTTTCGCAATACCTCATAGAATGTCCGCTCGGGGACGCGGATGAGCCTGGCATAGTGATCGGAAGCCCGCACTTCGATCAGGTCCTCGTGGCGAAGCGCGATGCCCACCTGCCCATCGAAAGTGGCCATGGCGCCTTCCTCGCGACTGGTAATGGTCACCTCCACCTGCACATCCTGCGGGATCACGATGGGACGATTCGTCAGCGTATGCGGGCAGATGGGTGTGAGGATCAGTGCGTGCACCGACGGATGCAGGATCGGGCCCCCGGATGAGAGCGAATAGGCCGTGGATCCGGTCGGCGTGGATATGATCAGGCCGTCTCCTCGAAGGCCGGTCACAAATTGGCCGTTGATCCGAATCTCCATTTGGACCATGCGGGTCAAGGTGCCTTTGCTCAGCACGACATCGTTCAGCACCGACGCGCCGCCCACTTGCTGACCATGTCGCGTGATGCGGGACCGAAGCATCAGCCGCTCTTCGACGACATATTCGCCGTTGAAGATGTGATCCAGCGCTTTGTAGATCTCGTCGGGCGTGACTTCCGTCAGGAATCCGAGGCCGCCGAGATTCACGCCGAGGATCGGCGTCGGGCGGCCTTCCAGCAATCGCGCGCCGGACAGCATGGTGCCGTCTCCGCCTAGTACGACCAGCAGGTCGGCAATCGCCGCCATTTCACGTTTTGGATAGGAGGTTTTCTCCCCGATCAGCTCAGCGGAGATGGGATCGAGCAGGGGAGTCCCGCCACGGGCTCGAAGCCACGGCACCAACTCGTGGAGAAGCGACTTCGCGTCGGCAAAACCCGGTTTCATGAGGATGCCGATGTGCTTCACGGCACGCATTCTAGCGGCCCCCCTTCCGTGTGTCAATGAATCGAACAGCGACATAATACCTAGGTAGTACACGGGTATGCAATCACTCGCCACGAGCGCACACTCACACGAGGGGGAGCGGCACTCACCGCGATCTCTTGACACTCAAGGGAGCTAAGGTTAGAATAACTCAAGCGTGTTCCAGAAACGGCCGAGAAGGATAGCTTAAGAAGTCCCCAGAACCGGCCGAGAGAGGACTGGCGGCCCGAACAGCCGAGAGGAGACAGGATGTTCGAAAGATTCACCGACAAAGGCCGAAAGATCATCGTCTTAGCCCGGGAAGAGGCGGAGCGTCACCAGAACGATTATCTGGGGACCGAGCACCTCGTTCTGGCGATTCTTCGGGAAACCGACGGGATCGCCTTGATGATCATCAAGAAGATGGGGCTCTCCTCGGAGCAGGTACGGCTCGAAATCGAGCGCAATCTGCCCGGCGGCGGCACCACGATGACCTTTGGCGAGATCCCGTTTAGTCCCCGTGTCAAAAAAGTGATCGAATATGCGGTGGAAGAGGCCCGTCTCCTCGGCCATAATCATATCGGCGGTGAGCATCTGCTCTTAGGATTGCTGCGCGAAGAAGAAGGGATCGGCGGAAAGATTCTTCGGAGCCTGGGAGCGAACCTCTTGACCGCGCGCCAGTTGACCGTCACCTTTCTCAGGAAGAGCTCTCCACGCGAGCGTGATCGCAAGAGCAATACGCCCGCGCTTGACGAGTTCGGCAGAGACCTCACTCGCCTGGCGCAGGAAGGCACGCTCGACCCGGTCATCGGTCGGGGGGACGAGATCGAGCGCGTGCTGCAGATCCTCAGCCGGCGGACGAAAAACAATCCGGTGCTGATCGGCGAGGCCGGTGTCGGCAAGACCGCGATCGTGGAAGGTCTCGCGCAACGGATCGTTGGCACCGAAGTACCCGACAACCTTCTCAATCGCCGGGTCATCGCCTTGGATCTCGGCTCCCTGGTGGCCGGCACCAAGTACCGAGGCCAGTTCGAAGAGCGCCTTAAGGTCGTGATGAAGGAGATTGTGCAGGCGGGGAATGTGATCGTCTTCATTGACGAGCTGCATACCCTGGTGGGCGCCGGCGCCGCTGAAGGCTCCATTGACGCCTCCAATATGTTAAAGCCCGCGCTCTCGCGCGGCGAGATCCAGTGCATCGGCGCGACCACCTTGGACGAGTATCGGAAACACATTGAGAAGGACGGCGCCCTGAAGCGTCGCTTCCAACCGATCCATGTACAGCAGCCCAGCGTCGAGGAGACGATCCGTATCATCAAGGGGCTGCGCGACCGGTATGAAAGCCACCACGGGATCGAGATCACCGAAGACGCGATCGTCGAAGCGGTCAAGCTGGCGGACCGGTACATTACCGACCGCTTCTTCCCGGACAAGGCCATCGACGTCATTGACGAGACCGGCTCGCGCGCGAAGCTCCAGACCTACGCGCTGCCGGGCGATCTGCGGGCCATGGACCAAGAGCTCAAGAAGGTGGTGCGTGAAAAGGAGCTCGCAATCGCACTGCAGAATTTTGAAGAGGCCGTGAAGTTCCGGGAGGAGGAAGAGCGGCTCCGCAAGTTGTTGGAGGACTCGAAGCTGGAGTGGAAAAAGAACCAGGAGAAGAGCAAACCCGTCATCACCAAGGAGGACGTGGCGTACGTGGTTTCCAAGATGACCGGCATCCCGCTCTTCAAGCTGGAGGAAGAGGAATCCAGCAAGCTCCTCCGTATGGAAGAGGCGCTGCACAAGCGGCTCGTCGGTCAGGATGAGGCGGTGTCAGCAGTGGCGCGCGCCATCCGCCGCTCGCGTGCCGGGCTGAAGGAGGCCAAGAAGCCGATCGGCTCCTTTATCTTTATGGGTCCCACCGGCGTCGGAAAGACGGAGCTCGCAAGGGCGCTGGCAGCGTTTCTGTTCAACAGTGAAGATGCGCTCATCCGGATTGACATGTCGGAATATCAAGAAAAGTTCAGCAGCTCCCGGCTCTTCGGGGCGCCTCCAGGCTATGTCGGCTATGAGGAAGGCGGACAATTGACCGAGAAGGTCCGGCGGCGGCCGTACTCTGTGGTGTTGTTCGACGAGATCGAAAAGGCCCATCCGGATCTGTTCAATGTCCTCCTCCAGGTATTGGACGACGGCGTGCTGACCGACAGCCTCGGGCGGAAGGTGGATTTCAAGAACACCGTCATCATCATGACATCGAACATCGGGACGAAGCATCTCCAGAAGGGGGTCTCGCTCGGGTTCCAACGCCAAGAGCAGGGCGGCGACATCGGTCGCCGCATGAAGGAGGATGTGATCGGTGAGCTCAAGCATGCCTTCAGTCCGGAATTTCTGAACCGGATTGACGAAGTCGTGGTGTTCCACGCGCTGGAGAAGAGTCACCTCATCCTGATCGTGGATCACTTGCTGGAGGAGTTGAATCAGCGCTTGGTCGACCGGGGCGTGGAGCTCGAAGTGTCCGAGGAGGTGAAGGAGTGGCTCCTCAAGGAGGGGTACCAGCCCAACTATGGAGCCCGGCCCATGCGACGGACGATTCAAAAGCACATCGGCGATCCGCTGTCTGAGGAGCTGATTAAGGGACGGTTCCGCGATTCTCGTAAAGTAAGAGTCGTTTTCAAAGACGGTGCCCCGGCCTTCATAGAAGAAGAAGCCCTGGCCGGAGTGTGAAGAGTATGTGTGTGACACCCGACGGAGCTCGCTGAGAGCCTCCCCCGTCCTCAATCGGTGTTCCCCGCCTTCGTCAGCACAATCATTTTCCCAGCGATAATCCTGTGATCATCGGCATCGAAACGTCCTGCGATGAGACCGCTGCTGCGGTTGTCTCCGACGAGGCGACCATCCGGGCCGATGTGGTCTGGTCGCAACAGGAGCTGCACAGCCGTTTCGGCGGCGTGGTGCCGGAACTGGCCGGACGGCGCCACATTGAGACGATTGATCAGGTGGTGCGGGAAGCGCTGAGCCGCGCAGGGATTGGGGCCGCAGACTTGACGGCAGTGGCGGTGACCGGCGGGCCGGGACTGATCGGCGCTCTGCTCGTGGGCGTCGCCTACGGCAAGGCGTTGGCCTATGCCCGGAATATTCCCATGATTCCTGTGAATCATTTGGAAGGGCATCTCAGCGCCGCCGCCCTCTGCGCAGTGCCGGTGCACCCGCCCTTCATCGCGCTGATCGCCTCTGGGGGCCATACCAGTCTCTATCACGTGAAAGGATGGGATTGTGTGGAGCTGCTTGGCCAGACGCTTGATGACGCGGCCGGCGAAGCGTTCGACAAGGCTGCAAAGATGTTGGGGTTCGGGTATCCGGGTGGACCGATCATTGACCAATTGGCCCAGAGGGGCCGTGCGACGCCGGTGCGGTTCCCGAAGCCGTATCCGAGTTGCGACGATTTGAATTTCAGCTTCAGCGGGCTCAAGACCGCCTTGCTGTATTATTTGCGGGACCAAGAGAGGGCAGGTCTCACCTACGACCCCGCGAGCGTCGCCGCCGGTTATCAGCATGCGATCGTGGAGGTGCTGGTGGACAAGACGATGGTTGCGGCAAAACGCCGAGGTGTGCGCGATGTGGTCATCACCGGTGGCGTCGCCGCAAATTCCGAATTGCGGGCGCGCTTCATGGAACAAGGCGCTGCGGCCAGCCTCGGAGTCTACATCCCGCCCTTGAAGTACTGTACCGATAACGCGGCAATGATCGCGGTGGCCGGCCTGCGACTGGCTCGAGCCGGACGAACTGCCGGGCTCGCCTTCGAACCCCAAGCGAATTGGATGCTGGGGGAGGAGTCCCCGCAGTAAGGGAGAACGACGATTCCGACGGCACACGGGAACCTCACTGGACTGAAACCGAATCAGCTGCGCCGGCTTGAGCATGTGTACCGCCGAAGAGTTCCCGAGGATGCTATTGTCTCCTGGGAACTCGCGCGATTTTGCGCGGGACTGTCGCGCGAAATCGGCCGCCAGATCGCGGTGCTGATCAACCGCCGGGGCACCGTCGAGGATGTCATTGTTGGCAATGATCGCGAGGTGGTGCTTCCGGATCTGTCAGGCTATCGCCTCGGGCGGCGGTCGCTGCGAGGTATCCGCATGGTGCACACGCATCTGCGGAACGAACCGCTGAGCCAGGATGACTTAACGGACCTGGCGCTGCTCCGCCTGGATCTGATCGCGGCGGTCGGCGTCTTGGACGACGGCACACCCGGGCATCTCTACGCGGCCCATATTCTTCCGCCGAACCCGGCCGGCAAATCCTACGAAATCTGGAAACCCGTCCCGCTGCCGGACTGTCAGATAGATCTGGCGAAGTTCCTGGAAGCGCTGGACGAGGAGATCGCGCGGGCGCGCCCGGCCCATCATGTCGCGAAAAACCAGGAATTGGCGATTCTGGTCAGCGTGTCCAAACACAGTCACGCGGACCAGGAGGAGTCCCTGGCGGAGCTGAAAGATCTGGCAGATTCAGCCGGACTCAGCGCGCTGGACACGGTGATCCAGAGGCCGCAAAGTCTGCACCCGAAATATCTCCTCGGCAGCGGCAAGCTCAAAGAGGTCGTCATCAAGGCCTTGCAACATGGGGTGGAGTACCTGGTTTTCGACCAGGACCTCTCGCCGGCCCAAGCCACGGCCATCGCGGAGCTCACCGAGCTGAAGGTCATTGACCGGACGCAGCTGATCTTGGATATCTTCAGCCGTCGCGCGCACAGCCGTGCCGGCAAGATTCAAGTTGAGCTGGCCCAGCTTCGCTACCGGCTGCCTCGCCTCACGGGGCACGGCACTGCGCTTTCCCGTCTCGCGGGGGGCATCGGGGGACGGGGGCCGGGCGAAACGAAACTTGAGGTGGACCGGCGTCGCGTGCGGGATCGTATCGGGCATCTGGAGCGGCAGATCGATGTCCTGGCGAAGGATCGCGAGCAGCAGCGTGCCAGGCGGTTGCGCCGCCACGTGCCCGTGATCTCGATCGTCGGGTACACCAATGCAGGCAAGTCCACGCTGCTGAATGCCCTGACGGGCAGCCGAGTCCTGGCAGCGGACCGCCTGTTCGCCACCCTCGACACCGCCAGCCGGCGCCTGCGCTTTCCAACCGAGCAGGAGGCGATCGTGACCGATACAGTGGGCTTCATTCGAAACCTACCGGGGGAGCTCATGGGGGCCTTTCGGGCCACGCTGGAGGAGCTTCACGATGCAGACCTCCTCCTTCATGTAGCAGACATCAGTAGCTCCTCCTTTGAGCGACAGGTCGGCGCTGTCGAGCGAATCTTAGCTGACCTGCAGTTGGATCGGGTGCCCCGGCTGCTGGTGCTCAACAAGGCGGATCAAGTGAATCGAGCGCAGGCCTCAGTCCTGGCGACCAGGTTTGGGGCGATTCCCGTCTCGGCCCTGGAGCCGGCTTCCCTTGTACCTCTCGTGGCCGCCATCGAAGCACGGCTCTCTCGTTTGACCACGGCCGGTAACCCCTGCTAAGATAACGTGATTTTTATCCAGGACACGACTCACTAACCATTATCTGGCCTGCTGTCTGTCAAGCATCGAGGGAAGCATGGGGAGGGGCGCACGACTCCTGGCACGGCTGGATGAGGAGTTTCCCCACCCGGAGACGGCGCTTCATCACAAGACCCCGCTCGAATTGCTCGTGGCGACGATATTGTCGGCGCAATGCACGGATGAGCGGGTGAACCAGGTAACGAAGTCCTTGTTTACGCGGTATCGCACGGCCGAGGACTATGCGAAAGCCGACCGAACCGAGTTGGAGAGAGAAATCCGATCTACCGGCTTTTACAAGGCCAAGGCCAGAAATCTCATCGGATGCGGGCGGGCCCTGGTGGAGCGCTTTGGAGCCCAGGTACCGCGGACAATGGAAGAGCTCATTGCCCTGCCTGGCGTCGGTCGCAAGACGGCCAATGTGGTGCTGGGCAATTGTTTTGGTATTCCGTCCATCGTGGTAGACACGCATGTCAGACGGGTGAGTCAGCGCCTGGGCTTGGTGACTACGGATGATCCGGACAAGATCGAGCTGGCATTGCAGAAGTGCTTCCCTAAGCACAAATGGACGGAAGGATCGCATCAGTTGCTATTGCACGGGCGGCACATCTGTACGGCGCGCGCGCCACAGTGCCCTGAGTGTCGGTTGAATGACCTGTGTCTGTGGGAGGGAAAACGAACCGCATGATCCAAAGCATGACGGGGTACGGCCGGGCCGAGGGACGGCACAAGGGCATGCCGATCCTGGTGGAAGTCCGCTCAGTCAACCACCGGCATTGCGAAGTCATGATGCGCATTCCGCGCGCGCTTCAGCCGTACGAGGAAAAGCTCAAGAATCGGGTGCTCACGCATGTCGGCCGCGGACGGCTCGATGTGAGCGTGAGCTTGAGCGGGAATGGCGAGACCGCAAGCACGGCCCTGCGACTGGATCGTCGTCTTGCGCACCAATATCTGGCGCTTCTGAGGGAGTTGCAGCGTGAATTGGGCGTGTCCGGGGCACCGGATCTGGCTCTCCTTGCAGGTTATCGGGATATCATCAGACCCATGGAACAACTTGCAGATGACCAGGGGACCTTGGCTACGAGCGAACGAATCCTAGACAAGGCTCTTCGGGCATTGGTCAGCATGCGGCGCCATGAAGGCCGCGCGCTGGAGCGCGACCTCTTGAGCAGATTAGCTGAGCTCGAGCGGAGGATCGACGTGATCCATGCCCGGCTTCCGGAGATCACCCAGGAGCAGTTTGTCCGGCTCCAGGCCCGGCTGAACCGTCTGTTGGAAGCCACGCCTGGAGCGCGCGAGCGGATTGATGGCTCTCGCCTCGCTCAGGAGGTGGCGCTGCTGGCGGATCGCAGCGACGTGAGCGAGGAAGTGACGCGGCTGGAGAGCCATCTGCAGCAATTCCGGAATTTCCTCCGCAAGTCCGAGCCCGTAGGGCGCAGCCTGGATTTCTTGCTCCAGGAAATGAACCGCGAGGTGACGACGATTGGATCAAAGGTGGGCGATCTCTCGGTGACGCAGGAGATCATTTCGGCAAAGGCCGAGCTTGAGAAGATCCGCGAACAGGTTCAAAATGTCGAATAGCGTGATTCCTGTTCGACGCCGCCAAGGACGCCTCTTCGTCGTCTCGGCTCCTTCTGGAACCGGGAAAACCTCGCTATGTCAGGAGATTGTCTCGGTCCTCCCAAACATTTGGTATTCAGTCTCGTACACTACCCGGCCTCGGCGCGCGACGGAGGTCGCCGCACAACACTATCACTTCATCGACACGCAGACCTTCCGGGCCATGATTGAACAGGACGAGTTCCTGGAATGGGCTGAGGTCTATGGGCACCTGTACGGCACCCCGCGAGGCCCCCTCCGGGAGTGGCACGAGCAGGGTATTGACGTGCTCCTGGATATCGACACGCAAGGGGCGGCGCAAATCCGAAAACGTGAGCCTTCCGCCGTCTCGATATATGTCCTGCCTCCTTCGCTGGGAGTATTGCGTCGGCGTCTGGAAAATCGGCAGTCGGATTCCCCCGAGGAAATCGCGAGGCGGTTTAAAAAAGCGAAGGAGGAGGTCAGACACTACAAAGATTATCAGTATGTGGTCATCAACGATGACTTTAAGTCCGCGTTCCGAGAGCTCGAGGCCATCGTCCTGGCGGAGCGCAACCGGACCGATCTGTTAGACCTATCCGCCTTGGAACGGGCGTTAACGGGCGAAGAGGAGGAACGTTAATGGAGGCATTGTCGTTACTACCGGATGGACAGGATTCCGGCGTGGGATCCCGCAGTCGGCTGGTGATTGTGGCTGCGCAGCGGGCGCGGCAAATCATGCAAGGGGTGCGGCCCGTGCTCAATACCAAGCATACGAAGCCGACCACCATTGCACTGGAGGAAGTCCTCAAGGGCCAAGTGCAGTTTGTGGTGGGGAAGGACGCGCGCCAGGCGATGAAAGAGGCCAAAAAGCAGCGCGAGCGCGATCTCGAACGACTCACGGTGGCCCGTGTGGCCGGAGAAGATGCCAAGGAGATCAAAAAAGATTTGAGCGTGATTATCGATGACTCGAAACCGGTGGAAGCTGGTGAAGAAGACTGACCGCGCAAAACAAGCCGCGTCCAAAACGCTCCCATCCGGTCCGTTGGCAAGTCGAAGGATCCTGCTCGGAGTCACCGGGAGCATCGCTGCCTATAAGGCGGTCTCCTTGGCGCGCCGGCTGCTGAGTGCCGGCGCCGCGGTGCAGGTCATCATGACGCAGACCGCGCAGCGATTCGTCGGGCCGGTAACCTTTCAGGTGGTGACCGGCCGAGCGGTCGGAACCGATCTGTTCCAGTCTCAGACTGAAATGGCACACTTGGCGCTCGCGGAATCGGCCGATCTGATCGTCATCGCCCCGGCGTCTGCTCATTGCTTGGCGAAGCTGGCGCATGGTCTCGCCGACGATTTGCTGACCACGCTGGTCTTGGCGGCCGAATGCCCCCTGCTGGTCGTCCCCGCTATGGATGGTGGAATGTGGGATCATCCTGCCGTGCGAGAAAATGTGCGTGTACTTCGCGCTCGCAGTGTCATGGTGATGGAGCCGGACATCGGCCCGCTCGCCTCCGGGCGCATCGGAAAGGGACGATTCCCGGAAGAAGACGCGATTCTCGCGGCCATCGCATCAGTGCTGACTCCACACAAAGACTTTCGGGGCCGGCGGGTGATGATCACAGCCGGTCCGACGCAGGAAGCGCTCGATCCGATTCGTTTCCTCTCCAATCGCTCCTCCGGCAGGATGGGCTGGGCTCTGGCCGAGGCGGCGCGAGACCGCGGAGCGGACGTGACGCTGGTGGCCGGGCCGACGAGTCTGCCCAGGCCGTCGCAGGTCGTGTTCGTGCCGATCACGACGTCCGAGGAGTTGCGAAAAGCGGTGGTGAGCGGTTTCGTCGATTCGGACATCCTGATCATGGCAGCGGCAGTGGCTGACTTTCGTCCCGCGCGAGCGGCGTTGAAGAAGATTCCGAAGTCAACGGGCAAACTGGTGCTGTCGCTCGAGCCCACTCCGGATATCCTGATGGAACTGCCTCCTCGTCGGGCCGGCCAACTGGTCGTGGGCTTTGCGGCGGAAACAGGGGTGGTGGTGGAACGAGCCCGCCGCAAGCTGGAGACGAAGAGGCTGGATCTGATCGTGGCGAATGACGTCACGGAGCCAGAAGCCGGATTTGGCACCGAGACGAACCGGGTGACCCTGTTGGATCGCGCCGGCCGCTGCGAGTCCCTACCGCTCATGCCGAAGCGAGCGGTCGCGCATCGGGTCTTGGATGCCGTGCAAAGGCTTGCGGCGTCTCGTGATCACAATCGTACAAAACCCTCAGCGAGGTAATGTGATGGCCAAAGAAGCCGCACCGCAGATGTTTATGATACCAGCAAAGGAACAGTTTGAGGCCGGACAGTTCAGTGCGGCCATCATGACCCTCCAGGAAGGGTTGAAGCAGTATCCCAACTTCGTCAGCGCGCGTGTGCTGCTCGGTGAAATCTATTGGACCTCCGGCGAAGCGGCGCTGGCCCGGACCGAGCTCGAACAGGTGATTAAGGCGGTGCCGGATAATTTCGCTGCCCACCGGAAACTGACGATGATTTATCGCGAAGCCGGAGACCTGGAGCAGGCCATTCGCTCCTGCCGGACCGTTCTCGAAGCCAATCCGCGTGATCTCGAAATGCTGGCGCTGTTGCAGCAGCTACAAACAGCGTCTGGGGCTGCAGAAGTGAAGAGCAAATCCGGGACGGTAGCGATGACCGCCGGGCCTCCCCACGGGGCTGCTCCGTCAATGACGGGGGCCGTTTCACGGCCTGTAGATTCTGGATCGGAACCCTCCGGTTTGTTGTTGCAGAGGGCCGGGACATCAGCTTCAGAAGCGAGGAAAACCGTTGCGCAGGAAGAGCCAGTGGAGGCGCGCTCCAAGAGTGACTCTGAGACCATTGATACCGAGACGCTGGCCGAGCTCTATATCATCCAAGGGCACCACGCGAAGGGATTGTCGGTCTATCGTCGTCTGGCGGCGAAGGATCCGGGGAACCCTCGCTACCGCGACCGGATTGAGTCGCTGGAGCGTCGCCTTAGTCCCGAGGAAGATGACGTGCCGATGCCCGTCTCATCGCCGAAGAGGCTCTCTGAAGAGATTCCGATCCAGAGTACTCGGATGAACCGGGTGCGGCGGCTCGAAGGGTGGTTGCAGGCGATTCGGAACCGCCGCCGGCTATGAGGAAAGGGACGCGTCTTGGCGCGTCCGGGGTGGGTGGGTGCAAATGATCAAGATCCTGGTCCTGCATGGTCCCAATCTCAATCTGCTGGGCAGTCGAGAACCGCAAGTATATGGCCTGGTGACGCTCAATGCGGTCAATGACGACCTTGAGAAGCTGGCGAAAGACGAAGGGATCACCCTGACCATTCATCAGTCCAACGCCGAAGGCGAACTGGTGGACTGGATTCAAAAGGCCGCGGGAGTCTTTGACGCCTTGATCATTAATCCAGGCGCGTTCACCCATACCAGCATCGCACTGCGCGATGCCATCCTGGCGGTCGGCATCCCGACCGTCGAGGTGCATCTGTCCAATATTTATCGCCGAGAAGAGTTCAGACAGCATTCCTATATCGCAGGCGTTGCCATCGGCCAGATTTCCGGCTTCGGCCCGGAGAGCTATCTGTTGGGATTGCGGGCGGCCGTCGCCCATGTGAAACGATCACAGGCCGTGAAGTGAGTCGCAGGCAGTACAAGGAAAAGGATGCACAGTGATCACCACATCGGAATTTCGTAACGGGGCGAAGGTTGAGCTGGAAGGGCAGCCATTCACGATCATCGAATTTCAGCACGTCAAGCCGGGCAAGGGCGGTGCCTTCGTGCGAACGAAGCTGAAAAGCCTCAGAAGCGGCAATGTCATCGAGCGGACGTATCGCTCCGGCGAGAAGCTGGAGACCCCTGATTTGGAGGAACTGGAAATGAAGTTCCTCTATGCGTCGGGCGACGAGTACACATTCATGGACACGTCGAATTATGAGCAGTTGACCTTCAATCGGAAGCTGCTGGGGGACAACGCGGATCTTCTCAAAGAAGATATGACCGCGACGATCCTGCTGCACAACAGCATACCGATCGGGATGGAGTTGCCGGTATTCGTCGAACTCAAAGTGGTGAAGACCGATCCGGGCGTGCGCGGAGATACCGCCTCGGGCGGCTCCAAGCCGGCCACGCTGGAGAGCGGGGCAGTGATCAAAGTGCCGTTATACCTGGATGAGGGGGTGGTCGTGAGAGTGGACACGCGCACCCGCGAGTATGTGGAACGCGCCTGATGAAGCGGCGTGCCCCTCCACAGTCCCGAAAGAGCGGAAAAGTGACCTCGCAACTTCGGCCTGATGCGTTGATTGAGCCGAAGGTGTTGCAGGAACTGATTGACATCTTCCAAACCGCCGGGGTCACGGATCTCGAGGTGGAGCGTCAGGGCATCCGGGTCAGACTCCGGCGGGAAAAGACGAACGCGGCGTCGTCCGTCCAGGAGGTATCAGTCCAGATCCAGGATCCGGCGCGAGGGGGTCAGGTTGCGGAGCCGGCTGCCTCGCTGCCGGTAGTCGAGGGACTGTTGACCGTCATGTCGCCCATCGTCGGCGTCTTCTACCGGTCGGCGTCTCCCGATACTGAGCCGTACGTCGAAGAGGGCTCCTACGTCCGCAAGGGGCAGGTGCTCTGTGTCGTGGAGGCCATGAAGCTGATGAACGAAATCGAGTCGGAAGTGGACGGGCGGGTGGTCAAAATCCTGCAAGAAAACGCGAAGCCGGTGGAGTACGGTGAGCCGTTGTTCCTGATCGAACAGGGCTGGCGATCCGAGGCCTAACGCATGTTCAAGAAGATACTGGTTGCGAATCGGGGAGAGATTGCGGTCCGAATCATTCGGGCATGCAAAGAGCTCGGCATCCGCAGTGTGGCGGTTCACTCGGAAGCCGACGCCGATTCCCTGCACGTGCGTCTTGCCGACGAACATCTCTGCATCGGTCCCGCCGACCCGGCGTTAAGCTATCGCAACATCCCCAACATCCTGAGCGCGGCCGAGATCACCGCCTGTGAGGCGATCCATCCCGGCTACGGGTTTCTTTCCGAGAACGCGCATTTTGCGGAAGTATGTGAATCCATCGGCGTGAAGTTCATCGGGCCCAGCTCCGAGAACATCGCGACCATGGGCGACAAGGCCAAAGCACGGGAGTTGATGATTCATCACGGTCTGCCGGTCATGCCGGGCAGCGAAGGGGAGATCGCGACGGAGCAGGAAGCAGGGGCGGTCGCCAGCAAGATCGGCTATCCGGTGATCATCAAGGCCTCAGCGGGCGGCGGCGGGCGCGGCATGCGGGTGGTAAATCGAGAAGAGGAATTGACCCATGCCTTCCAAGCCGCGCGCGCGGAAGCCGCGGCCGCCTTCGGCGACCAGGGTGTCTATGTGGAAAAATATTTTCTTGAGCCGCGGCATATCGAAGTCCAGATCCTGGCCGATGAGCGCGGCCGGACGATCTCCCTTGGGGAGCGGGACTGTTCGGTGCAGCGGCGCTATCAAAAACTCATCGAAGAGTGCCCGTCGCCGGCGGTGGACGATCGGCTGCGCCGGGAATTGGGACGGGTCGCGGTGGAAGCGGCCCAAGCGGTGCGCTATCGCAATGCGGGGACCGTGGAGTTTCTCTTGGACAAGGATCGGCGTTTCTTCTTCATGGAGATGAACACGCGCATTCAGGTGGAGCATCCGATCACGGAAGAGGTGACCGGCATTGACCTGGTCAAAGAGCAGATCCGGATCGCGGCCGGCATGTCGCTTGCGTGGAAGCAACAGGACGTGAAGTTCAACGGCCACAGTATCGAATGTCGGATCAATGCCGAATGCCCCGAGAAGTTCACGCCCTGCCCGGGGCGGATCACCCGATTTCATGCGCCTGGAGGGCCCGGTGTCCGCGTGGATACCGGAATTGAAACCGGAGCTGAGATTTCGTCCCACTACGACTCGCTGATCGCCAAGCTGATCGTCCACGGCCAGACGCGGGAGGAGGCTATGGCCCGAATGCGTCGGGCGCTGGAGGAGTGCATGGTCGAGGGCATCAAGACCACGATCCCCCTGCATCGCCGGATCTTTGATGATCCAGATTTTCAAAAAGGTCGCTTCTCTACATCGTTCCTGGAGCGATTCTTCGCCGCCTATCCTTCGTAATCCCGCTGGAGCTTGTGACCTCGTCGCCCCGACCGCCTGCATTCCCGAACGGTCTCTATCTCATTCTCGATCCCGCCCTATCTAGGTTTCGCTCGCTGGAGGAGATCGCGCAGGCTGCTCTGACTGAGGGCGTCCGGATGTTCCAGTTTCGGATGAAGACGCCCCACACGGGGGCATTGTATGACACCGCGTCTCGATTGGCCTCGCTGATCACGGCCGCGGGAGGATACTGTATTGTGAATGATCGGTGCGATGTGGCCCTGGCGGTTGGCGCGGACGGCGTACATCTTGGTCAAGAAGATCTGCCGCTAGCCGAGGCACGCGCAATCGTGGGGCAGAACGTGCTGATCGGAGTCTCCACGCACAATCTGGCGCAAGCGCTTGAAGCGCAGGCGGGGGGTGCCGACTATATTGGCTTCGGCCCGATCTTTCCCACCATGACCAAAGGCAATCCGGACCCGGTGGTAGGGTTAGAGGGACTGCGCGAGGTGCGCGCGCGCGTTCGGATCCCCATCGTGGCGATCGGGGGCATCACAGCAAAGAACGCGGCGGACGTGGTCGCTGCCGGTGCCGATGGCGTCGCGGTACTCTCCGCAGTCCTTGCTGCTCCCGATCCCAAATCAGCGATTGCAGAATTGGTGAGAATAGTGGGTCGCTAAACTTGATTTCTGGCTTGGAAGCGACCCTGCAATCACAAACGATGACTGACCTCTTTGGGATGCTCATGGCCTTTGTCAGGTGTTGCCTTAGGACGTTTTGGTCGGTCGAAGATGAGCACCAGGATGATGCCGATCAACCCCAAAGCGCCAACGATGAGAAAGGTCATTGCCGTGGAACTCATGCTTTGACATCCTTTTCTAGTAGAATGGCCAAGCTCAGAAACACCAGGGTTGCTCCCACACCTAGGGCGACCTCGAATAAAGCAGGGTTTTTGCTTTTGGTTACTACTGGATTCAGCACGGCAATCGCAAGCGATACCTTGCTTACATCGTAACAGTATTTAACGAGGCTCTCGCGGTGCTTGTCAAGGTACATGTCAGATCTGACAGTCGAATATGCGAAAGGGTTAAATCGGGCGAGAGGAATATTCAGAAGGCTAGCGCTTGCGCCTGGGTTTGACTTTTTGTTTGCGGCTGGCTGTGGGCTTCGCCGCGGCGTTTTCCTCCAGGGCCTTGAGGCGCTCCTCCATCACACGCACCTGCTGGCGAAGCTCGGGAAGCTTGGCCACGATCGCCATCGCCTTTAGCCAGGCCTTATGAGGCATGGAGGGGAAGCCGGCAACTATCTCCTGAGCCGGGACATCTTGAGTCAACCCTGCGCGCGCGGCGATCATCACCTGATCCCCCACGGTCACGTGATCGGCAATGCCCGCTTGCCCGCCGATCATCACATGATGGCCGGTTTTGCTGCTGCCGGCCACGCCGACCTGCGCGACCACGATATTGTGCTCCCCGATCTCCACGTTGTGCGCGATTTGGACCAGATTGTCCACTTTGGTGCCCCGGCGAATGATCGTCTTGCCGAAGGTCGCGCGATCTACGGTGACGTTCGCGCCCAGCTCCACGTCGTCCTCGATCATGACCGTTCCGATCTGCGGGATTTTGTGGTGCCGCCCGCCTGCTTGGATATAACCGAACCCATCGCTCCCGATGACCGCCCCGGGGTGAAGGATCACCCGATTGCCAATGGTCACGCCTTCCCGGACGGTCACATTGGGGTAGATCACGCAGTTCTCGCCGATGCTGGAGCCGCGGCCAACGAATACTCCTGAGTAAATGTGGGTATTCCGGCCGACGGACACCCCATCATCCAAGGTGACAAACGGCCAGATGGACACACCATCCCCCAGCGTAACGTTCTTTCCGCGGTGCGCGAGGTTACTGATGCCGAATGGGACAGACCTGCCGGCGAAGAATTCCTGCACCACCTTGGCCATGGCGAGGGCCGGGTGCGGCACGACGATCTGTGCGCAGGTGAGTTCCGGGACGGGACGATGCGTGAGGAGTAGTCCAGCGCGACTGGATACCGCTTCTTTGAGCGCCGCATCGTTGTTGAGGAAGGAGATATCGGAAGGTTTGGCGTCGGTTAGGCCGGCGGCTCCTTCTATCACCAGGTCGGGAGAGCCCAAGAGCTTGCCTTGAAGGAGAGCGGTGATCTGATCTGCCGTGATCCGCGCTGGGGGCATGAGTGGGGCCAGAATAGTCAATTCCGTGAGGACCGTCAAGCCACACTTTTGCGCTGCAGTGGGATTTCAACGCCGGCTCAGACTATAATCGCGCTTCTATGACGAGGATCAAGATCTGCGGGATCACCAACCGGGACGATGCCATGGCGGCGGTCGAGGCCGGTGCCGATGCGTTGGGCTTTGTGTTTTATGCGAAGAGCCCACGCGCGATCAGCTCAAAGGCCGCCGAAGCGATCATCGCGGAGTGCCCTCCCTTCGTGACTTCGGTGGGCGTCTTTGTGGACGAAGATCTGGAGATGGTCCGCAAGATCATGAACGAGTGCGGCCTTCGCGCGGCCCAGCTTCATGGCGATGAGACGGCCGACTATTGCAACGCCCTGGGCTGTTCAGTCATTAAGGCGATTCGGGTGCATGACTGTACAGATTTCAATACCATGGGCGCGTACCAGGTCGCTGCATTCTTACTTGATACCTATGTGTCCGGCATGCCTGGCGGCACCGGAGTTTCTATTGATTTGGAACTTGCGGGCAAGGCGAAGCGCCTCCGTCCGATTATTCTAGCTGGGGGCCTTACCCCCGAGAATGTCGGTGAGGCGATTCGCCGGCTGCGGCCGTATGGCGTGGATGTCAGCAGCGGCGTGGAAATCTCACCGGGCAAGAAGGATCATGTGAAGCTCCGGGCCTTCATCACGGCCGCCAAAGCCGCCATTCCAAGTTGATTGGTCCTGCCTCGTCCTTTATACTGAGTCTCTATGCACACCACTCCTGATCAACGCGGACGCTTCGGGACATTCGGCGGCCGCTACGTTCCCGAAACTTTGATTCCGGCCCTCGTCGAACTCACGAGAGTCTATGAGAAGGCGCGTCGAGATCCTAAGTTCAAGGCCGAGCTGGACTACTACCTCCGCCAGTACGTCGGCCGGCCCACACCGCTTTATTTTGCGAAGCGGCTGACCACGAAGCTCGGCGGCGCCAAGATTTATCTCAAGCGGGAAGACCTCTGCCATACCGGCGCGCATAAGATTAACAACACCATGGGACAGATCCTGCTTGCGCGGCGCATGGGCAAGCGGCGTGTGATCGCTGAGACCGGTGCTGGGCAGCACGGCGTGGCGGTGGCCACCGTGGCGGCCATGTTCGGACTGGAATGCGAAGTCTACATGGGCACGGAAGATATGGAGCGGCAGGCATTGAATGTATTCCGCATGCGACTGCTCGGCACAAAGGTGACCGGCGTCAATGCGGGCAGCCGCACGCTGAAGGACGCGATCAGCGAGGCGATGCGGGATTGGACCACGAATGTGCGCAGAACGCATTACATTCTGGGCTCGGTCCTTGGCGCCCATCCCTATCCCATGATGGTGCGCGATTTCCAGTCGGTTATCGGGCGCGAGGCTCATAAGCAGATTCTACAGTCCCATGGCAGGCTGCCGGACTATCTTGTCGCCTGCGTCGGTGGCGGCAGCAATGCCATCGGACTGTTCACCGCGTTCCTCAAAGACAAATCGGTGAAGATGATCGGCGTAGAGGCTGGAGGTCTCGGTCTCGAGAGCGGCAAGCATGCGGCGCGCTTTGCGTCCGGTTCGGTCGGTGTGCTGCAGGGCACGATGACCTACCTTCTTCAGAACGCGGATGGGCAGATCGAGCTGACCCACTCGGTCTCGGCCGGCCTGGATTATGCGGCGGTCGGTCCCGAGCATTCGTATTACAAAGAGAATGAGCGGATCAGCTACACGTCGGCGACGGATGAGGAGGCTCTCGCGGCTTTTGACGTGCTGGCCCAGACCGAAGGCATCATGCCGGCGCTGGAATCTGCCCACGCGATTGCCGAAACGGTGAAGCTCGCGCCGACGTTAAAACGGAGCAAGGCGATTCTTGTCAATCTATCGGGCCGTGGCGATAAGGACGTCCATCAGATCGCCCGAATTAAGGGCGTCACGCTGTGACGATGCCAGCGCTAGGGAAGAGAGCATCTCCCAGGCATTCCCTCTCCCCAGGAGGGAGAGGGCAGGGTGAGGGGGGCCGTCTCCACGGTACTTTCCAGCGCCTAGCACAGAAACGCGAAAAGGCATTGATTGCCTATATCATGGCAGGCGATCCGTCCCTCGAGGACACCGAAGCCTATGTGCTGCAGTTGGCCGAGGCGGGTGCGGACATTATCGAATTGGGCGTGCCGTTTTCAGATCCGATTGCGGACGGACCGGTGATCCAGGCGGCGGCCGATCGGGCTCTGCGCGCCGGCACCACGCTGAAGAAGATTCTGGAAACGGTCCGATCACTGCGGCGGAAGACGCCGGTCCCATTGGTCTTGATGACCTACTACAACACGATTCTGAAATACGGCGAAGCGGCGTTCTGCAGGGACGCGGGAAATGCGGGCGTAGACGGGATGATTGTGCCTGACCTTCCACCGGATGAGGCCGATGTCCTGCGCGCAGCGGCTCAGGCCGAGGGGCTGGATCTGATCTTTCTACTCGCGCCGACCAGCCACGGCAAGCGACAGGCGGCAATTGCGCGGCTCTCCCAAGGCTTCATCTACTATGTGTCGCTGACCGGAATCACTGGCGCCAAGCTGATGGATACGAGGGATGTCGAAAAAAAGGTGAAGGAGATCCGCCAGTATACGCAGACCCCCGTCGCGGTCGGTTTCGGCATCGCCACGCCCGAAGATGCTAGGGAGGTGGCCCGATTTGCCGAAGGGGTGATCGTCGGCAGTGCCCTCGTGAAGATCATCGCCTCCGACGGCGACCGCAATGTCGTCGCCAACCGCCTTCGCACATTCACCAGTTCCCTCAAAGCCGCCACCAAGACCGCGTAGCGCAGACGCGAGATTCGGAGCAAGGCGTTAGGGCATCAGTCAACCGATCAGCCCATCTACCATCCTGACAATGCGGTCGGCCTGGTTGGACAGGGCTTCGTTGTGGGTGACGATGACGAAGGTGATGCCTTTGGCTCGGTTCAATTCGCGCATTAGGCGGAACACTTCTTCGCCGGTGTGGGTATCCAGATTGCCGGTGGGCTCGTCGGCCAGGACGAGGTCAGGGCTGAGGACGAGGGCGCGCGCGATCGCCACGCGCTGCTGCTCGCCGCCCGATAGCTCGCCCGTGCGGTGCTCCAGGCGATGCTCCAGGCCAACTTCTTTCAGGATGCTCTCGGCCATTGCATGCGCCGCGTCGATGCTGTCCCGTCGAATGAGTGCCGGCATCATCGTGTTCTCCAGCGCCGTAAATTCCGGCAAGAGGTGATGAAACTGGAACACGAAGCCGATCTTCCGATTGCGAAACTCCGCAAGCGCCTGATCTGAGCGCGCGAAGACGTCCTCATCCTCGAACCGCACGATCCCGCGCGTCGGCCGATCCAGCGTACCCAGAATATGAAGCAGCGTGGTTTTTCCCACGCCGGAGACACCCACAATGGCCACCATCTCACTGCGTTTAATCTCGAGGCTCACGCCGTTTAACACGTGAACCTCGGTGTGGTCCAACCGGAAGGATTTGTAGATATCCGTCGCGATAATCATGGCGCCTGCGGCGTTCTGCGCATTATTCGTAGCGGAGCGCCTCCGCCGGGTCGAGGCGTGCAGCCTGCCGGCAGGGGTGGATGGTAGCGAGAAATGTGATAACGACTGCAGAGAGGCCCACGACGACCACATCCCAGATTTTGATATTCACGGGGATACGGGAAAGGAGATAGACATCGCCCGGCAAGGTGAACCAGGTCTGGATCGCCCAGCAGATCGCGTAGCCGAGAGGGATCCCGACTGTCGTGCCGACCAACCCGATTACCAAACCGTTCAACATAAAGATGCGCATCACGGCCGGTCCGGTCGCCCCCATCGCCTTCAAAATCGCAATCTCGCGGTGCTTCTCGACCACAATCATCGTGAGCGTGCTGACGATATTGAAGGACGCCACCACTACGACGAGCACCAGCAGGACGAACATCATAAACTTCTCCAGCTTCAGGGCCGAGAAGAGATTTTTGTTCAACTTCATCCAATCGCGGGCCCAATACGGAAAATCGAGGATCTGCTCGATGCGCCGCGCAATCGTGCCGGCAGCAAAGATGTCGTCCACTCTGACCTCGATGCCGGTCACCGTGTCCCCCATGTTAAAGAATTCCTGCGCGTGCCGGATCGAGACATAGGCGAGCGACGAGTCGTACTCGAACATGCCGGATTCGAACACGCCAGCCACGCGAAAGCCTCGAACCTTGGGGATCATGCCGAGCGCGCTGATCGGGCCGACCGGCGAGACCACGTTGATGCGGTCGCCCAGAAAGGCTCCCAGCCGCAGGGAGAGTTCGCGACCGATGATGATCCCCGGCAAGGGCGGCATCTCCGCAGGAGGCACCTGCTCATTTAATGGGGGCTGGGCAGGGGCGAGGCGCTCCAGATCCTCCAATGAGCCGGCCTTCAAGTTGAGGGCGATGTCCGTCACGGCCTGTTCACGCTGAATATCAATTCCCCGCAGCACCACGCCGTGAGAGCCGGACTGCGCGGTGAGAAGCACCTGCTTAAAGATAAAGGGCGTGACGGCGACAACCCCTTGCACTGAGCTGATCTTTTCGATGAGTGCCGCGTAGTCCTTGATATTCTCCCCGGTCCTCGCCGTCACGATGATGTGCGAGTTCGTGCCCAAGATTTTGGCCTGGATGTCTTCCTTGAAGCCGGTCATGATGCCCAATGTTGCGATCAATGCGGCCACGCCGATGGTCACGCCGAGGATTGAAATCAGCGTGTTAAAGGAGATCGTACGGTTCCGGCGCTTTGCTCGTAAGTACCGAAGGCCAATGAAGATTTCGTAGGGGAGCTGCATTCCCGCTATTTTTCAGGCCGGAGTTGCGGAAAGAGAATGACGTCACGGATCGAGGCCTGGTTTGTCAGCAACATCACGAGACGATCAATGCCGATGCCTTCGCCCGCGGTCGGCGGCATTCCGTGCTCGAGCGCGCGCAGGAAGTCCTCGTCGAGATGGTGTGCTTCCAGGTCGCCCTTGGCTCGCTCGGCGGCCTGAGCCTCAAACCTCTGTCGCTGGTCCAAGGGGTCGTTCAGCTCCGAGAAGGCATTCGCTATTTCCCGTCCGCCGATAAACAGCTCGAATCGGTCGGTCAGCTCGGGATCGCCGGCGTTGCGCTTCGCGAGGGGAGAGGTTTCCACCGGAAAGTCGGTGACGAAGGTGGGGTGGACCAGCGTCGGTTCGACCAGCTTCTCGAACAGCATGCACACCAGCTTCCAGTAGGATGCATCGCCTTCCAGCTCCACCTGGTGGCGCTTGGCCTCCGCGAACACATACTCCCGGCTGGTGATCTGCTGCTCGCTGGCGCCGAGGACCTCCTGCAGCGCCTCCCGGTAGCCGATGCGCCTCCAAGGACGCCCGAAGAAGATCGTCACGGTCTTATCTTCATTGAGGTTCGGGCGATAGGAGATGGTCTGTGTCCCCTTGCCGTGCACTTCCTCCACGAGCATCGTGATCAGCTCTTCCGTCAGTTCGATCAGGTCGTGGTAATCGGCATAGGCCATGTAGAACTCGAGCATCGTGAACTCGGGGTTATGAATGGTAGAAATCCCCTCGTTCCGGAAATTGCGGTTGATCTCAAAGACGCGGTTCAGACCGCCGACGATAAGGCGTTTCAAGTAAAGCTCCGGTGCAACACGAAGATACAGGTCCACGCCGAGCGTGTGGTGATGTGTGACGAAGGGCCGGGCTGTGGCCCCCCCGGGAATCGGATGCATCATGGGGGTCTCGACTTCGAGGAAGCCTTTCTCGGTCAGGAAGGTCCGGATGGCCTGAACGATGCGGCTTCGCGTGATGAAGATGCGCTTGACCTCGGGGTTCGCGATAAGGTCCACATAACGATGACGGTAGCGCGTCTCAATGTCGGTGAGACCATGCCATTTCTCAGGGAGAGGACGTAATGCCTTGCACAGGAGTGTGAGCTGCGTGACCTCAATGGTCAGCTCGTTCGTCTTTGTTCGAAAGAGCGGGCCGCTCACACCGATCCAGTCGCCGATGTCCAGGAGCTCGGCCAGAGGATAGGCGGACTCGCCGAGTACGTCCTTCTTGAGGTATACCTGGATGGACTCGACCCCGTCTTGAAGCGAGGCGAAACCTGCTTTGCCGAATCGGCGGAGGGCTGTAATTCGGCCGGCGAGTGTGACGGTGACCGGGGCGGCTTCCAGTTCTTCCTTGGTAGCTTTCCCATAGTGTGTAATGAGATCGCCCGCACGGTCCTTGGCCTCGAACCGCCCGCCGAAGGGATCAATTCCGAGGCTCCGCAAGCGGTCGAGCTTCTTGAGTCGCTGCTGGATCTGGTCGTTCAGCTCATCCATGAAAGTTGACGCATCATAATTGCCACCCGAGGGCAAGTCAATGAAATGGAATCAAGACCTTGCGGGCTTGGGCTGCTTGAGCGAGTGGAGGAGATAGGCCTCGATGAACTGATCAATCTCCCCGTCCATGACCGCCTGGATATTGCCCACCTCGGTGTTGGTTCGGTGGTCTTTGACCATCTGATAGGGCTGGAAAACATAGGAGCGAATCTGACTGCCGAACCCGATCTCTTTTTTTTCTCCCACAAACTGATTGAACTCTTCCTCTTTCTTTTTCTGCTCCAGCTCGTAGAGCCGTGCGCGCATGACCTTCATCGCGCCGGATTTATTCTTGAGCTGCGAGCGCTCGTTCTGGCACTGCACCACGATGCCGGTCGGGATGTGCGTAATGCGGATCGCGGTCTCCACTTTGTTCACGTTCTGGCCGCCGGCGCCCCCTGACCGGAAGGTATCAATCTTGAGGTCCTTGTCCTCAATATTGAGCTCCACATCATCCTCGATTTCGGGATAGACGAAGACTGAGGCGAAGGAGGTATGGCGACGTTTATTGGCATCGAATGGGGAGATGCGCACCAGGCGATGCACGCCGGCCTCAGACTTCAAGTAGCCGTAGGCGTTCTCCCCGGTAATGCCAAGGGTCACGCTCTTGATGCCGGCCTGCTCGCCGGCGAGATAGTCAAGGGTTTCCACCGCATAACTCTTTTTCTCGGCCCAGCGGATATACATCCGCATCAGCATCTCGGCCCAGTCCTGGGACTCCGTGCCGCCGGCGCCGGGATGAATCGCGATGATCGCGTTGCTCGCATCCTTCTCTCCGTGAAGCAGCAGGTCCACCCGGAGTTTGGGCAGCGTCTGCTCGGCCTTGCCGATTTCGCCGGCCAGCTCGCCTTCCATTGACGCGTCCTGTTCCGCTTCCATCAGCTCCATCATGACGGACAAATCTTCCATGCGACGGTCCAGCTCGGCCCATGCCTGGAGTTGCTGTTCATCGCTTTTTTTTTCTTGAATGGTCTGTTGTGCGGAACGCCGGTCTGACCAGAAGTCCGGAGCGGCCATGCGCTCTTCGAGGGTCTGAATCTGGGCTTTCAGCGAGGGGATGTCAAAGATGCCTCCGCAGATCGTCGTACTGGGCACGGAGGTTGTTCAGGCGGATCTTGATGTCAGCGAGCATGATCTCTCCCCAGGTTGTGGCCGGCCCGGAGTGGCTCCCGAACCCTTTCCGGTCGCCGGGCGAACGCAGGCGCGAGCAGAGTCAGTATAACACAGGCACCGGCGAACAGATCGCCGTAGGCGGTGTAGAAAGTGCGTGGTCCGCCGGTGCGGATCTCGCCGGTGAGGACCGCTTCCGTAAAGATCTCGGACTTGCGCAGGACGCGGCCGTACGGATCAATGAATCCGGAGATGCCGGTATTGGCCGCGCGCGCGAAGTATACGCGGTTTTCCACGGCGCGGAAGACCACCATGCCGAAGTGCTGATGGGGCGCGCTGGAGCGACCGAACCAGGCATCATTGGTAATCGTGATCATATAATCCGCGCCCTGCGCCACGAACCGCCGCACCAGGTCAGGGAAAATCACTTCGAAACAGATGACCACGCCGAACTGACCACCAGGGCCCTGCAAGACCGCGGGGCCGTTGCCCGGTAGGAAATCGCCGATGCCCACCACCATCTTGTCGAGAAAGCTCAGGATGTTTTTCAGCGGCACATATTCGCCGAACGGCACGAGATGGATCTTGTCATAGCGGTCCAGGATGCGGCCGTCCGCGCTCACCAGGAAAGCGCTGTTAAACAACCGCAGTTGATTTGTGCTGTTTTCGATTGCGGTGGCCGGGCTGCCGAACAGCAAGGACACCCCTTGCTCGCGCACAAACCGCAGCAACTCCTCCTGATAGCCGGCCTCCACCTCGAACAGAAAGGGTGTCGCCGCCTCCGGCCAGATCACGAGGTCGGTGCCTTTCGCGGCTTGTGCCGTCAGGCGCTTGTAACGATCAATCGTTTCCTGCCGGAACACGGCATCCCACTTCCGGGCCTGATCAATGTTGGCCTGGACCAAACCGATACGGAGCGGATGCTCGCTGAAGAAATGGGCATGGGGCGACAGCCGCCAATAGCCGTAGGTCAAAGCGCCAGAGATCAGCAAGAGGCACACAGCGGCTTGAATCCAGGGAAACTGCAGGCGGGTTTCGGTGGTCGCCACCTTGAAGAAGTTGACCTGAACAAAGGCCGCTAACAGGACATTCACCAGCACCACAAGGAATGACACCCCATAGACTCCGGTCATGTCCGCAATTTGAATGACCGGCAGGTTCTGGTATTGACTGTAGCCCAGCAGCGCCCACGGAAAGCCGGAGAACAGGTACGTCCGGAGAAGCTCCAGCGACACCCAGAGCGCCGGGGCGGTCCAGAGAAGATATCGTGCTCCCTCGCTCCTGAACGCCTGAAGCAGAGCGGCAAACACCCCAACGTAGAGCGCGCAATAGGCCGCGAGCAGCAGCATGACCAGGTAGCTGACTGGCAGGGGAACCATTCCGTAGAGATGCATGGAAATCACGACCCAGGACAGGGTGCCGGCATAGTAGATAAGGCCGGCCAGAAAGCCCTGCCCGAACCCGGTTTTCCAGGATTTGTTGCGGATGGCGAGGAGCAATGGCACCAGAGCCCACCAGGCCAGCAACCCCAGGTCGAACTGGGGAAAACTCAGGACCAGCAGCAGCCCGGACAGAGCGGGGAGCAGGATCAGGGAGGTCATCCGTCGCACGCCTTCACGATACCCCATTGAACAAAGACCGACAACTGTCCCCAGAAAATACTTGGAAAGAATAGGAGTTGAGGGCTGGCATGGATGGTGCTAGAATGTCAAAAATTCATAAGCACGCAAGAGGAGAGACCTGCATGGCCGGAGCGCGCGTACTGATCACTCCCAGGGCATTTCTCGATATTGACGGCGAGCATAAAAACATCCTCAAGCAAGCGGGATACGAGATTGTGGCCAATCCCCGGCCGCGCCTGCTCACCGAAGATGAGATGGCCGCGTACATCGGCGGCATAGAGGCCTTGATCGTAGGGGAGGATCCGGTGACCCACCGAGTCCTGGACCGGGCGACGGCGCTGAAGGTGATTTCGAAATTTGGGACCAACGTGGACAATATAGATGTGGACGTGGCAGCGGCCCGGAACATTCCGGTGGCATTCACGCCCGGCGTCAGCTATCCGGCCATCGCCGAGCTGACCATCGGATTGATCTTTGCGTTGCTCCGCGGCATCCCCACTATGGACCGCGACATCCGGGGCGGCAAGTGGACTTCGATCGCCGGCGTCGAGCTGATGGGAAAGACCCTGGGCATCGTCGGCCTGGGCGGCATCGGTAAGGAGGTCGCCAAGCGGGCCTTGGCCCTGGGGATGAATGTGATGGCCTTTGACATGCACCCCGATGAGGAGTTTGCCGAGCAGGAGGGCGTCGAATACGTCCCGGCCGATGAACTGCTGAAGAACTCCCATGTGGTCACGCTGCACCTGGATTTCAACCCCGACACCAAGGGCTGGCTCTCCAAGATGCGGGTGGCCCGCATGCGTTCGGGGTCGTACTTGATCAACACGGCGCGACCTGAGTTGATCGACGAGGGGGCGGTGCTGGACGCGTTGCGGGGGCAGCGCATCCGTGGCGCCGCGTTCGATTTGCCATCCGATGAAGCACCCTTCACCGTACCGCTGCTGTCGCAAGAGAATGTTCTGGTGTCCGGCAACGCCGGCTCGAGCACGGAAGAGTCGGTGATGCGGCAGGCGGTGATGGCGGCGGAAAACGTGGTCGCGGTCCTCAACGGAAAGCCCCGCCTGGCCTCACTCGCGTCGGTCGAATAATCCGACACGCTTCCCTTGTCTGATCTGGACTGTTCTCCCTTCCCTTTGTGTGGGCGCGGGAGGGGGGCTTCTCAGCGGGGCCCCCTCCCGTATGAAGGGGAGGCCTCGGGCGAAGGAGGTCGTCCAACGGGAAAAGAGCCTGTCTTGCAGGCTCGGGCCTCGGGGATGAAAAGGCCGTCTCGGCGGCCTTGGGGCGGGAGGGTGGCATGGTGGGTGCAATGACCTTCGGGGTGGGTGGGTGCAACGGTGGGGTACTCTGCTTGCGGGCTAAGCTGAGCGGATGGTACGATAAGGTTATCAATCTTCTGGGGTTTCACATGGCGAATGTCACCGTGGTCTATTCGCAAACCTGCGGCGCCTGTCCGGCGGCCAAAGACCTATGGAAGGCGCTGCGCGTCAAGTACAGTTTTGGCTATCGGGAGGTGGACATTCTCAGCCCTGACGGACAGGAACTGGCCGAGCGGCATGCGATCCGTGCCACACCAGCGACCATCGTTGACGGCCGGCTGAAGTTCATCGGGGTCCCATCTCGCGAAAGCGCGGAAAAGGCCTTGGGCGTGAGAAAAGAAGGTTAGGCAACCGTATGGCTGAGGACTACGACAACGACCTGGATCTGGATGTGCTCCGCGGGCTCCCTCGCGTGGAGCCTCCGAACTGCCCCATCTGTGACGAACCGATGACGTTTAATGATGGTGCCTTCATTTGCGCTGACTGCAACGGTACCGACTGCGGCCCAGAAACCGGATAGTCCCCTGCGTCCGGTCTCGTGGAAAGCTCTGAGGAGTTCCTGAACCGCGCCATCGCTTTTCTTCAGCGTTCCGATCCCATTCCGAAACTGCTTCCGCAAGTCCGGCTCGGTCGGATGCCCAAAGACTCTCCCGCCCTGGTCGCGATTGTCTCGTCCTGGCTGGAGGCCTTTCTCACCGTGCTGAAGGACGGCGACAAGGTGTTGGATGTCAACGGGGTCCTTCGGTTGGACCCCCGCCCGCGTATCGCTGTCCTTGTCGAAGCGGGTGTGCTCAAGG
>Ga0184632_10000080_pt1 | contig 27754 bp, 26 predicted proteins | sample PLM31_50_b1_FD_133153 | JGI IMG/M metagenome (GOLD analysis project Ga0184632, IMG submission 133153) | Groundwater sediment microbial communities from an aquifer in East River, Colorado, USA - PLM3-1_50_b1 | ecosystem: Environmental > Terrestrial > Soil > Riparian zone | place: USA: East... | reverse complement strand
TGTACGTCGTCACCGTCGTCCATGACGGCGAAGATCACGGCATGACCGCCAACTGGCTCACGCAGGCGGCGTTCGATCCGCCGATGGCCGTGGTCGCGATCGAGAATACGTCGAAGACCATCGGCATGATCCGCGATTCGCATCACTTTGCCGTCAATCTCCTGCTGACGGGCCAACGCGATCTGGCCGGCAAGCTGGGACGCAGCTCGGAGCAAGCGCCACAGAAGCTCAAGGGCATCAAGACGAAACCGGCGCCAGCTTCAGGCACGCCGGTCCTCGTCGATGCGCTCGGTTGGGTCGAATGCCGGGTCGTTGCGACGCTGCCGGCCGGGGATCACACGCTGGTACTTGGCGAGATCATCGGAGCGGGCGTGGAGCATGATGGCGAGCCGCTCACGTTGCAGGAAGCCGGATTCAAGTACTCAGGCTGATCGCCTTTCAACGCTTCCTGTACACAACCTTGCCACCGACGATCGTGTAGCGCGGCTTGACGGTCCCGAGCAACTCTGGTGGCACCGCGAACGGATCGCGATCCAGCACGACGACATCCGCGAAGCGGCCCGCCGCAAGCGTACCCCAGTTCTGCTCGTTGAACGTCGCCCAGGCGTTGCCGGAGGTGTAGGCGCGCAGCGCCTCGCCCACCGTGATCTTTTGCTCGGGCACCCAGCCGCCCGGATTGCGGCCGTCGAGCGTGCGTCTGGTCACCGCCGCATACAGGCCAAGCATCGGATCGAGCGGCGCGACGGTCCAATCAGAGCCAAAGGCCAGCGGCGCCTCCGTATCGAGCAGCGTGCGGAACGCATAGGTGGTGCGGATGCGCTCGGCGCCGATGCGGACCACCAGCCAGCGGCCGTCGTCGATCGCGTGATAGGGTTGCATCGACGCGACAACGCGCTGCGCGCCGAACCTTGCAATGTCCTGGGCACGCAGGTGTTGCGCATGCTCGATCCGGAAGCGCCGGTCGCGAGCCCCGTGCGTGCGGGCGAGGCTGTCGTAGATCGCCAGCAGAATCGCGTTGGCGCGGTCGCCAATCGCGTGCACCGCGAGCTGCAGTCCGGCGGAATCGGCACCGCCGATCCAGGCGCGCATGTCCGACTCCGGGTGCTGCATCAGACCGCGATACCCGGCTGAGTCGGAGAACGGCTCAAAGAAAAACGCGGTCCGCGACCCCGCCGAGCCATCCATGTAGCCTTTGACGCCGCCGATCCGGACCCAGGCGTCGCCTGCGCCGGCGCGCCCGACACTATCGGCGACGGCGCGCCAGTCCTCGATCGGCAGGTACACCGCGACACGCAGCGTGAGGCGATTGGCGCGCTCCAGCCGCCGATAGCTCGCGAGATCGGCCCACGAGGCCGACATGTTCGCCGTTGCCGTCACGCCGAGCGACGCCGCGTGCGCGAGCGCGCGGGCCAGCGCCGAGTCGCGCTGCGCCGGGGAGGGATCGGGTATGGCACGACCGATCAGGTTCATCGCCTGGTCTTTGAAAACTCCTCCGCTTGTGATCTCGCCACCGAAGGGCGGTGGGGTCTCCGGCGTGATCCCGGCGGCGCGCATGGCGGCACCGTTCGCGAGCGCCATGTGGGCGTCGAGCCGATTGACGAAAACGGGATTGTTGGGAGTGACCGAATCGATCCAGTCGTGGCGCGGCAGCGGTGTGCCCCGCCAGAGCGTGTGATCCCAATCGCCGCCGGTGATCCATTCACCGGGCTTGAGACGGGCGGCGTACGCCTGGAGCCGGCGCACGAACTCTTGCGGCGTCGCGGCGTCTCTCAGGTCCACCGAGGCAAGCTGAAAGCCGCCGTTGATGAAATGGGTGTGGCCGTCGGCGAATCCCGGCAGCACGAGGCCACCATCCGCGCGCAGCACGTCGGTCTGCGAGCCCACGAAGCGCGCGATTTCAGCCGAATCGCCCACCGCGAGGATCTTGCCGTCACCAATCGCGACGGCGCCGGGTAGCCCGCGCCCGGTTGAAAGGCCGGTCCATATCGCGCCGCCCTGGATGACCACATCGGCTTTGCGGCCGCAGGCGGCCAGCGACAACGTGAGCAGGACGGCGCACTGGGTTCGGCGCACGGCGTACCTCCTAACGGAGCCGGGTGAGACGGCGAATCGTATCCAGCGCAGCCATCGGGTTGGTACCCGTCTCGCGCGTTGGCGGGGTCGCGCTGATGCCATCACGGATATCGAGCAAGACTTCGAGCAACAGCTGCTCGCGCTGGTAGGCGGCATCGAGATCCGCCATGCGGCGCTCGTCTTTCGCGGCCTTGGCGCGCTCGTAGGCCTCACGATAGATCGTGTCGAGGTTGTCGAGAATCTGCTGGCGTTGGCGTGGACTCACAGGGGCCAAAGATATAGGTTCCGCGCATGTCTCTCAAAGGCAAACGCGTACTCTTCTTCGCGGCACCCTTGTACGAAGATCTCGAGCTTTGGTATCCGAAGATACGACTCGAGGAAGAAGGAGCCGCCACTACGGTCGCAGGCATGGGCGAGCGGACCTATCCAGGAAAGCGCGGCTATCCCGTTACGGTCGATACCGACGTCGACAAGGTCGACGCAGGAGACTTCGACGCGCTCGTGATTCCCGGCGGATTCGCGCCCGATCAGCTGCGCCGCTCCGACGCGGTTCTGCGTCTGACGCGGGAGATCTACCAGGCAGGTAAACCCGTCGGTTTTATCTGTCACGCCGGGTGGGTGCCGATCTCGGCCAAGATCCTGAAGGGCAAACGCGCTACGAGCGTGCGAGCCATCAAGGACGACATGGAGAACGCCGGCGTCGTATGGGAAGACAGTGCGGTCGTGGTAGACGGCAATCTCATCTCGTCGCGCACACCGGCGGACTTGCCGCAGTTCTGCAAGGCGCTGATCGCCGCGTTACGACAGGGGCCTCAAGACTAACCCGCTCGGTACCTTCGGCACAAAATAAGTGGATTTCGGTGGCATCACGTCCCCGGCATCCGCCACCGCGAAGACCTGCTCCACTTTCGTAGGGTTCAGCAGGACGGCGACAGCGGCGCCCCCGTGCTGCACCATGTGCAGCGCCTCCTTCGCATCAGGCACGTAACGAACGATCGGTGTCGTGGTCCCGGCGCCGAGAATCTCCTTGACGACCAGCGATTCGATACGCGCGACATCCAAATCGCGGACGGCGTCGCTCTGCGCCAGGCTCGGCAAGCGGTCGGGCAGCGCGCCAGGGCGCAGCAGCAGCGCCATCACGCGAGACCGGTCGGCGACGAGACAGGCGGTGCGGTCGCGCCCCAATGCGCTGAGTGCGGTCATCGGATCGGGACCGGGGGGCAGGGGCTGAATATCGAACCACTCGCGCCAGCGCGTCAGCACACGCTCCAGCTCGCGGCCTGCGCCGAAGATCACACGATGCGTCGGCAGTACAGCGAGACCCGGATCCTGCGCCGACACGATCAGCGTCAGAACCCGATCCGCTACCGGGTTTTCGAGTGCGTAGGCGCTCGCGGTCTCGTAGCGGTGGTGGCCGTCGGCGATGTACAGGGGGGATGAAGGAAGCGGGATGCGCGATGTGTCGCGAACGATCCAGAGCCGGAGTCCCACGCCGTTCAACTCGGCACTGGCGTCGGGCGAGCCCTGGGCGACGGCAGCGACAGCGTTCGCGAGTGAGCGATCGAGATCGGGCGCCAGGAGAAAAATGGATTCGATGTTCGTCGCGGTCGCACGCATCAATTCCAAGCGATCGGCCTTCGGCCCGGCGTGGGTTCGCTCATGCGGGCGAACGCGGCGCGGTTCATACCCCTCAGCCGCGACCGCGGCGAAGAGGCCGCGCCGCACACATTTCTCTCCAGTCGGCAGGGTGAAGTCCTGCGCGAGCACGTAGAATGCCGGCTCGCGATCGCGTACCAGCACGCCGCGGCGTCGCCAGGCGGCGAGCCGCTCCGCCGCCGCGCGATAGCGGTCGTCGTCGGGGTGACCGGCCGGCGCTTCCGGCAGCATGACGTGGACGATATTGTCTTCGTCGAGCGCCGCGTACCGCGCTCGCTCCGCGGAATCGATGACGTCATAGGGAGGCGCGATCAAGCGGCTCAGCCCCCCGCGCCCCCCCCGGTCAGCGGCCGCATACCGCTCGCCCCGAAACGGCGCTACGAGGTCAGCCATGAGCTTTCGCGACGCGCAACAAGTGGTGGATCGCTGGGTCGGCCAGTTCGAGGAGGGCTACTTCGCGCCGCTCGCGAACGTGGCACGCCTCGCCGAAGAGGTCGGCGAGCTGGCACGCGAGGTCAGTCACCATTTCGGCCCGAAGACGAAGAAGCCCGACGAGCAGGTTGGTTCGATCCCGATGGAGCTTGCCGATATTCTGTTCGTCGTCATCTGCATCGCCAACTCGCAACACATCGATCTCGACGACGCATTCGCGCAGATGATGGCCAAGATCACCTCCCGCGACGCCGGCCGCTGGACCAGGAAGGCTCGATAACTTCCTCGTAGATCCGCTCGTACGACACCAGGCGATCGGGATCGATCGCGCCGGCCGGCGCGCCCCGCACTGCGCACCCCGGCTCCGCGAGGTGGCGGCAGTTGTCGAAGCGGCATTGATCGAGATACGGCCGGAATTCCGGAAAGCAGGCGCCCAGCTCGTTGGGATCGATGCCCCAGGCGCCGATTTCGCGGAGGCCGGGCGTATCGACGACGTAACCGACGCCGGCAACCGGGACCAACTCAGCGGCGGTCGTCGTGTGTTTGCCGGTACGCCATTTCTCACTGATCGCCCCGACGCGCAGCTTGAGCCCAGGCTCCAGCGCATTGAGCAGGCTCGACTTCCCGGCGCCCGATGCGCCCGTGAAGACTGAGTGCCGGCCCCGCAGCAAGTCGCGCAGCGCTGGCAGCCCTTCGTCCGCCTTCACCGACGTCCCCAGCAGCTGATAGCCGGCGGTCTTGAAGCGGCGTGCCAGGGTCTCCTCGATCGTGCGGTCGAGCTCGATCTTGTTCAGGACCACAGCGGCCGGGAGACCGTTCGCTTCCGCGATGACGAGGAAGCGGTCGATCATCCGGGGGCTCGGCTCCGGATCACGCGCGGACGTCACGACGATCACCTGGTCCACGTTGGCCGCGACGGGCTGTGAGCGCCGGGGACCCGCGCCGCTGCTGCCCTGCGCCGCCCGGCGCGCGAGCACCGACCGGCGCGGCCGGATCTCGGCGATCGTTGATCCTTCGAGGACGACGACATCGCCCGGGACGACGCGATCGTCGTCCTTGTGCTTGAGCTTGCCGCGCAGCGTCGCCGTGATTTCGCCGGCGTCGGTGTGGACCCGGTAACCGCCACCCGTGCGCGCCAGCACCACGCCGCTCGTCGCCGTCACGTGCGCTCCTGTGCGACGCAGCGATCGAGATGCGCCTTCACCTGCTCGAGGGTCAGCGCCAACAGCGGCGCGAGCGCTTCGTCAGGCGTCGATCCGAAGGCCAGATAGTCGGTTTCCAGGTGTCCAACCGGCCGCTCGCCCTCCCCCCAGCGAACGAACAGGAGTGCGGCCCCGTACCGGCCCTTCTCCTCCGCGTCGTCGGAGAACGTCGCGACAGAGTAGGCGCCGCCGTCGGCCGCGCCGAACGCCGGCGGGCGCCCGTGCACCTGCTGATAACCGCCTAACGTCGTGTCGTCCACTCTTTGAGGATGTTGGTCGTGATAAAGGCGAGGTTGGCGGGACGCTCGGCGAGCCGGCGCATGAGATACGGGTACCAGTGCGTGCCGAACGGCACGTACACGCGCATGTTGTAGCCATCGCGCCGCAACCGATACTGCAAATCGCGTCTCACCCCATAGAGCATCTGGAATTCGAATCGCTCAGCGGGAATTGCCCTTTTCTTTGCGAAGGCTTTCGCGTGGCCGATGATGCTCACGTCGTGCGTCGCAATGCCAGGATAGTTGCCTCGCTCGAGCAGGCGCTCCATGCAGGCGATGTAGTTCGCATCCACATCGCGCTTCTCGGGAAAGGCGACATCCTCCGGCTCTTGGTACGCTCCTTTGCAGAGGCGCACGCGAGCGCCCAGGCTGATCATCGCGTCCACGTCGGCCGCGGTCCGCCGCAGGTACGATTGCAGTACCACGCCGACCGCGTTGCCGAATGCCGGATAGAAAACGTCGGTGAAGAGCTGCAGCGTCCGGGCGGTATAGCTGGACTGCTCCATGTCGATGCGAACGAACGAGCCGTGTTGCTTTGCCTGGCCGATGATCGAGCGCATGTTGCCGAGGCACAGCTGCTCGTCGATGTCGAGCCCCATCTGCGTGAGCTTGACGGAGACGTTGGCGTTGGCCTTGGCGGTGTGAATGCGCTCGAGAACCTCGAGATAGGTCTTACAGGCCCGCTGTGCCTCCTCGGCATGCAGCACCGACTCGCCGAGTAGGTCGAGGGACGCGGAGAGGTTACTGCCATTCAGATCGCGGAGCGTCGTGATCGCTTCGTCCACGGTTTCGCCCGCGACGAACCGCGACGCGAGCTTCCTGGCGAGTCGGTTCTTCCGGACGAAGCCGAAGATGCCCGGCTGCTCGCTCAACCAGAGGAAGGCGGCGCGGAGCATCAGGCGTAGAACTTGGTCCCTGTGCGCGCCTGGTCCCGCAGCACTTCACTCGGCGCAAAGCGCGCGCCGTAGCGCTCCGCGAGGCGCTCGAGATCGGTGACCACACGCTCTGCGCCGAGGTCGTCCGCATAACGCAGCGGCCCGCCGCGGAACGGCGGAAAGCCGAATCCGAAGATCGCGCCGATGTCCCCGTCGCGAGGACTCCGGACAATGGCCTCACCGAGGGCCCGGGCCGCTTCATTCACGATCGGGAGCACGAGCCGTTGGAGAATCTCCGCGGGACGCGGGCCACCGTTCGGATGGACACCGAGCAGACCGTACACGCTCTCGTCCACACCCCGCTTCTTGCCGTCCTTGTAGCTGTAGAAACCGCGGCCTGACTTGCGGCCCAAACGGCCTTCCTTCACCAGCACCGCGATTCCCGGACCCGGGGCCGGTTGGATGTGGTCCCCGTACGCCTCCTGCATGACGCCGGCGACCTTGAGCGCGACGTCGAGTCCCACCTCGTCGAGCAGCGTCACCGGTCCCACCGGGAAGCCGAAGCGCACGGCCATGCTGTCGATATCCTCGATCGACGCCCCCTCTGCGAGGAGATGGCCGACTTCGTTGGGGTAGGGGGCGAGAATGCGATTGACCCAGAAGCCCGGGCTGTCCTTCACGACGATCACCGTCTTGCCCATGCGCCGCCCGAACGCAACGGCGGTGCTCACCGTTTGCGGCTCCGTGCGGGCGCCCGGGATCACTTCGAGCAGCGGCATTTTCGCGACGGGGGAGAAGAAGTGCATCCCGATGACGCGCTCGGGCGCGCGCGCGGCTTCGGCGATGCGCGTGATCGGAATCGTCGAGGTATTGGACGCGAACACTCCTGTGGGCGGGAGCACCGCTTCGACCTCGCGGAGCACTTGCTGCTTGACGCCGAGCTCCTCAAAGACCGCCTCGATCGTCAACTCCGCACGGCCGAAGCCTGCGTAGGTGTCGCCACCGGACAGAAGCGCGACGAGCCGCGCGTATTCGAATTTCGTGATGCGGCGCCGCTTCAGCCGGTCATCGAGGATCGCGCGCGCCGCCAGAACGCCTTGCGCGATGCGGGCGAGGTCGGCGTCCTTCATCCGCACATCGACCTGCGCCTGGGCGACGGCGGTCCCGGCTATCCCTGCGCCCATGAAACCTGAGCCGATGATGCCGAGGCGCTGCACACGGACGGGCGGCGGCGCGTTCGGCACGCCGGGATCCTTCTTGAGTTGATTCGTCGCGAAGAAGATCTGCACGAGCTTGCGAGAAACGTCCGTCACCGCGAGCTGGCCGAAGAGCTGCGCCTCGCGCTTCAACCCCTGCGCCAGTCCGTGCTTCAGCCCGTATTCGACCGCGTCCAGCGCCGCGAGTGGCGCGGGGAAGTGCCCGCCCGTGCGCTCGAGCACCCGCTTGCGCGCGGCGCGGAACACGATTCCTCGCCCGATCGGATTACCGTCGAGCAGAAATCCCACAAACCCACCGGGCCGCTTGCGTTTGGGGCGCCAGCCACCGGCCATGCGACGGGCGGCCCCGAGAGTGATGTCGGCGAGGATGGACGGCGGGACCAGCTCATCCACGATGCCGAGCCGGAATGCCTTGGCGGCGCGTTCGGTCTTGCCGGCAAGGATGATGTCGAGCGCGGCACGCAGGCCGATCAGCCGCGGCAAGCGTTGACAGCCACCCGCCGCGGGAAGGATGCCGAGCTGCACCTCGGGCAAGCCGATCTGTGTCTTGGGGTGGTCCGTTGCGACGCGGTAGTGGCAGGCGAGGGCGAACTCGAGTCCGCCGCCGAGGCAGGCGCCATGAATGCCGACGGCGATCGGCTTTGGAAAGCGCGCCACCTGCTCGAGCATCTCCTGACCGTCTGCCGACAAGCGTTCGGCTTCAGCGGCGGAGGTGAGCTTGACGAACTCCTCGATATCGGCGCCGGCGATGAAGTTCTCGGGCTTGCCGGAAAAAAAGGCGACGGCACGCACGTGCGTATCATCGGCCAACGCCGCGAAGCAGGCCAGGAATTCGTCCTTGACCGTGCGCGAAAGGACGTTGACCGGCTGACCCTTGAGGTCGAGCACGACGGTCGCGATGCCGTCCGCGACCTCCCATGTGACGGTGGGCGCGGTACGCGTCGACGGAGGAGCAATGGTCGACACTAGCGGCGTTCCAGCACTATGGCGATGGCCTCCCCACCCTGTGCGCAGATCGATATCAGGCCAAACTGCACGTCGCGGCGCTTCATCTCGTTGGCGAGGGTGGTGACGAGCCGTCCGCCCGTGGCGCCGAAGGGATGGCCGATCGCAATCGACCCTCCCATGACGTTGATGATGTCCTCGTTGATCTCCCACCCTTTCGCCGCGAATCCCTGGAGATTCGACAGTACTTGCGACGCGAATGCCTCGTGCAGCTCGATCAGGCCGAGCTCCTTCCACTGGATACCGGCGCGCTCCAATGCCCTGGGCACGGCCCAGACCGGCGCCTGCAGCAGCTGCCAACCGGGATCCACCGCCGCGACGGCGTGCGACCGCACGTAAGCGAGCGGCGAGTAGCCAAGAGCGCGCGCCGCGTCGTCGCTCATCAGCAGTACTGCGGAGGCGCCGTCGGTGAGAGGCGAGGAGTTCGCGGCGGTCACACTGCCGTAGCGGCGATCGAACACGGGCTTGAGCTTCGCCATCTGCTCGAGCGACGTGTCGGTCCTGATGCCGTTGTCCTGCCGGACGATTTCCCCACCGGGACGACCTGGAAGCCAGGGGACGATCTCCGCCGTGAGGCGACCGTCGGCCGTGCCTTGGGCGGCCAGCTTGTGGCTGCGCAGCGCCCAGCGGTCCTGCTCCTCCCGCGAGATGTGATTCTCCTTGGCCATCTTTTCCGCCGACTGGCCCATCGTCTCTCCGGTAGACGGCTCCGCGATCGCAGGCGAGACCGGGATCAGGTCGCGCGGGCGGATCTTGGCGAACGTGCGCAGCCGTGCCCCCAGCGATCGGGCCTTGCTTGCCTCCACGAGAATGTCCGCGAGGCGGCGGGAGGCGAGGATCGGGATGTCGGAGAGCGATTCCACGCCGCCCGCCAATACGACGTCCGCGTTGCCGAGGGCGATCGCATCGGCGGCGTCTGCCACGGCTTGGCCGCCGGAGGCGCAGGCGCGGTTCAGTGAATAGGCGGGGATCTCTTTGGGGAACTGGGGGAGGAGGCTCACCTCGCGCGCAACATTCGGAACGAGCGGTGAGGCAACGACCTGCCCGAAAATCACGTCGTCCACCTCGGTGCCATCGAGATTGGTGCGCTCGAGCAGCTCGCGCGCGGCGTAACGCGCGAGATCCACGGCACGTGCGTCCTTCAGCACGGTGCCGGCTCTGGCAAACGGCGTACGGACGCCGGCGACGACTGCCACACGCCGTCCGTTGAGACCCGGCATTAGATTCTTCCTCCTTCTGGGAATCGAAACCTACCACCAGCCCCAAGTGGAGGGGAGTTGGAGCAAACGCGTGCCGCAGCCTGGGCGTCCATGGTCGAGACGCCGGTGGACGTGCTCATTATCGGCGGCGGCATCACGGGCGCAGGGATCGCACGGGACGCGGCGCTGCGCGGTTTCCGCACGGCGCTCGTAGACAAGTCGGACTTCGGCGCGGGCACGTCGTCGCACTCCTCGCGGCTCATTCACGGCGGCATCCGCTATCTGGAACAGCGTGCCTTCCGGCTGGTCTTCGAGGCGAGCCGCGAACGGCGGGTGCTCCTCAAGATCGCTCCGCACCTGGTGCGGCCGCTCGCCTTCCTCTTTCCGCTGTACCGGGGTGGCCGCATTCCGGCGTGGAAACTGCGCGCGGGGATGTGGCTCTACGATTTGCTGGCTGCATTCCGCAACGTCCGCCGGCACCGCTGGCTCCGGGCAAAGAAGGTGCGGCGCGTCGAGCCGGGGCTGCGCGATCGCGGGCTCATCGGCGCGGCGCTGTACTACGACGCGCAGGTGGATGACGCGCGCCTCGTCGTGGCGACCATTCGCAGCGCCGCGCGCGCCGGCGCGTTGGTGGCGAATTACGTCGAGACGACCGCGCTCCTGAAGCCGGACGGCCGCGTCCGCGGCGCGGCCATCCGCGACGTGCTCACCGGCCAGATCGCAAGCATTCGCGCGAACGTCGTCGTGAATGCGACGGGCCCGTGGTCTGATGCGCTGCGGCGGCTGGACGAGCCGAACGCCGAGCCGCTGCTGCGGCCCACCAAAGGCGCCCACGTCGTCGTGCCGCGGCGACGCATGTCGAACGAGCACGCCGTGACGCTGCTCTCTCAAATTGACGGCCGGGTGATGTTCGTGCTGCCGTGGGGCGAGTTGGCCTACATCGGAACGACCGACACGGACGCCGATTCATCTCCCGACGCTATGCGCGTGACCTCGTCCGATGTCACCTACCTGCTTCGATCGGCCAACGCGGCCTTTCCGGATGCTCGCCTAACCACCAACGACGTGGTCTCGGCATGGGCCGGGCTGCGTCCGTTGCTGCGCCAGGATCACGCCAACCCGTCGCAGGTGTCGCGCGAGCATCGCATCGTCGAGAGTGCGCACGGATTGGTCACGATCATAGGTGGCAAGCTGACCACGTATCGCGTGATGGCGCGCGATGTCGTGGATCGCGTCGCGACGCGACTGCATGAGCTGGATGGCCGTCCCGTCGCGCCGCGGCCGCCGACCGATCGCCTCGCGCTGCCCGGCGGCGAGGCCGCCGAGCTCGAGGTGCTCATCGAAGGGGCGCGGGCCCGTGGCGCGTCCGAGGCTACGGCACGCCATCTCGTCGCGAGCTACGGCAGCGACGCGGCGGCGGTGCTGAACCTCGTCGATCGGGAGCGGGCGCTTGGTGAGCCGATGATCGCGGGCCGGCCGGAGATCTGGGCCGAGGTCACGTACGCGGTGGATCGAGAAATGGCGATGCGGGTCCAGGATATCCTGATCCGGCGCCTGCACCTGTTCTACGAGTCGCGCGATCAAGCGCATTCGATCGTGGCCGCGGTTGCGAGCCGGATGAAACAGCTCCTCGGCTGGGATGACGTCCGCGAGGCCGAGGAGCTGCGCGACTACTTTCAGATCGTCGAACGGGGTCGTATCAAGGTTTGACCTTGATGCGCGGCCGGATGCGAATGCGCGGGTGGCCGCCGTCGTCGTCGATCTGCCGCAGCGCCCAGGTCGCGGCGCGCCGCACCGATCCCGACTCATCGTTTTGCGCGGCCTCGAGCCCTTCCCGCGCCAGCGGGCTCTCGATTTGGCCCAATGCCCATGCCGCGGTCGCGCGGACCTCGATATCGCTGTCCTTCAGCGCCACAACCAGCGGCGTGACTGCTCGGTCATCCTCGATTGCTCCGAGCGCCCATGCGGCAAGCACGCGGACGTCCGGATCGGCATCCCGTAAGCCCACGACGACCGGCGCCACGGCGCTGCCATCCTCGATGTCTCCCAACGCCCACAGCGCGGTCTTGCGAACACTCAACACCGGATCACGCACGAGTGACTCGAGCGGCGCGATCCCCTGCGCACTCTCGATCGCGCCGAGAGCCCATGCGGCCGCTTGGCGCACGCGCGGCTCGCGATCCTTCGTCGCAGTCGCGAGCAGGGGAACGGCGGCTGCGTCTTCGATCTCACCCAGGGCCCATACAGCCGCGAGGCGCACCTCGAGGACCGGATCGTTGAGCACGGGGCCGAGGGGCCGCACGCCGGCTACGTCTTCGATCGCCCCGATCGCCCACGCCGCGGTTCGCCGTACCTCAGGCGCGCGGTCGTCGAGCGCGCGTGCCAACGCATCGATCGCCGTCTTCTCTTCGATCTCGCCGAGTGCCCAGGCGGCGGTCAGGCGGACCAGCGGGCTGTCATCGCGATCGAGGGCGTTGCTGAGCGGGCCGATCGCCCGCGAATCCTCGACCTCGCCCAGTCCCAGCGCTCCCGTCTCGCGCAGCTCAGGCCGTGCGTCGCGCAGCAAGGAGATGAACAGCTCGTACGCACTCGAGCCGCCGTGCCGGCCCAGAACGCGGGCGGCGATGTTGCGCACGCACCGATTGTCGTCGCGAATGAAGGCGCGGAAGGAACGCAGGACCGCGGGATCCGCATCGTGATTGTTGTCGTGAAAGCCGACGTGCACGCCGCCACCGCCTCCCCCTCCCGGCATCGGCATCGGCGTCGGCATGGGACGCGGCATCGCCATCCCGGGATCGGAATAATTCCAGCCCCAGAATCCGCCGTAGTTGGCAAGCGCCTGACCGGCCAGCGCGCAGACGGTGGAGTCGCTCGTCCGGAGCTGGCCAAGGACGCGCGCGACGGTCGCCGAGTCGAGTGCGGCGTGGTTCTGGATGGCGAGAAAGAGGACGAGGAACGGAGCGTGCATGACGACCTCAAAAGGAATAGGAACCGGCATAGACGGGACGCCGACTGATTGGATAGTCGAGTGATCCGAAAGGTTGTGATCACCCATGTGACTTGAGTCACCGGGGCGCCGGTCGGGAAGCGGAACCTCGATGAACCCTGGTTCGCCTCTCCGTGTAGACACGGACGCACCACAACCGGAGGATCGGACCATGATGCGACGAATCCTGACGGCCGTCGCGCTGCTCGTGTGCGCGGTCGGCGTCACTCGTGCCGCTGCGCAGCGCTCGCATTTCGGGCTGCACGGCGGCTACAACTTCGACATCGAAGAGGGACTGATCGGCGCCCAGATCCACATGCCGCTCACCCCGTCGATCGAGTTCTACCCATCGTTCGACTACTACCTGGTAAGCACCGGGACCCTGCTTGGCTTCAACGGAGATCTCAAGTTCCGGACACCCGGCACGCCGCTGTACTTCGGCGGTGGTCTCAACATCCTGAGCGGGGACGGCAACTCCGACACGGGGTTCGACCTGTTCGGTGGGTTCGAGACCCGTTACGGCCGCACGCATCCTTATGTGGAGGGGCGTTTTCTATTCCACAATAGGTCGTCCTTCCAGCTGTTGTTCGGCATCAACCTCACGCTGTACTGACGATTGGGGGGGGTCGGCCGAGGTGGCCGGCCCCTCGCTCATTTCCACCCTCTCAGGCCGCGTACAAAGTCGTGCAGGACCAGGAACTTCTCGTACACCCGCACGCCTTTGCGCTTGCGGCCGAATTCAGCGAAGAGCTCCCGTAGCCGGCCGCGCCGCGCGACGTAGAACCGGAACGTCTCGGCGAAGTCCTCCTGCGGGTGCGTGGCGGCATAGGCGCTGACGTAGTCGGTCAACGTCGTTGCGATCCGGCGGCGCTCGAAGTCCACCCAATGCTCGTCCGCCACGCGGTAGGCCTTGCGAACCTCGCCGAACGTGCGGCGGAACCGCCCCGTGCGCGTCCACGACCAGTGATGATAGAGGAACGAGTGCCCCAGCTCGTGCAGCAGCAGGCCCGTCAGCATGTTCCACGAGATCTCGTCGCGGCGGCGCTTGCCGGTGACGTACCGGCGATCGATCTCGATGACCTTCGGCGCGCGCGGCGCGACGCCGGACACCCCAGGCCGCAGCACGACCCGGTAGTGCCAGTCGCGGATACGCGCCACGACCAGCAAGCGCCGTGAGCGCCGCAGCGCGCGCGGGATGAGATCGCGGCCGGTGGCGTCCTCGCCGCACCAGGGGCAGGTGGCCATCCAGTCGTCCACGCCGCGATCGCAATGCGGGCACGCGTTCTGGAAATGATCGTAGCGCCAGGTCTGCGCCCGGCCGCACCAGGGACAGAAGCGCATCGGGTACATCACACCGCCGCCGCAGCCCCAGTCGCAGCGGGCGTGAAACTTGAACCCCTTCGGCGCCTTCAGGGGCTCGTCGCTCGAGTCCTTGTCCTTGATGTTGCGCCCGCACCAGGGACAAAACGACGAGGCGTCCGAGACCATCCAGCCGCAGTAGCCGCACTCCGCGCCGGTCTCGCGCTGGGTGTCGCGCCATTCGAGCCGGCGGCTGCAGCTCGGGCAATGGCTCCAGAACCGCTCCAGCTCCGTGTGGCAGCTGGGGCAACGCAGCTCGGGGGTGGGGACTTCGCGGCGGCTCACCGAGCCAATGCCTCGTCCACGATGCGCTGAATGAATGCGTTGTACTTGAGCCCCGACTTCTTGGCCGCTTCAGCCAGCTCGTGCTCGTCCGCGATGAACGGGTTGGGATTCACCTCGAGTACGTACACCTCGTCGTCGTGCGCCAGGCGCACGTCCACTCGTCCGTAGTCCTGCAGCCACAACGCGTGAAATGCGGTGCTGCAGATCTCGCCGATGCGCCGCGTCAAATCCTCGGACACCCCTTTGGCGAACACGTTCTTGATCTGCTTTTTCTTGCGATACTCCTCGTCCCACTTTGCCTTGTAAGTCGCGATGCGATGCTCGCTCGTCTCCGGCTCACCGAACGTCATCTCCGTGAGCGGCAGCACCTCCAACTCGTCGTTGCCGATCAGTCCGACATAGACTTCGCGTCCTTCGACCAGCTCCTCGACGATCGCAGCCTGATGGTACTTCGTGTGGATGAACTCGACACGCTGGGTGAGGGAGGCGTCGTCTTCGACCACCGATGCTTGCGCGATGCCGATGGACGCATCCTCGAGCAGGGGTTTCACGATCAGCGGAAAGCGAAGCTCGGACGGCCGGACCAGCTCGTCGCCGTCGTGGAACTCGGCAAACGCCGGCACGCGGATGCCGTGATAGGCGAGAATCTTCTTCGTCAGCGACTTGTTACGGGCGACGAGCAGCGCCGTGGGTGATGATCCCGTGTACCGGTAGCCGTACATGTCCAGCAATGCGGCGATGGCATACTCGTGTCGCGCGTTTTTGCGGAAGCCTTCGCAGCCGTTGAACACGAGCTTGGGCTGGAAGTCCGCCAGCTTCGCGAGCAGCGGCGACACGTCATCGCCAATGCCGATCATGAGCACGTCGTGGCCGCCGGCCATCAGCGCGCGCGCGACATCGTATTCCGCTTCCTCCGCCTTCTGCTCAACTTCGCGCTTGAAGGCGGCATCCTCCCATTCGGGATGCAGCGAATCGAAGATCACGGCGATCTTCATGCCGAGACGCGCCTCATGTCGCTTGAGACGGTCTTCAAGGCAATGAGGATCACCAGACCGCCAAGCAATCCGACGGCGGGGAGCAGCAGCATGGCCGTTCGCAGGCTGCCGGTACGATCAGACAGATAGCCGATGAGCGGCGGGGCTAGTGCGTCGCCAGCGAGGTGCGAGAACAGCACGAACGCTCCTAATACCGACGCCTGAACGGCCGGTGGAACGACGTCGAGAATCACGGTGGCGAGCGGCCCGTTGTACCACGTATAGAGGAAATACGTCGCCATGATGAGTGGCGCGAACCAGCGGAGATCTTCCACAAGCAGTAAGGCCGCACAAACTGGAGCGCCGAGCACGAAGCCGGCGCCTGACACGAGCACACGCCCCCCGCGCCAGCGCTGTTGCAGCCGGTCCGCGAGCCGGCCACCGACGAGCGCGCCGATCACACCTCCCGTGAGCGCCCAGACGCCGAATTCGGCGCCCACGCGCGCGACGGAGAGTCCGTGCATACGCTGCATGAACGCCAGAGCCCAGGCGACGAGACCATTCACCGCGAACGTGACCATCGCACCGCCGAGAAATATCCAGATCAACGTCGGCGTGCGCAGCACCAATGCGGCGGCATCCTGAAAGTCGTCGAGCGCGCCCGCCGCGACCGCGCCAGCTTCGGTCGTGCGGCGCACCGCCAGCGGCACGAGCCGCCAGACGGTCCACGCGATGCCGATGCTCACACCAATGCTGAACACCGCCGTGTCGAGCTGCGACGGGATGCCCTCGAACATCGCCAGCAGCGCCGCCAGCAGTGCACCGATCCCGGCGCAGATGGCGAGCGGCATGACGTACTGTGTCACGCCATGCAGGCCGTGCTGCCACCACTGCCGCAGCGTCTCCACGATCGGCGGGGGCGGACGGCGGTCGAGCTCGCGCAGACGCGACGCCAGTAGCGCGAGCACAAGTCCAGGGACGCCCATCCAGATGAAGGCCCAGCGCCAACCGTAACGCTCCGCGATGATGCCGCCCACCCAGATGCCGAGCACGCCGCCGAGCGCCATGCCCACCGAGTAGATGCCGATCGCGAACGCCCGACGCCGGCCCTTGTAGTACTGCGCGATGATCGCCTGTGACGCCGGCCCGTAGCCCGCCTCCCCGAATCCCACGAGCGCGCGGCACGTGAACAACTGCCAGAACTGCCGCACGAACCCACCGGCCGCGGTCGCGGCGCTCCACACCGTGACGCCCCACGTGATGACGCTGCGGCGCGAGCGCAGATCGCCGATGACGCCGAGTGGCAACGCGGCGAGGGAAAGGACGATGATGTAGGCGGAACCCAGCCAGCCGAGCTGCGTGTCGGTGATCTGCAGCTCGCGCTTGACGGGCTCGAAGACCGCGTAGACGACGTTGCGATCGAGATAGTTGAGAAGATTGACCAGCGTCAGCAATCCCAGGACGTACGCGGCGTACGCCCTGGTGGGGGTCCCGGACTGCCCAGTGTCAGGTGGCGCGGCCGCCAGTTGCTGCCTCGGCGCGCGAGTCCCGGTCCGCTTTCGCCTCGAGATACGAATCGGTCAGCTCGCGCATCATGTCCCCGCGCTTGTCGTACAGGCGCTTCAGCTTGCGGGGCTTACGCCGGGCCAGCGCGTACGCGGCCAGAATCGGGAAGGCCACGGTGTTGTCGAGATACGCCACGACGGTGCCGGGCAGTTTGTCCGGATCCACCTTGCCCCAGCTCACAGCCTCCGACGGCGTCGCGCCGGAAAGGCCGCCGGTGTCGGGCCGCGCATCCGTCAGCTGGAGATAGTAGTCGTGGCCCTTTTCGCTAATCCCCAGTACTTCCTGGATCTGGGGCTCGGTCTGGAGCATGAAGTTCTTGGGACTGCCGCCGCCGATGATCAGGACGCCGCTCTTGCCGCCGTGCACCTTCGCCGAGAAGACGATCGACGAGGTCTCGTTCACATCCGCGCTGACGTCGAAGCGCAGCAGGCTGCCAGACAATGCCTGCTCGGCAACGTTCATGCCGATGGAGGAATCGCCGGGCGACGACGTGTAGATCGGGACGGCTGCGGCGTGCGCGGCGCCGAGCACCGATTTGCGCGACAGGCCGAGCGCCTTTTCCCGCTCCAGCACGTAGCCGCCGAGCAGATAGTGGTACTCCGCGGTGCTCATCGGGCGCTGGAATTCCTGCCGCGCGGAGACGTCCCGCACGAAGCGATCCGTGGACAGCAGCACATCGTAGTCGAAGAAGATGTCGTAGATGCGCACGACGCCTTCCTCGCGCAGGACCACGTCGTCGGCGAACGGGGTGCCGCGGTGCATCGCCATGCCGAGTCCGAAGTGCGCGTCGTGGTAAAGATTCGCGCCCGTCGAGACCATCCAGTCCACAAATCCCGCTTCGATGAGAGGAATGATCGTGGACATTCCCAGCCCAGCCGGCGTCATCGCCCCGGTGAGGCTCATGCCCACGGTCACATCCTCTTCGAGCATGCGCTCCGCAAAGAGCCGGCATCCCTCACTTAACCGGCCGGCGTTGTACGCGAGAAAGGCGTTTTCGACGAGATCGGCGACCGTTTCTTTCCCGGTCACCGGCTTGGGATTGATGCGCTGGCCGCGCAGGAATTCGTTCTGCGTCATCGAGTCGCCTGGGCGGCTTGGGTCATCGCGCGGTAGGCGCGAGTACGGCGCTCGCGTGCTTCCATTATCCAGCCGAGCGCTTCTTTCGGCTCATCCGTCACGAGAAACAGGCTTAGGTCCTCGGGCGAGATCTTTCCCTCGCCCGCGACGCGCTCCTTGAGCCACTCGGCGAGCCCGTTCCAGTACTTGCGGCCGAACAGCACAACGGGGAACTGCTTCACCTTGCCAGTTTGCACGAGGGTCAGCGCCTCGAACAGCTCGTCCATCGTGCCGTACCCTCCGGGGAAAGTGATGAACGCGGTCGAATACTTCACGAACATCGTCTTGCGAACGAAGAAGTAGCGGAAATTGATCGACCGCTCCACCCATGGGTTCGTGCCCTGCTCGAAGGGCAGCTCGATGTTGCAGCCGATCGACAGGCCGCCGCCTTCTTTGGCGCCGCGGTTCGCCGCCGCCATGATACCGGGCCCGCCGCCGGTGATGATGGCGAACCCTTCTTTCGCCAGCATGCGGGCTGTCTCCTGCGCGGCCCCGTAGTAGGGATCCGCCTCGAGCGTCCGCGCCGAGCCGAAGATCGTCACGGCGTTGCGCACGTCGGAGAGCGTATCGAACCCCTCCACGAACTCCCCCATGATGCGCAACACGCGCCAGGGGTCGGTGCTCGTAAAGGAGGCCCGCCGCTCGACCGGAACGGATTGCGGCGGGATGAGGAGTTGCTCGTCCTCAGTGAGCGGGCTGCGAGGCGAGGCGCTCGGTTGCTCTGACATGGTCATCCTGCACGTTATAGAAGAAAGGCGAGAACCGGACGTGCCCGGGCCGCGTGTCGGCGATCACGCCGGCCGCCGCCAGGTGCCGCACGCTCGCCGCGGGATCCGGCATGGGAATCATGACGATCGCCGAGCGCTGCTTCGGGTCCGACGCGACCTTCGGCTTGAAACCGGCCGCGCGCACCGTCGCGATCAGGTCTTCGGTCAACGCGGCCGTCACGTCACGAATGGCAGGGACCCCGATCTCCTCGATGTACTCGAGACCACCAAGCTGGGCGTACACGGCGGCGAGCGAAGGCGTGCCCAGCTCGAAACGCCGCGCGTCGTCGTGCAACGTCAACGCGCGGGGGTCGAACGCGAATTGCTCGCGCTGCCCAAACCAACCCGAGATCTTCGGCTCGAGCCGGCGGGCCACCGCTTCGCGCACGTAGAGGAACACGATGCCCGGCCCACCGAGTAGCCACTTGAGGCCCCCGGCAACGAGCGCGTCGACGCCGGCATCTTGCACCTCAACGGGAATCTGCCCCACCGACTGGTACGCATCGATCAGGCAGAGCGCGCCGTGCGCGTGCGCGGCCTCGGCGACGCGCTTGATGTCCTGAATCGCCCCGCTCGTGAAATACACGTGCGACGTCACGACGAGGGCCGTACGATCATCGATGGCGTTTGCGATAGCGTCCACCGGCACGCTGATCCGGTCCGGGCTCTCGACGACGACGAGCTCGACCCCCTGTTTGGCTTTCGCGAGCCATTGATAGGCGACCGTAGGGAAGTCGAGCGACGTGATGACGACCCTGGGGCGACGCCCATAGTCGATGGACTCAGCCACCGCACTCAACGCGACCGAGATGCTCGGCGCAAGCGCGATCTCATTCGGGGCGGCATTCACGATGCGGCCGTAACGCGCGCGCAGCTCGCCCAGCGCTTCCCACCACACGTCGTACCACGCGGCAGCGCCGCGGCTCTGCCACAGGTCGAGGAATTCGGCTACCTTGCGGCGAGAGCGCTCGCCGAGCGCGCCCAGCGAGCAGGTGTTGAGGTAGACGCGGTCCCTGAAGATGGGAAACTCGCCGCGATATCTGGCGAGTCCGAGCGCGCGCGGTGTTACGCTGCTTGCGAGCGTCATAGCCCAGGAATATACAGAAGGAATGCAGCGTATCGCGAGTTGGTCCGCATTCTATTTGCGTTTGGCACTGAAGGCACTGGTGCGTCCGCGACTCGCCGTCGATCTGTTGCGGCTCGCGTGGAGTTTCCGCGCCCGCGACTGGTACCGCCGCCCGCCGTTTTTGCCCCTTCCCCCGCGCGACTACATGCAGTGGCGGATGTTCACCGCCTATGGCGACGAGCAGGCGATCCCGCCCGTCAACGACGTCGCCAATTTCGCACGCTGGCGGCGCGAAACGATGGGCCTGTGATCGAGATCAAACGTCGCGCTGCAGAGCTGGGCTTCGCGGCGACCGGCATCGCTCGGCTGGATCGCAATCCCCACGCCGCGGAGCTCGACCGCTGGCTCGCGGACGGGCACGCCGGCACGATGACGTACCTGCACCGCCAGGCGGCGAAGCGGAAAGACCCGCGGCGTATCATGCCGGGGGCCAGGTCAGCAGTGGTAACGCTCACCAACTACTTCCACGGCTCGGCTCCTGGCCCCGGCCGCGTGGCCCAGTACGCCTGGTCGCCCGACTACCACGATGTGCTCGGCGCGCGACTGGAGCAGCTCGCGGCGGCCATCCGCGATGTCGTCCCCTCCGCAACGACCCGATGCTACGTGGACGCGGGCCCGGTGCCCGAGCGGGAGCTGGCCCAGCTTGCCGGGCTCGGATGGATCGGCAAGAACATGATGCTGATCCATCCCGAGATTGGCTCGTTCACGTTCATTGGTGTTGTCCTGACCGATGCGGACCTTACGCCTGACCTGCCTTTTGAAGCCGATCGCTGTGGTACATGCACGCGTTGCCTCGATGCGTGCCCCACGCAGGCGTTCGTCGCCGCCCACGACCTCGATGCGCGCGCGTGTATCTCGTATCTCACGATCGAGCACCGCGGCGAGTTTTCAGAGACGCAGCGCGCGCAGGTCGGGGAGTGGGTGTTCGGGTGCGACGTGTGCCAGGACGTTTGTCCCTGGAATGTGAGCTTCGCCCGGGAAACGGCTGATCCTGGTTTCGCAGTGCGCCCGGAGGTGGCAGCGCCCGACGTCCGTGCGCTCGCGACGATGGAGGAGGCCGAGTTCCAGCGGCGCTACGGCGATACACCATTCAGGCGGCCCGGCTTGAAGGGGATGCGTCGCAATGCCGTCCTCGGCTGAAGCCATCACCGATCTACAGCGGAGGCTCGCGGATGGTCTGGCGAGGATCGACCCGCACCACCGGCTGCTGGGCCGGCCTGTGACGTATCGGGTGATCGACGGCCGGATGCTGGAAGTCACCTATCGCGACGTCGCCGGAATCGCGGACGCCGAACTCCTCGGCGTGAAGCGCCTCATCGGCGAAGACTGCTCGTGCAGCATCAGCCCACAGACCGCCGAGCGGATCATCGTGCGGTTTGTTGTGCCGCTGTAATGAGGAGTTGACGAGACGCGGAACGCGTGGTCAGGTTTCCCTTTCCCGCAATCGAGCCGATACCACTATGAGCCGCATGACGCTTGTCTGTCTCGCGCTGCTGAGCAGCGCACTTTCCGCGCAAACCCCGTATAGGACGCCGCCTCAGGTTATCGTCGACGTTCTGGACGCGCCGCCATTGCCCGCGGCGAGCATCTCGCCTGATCGGCAGTGGCTGCTGCTGCTCGAGCAACGCAGCATGCCGACAATCGCCGAGCTGGCGCAGCCGATGCTCCGGCTCGCGGGGAGCCGCATCAATCCTCGGGCCACCGGCCCGCAACTCCCCGGTTCGACCACCGGCTTGCTGCTGAAGCGCATCGCCGACGGCTCCGAGCGGCGCATCAGCGTCCCCACACCGGCCGCCCTTTCGTTCGTGACATGGGCACCGAATGGACGGTCCATCGCGTTCGTGCAGACGCGTGATTCAGGTCTTGTTCTGTGGATTGCAGACGTCGCTACGGGTCAGACGCGCGCGCTCACCGGTGCGACGCTCAATGCCACCGACGGATCACCGTGCGAATGGATGCCAGACGGCGCACGCCTGCTCTGTCGCTTCGTCCCCGACGGTCGCGGCGCCGCACCGGAAGCGCCGCCGACTCCGACCGGGCCGACGACGCAGGATGCGACCGGGCGCGCCGCCCCCGCAGCCACGTTCCAGGACTTGCTCGATAATGCGCAGGATGAAGCGCTCTACACCCACTACTTCACCGCCCAACTGGCATTCGTGGACGCGGCGAGCGGCCAGCGCACTTCCCTCGGCCGCCCTTCGATCTTCGACGATATAGACGTGTCGCCGGGCGGCGAGTATGTGCTGGTCGCGCGCACCCTGCGGCCCTACTCCTATCTCGTCCCGGCGGGGCGCTTTCCCAAGGAAATCGAGGTTTGGAATCTCCGCGGCGAAGTGGTGCGCCGCATCGCGCAACAGCCGCTCGCGGAAAACGTTCCCATCCGCGGCGTGCGCGTGGGGCCGCGCGGGGTGAACTGGCGGCCGGACGTGCCGGCGACGCTCGCCTGGGTCGAAGCGCTCGATGGGGGGGATCCGAAAAACAAGGTTGAGCATCAGGATCGCGTGGTGACGCTCGCGGCGCCGTTCGCGGGCGAGCCCGTCGAGCTGATAAAGCTGGAAAAGCGCGGTACCGCACTCCAGTGGGATTCCGGCGGACGCGCGCTCGTCGTCGAATACGACCGTGAGCGGCGCTGGGCAAAGACGTGGCTGGCTGATGCCGCACGCCCCAACGCGGCGCCGCGCATCGTGTGGGATCGCAGCGCCGAAGACCGTTACGGCGACCCCGGTTTCCCGTTCACCCGGCCGACGGCCGCGGGTGATCCAGTGCTGCGGCGCAGCGGCGACTGGGTGTTTCTCACCAGCATCGGCGCGTCACCACAGGGTGATCGGCCATTCTTCGATCGCTTTAACGTGCGCACGTTCACGTCGGAGCGCATGTGGCGCGCGGACACCATCCATTACGAGACCGTGGTCGGCATCCTGGATGATGCGGGAACACGAATCCTCACTCGGCGCGAGTCGCGCACCGAGCCGCCGAACTACTTCGTGCGCGACGTTCGGCGCGGCACGCTGCGGCCGCTCACGGCATTCAAAGATCCCGCGCCGCAGCTGACGGGAATCCAGAAGCGTCTGATCACGTATCAGCGCGCCGACGGAACGAATCTGTCAGGGACATTGTACTTGCCGCCGGGATACACATCCGGCACGCGCCTACCGCTTGTGATGTGGGCGTATCCCACCGAGTTTGCCTCGGCGGCGGCGGCGGGCCAGGTATCCGGGGCCCCCAACCGATTCAACATCATTCGCGGCCCCTCCCATCTGTTCTTTCTGACCCAGGGGTACGCGGTGCTCGACGATCCCAAGATGCCGATCATCGGGGGCGATACGGCGAACAACCATTACGTCGAGCAGCTCGTGGCGAGTGCCCGCGCGGCGGTGCAGGCGGTGGTGAGTCTCGGCGTCGCCGATTCCAGTCGCATCGGGATCGGCGGGCACAGCTATGGGGCCTTCATGACGGCCAACCTGCTGGCGCACTCCGATCTGTTTCGCGCCGGCATCGCACGCAGCGGCGCGTACAACCGGAGCCTCACGCCGTTCGGGTTCCAGAACGAAGAGCGGACGTTCTGGGAAGCGCGCAGCGTGTACCTGGCGATGTCGCCGTTCGTGTCCGCCGACAGCATCACCGAGCCGATCCTTATGACTCATGGCGAGGCGGATAACAACTCGGGGACGTATCCGATTCAATCGGAACGATTGTTTGCCGCGATCAAGGGACTGGGCGGCACGGCCCGTCTGGTGATGCTGCCCAACGAGGCGCACGGCTACGTAGGACGGGAATCCGTGCTCCACACACTCGCCGAGATGATCGACTGGTTCGACCGCTACGTGAAGAACGCGCCGCCCCGGTCGGGGAGGGTGACGTCGGGCAGCCGCTGAGACGTCATTTCGCCGCGACGCGCGCGACGACGTCGTAGTAGAACCGCACGCCGACGCGCAGCGCTTCGACGCTGACGCGCTCGTCGTTCCCATGCACGCCGCGTGAATCGCTTTGCGTGAGTGGAAACGGCCCCAGGCCGTAACTCGCGATTCCCATGCGCCGGAAGTAGTGGCTGTCGGTGAATCCGGCCAGCATCACCGTGGTGACGAGCGCGTCGGGGTGGCGTGCGTGCGCTACCGCGGTGATCGCCCGGAACATCTCGGTCTCGGTCGAGCTCTCGGTGGCAGGCCAGCTGGGCCCCTGGGGCTTCAGGGTTATCGCGGTGTCTCCGACGATCCGGACGAGATCGGCCAGGAACGCCGCCGGGTCCTGACCGGGAAGCAGTCGCACGTCGATGGCGGCCGTCGCGACAGGCGGAATCACGTTGGTCTTGTTGCTGCCTTTCAATCCCGTGATCGAAATCGTGTTGCGCAACAGCGCGTTGTAGGTGAGATCGCTCGTGATCGCGCGGACGGCGGCCGAGTCGCGCAGCGCCGTCCGGATATCGGCGAACCAGCGGCGGGCGGTTGTATCGCGCTCGATTGTCGCGAGATCGCGGAACGAGCGCTCGGCGGCGGGGGTCACGGCGAGCGGCGTCCGCCAGTCGGCGATCCGGTTGAGCGCCCGGATCAAACGGTGCACGGGATTGTCCGGTGACGGCCGCGACCCATGGCCGGCGGTGCCGCGTGCCGTCATATCGAGCCAGAATGGCGATTTTTCGGTCGTCCCGATTCCGTAAAACTCGACACCACCCTGCGGCCTGGCTCGCGTCAGCCCCCCTTCATTCAGCAGGAACTCGGCATTGCGGACCAGATCGGCCTGATGCTCGGCGATCCAGGCGGCACCGACGCCGGCGCCGATTTCCTCATCGGCTGTCGCCAGAAAGATGATGTCGCGCTTGAGCGGCACGTGGGCGCGCTTCAGGATCAGCAGTGTCATCAGCTGCGCTATTCCCTCGCCCTTCATATCGAGTGCGCCACGGCCCCAGATGTAGCCGTCTCTGATCACACCGCCGAATGGATCAACGGTCCAGAACTCGGGCGACGCCAGCACGACGTCCATGTGGTTCAGCAGAATGATCGGCCGACCACTCCCATCACCCGGGAGCCTGGCATACAGATTGGCCTTGCCCGGCGCAGGCTCGAAGATCCGCGCCTCGATGCCCTCGCGCCGCAGCACGTCCGCGAGCCAGCGCGCGGCGGCGATCTCGTTGCCCGGCGGGTTCGTCGTGTTGATGCGCAGGTACTGCGAGAGCAGAGCCGTCGCTTCGTCGCCGAGTGCTTTCCAGTCGCCTTCGACCGGTGCCGTGATGAGCGCGACACGAGCGGGCGTCTCCATCACGGGTGCGGACGAGGGGCCAGCGAGTGGCGGCATGGGCCGGCCCGCGCAGCCAGCGAGGAGTACAACCAACGCGACGATCCTGAACCGGTGCATTGCTCGAATCCCTCCCCTAGAGCGTCAGAGTCTCGCCATGCGCAAGCTGCCGATACGCGTCGCTGGGCAATCCGGCCGCGAGCCACGCGGCACGGGCGCGCAGAGGCGGTTCATCCATTGCCTCGTCAGTGAGCTTGAATGTACCCCAGTGAATGGGCACCATTGCGCGGGCGTTGAGTACCCGAAACGCGTCGACCGCTTCTTCGGGATTCATGTGGACGTACCGCATGAACCAACGCGGCTCGTATGCGCCGATAGGCAGCAGTGCGACATCGAAAGGGCCGTAGTGCTCGCCGATCGCCGCGAACTCAGGATGGTAACCGGTGTCGCCGGCGAAAAACACTCGATGACCGCCGTCTACGGTGAGTGACCAGCCGCACCATAGCGTATCCCCGCGGTCGCCGAACCCGCGGCTGCTGAAATGCTGCGCGGGTGTACAGCCAATGCGCAGCGAGCCGACCGCGTGGTCCTGCCACCAGTCCCGCTCGACCGCGGCGTCGGGGCGAACACCTCGTTTCCGGACGAACGACCCAAGGCCGAGCGGCAGTAACCACCGGGCTTGAGGATGAGCGCGGGCGAGCCCGCGCACGGTGCGGTCGTCCAGGTGGTCGTAGTGATTGTGCGACTGCAGGACGACGTCGAGCGGGGGCAAAGCATCGAACGCGATGCCCGGCGGCACCCAGCGGCGCGGACCCGCGAACGAAGCGGGAGAGGCGCGCTCGCTCCACATGGGATCGGTCAGGACATTCAAGCCGCCGAGCTGGATCAGCAGGCTCGCGTGCCCAACCCAGGTCACGGTGAGCTGCGCCGCGGAAGCGTGCGGCGCCACAAAGGCGGGTCGCACGCGGGTGAAGACGGATGGATCGGGATCCTTGGGCCGCGGCCTCGTGGTGCGATGCACGAGCAGCCACTTGAGAAGGCTGCCGAACCCCGGTACGGCTTGCGAAACCCAGGGATTGCGAAAGCCGCCGCCGGGGCGGTGATGTGATGGGAGCGCTGCAGGCGTCACGGCGCGCAATATATAGCCGCGCCGTCACGCGGTGCTTCTGGTCAGCGAGGAGCCGACGGACCTGAGGAGGTGTCTGGCGCAACCCGAATCACGAGCGTATCCGCCAACGACCCGCTCGCTGCGACAATGCGTCCCGTGCCCACGATCTTGGACGTGACGCGCGCAACCCGCACGCTGTCCACGACGAGCCCGAGTACCGCTGTGTCCAGGTTCTGCCAGGCGACAGGTGCATTGGGATCCTGTTGATGCTGCGCGTTCACGACGATCGCTTCGAGCCGGTTGGTGCGACCCACCGGCATCGAGCTGGCGCCCTGGATGAGAATCGCGCCCCTGAACTGCGACAGCGTCACGTTGTGCGTCGTCTCCACGCCGCGGCTCACCGCGACGTTCGAATCGAGCGTCGATCCCAGGCTGCTCGCCGACGATGGCGGATCGACGCCGACGATGTAAGTGCCCGGCAATAGATACGCGAGCCGATAGCGACCCGCGGCATCGGTCACACCGGTCGAATAGATGTACCAGTTGCTGGGTCCGCCTCCCCAGGCGCTGACAGTCGCGCGCGCGACGGGCCCGGGCGTTCCGGCGCTCGAGTCGCGTTGCACGGTGCCGGCGATGTCGCCGGTGGCCGCTCTGTTTACCGCGCGAATCCACGGGAGGAAATTGAATCCGCCGTCACCCAGATCGTTGTAGTGGAAGCTCCGGCCCACGTCGAAATCGATGACGATTTCCGCGCCCTGCTGCGGAACATCGACCGCGGCCTCGACAAAGGCGTGGATCGCCTGCTGCCCCGCGCCGCCCCAGTGCACCAGCGCGGCCGATCCGTCCTTGAAGCGTATGCTGGATGAGTCACCATTGATGATCATGCGTACTGCTCTGTACTGACCAGCGGTGACCTCTCCCGCACCGAGCAGCGCGGTATCGCCTTGCTGTAGCTCCAGCAAGTTGATTTGGCGGTGTGGTTCGGTGACGGTCACCCAGGACATGCTGTCGGCGGAACCGCCGGTGTCGGGTTGCGTCGAAACGGCGACGCTGATGACGTACACATCCACGCTCTGCACGGTATCAAAGGGGAATGGCGCGTCGGTAATCAGCACCTTTGCCATCGGTTTGCCGCCCGCGGTGACAGGCCCGCTGGCATCGTCCGTATAGCAGGCGACCGCAATGGTGGCGACGGCAAGCAAGGTCAAAGTCAGTCTCGACATCGTCAAATCCCTTCAGAGGGTGTTGCGCAGTGGTGCCTCTGCAATGAAATACCCATATGCCATTACGGGGCGTCACAG